>Ga0179591_1147821_pt1 | contig 13607 bp, 12 predicted proteins | sample CZOMad2_1_08_16f_FD_182891 | JGI IMG/M metagenome (GOLD analysis project Ga0179591, IMG submission 182891) | Vadose zone soil fungal communities from Angelo Coast Range Reserve, California, USA - CZOMad2_1_08_16fungal (PacBio error correction) | ecosystem: Environmental > Terrestrial > Soil >...
CATGGCTTCGTAGAAGAAACGAGCAAGGAGGGACAGACGGGTAACACCATCATCTGACCCATGACCGATCAGCGAAACAGGGAAACGAGAAAATCTAGATTTTGTCTACAGCATCGGTTGTGGGAATAAAAAGGGGGCGGTACGGAAGGGACCATGGATCAACCGCTGGTCCAGTGGGGAGAGGGCCGCCGATGGGGGCCTACATATTGGAACCAAAAGGAATCTTGCGAAGTTTATTAAACGAACCAATCACTCCTAAATACCCTCGCTTCTCTGTGAAAGTAAAACGTCAGTAATAGGGGCCGGTACGGGCTATCCGGTGTCTAGAACAAAACAGCGGAAAGATGCGATAAGGCTATTCCGTATCGGGACTTTTATAGGGGGCAATCTCCTGGGGCCTGGGACCATCGGTTATGGGATTGAAGACGAGTAATCAAAACGAGCGTATCCGCACCGAATACGACTACCGCGGTGAAAGAAAAAAAAGGGGGGGAGGAGGATACGTTTAGTACTTTTGTCATAAGCGATGAACTGTGGCTAAAAAATAAGCAAGGGCACCTACTCCTTTGCTGTAAAAAAAAGAAAAGGGGAGCTCCGGGCGGCTGCGCGGGGGGAACCGAAAGGGCGAGGAGGGGAGGAACGCGTGAAAGAGCTATTCCGATTCGAAGACTCTCAGTCTTCAATAAGTAGAAAGGGAGACAAACAAGGTCACATTCCCGCCTGACGCTATGGTGGGGGCAAGGGAGGAAAAAAAAGAAGAAGAAAGGAGGTGGGGAGAAAGTTCTGAGATCGTTACGTGAGGGGAGGGGGGGGCGAAGCTGTTCAAACAGGTGACTGTCAAAGCAGGCGAAATCATTAGATTGGAGAAGGAGGACGATGGTGTATGCCAGACGGGGGGCAAAACCGGAGGAAAGACTTGTGTAAAAAAGAAACCGACGTAAAGGGGGGGAAAATGATGTTTTGCCTTTTCAGTGTGAGGGAGGGAGGTGGAACGAAAGAAACGTATAATTCCTAAGGTTTATTCCATTACTATGAACGTCGATGGGATACGCACGGTTTGGGAAAGGGTAGGTGCAGGGGTGGGGTTCGTCCATGCAATACCGACACCGGCGTTCACCAGAAGGGCGAGGTAACCATTCGGTGAAGAGCCCTGCTCAACTCTAAGACATGATACGGAGAGTTTCCTGCGAGGTTTTCGCAAGAGGGAAGGCCGCTCTAGGAACGTAGGGGATGCGGCCAAGCGGAGAGGGGTAGGAAGGCAAGCTCGATCTTCAAGGGAACAAGAAAAGCGATAAACATGATTCTCGACTGTGACACTATAGACGGGTCACGATGCCTAATCGAAAGAAGGGAAGAGGGGAGGTCCGTAACAGATAACTCTCCCAAGGGTGGAAAGAGGAAAGAGGCCACAGAACGTTGCCAAACAAAGTAAGGCAAGAAGGGAAACACAGATAATATGTCTTCGATTTGGGGAAAAGGGGCATATCTAGGGGAGCAAGGGCCATTTGGCAACAAGTGCCAACGGAGCTTGGTCTCTACTACGTCTAAACGAGCAACGAAACTCAGCACTGGAGGGGTGGCGAAGTCACTTCATTCGGCTCGTTAAAGAAAGAGACAGCTCAGGAAAGAAAGCTAATATCAAGTAAAACCAGACAATCCTGAGAAAAAGAGGGAATGACGTCATCCAGCGATCCCTACTTCTCCCTGAAAAAGGAGTCCGGGGCCATACTAACGCTGGCAAGGGGAAGTGAGAGAAACCGAGCAATTCTGGAGTTGGCGGGAAGAAGGAAAAACGGGCGGATGCCTCCTCGATGCGGTGCAGACTGTGAGTGAAATTGAAGTGATGGAACCACCCCCTTCTGTACCCCAAGCGACAGGTAGAGGAATGAGATTCTGGCGTCGCAAGGGTGGAAGGACACAGAGGGAGGCGAACACACCTTATTATCGACGACCCTTACCGCTTGGAAAAGAACTGATAGACAGGATGGGGTGGGGGGACTGAATCCAAATTCAACAGAGGAATGCAAGGACCCCCACAAGTTTCGACTTGGGGCCAGGGAAGAAGGCAGAAGAAGATCGAGAAGGATATGGGGCCTCAAACGCAAGAGAAGACGCCGATCGGAGTCCAGTAGAGGATCTTCTCCAAGAAGGACAGACATTTTGAGGATCATGACCGTAGAGGACGAGTTCGGGCTCAGAATTTCATTGGATCTGTGCCAGAAGAGGGTTGAAAGTGCACAGCGAAAGCGGGAAGCTGAGAGCGAAGCACTGAGGCTACATATTCTTCATGTCTACGGTGGAGGGAATTGGGAAGAAATCGATTGAGTGGGCAAGTTAGGGTGGCAGGAGGGACGTGGTAGGGCCTTTTCCGCGGTGTGCGGTCTCAGACGAAATACCGAGAGAAAGGGGGGGGGGAGTAACCGGACTTCACAGTAATACACGTCACATCCCTAAGGAGGAAAAACCCCCGCTAACACGAAGCTAGACTTGGGGTAAAAAAAAGAAAAAATTGAGGACATAATTGTTCGCGTGTCTCCAGGGGTCGGTGGGAAAAAATAAGAAAAACGGTTTTTTTATATGCCGGCGAACCCGATTGAGGGGGATGTGGGGGGAGGACAAAAAAGAATCAAAAACAGACCAGGATCGTAGTAAGAGAGAATTTGGAAACTGAAAAGGGAAAAGACTACGTGTCGCGTACTATAACTCCGTAATCAGGTAGAAAAGACCACCGGAGCAACTACCGGAGAGTAAGAAAAGTTCGTTTCACCAATTCTAGGAGGGGGGGGGGGTATCGAAAAGAAGGGGTACTGGGACGGTTTCAAGGGTGAAACCGGGAAGCACAGAGAAGCTTCTCTTTATATGTCTCGCCGGGGGGAAAAACGGACCCGGCCACGGAAAACGGAATCAAAGGGAAGTACGTCTACGGGGCTATCGAGATACACATTAAAAAAAAGGGGGGAAAAGCGCAGGGGCGGCATGTCTATGTTGAAGAGTGAGAACAGGACTGGGGAGTACGAAACATAAAAACACGGTGTCAAGAAAGAAGAAAAAGAAGGTGTTAGGATGCGGAGCTGGACTTAGATATTTGGACACGTCTTTGTAGAGAACAACCACCTGAAAGAGCAGGAGGGAGAAGAACTGTCTGCTCTATCTAGAGCGGGCGCGTGTCAACAAGAGGGGCACGGTCCATTAACGCTTTCCTCAGAATGTAACGTCTATAAAAAGGGAAGAAGGAAACCATTTCGAGAAGGGGGAGGACCAAAAAAATAATTCGCCCTAAGACGAGAGAGAAGATTGAGAGGATTTAGCCCATCCGACTCTCTAGTGGCACCTGCTCATTATTGTTCGGGGGGCAAAGGCGGAAACCTGGTCCTTTGGCTTGTCCTAGGGTGGGATTTTAGGATGACCTTCAAAATCCTCAGGCATAGGCCGAGACCAAAGATTTAAGGGTGGCGATAAATCATTTGCTCGATCAAGAGGGCTTGTGGAGTCAAGCCCTGTAGATCGGGAAGAGAAGGGGGAGACAAATAGCGTAGCCGATTGGTAAGAAGTTTGGTGTAAAAAAAGACCAATGTGAACCATGGAGGGGGGAAAAGGGGAATATGAGGGAGTATCCTCCTCAATGTTTGGGAAGGGGGCTACCGGCCAAATGCACGGGGAAAAAGAGTTAATTCCCTTGGTCTGACATATGAAAAGGTGTCCTGAAGGAGGGTCATGAATAATTCTTGATCTCTCATTTGGCAGCTTTAAGAAAAGAACGATCTGTCTCTTTGGACCGTGATCTTGGCGAGGGCGGAGGGGAGGGAGAAGAGGGAGGCATGCTTGTCCTCAATATCCAGCATTACTTACTCGAAAGGAAAGGGAAGGTAGGGGGAGGGATTTCCAGAGTGTCTACTTATTCTAAAAACGCCGCTCGTTGGGGCGGGGACGGGGAACTAAAAGGAGATAGATCGGCTCGCCGGGTCCGAAAACGACAGAGGGAGAGGGGGGGGGGGGTGGCGGAGGAAACGGGGACAACTGATTTGGCCTATTACGTAACTCTAACCACTTGGGAGGATAGGGATAGATTGGAACAAGCCAAAGAAGGAGAAAGTCCTTCTCGCTGTCAGGCAGATCGCGATCGACCGGAGGATAGACAGGAATAGTCAATCTCGAGGGGGAAGGGGGAGAAGAGGAGGAATGGTCTCCAAGACTAGAGACTTGCTAGAATAAGGCGAGTCGAGGGACGGCTGGCACAACTCGGTCTGAACGAAAACCACAAGAGGGGAATAAGACAGAAAGAGGACTTTGTCTATTTGGACAGAACATGCACCAGGGGGCCCGACTGAGGTCTTCGTTTAACTACTTGGGGGAGACTGCTTGAACAAAAAAGAAGAAAATCCCTTGCTAACCTTAGACATCTAATTAAAGTCAGTGAAGAAACAGGGGGGACGTATCGTTCTATGTGTACGCCACCGACAGCAGAAAAAAGGAACCACATGGAATGAAGACCCTCAAGGAGGCTCAAAAAAAAGGAAGCCAGGGGAACGTTCGCAGAACCCTCTTGACTCCGAGGCAACAGATAAAGGCCGTGCGACGAAGCCACCGGGTGGGGGGAAGGGAGGAATCCCCGCGAATAATCTAACCGGATAGCGACAGGAGACACCTCAGGTCTACTCGTGGTCCTAACGACGACACCCTCTCTTTACGGCGGAAAAATGTTGCTAATTGGCGTGTCGACGCAAGCGGGACGCTTCGGGAACTCGGAGAGGGAGGTTAGAAATCGGCCTCGGGGAGGAGGTTCACCGCGGGGCCGAAACCGGGCCGGCGTGATCTGCCGAATAAGGGAAGAAAAGGGTTTGCCGCGCGCGTCACGAAATTCGTCGGGGGACGAGGGGGCCGTCGCACTCTTCATCGCAATTCTGACCACGGAGAAAAAGGAAAAAAACTAGAGAGACAACCTGTGCGATCTCGCGTCCCCTCGGGAGAGGCGGCTGGGAATGCTCGGGGCGCGGGCTGGAAAAGCTCTTACTGCGAAGGGTCACTGAAAATGGAGGCACAGGGATTGGGGGACCCTCATTCACAAAGTACAAGGGGGTGAGCAAGAGGGACCTTACTCTCAACGGTGGCCGGCGGTTGTGAGAATAGAAAAGACTCTCACGTACCGGCACGTCGGAAGGCGGAGGGGGGGCAGTCACAGCGACGAGACGGTTCCGGTCTTATTTTTCTACTCGTTCAGACAGAGAACAAGAAAAAGGCTGGGCAGAAAAAGGGGACAGGAATCGGGTTGCGGTAGAAAGAGGACAAATGTCAGAGGGGGCTCCTGGTTACCTTCGTGCAAGCCGAAAGGGGGGGGGGAGCCACAAGCGGTCTTCGCACTATTCATGATGGGGCAGGCAGACGGCGGCGAGCACGGGTGGCGCAGGTAAAGGGAGCTGCTGGGGTGGGATCACAGTTCCCTAGTTCTTCCGATCGGCAGGGAGAAGAAAGTGGAGAAGATCTCTCCCCCACAACGGAGTTAAAAAGAACGAGAGCTGAGAAATCAACTTGTGTAGAAAAAGAAGCAGGGAAGAAACCTCAGTGGAACTTGATCCCACCAGAAGACAAAAAGAAAATCATTAGAAAGGCTCGACCGGAAGGGATGAGCACAAAGAGAAGCCATCGGGTTGGAATCAAAACCCTCGTGAAGGGAAAAGGGAAAAGTTCACCAAGGAGAATAAAGGGGCCATTGAAGGTCCAGGGTAACGAGGTTTACCCACGGGAACTATTCATCGAGGCAGTTTCCTGGTGTCCACACACGCTCCTACCATTGCGACGGACGGGAGGAGGAAGTATACCTGTTGGAAAGAAAGAAGACTGGGGACAGCGAACTTCCTCGGGCATGGGTGTAGTCCTGCCATCTCTTTCCATTCCTCACCGCCCTCCTTTTAAGGGAGTGAACTAGAGGGGGGCGGGGGGGAGAGGGGGGCGCCTATTCGGCGCGTGCGCAAGCAGGATCGTCTTTCCTGTTCCGGGGTCTACCTGACTGTAGGAGGGAGGGGAGTAGGAAGGCGATTTGCTGATCGGACTTGGGTCGAAAAGGCCCAGCGCAGTAGCAACTAATCAGGGTATGTGAAAGGAAGGGATTAGAAGACCGGAGCTGAATAACGCCCGAGAAAAAGTCTTTTACCAGAGGGAGTAGATCACGTGAGAAGGATTCGTCTCGTTGTAGAACTGGGAAGTCAGTTCAGAGGGGAAAATGGGGACAGGTCAATATCCTACCTACGAATGAGGAAAGTAGGAAAAACATTATCTACTTCGGTCCAACACCACCCAAAAGGGGCTGGAGCCCGACGTCTATGGGAGGCAAGAGGTTAACACTCTAGGTAAGTTTAAAAAACAAGTTCAGTCACGATACAGGGAGTAGCCGATTCTCCCTCCAGGGCAAAGAGGCCAAGGGAATAAGCGATGTGTTGTATTGTCTTGAGATTCCAAAAAGAAGAAATTCGGGGAAATGTCTCTCATCGGCGGTTGTCGGGGGAAAGACAGGTTCGACACTGTTTACTTCGAAAACCCGATCTGAAGGGGGGCAGGATTACGATGTGATGACAGGAAAGGGCCAGGAGCGGGGGGGGAAAGGGTTGAGACAGCTGTTTTTTTGGGAATTATTTGGGTAAGGGGAGGACTGAAAGGAGGTGGCTGTACACGAGAAAACGGATAAGGGAAGAGTTGCTGGAAAGACTAAAATAAGTAGATTGTCTCGAGGTGCAGATCTGGGGGGAGAAGCACTAAACCTCCCCCGTCTGACCACGGAAAACGGACGGAGAAAAAGAAAAAAAGAGGGTCCGCGTGCCATTCTCAACTACTAAACTGAGCAAAGGGGGAGGTCTAGAGAGTGTTCGCCGGGGGGGTGTGTGGCTACATTCTATGATCTATTATCGAAAAAGGGCAGTATTGGGGATACCATACACGGAAGGAACTCAGGAGAGATTCATTTTCAAGACAAAGAGAGAGAAGATCAACAGAAAGGAACGAAGTTACCGTATCGCTGTGACTGATGCACGAAGAGAGAAGGAGCCGATGGATGTTGCCGGCCAGGAGACTACAGAGAAAGGGGGTGTCGAGGATGGGTCTGCCACTCAATTGTCACCTGTGCGCTGCCACAAAAAAGTAAATGATGAGAGGAGAACCAGGCGCCTCGGGGAATGAATCTGAAAAATGCAATTTCCTTTTCTAGGGCACCGGGGAGAGGTTTGGAGACGACTGAGAGAAAACAAGAAAAAACTCCAGGGGGGCCTCCATAGAAAGGAAGTGGTGAAGCTCTTAAAAAGGGAAGGTCTGCTCTGGGGAATTCATAGAAGACTTCTACGAAGAAGCGCAGGAAAGTCCCCAAGATCCCGCCGGGAACAAGACATCGAAAACAAAGACTAAATACGTCACTAAGAAAGCCAGGACTGAACCCTCATCCTTACAAAGAAGAGAAAAAAAGCCATTTGGACATTCAGATCCACACCTAGCAGACTGAAGAAGACTTAGACAACCTTTAGTGAGGGGGGATTCATGCAAAAGGAGATGTCGGTCCCTACTGGGCTGGCAAAGGAAGTGATTACAAAACCCTAGGGGGGGCTTAAAAAGAGAGAATCTCGGAGGAGGCCTTTCATCTATTTGATCCGGCGGGGGCAAAAGGGGTGACCTCCCATCCGATTGAGGCGCAAATCTTATCAGAACTAAAATACGCTGGGGCTTCAGAATAGGGACTAGGACGGGTTGGCAAGTTCAACCAGAAAAAAAGTACACCAGAGATGCGCTGTCAACATGAAAACGGTTCTACGGGGGGCCAATCTCAATAAGTGAGGAAGGGCGCTCCTCATCTCAGGATGGACATCAGAGCCTGCAAGACGATAGAGCCTTGATGCTTATGATAAAAACGGAGAGAAAGGGGGCTGATCATGACCGTTCGAATGGAGGAGGGACTAGGGAAAGTTAACTTCGTGCCGAAAAAGGGGTTTTTCCCCGCGCAAGAGATCTGGAGAGGGAGAAAGGGGGAAAAGGCGGATACAGTCGGGAGGGTCAGTATAAGGGGGGGAGCGTGGGAGGCTATAGAGCGGTTTAAGGGAGGCAGGTAGGACTTGTGAAGTTTAACGTGTTTTCGCGGTGGTTCGAAAAACCGACGATCCAGAGAGGTTGCGTGACCATTGAGGAAAAGGCCGAAGGGTCAAAGCCACTATCTGACGAGACAAACCGAGGAAGGGGGTCAACAGACATTTGATTACGGATTGGGGGGGAGGTGCTCCGGTTGTGTGGATGCCAAAGAGACGGCGGGGGGATAGCCTCGACCGAGGTCTGCAAGTTTGGTAAAAAAACGATATCGAAAACAAAAGATTGGGTGTAAATCCTAGAAGGGGGGTCCAACTGACCGACACGTGGAGATGGAAGATAAACAGATCTGGCATTACAGACAGGACACGGCGCACTAGTAACATCCGTAAAAGGGGGCTTGAGTCCGACCATGTCTAAAAGGGGGGGGGAGAGACATAGGTTCTTGAACTTCGAAGGTAAACAGGGAAAGTAAGCCACCAATTATAAGGGAACTTCTGCTGAATAAAAGAAAGGAGGAACCGGCCAACGACAGCGGGTTACTACACCGAAAAGGGAGAAAAAAGGAATAGATCGTCGTAAAGGGAAAATACACCGAAGAACCCTCAGCAATATTCTCCGTCCAGGGTGCGTTCGCGATAACTAACGGAGAGAGGTTCAACATTCGTGCGTCCGAGTCCATGAGTAGAGGAAGGCAGGCGCCCGCGTCCTACGTAAGGATACAGTCCGAGCTCGGTGGATGAGCCTCAGAAGAAGGGGCGGCGGCGCAGGCGGCTCGATCGAAGGAGAGAGCCGAAACTAAAAAAACGTAGGTTCAGACGTTCCATTCGCACCGTCCTTGTCGAACATCGATTTGGGGGGGGAAGGACGGTGAACCCTCCTCTTAATGGCACAAATCAAAGAGGGAATTGGAGGAAAATCTCAGGTGGGTCTAACCATGGCTTGGCTGCACAAACCCGTTCTCGCTACAGAGGGGAAAAAGGGGAAAACGACTGGAAGATTGGTATCTATTGTTGTCCTCAAGGAAAGGAAGCCAGGAAAAGCACTGAAAGATGCTGGCGGCAATCCGAAATCAAGTGGGGGGAGCAAAGGACCTGCCAAATGCCGGTGGGTGATCTGAATGCAAAATTGAGGAAGCGGGGGCGGACATGAAAGTGGGTCAGAGCCTTCGTGGGGGAGTGGCGACAGTATAAGGGGAAGAGAATGAGCATCGGCTTTTTCTCGTGGGGACGGGAGAGGGGACACGGCAGTCAGGGCGAAGAGTTAAAATAGGAACTCGCCTCGTCCTCATGCTTGGACAACAAAGAACGGGGGGAGGGAGCCTCAGTGGGTCTTGGACGCCTAGTCTGGAGCAAAAGAGAGTGTGTTTTGCGGGCATCGCACCTGTCACTTGAACGAAACTAGACTTCTGAACTAAAAAAAAAAGAAAAGGAAAGTTATCTGTGCGGCGCCCTGTGGGGGGGGGGTGGAAAGTGAGGGGTCTAAAGAAACGAAACCACTGTAAGTCTCTCATTGCCGGGAAGACCAGCGGCTAATGGCTTATCTATGAAGCGGAAGGGGGGAAGAAAAGATCGACATCGAGCATTCATTGCATCGAGCAAGAGGGAGAGGGGGAGGAATGACGAGGGAAGAGCGAGGGCTGCGAAAACTCCTTCCGTTGGCTATCTCATCGGAGCACCGGCTGCAACACAATCGGGCTACCACCTGGACGGCATCCTCGATAAAAGAAACGGGTAGGGGGGAGGAAGGTCAAAAACAATTGTTCTCGCGTCTTATTCGGTTACGAAAAGGTTTCAGGGCGGGAGGAAAGCACCAAAGCAAAACCTTGCTAACGCGGAGACACGCGCCTTATAGTCAATGGAAAAAAAGGGGGGAGTACTTCTCAGAAGGTGGTAAAATCCACGCCGAATCAGAACCGGAACCACGGAGTAACAAGCAAAACAAAAGAGGGGCACACAGGTCAGATACGGGGGAAAAAGTGACGAGATCACCAGACTAGGAATCTCCAACAGGAAGGCTCAGTAATTCACCTGGGGGGGGGTTTTACAGTGAACAATCAAAAGATGCAGACCGATCTAGACGTAAAGAAAAAGATGCAAAAGAATTTGGTCCTCAACGCCTCAACCGCGATGAAGGCAAGGTTGCTCCGGGGGCGTATAAAAAAAGAGCTTCGTAAAATGAGCTCGGGTTCGAAGAGGCCTAGCAGGTGATCCGCTGCCTCAAGCATACGGGGAGGGGGAGAGAGAAAAAACAGTGCTAAAGTTCGCACAGTCGCGGCGTCATCCAGAGGAGGTGAACGAGGGGGGAAAAGACGAAAGCGTACCGCTCCCTGATGCCAAGAAGGAGGAAAAAAAGGTAAGAAGAATCAGAGGGCACAAAAAACTGGCTCGCGCTGGGTCAAGCGGTATCGTCGGCGGGCGCTATCTCGAAAATGTAGAGAAGGGAAGACAACATGTATGGGAATCCGAAAAGAGTTGACCATCCTTATCAAAGGGTCCCAGATAGGAAGAAAAGAAAAGAAGAGAAAAGAGGCCTTAGGTTCGTTGACTATACACGAAAAGGCCAAATAAAAGGGGAAGGGTAAAGACTTAGGGAAAAGGGTCAGAAAAACTCGGGTCGTCGTGTGTCTGAAAGCTGGAAGAAAGAGAAAATCACGGAGGGAATCGGTCGCACGATCGTCGGATTAGCCGGGGGGGGGGGCAAGAGGGGTGCGCAAGGGGGTGAGCCTTAGTCCGTAAAGAACCGCGGTTCCCTCACACCCGCTGATAAAAAAGAATGAGGCGACAGAAAGCGTCGCGAAGTTCGAATGATGGTCCTGGCGCTGAAATTTATCACAAGACTGTTCTTCTGCTCGTTGCAGGTAAAGAATAAAGGAGGGAAATAGAAATCAAAAAACACGGAGGATTGAGGAAATCAGAGTGAGGAACTAAGGTAAAAAAAAATGAAAAGAGAATTGAATCAGGGAACGGTAAAAAAAATCAGCGTCCTTACCATCCACTGCAAGGAGCTACAGAAGGCGAGAAGCCCAGACTTAGTAACAGCAATCGTGGTGTTGGGAGAAAAAGGGAGGTACTGGGTCACCCAAACACCTCTGCCAGGGCTATCCGAAGAAGTGAACAACGGACAAAAAAGTGATCGGCGCAGTTATGAACGATTAGACAACGGGAGAACTACACGCCATACCCTATCTTAGAAGAAAGGTAGGGAAAGAAGAAGGGAAATCGGCCGGTACGGGGCGAGGACTGATAGGGAAAGAAAAAAGAAAATGGTCTTAAGGACCTGTCTCGGGTAAAGTTGAACTGAGGGAAAAAAAAAAACAGGAGAAGAACATCTAGGAGTCCTCCTATGATCAGACAGAAAGATAAGAAAAACTACATGAACAGGGGATGAAAGCGCGAGCCGCACGGTTTCGTCTATTCACGATCTCTTGGGGTAGAAGTGGGTAAGACAGGCGAGGACGCTGGGCACTCGTCAAGGCGGGGAAGAACCGCTCGCCGGGGGGTAGGAAGAGGCTCTCAACATAGTCTCCTTCTTCGTGCGTGCGGACGAAGAAATCAGGGCTTAAAGGGGCGGTTAATAAGCGGCGAATGCAACGTTGCAGAAACTCAGATCGCAGTCGTCCCTAATAGCGGGGATGACCGAGTCGAAAAAGAAAAGGAGCATACATTCCTAAGAAAGGTGTGGAAGGAGGGGAGGTAACCACGGAAATGAGGGGAGAAGGCTAGATAGTTCTTTTATGCTTGGGGTATCTACGTAAAAAGGTGAAGTCGGGATCACGAGCATGATAGGGGGGAGAAAGGTCTAGTTGGGGGATTCCGCACGTGTGCCGTGGCGACGTCACTGGTGTACAAAGAGGGGGTTGGGCATGACTTGGGGGGTCCTGTGATTCTGATTGTAGGTTTCGTAAACAAAGAAAAAGAAAGGAACTAATGGGATTCCCTATAGGGGGGGGGGGGGCGGAATTGTCATCCTGGTTCAAGGAGGGTGAGGGGGGGGGGGAGTCAAATAACGACCTGACACACGTAGTCAAAAGAAGAAAGCGAAAGACCGAGGCCTAAACCGTAGCAACTACGACAAGAGTACTTATGATAAGGTTGTGTCCGCCTCAGTGGTGCCTCAGTCTCGGAAGCTATGAGGGGCCAAAATCTGGCAGGGTGGTAGCCGGCACGTATCAGAATCGGGAAGGGAAACCAGGCGACCCGGACGATTCTTATAAAGCCCTGATGAGAGGCGGAAGAGAGCTCGATGCAAAAAAAAAACAGCGAAAAGGGCCGTTATGCCTCTGTTTCCTGGAAAAGAGAGAACTATCCCCATTGGTGTCTAGGAAGGAAAAAAATACCTGGAAAAGACACTTTGGAACCTTGGCGGGAACGCCACAAGATACTTCGGGGCGGAAGGAACAGGGTCATCAGCCGATGATCATCGCCATTTAAAGGCGCAGGGAAAGGACACGAGCAGGGGCTCTATAAGACTCACTAACTTAGGAACAAGCGCACGGGAACGTTTACTCGCGACACTTCATGAGGGAAAGGAAGGGACGCATCGGAAAAAAAAAAATTGACCGAGTAAGCGTCCATAGGCAACCGAGGAACATCAGAGGCGAAACAGAGGGAAAAAGGGCGGCAGCCAGTAAAAACGGGAAAAACGCCTTCTCCTGACCCGAACTCAGGACCGGGACACTGGGGGGCTGGTCCAAAGAGACTCAAAAAAGAACACAGAAGGGAAAGAAGGTGCAGAACGGGACCTTCGCCAACCTGTAGTGCTTATGAAGAAAAGAATCGCTCGGGCCTACGTAGATCACTGGTGAACGGGAAAAAACCACAGGAGGAAACCATCTGAAGACGACGGAAGACGCGGTTCGCGATTCCTTCGGCAAGTTTGCCAAACAGAGGGATGCGCACCTGAATGAGACAAAAACAAGGCCAGATGGCTCCGGCTATCCTAGTCGTTGCCAGTCAGACAGAAATGAAAAAAGATGTGGGGACGTGAAAAAAATGGCACAAGTGAGAAAAGGGGGGGGCCCAAAAAGACTACTGGTCGTCAGTTCTCTCCGAGTCGGGGTTGAGCTCAATGCGAAGGCGAAGCCTGATCGAGCTTGGAGGAGATGAAGCAACCGGAGAGCGAAAGGGTGGCAATGGAAAAGGAACGTAGAGGCCTTTATTCGTTCGTCCCTTTTATGGGAAGGAAGAAACAGAAAAGGGGTTTCACTGCCCCGCCGACAGCTTAAAAGAGGGGAAGGGGGGGGATTAAGAAAAAGGGACAGTTCTAACGTTTGAGTCCTAGTTTGTAGAAGAGCAAGGAACGGACGAGGCGGTGCTTACGTGTTCGTGGCAGTGAAAGCGGGGGGGAGGCTTCAGACGTCCCGAGAGATTGTGTCGCGTCCAAGGTTGTGCAAAAAAACGAAAAAAAAAAGCCCTATGTGGAGAGAAACCCCGATAACTGGGGGACAAAAAATGTGCAGAGGTAAAAAATTGTTTCGAGGTGCTAAGGGAGCGTGTAAGTCCGGCCAGAGGTGGAAGAAGAAAAAAGAGGGTCTGGCAAGGGGGACAAAG
>Ga0179591_1262560_pt1 | contig 13607 bp, 16 predicted proteins | sample CZOMad2_1_08_16f_FD_182891 | JGI IMG/M metagenome (GOLD analysis project Ga0179591, IMG submission 182891) | Vadose zone soil fungal communities from Angelo Coast Range Reserve, California, USA - CZOMad2_1_08_16fungal (PacBio error correction) | ecosystem: Environmental > Terrestrial > Soil >...
GCATCCCCGACACGGCCTCGAACGAAACACGGGGGGATCCGTCTTCATCATCCCGGCCGCTGTTTTCGCATGCATAGCAAGGGAGGGAGAAAGGGAAAGGGAACTCGTTCGTCGAACGGCAGCTCGGATGCAGGAGCCTGGGTCGCCCGACTGTCAGTCAAATGGTTCAATCCACGTGGGGAATATTGCTATGGAGGTTTGAAGACATCCGCCCAATTGGCCAAGAGTAGAGCGCACAGGGAAAGGTAAAAAGGTGGGGTCAGCTATGGGAGCGGGCTCGACGGGCGTTTACTGGAGACACCTCGTCTTCAAACCTTCCTAAAGTAAAAAAAAAAAGAACGACTTGACTCGCAGAACCAAACCCTGATCTACGAGGGGGGGAAGCTGAAAAAGGGAGACGGTGAAAGGGCGAAGGAGGCCTAAATCTGGGGGGAGCGACGACGTCCGCCCCTTTAATGGCTCAGCTTTCAACGCTACCGGTTCGTCACGGGGGAGGAAAGGAAGTCTCAAGGGATAGGGGGGAACGGTATGTGAAAGAGGCATCAGAACACGATCGGGGACAGGCCGATTCCTCACAAAAATTGGAGACCAGAGGAATAAGAATCTCCCGCTAGATTTGCCTTGGAAGGGGGGGGGGGGGTCAACCCCTCGGACCGGAATGAAAAAACCAGAGGAAAAGGAGGAAATCGCGACTAAGGACTTAAGATGACGTCTGGATCCTTCGGGGGGAAGGGGCAAACATATGTCGTGGAGGACTTTGGTGAATCAGAAGGGGAGACGAGGGAGGGGGAGCGTGTCGCGGGTGTGATGGAGAAATCGATGAGGGGCTCTACGGGCCCAAATATGGATCAAACTTAAATTTCTCTCCGTGCCACCGTGGGATCCAGAGATCGGAGGGTAGAGGAATGCCTCCGGCAGGGGAGTGCAGAGGCGTCTCCGAAAACGAAATGAATTCCACTTGAAAGGAAACGGGGTCCGGCCTTCAGCGTGCTCCTCCTGGGGAGGAGTAGGGGCTATGAGGTCCAGAGAAACTAAAGTCAACGTCGACTCGTCGGTCGGACTGGAACATCGCGTGGGAGGTAAGGGAGGCTGGGATAATTAGAGTCCAAAGACGAGGGAACGAGGAGATCAGTAAGACCAAAACGTTCCAGGTGGAGAATCAACCCCTGGCCGGTACGAGAATCAAAAGAATGTTTGTTTCTGACTGTCAGTCCTCAAAAAAGAGAGAAAGGTATCGCCAATCGCCCGTATCTGTGCGTATCAGAAGCCAGACGGAGGCGATCAAGTTCGGGGGACAAATCGCCGAGGTGGCAGTCAAAAGAGTATCGATATTAGGCCTGTAGGCGCCTTCAAGGAGTCGGGGAGAGGGACCCGGAGGGAGACGCTAGGGTTGTTGCGGACCGTCGGGCCTAGCAAAAAAAAGTCTGAGTGCCGATTAGATTATATGAGGGTGAGGGAGAGAAAAAGAAAGGGGAAGCGGTGATTTTGGGTGGCGTTACCTGGGGTTCTTGTCAACAAACTCGGCGTACGTTAGTGCCTCATCGTGTTTCCGGAACGTGGGCCTTGTAGCGTCGGTGGAAAGAAGTAGAACCAAGTCTTCGAGGAGGAGCGCCTTATCTGGGAATCGGAGTGTTACGTTTGGGGCGGATCAAGTCGCGTCGGGTCGAGGTCGAAGGCCCGTCGAGTCGTACTGGTCGGAACCGCGGCGGCTCTGACGAGGTCGGTCTCTTGTTTCAGGGGAGAATGGCCGCACGGCCTGACTCGTTTGAGTAAACCTGGGAGGGAGATTCGATCTCGCCAAGGAGGGCCGACCCGCCGCGCACCCCTCGTTAACTCTGGCCTCAGCGTGGTGAGGGAGTGTGTAGCTTTCAGATGTTGGGCCGGTTAGAGGGGATGGGAGGACAGGGAAGGCCAAGAGCCTCCCGCCTGGAGCACACCGCTGGGCGAATGTCTTCAGCGTTCTTTGAAAGTATCTACAGGTGCGAACATACGATCGAAAGACTACCTAATCTTTGGTGGTGTTGCAGCAGGGACCTGAGGGTACGGGTAACTCGAGAGGAAGGGGCTACCAGCCCCTCAAGCGGCTCCTCGGGCCTCTGGATCGCCTCTGTGGAGCTCTGGGTCTTCATGAATGGGGACCGGGACCGCTAACCTGCGTATCGCTTCGTGGTCCCGTCTCGGGGGGGGGAGAGAAGTTATGGGGACTTGGTCCAGTCGTCGCCGGACAGGTCAAGGGGATGGAGAATCTGAACTTGAGTCGAACAGGGCGGGTAGCAAAGTTAGGACCTGATTGCGCGATAGTAGCGAAAACCAGCGGTTCGTTACGCCGAAAGGTCGCACGACGCGTTCAAAAAAAAACTGGGGTTCCCCGCCTGGGGAGGAGTAAGAGCCAGCCGCTCTTCGAGGCATAGAGCGTACGGGAAGATCATAGGGGAGAACGTTTTTGTAGGGGAATCGCGGAGTCCCCCAGGACGCGGAACCTCGACTACCAGTAGTACCTTCTTAAATCGACTTACTTGGATGTTAAAAAAGAGCGGTAGGTGTGCTGCTACTAGGGCATTGGACCCCTTCCAACTACCCCCCTGGGGGAAACCGGAGAACTTAGTCAAGTGGGTCGAAGGCCGAACGCCTTCGTGGTTCGTGAATATTCACACCCAGAAAGAGGGCCGTCATTTGGATGTCACCGGGATACCCGAGACCGGCCCTTATCTGGAAAAAACAACAAGTTGTCGTGAAAACTCGAGAAGGAGGGGGAGGCGGGGGAGTACTCACAACAAAATTAGGCGTGTTGAAGAGAGATGGGACCAAAACCCCTGATCGTTGCGAGCTTGAAACTGGGAAAGATATAGGTGTAGATATGGCTGGGGGATCCAGGTCGTACAATCCCCCAAATAAACCCCCCACCCCCCACCCCACGATCGCTTGTGATCTTACAATCCCGCCGGGAGGGCAATTCGAGAGTAGGAAAAACTTGCTCTCTTCGGGGGATCCATGTTTGTGGTTCACGGCGGCCTCAGCTCATGAAGCTCAGGCTACGGCCTGCGATGTTTGCAACTAAACAATTCTTCCGTCGAGGAAAGAATTTCCTGTTCGACTTTTTAGGCCTGCCGATACTTCACTGACTTAAAGGAAGAAACAAGGAAAAATCGTCACTCCCCCAAGACCCGAGATGGAAGCTGCGACTTGAGAAAACCCAAGGTCCAAACAACCCAGTTGTTCTACACTAGTCAGGGGGGGGGGGATTAGGGAATTAGGAGGGGTCCTGAGGCGCGACCCGTGAACTAAACCATTACATACGGGCAAAGGAAAAGTCGGGGACGCGCGCGGAGTAACGAGACCTCCCGCCACCGGCATGGGGGGAAAGGAAGAGACCTAAAAAACCGGCCTACGTACAGGCCCGAAAGGAGTGGGACAAAGAGTACACTCCGAAAAACGGAAATCAGGCGTCGATTAAGGACCGACTCCAAAGAAGTGGGAAGCGAATCATAGCCGCGAGGGAGGGTAGCAGTAGAAATAGGACTGCATCCACTATCAAGTCCATGGCAAAAAAGGTGCGGCTGAACAAACCCGAGGTCAAGGTCAGGTCGCGTCGATGGGACCGCCCCGGCTACGAGGGGACGGCATTCAACCGAGGCGTCGGAGCGAAATCCAGCGGGTGATGAGGACCAGGCCCAAAGCAGAAGAAACAAACTGAAGACCCCAGCCAACCGAAAAGCCCGGCAACTACCCCTCTACAGAAAATCCCAAGGAGCTGGGATCTAATGGGACATGGCGGGGTCGCATCATGGGGAAAGGCTAAACGACAGAGACAAGGGAAGCCCTGAAAAAAAGGAGGGGGAAAAGGTTGTCTGACAAAAGGGAGGCTGTAGTCTTCAGTCGAGGCTGCGGGATCCTGCTACGAGACCCTTACGGATCATCAAGCTGCCGCGGAAACTAAGGGGAAAACCAATCGAACCTCAAGAAATGACCTTCCTCTTCGGCCCAGGGCTAGATCGAAAGAGGCCGTTCTAGCCTTCCCGCCAGCTAAAAAGGAAGGGACAAACACAGGCGAATGTAAAACGACGCCGAGCGCGAAACGCCCGCCAGCTCCAAATCCAAAAAGAAACCCGCTCTGGGGGGTGGGAACCAAAGCAGCATCCTCTAGAAAACCTCGGACGCCGCAAGGAACCTCGTTAAGACGACCGCAACATACCGAGAGAACCGGATCCGCTAAGCCTAGGCCAGTAAATTCTCATGGCCAACCTCGATTCGATAGTTGCTGGAACGATGAATCATCTGCGATGGAAAAAACGAACAGAGCAAACGGTGGGGGAAGTGTAACGGGACTGTAGAGCGAAGACCCACGGGAGCTTCCTCATAAGTTACGATATACAGGGAAAACGAACTCCTTTTGATGTAAGCCGTAAAGGCCATGGGAGTCCGGGACGCACAGGACGTCGGGAAGCGAGCAAGATCTCCCAAAAGCGAATCACCTCACGACCGGATCGACGCGGAAAACCCAGTCGCGAAGCGGACGCGTTAAACAGACAGAGAGCGAAAACGCCCGATCAGAGAAAGTCGAGCCACGCGAAGGGACAGAACTCTTTCACGGTATGAAAGAGCCGTGTGTGGCGCGGCCGCTGTAGAATAAAACTACGGGTAACTCCCCCCTTGAAAGCAACGGGGCCATGTGACTCTCAACTGGCCCCGAGGACAGTGGGGATCCGTGTCCCCCACGGACGAAAAAAAGGCGGCAAAGAAAATCACGGCAGAAGAAAAGCGCCCAAAGAGTACAGCGGAGGGCCGGCAAAGTGTCGAGCCCATGAAACATGAAAGTTTGGCCATCGAATGGGACATGCGAGATAAAAAAATTCATCTGCTGACGCAGTTGTCCGAGATTCATTCACATCAGTCTCGACGAGCGGGACCCTCACACACTGCCCCGTCTGGCGATTAGGAGGATTTCTTGTATTCTGACCCATGAGGAAAGGGGGGACCGGAAAAAACGTTCGATCCTGAAAGGGTCCCCTGATCGATCTTTAGCGAAAAGGGAAAAATAAACGGCCAAAGGCGCGAACGCATACTCGAAAGGTCGAGGGGCAGGCGGCATCAGGGGGGGCTCTCGGCGACGAGAAATCAGGGCGATCGCCTTCATGAACGTCCAAAGGGAGCCATCCCACCAAGGAGCAGATGGGCGAGGATTCCGGCGGATCGCCCGCGCCTCTTCGGGGACCCCCGGGGTAACAGGCAAGGGCATCAGCAGCCCGCGAACTGAACGACCGCAATCTATGACCACGCCGGACGGGGACTGAGGTCTAGAACCGATGCACGTGTAGGCGCCCTAATCATTGCCTCCGCTGAAACCCCTACAGTCACATAGCAGAGCAGCTTGGGGGACCGTCGCCGACGACGGCAGGGGCGCCACTTTCCGATCGAAAGTGCTGGGCACTCGAACGCGGAGGGGGGCTCGAAATAAGAAGGTCGCGTCGTCTTTTCGGGAAAGGGAGAAAAAAGAACTAAAAAAACAGGAGTAGTACCATTGCACGGACTCGGGAGACGAATGCCGTCTTCCGAGCCCCTTAATCATCGGTAACGAGGCCGCCGACCTGCACACTCGTCGACTGAAATCGTGAGATGAGGGATGGGGTCAACACTGTCCGGGGGAGAAGTGCGCGCCTCGTCGGACAAGCACAACGCTGTCGGGTCGACTAACCCGTGCACGGAAAAGACTATGCTCGGAATCGACGAAGAAGTCAGTTCATCTTTCAACCGGCTCGAAGGGGCCCTGGCCTGGTCTCGTCCAGTGCGGCGGTGGAAACGAAGGGACGATCACGCGGACGCCCGCCCCGATCGGACGAGAGGTCCGAGGGTCTGCGAAGAGAAAAGTCCACGAGACAAAAGAAATGAGGCAGGAGGTCTATCAACGTCCGCCAGCGGATCGATCCTAGCAACTCTACCGGGGTAGGGGGGCAACGCGCGGAGTTGAGAGGTGCCCGGGGAGGTGCTATAAACGTGTCGGGGGAACCGGTAGTGTCCCGGACGCACATCGTCGTGCCGAAGAAAAGGGAAAAAGGCCAGGGACTCCATGGGAGAGACACATATCTCCCGCCGGGGCAAGGGACGAGCCGAGGTTCCTCTGGAGTTGCATGGGATGACCCAAGGACAAGATCGGAAGGATCAGGACGATGGCTGACGGAAAGTCATCCGGATCCCTGCAAAATGGGCCACTGTGGAGGGGAGGCATCCGGGAGGGGACTAGTCGGTGCCATGATGAAAAGGCCGGTATCGCGATGTCTTGAGCCCTCGATTGCGCGACGGGAACCACCTCTTAGACGGAGAAGTTACGACGTACACCGGGGAGTCACCTCGCCGTCAGACGACCGAGCATTGGCTGAAAAAAACCGAGTTCCGCAGGCGGACGAAACTCCGACACCCCCTTCGGAATGAATTCACGTTGAACGATAGGTTCCCAGAGTAATTAAGAGGATTTCAGGGCGGAGTCCATGTCCGGGTCAGCACTCAGTAACTCGACTCATCGGAAAGGGCAAAGCAGCGCGTTCCAGGGTAAAAAAGGAGGGGGAGGCGAGCTATAACCGAGCGGGGCCGAGGAGATCTTATCACCTCGAAGCCCCGTCTGGCGAAGCGTCCACGCCCTTGAACCTTAGAAACAAGAGTGGCGTTCCTGATGTCCGGCCTCCTCGCGATCTTCAATATCACGGGGGAAAAAAAAGTGGGACCGGCCCTGGATCGCCGGCTATTACATAAGATACCACTTCGAATAAGAGGCGGGGAGGAAAGTCCATGCCAACGATAGCTGGGAAAAGAAAAAACCGTTTAGCTGAATTTAGGCCCGGGCTCCTGTTCCCAGGGGTCGAGAAGCCTCGGTGTGGCTTTCTGCTCGGTCCACCAAGTGACGGCGGCGGGCGGGTGAGGGTAAGAAGGCGGCGTGCAAGAAGGGGAAAAAAAAACCTTAAGGGAGCTTGCGTTCCTGGGCAGAAGGGCGAGGATTGTCGCGCTCTCAAAAAGAAGAAGCCCAGGGGTTTCGTGGTTTGTAAGGCGTGCAGTCAGAAAGGCTTTAGGCGGCCGGGAGGTGGAATAGAAAGGGAAGGTACGAAAGTGGCGAGGGGGTGGCCGTCTCTGGCGCGGAGGGGTCAAAAAACTGGATGATCTTGCCATCGGCCGGTCCGGTCGGGGTTATGGAGACCCCGGCAGCACACGCGCTGACGAGCGGGCAAGGCTCCTTTGGAGGAAACTTGGCTTGCCGGCTCTAAGCATTGAGGACCGGGGAAAAAAGAAGAGCAGATCGCAACCGCCACCCCCCCCCCCCACACCAAAAAAAAGAAAAACGACTGAGGGCCGACCCGCCCCATGTCGATTAACATCGACGGTCGGGATTGTGCTGTCGCAGCGGGAGCTTGGAGGGTTGCCGGTTGCACGAGCGGCAGGAGTACGCCCGGGGCTGGACGACAGGACCCGCGTGCTTGCCGCCTTTATCCGCTGGGAAAAAAAAGGGGAGAAAAGATGGGACTCGGGGATCACTCCACGCGGACCCTCAGGGGGGTGTCAAAACCTGGGTTTGGGAACGGAAAAGGGGGCAAATCGTGGAGTCAGCGGGGGAGGAAAGACCAGCAGGGTCCGGGATCTGATCATCGAACAGAGGGTGTGGGGACTCGTCAGGAACTTGTCGACCGAAGCGGGCGCTCGCTGATCCCCGTCGGTGCCCAAACCGGGTCGGGAAAAATTGGAAGGAGGGGGTGCGTCGGTCCAGGCTGAAGAGGTGCGGAGGTCGCCCTCGAAATGACGAACTGATCCCAAAAGCTGGTCGGCCCTTGGGGGTATGCGTCAAGGAAATAGGAAAAAAAATACTGGCGAATCGAACGTTCCCCCCGACTCCGGTCGGGGAGGAAAAGCATGCAGCATGGGGTCAAAAAAGTCAGCCGTCGGCGAGGTCCTTTATTCAGAGGAAGGGTCGAGGAAGATGCGGGGTTGGATCGTCAGTCCACCCGGGAATGACCCCCGCTCGAAGCCGACCGGATGACATCCGGGAACTGTTGGGGGGGTGAAAAACGCGGGCTGACCGTCGGCCTTGAGCCTATCTGGTGGGGGGGGGGGTAACTCTGTGACACGAAACGTGGAAGCCCCGCAGACCATTGTAGGCATTTTCGGGGGGGCACTTCGTGAACTGGATATCAGAAGGAAAGGAGCAGAAGGGGGTTGGTGGCCTACCGTCCCGGGAATACATGTTCCCGGATCGTCGCACTTAAAAAAATCAACTTCAGGTTGGAAGGAGATCCTCAACGAGTTGAGGAAAGAGGGATCCAATCGTGGGAACGCCCGACGGCAAGACATCCTGCCTTAATGTACGTAGACCCGGTCGCACCCTCAAAAATCCAGAATATCCGCGGGGTAGTCCCTACGCAATTAACGAAACTATTATACAGGCACGCTCCGGTAAAAGGGGCCAGCGGGTCATGCCTCAGCTCAGGCAGCAAGTCCGCGCGAGTGAGACCAGGTCTCCTGCAAGCGGGCACGAAAGGGCGGAGGACCGGACGGCACGCATCACCTAAACCCCCGCCAAAAGAGCAAACAAAAAAAGATTCACCGCTGAGAAGCAAAGACGGTTGGAAATCCTACCCAAGGCTGCATCCGTCTCGGCGCTGTCGGTCTGAATGACATGCTGGGCCCTCGACGCAAGCCAGGGCCAACGTTGGCTACTGGGCGTAAAAATAGGCGAGGAACCGAATCCGAAGGCAAAACGCTCGCTGACCGGCCTAGCGACCGACGGACAAAGAGGGTCCTAATACAGGAAACGGAGGACCCACGAGACGAGGAGTCCGAAACGGGGGCGAAATGGAGGGACACGAGCTACACAAGAAGCCTGCAAGAGCGAGTGGCATACTATTGGGGGTCGGGCTCCTCAGCGGGCACCAGTTCAGGGGCAGACCATGAAAGGCTGAACCACCCGAGGAAACCAGTCTTGGTCAAATATTCGATTGTCGCCCCGCTCGAGGACTTCCGCTCAAGGAGGAGAGACGCCATCGCGCCAGCGGGGGTTGAATGCGGCCACCTAGGGGGCCCAGGACCAGCGACGCCGCAACCCCAAGCAACCGGGAAGCAACCCTTCATCGCAATGCGAGACCACGGATCGTGGGGGGGCAGGAAGAAAAAGATTGAAATCTCTGAAAGGTGAAAGAAGTGCGCCATTAACTGGCTCGGGGAAGGACTCTAAGAGATCATGCCAGGTCCAACAATGAGGACTCGAACAGGTCTATGGGACGATGCAGTACACCCGGCCGTCGGCAAGAAATCCGCTGGGTCCCGAGGCGACCACAAGCAAACAAAAAAACTCTTAAAACCTAAGAAACAAAATGCCCGGCGCAACCTAAGAGCCTTTTCTCCTTACTTCCCCAGTCTACAATGTAGGAGAACAGAACAAGGACGGACGAGCGCGGGGAAAAGATCGCCAAAGACCAAGTAACTCCAAGACCCACACCAGGGGGAAAAAGGTGCAGGCGTAAAAAAAGAACTAAATACCCGCCGAAAGCAAGCCGTGAGTGATGCCGACGACTACGAAGAGCGTCTCCGAATAATTGAAAAACCCCTATACGGTTCATCATGGCAATAGACAGTGATTTTGAGGAAAAGGATGCTGCACCTCGAGAAAAACAGAACCTGACGTTAGGATGGAAATAAATGACGGGCTGGGACCAAGGATGTTCATGATCAGAGGGGGGGGGAAAAAATCAAATCTTGGTGCGTACAGTGATGCCGGGACGCATCGGGACATGGAGTAGGGCTTGCGCTACGCAGATCTCAAAATGGCCGCTCAGGAGGATAGAAAATGACGCCCCCCTAAGCAGGAGCGGATGCCGGCTAGAGGACGTCGTCGTAGTGGGACCCGACAGTTGAACCGACAGAACCCGGCGGAGAAAATTAGGCAAAATCGGAAAGGTCCTCGGTCAAAGTCCAAGAAAGCAACTGGGTCGGACGGCTGGCGTACATCACAAGAGGGGAACTTCACGGGCCAGACTGCAGCGGGGGGAAAGTAAACTCGAGGCGAGTGACTCCAAGGGGAAAAAAAGAAAACTCGACGACTCAGGATAGGGCCGCAAGCAGTCAGAGGGCTTCAAACCCGACGCGATCACCCGTGCTCAAACGAGGACCCTCGTACGCTCGCGGCATGCCGGTGACAAAAGGGGCGGGGACAAGCCCCTGGAAATAACCATCGAAGGGAGTCAAAGGAACAGGGGGCCAAAATCCGTTTCATTCCGCTTTCCCTTGTTTGGGGGGAGGACTGCCGTCAGGAAAGGGGGGACCCAAAAAGAATCAGACACAAACTCGCGGCGGGAGGTGAAATCTTCTCCCTCTAACTGGGAGAGGCAACGTTTTGGGACGCCGCGCACCCGGGTCGGGGGGAACCCCTGGACCAATTCAAAGATCCGCAATGAGAAACAGCCTCGAGGAAGCTCGGACGCCTAAACAAAAGCGAGGGGCAGCCGCGCGAGAGTCAGCGGCGAAGTCATCGAAGCAGACTCACAGGGCGGCGATCGCCTTCGGCGGGCCTCGGGAGCCGATCATCGGGACCTGTCCGAAGAAAGGAATCGGGCGAGGCGAGCGAATCGCCCGCGCATCGGTGAGGACAACCTTACCGGGGAGAACGACAGCCAGAGGCCCGCCCGCCTCGCGAACCAATCGAGCCACACGACTTCGTCAGAGCATCCTTCGAGCCGAGCGTGGCGGGGTTACCCGCTCGCCATCTTCCTCCGGGGAGGGTGCCGACGAGCACGGAAAAGGCGCCCAGAGCATCCGGCTCCGTCGCCCGGTCGGCCCGGCCCATCGGAAGGTTCTCCGAAAACCGGCAAAGGCCAGGTCGGATTAAGAGCCTCGAGGGTGAGATCGGCGTGCGTGGGGCAGAAGGTCAGGACAAAACCAAAGAAGGAGAGCGCAGGGAAAGACACGCGACGAAAAACCACGAGGCCGTCTTTCAAAAGCACGGGCCGTTCAAAAAGTGAAGAGAGAAGTACCGATCGGGGGGCACCGGGACCGAAAATGGAAGGCCTGGGATGCACACTGACGCCTGCGCCCGATGTCCGACCGTGGCAATTAGTGCAAACCCGAAAGGATGCGATGGCGGGCGACCTCAAGAGCAGGCCCGCTCGGCGAGAGAGGGAAGCGGCAGAAGCCTCCGTGCACGGGCTCGACGGGCGCTGACGGTACTGCCCTGGGCTGGTCCGCGGCGGTGGGGAAAACGAGGTCGCTGGGCTCCAACGCACGCAGCCACGATCGTGAACGGGGTCCGATCAGATGAAAATCCAGAGGCGAATCGCCCAAAGCGGATAAAACGACGTCCCGCTGATCGGCCCGAGATGCCCCTCGACAGGGGAAGAGAGGAGGGGGGGTGCCTGGGCAACCTAAGTGGGGGAGGAATACTAAGCGATCGAGGATGTCAAAGGTGTGGAAAGGAAATCGGTTTGCGGCCAGGAAAAGCAAAACCCGGCCTTCTACCTGGAGAGTTAGACAGAAAACTGATCCCGGCCAGGGTGAAGGCCGGGTGCCTAAAGACCGACTGCAGGCAATTAAAAAAGAACATCTCAACTGGAGACGAATGGCTGAAAGCAAAAAAACGGATCTCAAAAGGAGAGTAAAAAAGGAGAGTCGCTCGGTCGCTCGGAGGGGGGGGTAAAGGTCTGGGGGAAAAGCAGTCGTGCCTGGAGATCGGTGAAGTGCGGGCAAGCCCAACCTTGATCAGTCGGGTCAAGCCCCCCCCGGGGGAACCCACGACGGCCGCATCCTCCTATCAATGGACGACAGGGTTCCCCGAGGGGGATGCCAGAAATTGGTGGCGGGAGAAGAAACACCAAGAAGAGGAATAGTAGGACCGTTCAGCAGCGGTCCTGAGGAATGGATTCGGGAGTCGGGGGGACAGGTTTGTGAGCCGGACGCTCACTCTACGTCGTCTCCGGGGCACGGCATCAAAATTTCCTGAAGACGGAAGGATGGGGACGTCTGGTGCGGGAATCTTGTGGCTGATCTAAAAGACCCGACAAAAAGGCCTGTTAAGAAAAAAAACAAACCTGCGGCGGTAACACAAAAAAGGGGGATTTTCTACGGTCCCGGAACTCCTACTCGATATTCAAATGATGGCTCCGTGGATACGAAATTCAAAATTCCTCCAACCTACCAGCGAGGAGGGAAGGGTGTTGCAGGGGGAGGTGGCACTGAAAGCTCAAGTCGATTCCTTGATTCGTGTATGCTTCGGCCAATTTTAAGGGCCTCGAAGGGTCCAGTCAGGTGCAGGGCTCGGGCGGGTCGGCACTATCGAGCAAGGCGGTCGGCGCGGGCAAAAAAACCCCTCGAGTGTGGTTCACGGGGGCGGGGCCACCCCTGAAGAGGGTGAGTGGGCTGGCTTCCTACTTGGTCTCTTGGGGGACGCTAACAATCCGTCGGCCGCCCAGGGGTTTAGAGCTGCCTTGGAGGAGGGGCGGACCCAAACGGTCGAGAGCGAACGGTATTTTTGATGAGAGTCACATTAGGTCGAGGGAAACGAAGGGTGGTCAGGAAATGAAGGCGTTCGCCGGGGTCGGTCGTACTTGTCGTCCAGCCAGCCATCCAGACGATGTCGGTCAGACGTGTGTGTCAAACAGGGCCGCACGGCGTTGAGACCTTCCAACGGGATCCGGCAGATAGAAGGGTGTGTCGATCGACCAATGCGGAGCCCACGAGCTGTAGCCACAGCGAAAAGCTCGGAAGAGTAAAATTGGGGAAGGGGTCAAAAGGAGGGGGCGGGAGACGGTGGCGGGATTGCGGTCAAATGAAGAAAACCTGTGGGCGGCCAGGCTGGCTGGGCTTGGACGCCCTATCACTCCCCGGCGATGGGAAAAAAAAAAGACGCCCAGTTCTGAAGGCTCGAGCCAGGCGGAATCGACTCGCCCGAACCGGGCCTCGTGTTAGAATTTCCAACTCCCCTGTGGAGTGGATCATCAGATAGACGGGCAAAAAATAGCGTCCTCGCATCTTTATCTCTGAGGCCAATTCGGGGAAAAGGTGGGAAACTGAAAATGGGGGGAAAGGGACGCGGAGGCTGGCCCTGCGTGGCGTCGCGGGGGGAATCGTATTACTAGAGAGTTCATCTGAACGCAAGCTCGGTTCCAGGTCAAAGCAGGTGGCATCGGAGGTGACCTCCGGAATAACGCCTCGATTACGAACGTTAGGCCCCGAGTCGCTTCAGGGGGTCAAGTCGTCGAATCTTCTAACCCCCGGGAGGCTGAAGTCAACGACCACCCTCACGAAAGATGACAAGCTGGGAAGGGTCTAAGAAGCCGCCGGCGATCATGGAGTCGAGGAAAAGGGATCTCGGGAGGGGGGAGGTTGCCCCCCCAGCCGCTCGAAGAAAATTCTTTGTCGAGGGACCTGGGTGAAGAAGAAATCTGGCAAAGGGGAGATGCGTCATTGACTCTGGCCCAGACCCTGGTAAGACTGGAGAAAGTGTGCATTGAATTGCTCCGTCGTGGAAGCCGGTGAGCAACAGGCGGGTTGCCGGAGTTGGGATGGGTGTAACAAAGGATCCCTCCTTATGCCAAGGGAACTTGTGCCGGCAAGAAAAACGTCACAAAAGAGAAACCAAGGGG
>Ga0179591_1355096_pt1 | contig 13606 bp, 11 predicted proteins | sample CZOMad2_1_08_16f_FD_182891 | JGI IMG/M metagenome (GOLD analysis project Ga0179591, IMG submission 182891) | Vadose zone soil fungal communities from Angelo Coast Range Reserve, California, USA - CZOMad2_1_08_16fungal (PacBio error correction) | ecosystem: Environmental > Terrestrial > Soil >...
ATGTTCATCAAGAAAGAGGGCCGTATCCGCCAGGTGTAGATGTTGAGGAAAATCAGTTTGCAATAATTTGGACCGGAAAAAGAAGGAGACCAGGGTAAAGGTCTCGAACATCTCATTCAGACACAAAGTGTCGCCGTCCGTGCTCGAGGGCAATATGCATGAGGGGGGCGTTTTTGCTGAGCGTTCATCCTCTTCCAAGGGACCGGGAAGGGGGGAAAGGGGGGAGGGGGGGATCTCAGCCACAGATAAAGAAACAGACTTCTGTAAACATGTCCAGTCCCCGGGGGGGGGGGGTCGTGGAATTCAAGGGGATAGAATTGCCATCTCGCGGAAGGAGCCACTTCCGCGGGGTCGCCAGGGAAGTAGGGGACCGCCTAGAAAAAAAAGGATGAATTGTGACTTCGATCACCAGCACATGCCGCGAACACGGTACAACGTGATCAAAACCTATCGCAATTCGGAAAGAGGAGATCAGGAAGAGAGAGAAGGAACTAACCGTAACAGAAACGGGTCTCGAGGGAAGGGTTGGAACATCTTGGAAAAGCGAGGGTGAGTGACAGAAAAAGGGCGTGGCACGGGAACCGCGGAAGGGGTCTCGGGGCGACTGACGGAAGAGACCGCGGAAGAACTTAAATAAAAATCGACGCAAGAAAAAAAAGGAACTGATCGCGCTTGGAGGGCGTCTGCAGCAGTTGGTAGGTTTAAAGGGTCGAGCCCGACATGATCAGCAATTGGGTCCGCAGAGAACAACTGAGGCAAAATGGAATGAAGGGAGTGCATTGCAAGGGGGAACAGAACACCGCAGAACGAGATCCGGCGTCTACTCATTCTATTGAGGCGAAGGGGGTTGTGAAGGTCCCGGGAACACCAAACGACTCGTTTTTTTCAAAACTTTGGTTCGATTATGACTGCGAGGTCTAGGGAAACTGGAGGGGGGGGAGACATCTGTGCTCAAGAGGGCAGACTCTTCGTCAGAAACTATCCGGAGGGCGCGTTTAGAACCATCGGTCGAGGGGGACGCCCCGAGGGCGGCAACGGTCGGAGCTAGAAAAAAAGGCGTGTGCGTCGGACAAAGATGCCCCGCGACCGTGGGGATGCAGAGGGAGGTTGAACGGATGCCACAAAATAAAATCCGTAGGAGAAGTAAAGGCATAAACGTTCGGGGGAGGTGTTTTTCCAGGAAGTACCAAAACGAAGAAAAACCGTTACCAGCGTGAGGAGGCTGGGGTTGGGGGGGCAAGTCGTCAAACTGGAGATGATCGTTCTGGTCCCTACGAGAAGAGGGGAGTCTGTACCCAGGCGCGAAAAAAGGGGAAGGAAATGCTAAGGGATAAAAAAGACCTTGGCAAACCTCGGGGGCCGGAGCCAAGGGGACGTCAAGGCCTAACAGCAGGTACCAAGGGTCGAGGGTCTGGGGCGCACGGCATCGATAATTCGCCTCCTTCGGTGCCCTAGTCGGGAAGAGTGCTCAGAGAGGACGCTCGGGAAAGTAAAGGAATCGTAGGATTCGTGAACCCGATCGCCAGGCGAAAAAATGAAGGAATCCGAAATATTAGCCGGAATAGGAAAAAAAGGGCTGGGAAGTGAACTGTGATTCCAACCAGATGAGCAAACCAATTTGGGGACAACGACGATTGAGACTCGACCAAGGCGCCCGTGATGCTGTGCCATAAGAGAAAAATTGAAAGGGAGGGACAAGACCTGTACAGAAATCATCAAACGAAGACAATCCTCACCTAGGTCCCTTGAGGGACCCTATTCTTGTACTACCAGAGGCAAGAAGCCCCTGACCGGAGGGATAGTCGCAATCCGGCCGACTAGTTTTCAGTGGATCCGGAGTGTCGTTGTGCAGGGGGATGCTGGAGCGACACCAAGGGTTTCCCATAGCCTTTTCACGAGAGAGGTCGTAAGAGAAGGGATGAGAGCGCCGCCTTCAGAGCATTCACGACGTCTCTTTCCACGTGCTCTCCGGCGCGGGATTCTCCGGGGGAGGGGAGGGACCTCGGAATCTAAAAGGGTGTGTCGACTCGGGGGTCGGTTTTCACTTCGTTCAGTAATAGAGAGGGATGGGACAGCCAGCCGGCTAAAGTGGGGGGAGTAGCGCCGAAGTCTTCGTTCAGGCAGTATCAAAAGTGCATACCCACACGGGGGTCGGGAAAGGCGCTCATCGCGTTGAAACATAGTTTTTACCATGGGGCCGAGAAATAAAAAGGACAGCGTCATCAAACCTCGTGAGGAAAATAACGGGATCTTGCGCGCTGGGGGAACCACATCCAACATCCTGCAAGGTCTCCACTTTGGCCACGCAAAAGTCGGTGAGCCTCCTCGACCCAACCTCTCTCACAAAACACGAGGGGATATTTGGGCTTTCTGTGATCGATCGATGATGCGATTCTCTACTGGTAAGAAGAGAGGGGGATCGGCGAAATCTTTCCCGGAGCTCTATTCTCGCTGAAAGCGGCACAAGGTTGTCGTTTACCAGGGGGTCTTCCCATTGCAAGGCGGGAGTCAACCACTCGCGAACCAAAGTCTAGCGGGGCGGTCTTGTGGGCCAATGTGATACTGAAAAACGAGCACGCATACTAAAAAAGAAGGGTGGGAGACAAGCATCCTTCGGAGATCGCGAAAAATTGCCACAACGCAAAAGGAGCCACAGCCGTTCACGAGGTAACCGCCACCATCGAGGACACCGTTGATGAAAGGGTGCGAAAAGGGAGAAAAGGCGTGCCTTCTTAAAGAGGCGCGCCTCAGTTCGACGAAAGGTCCTCGCCGCGGGGGATGGGTCAACGGCTAATTAGGAACCCTTTTTTCGCGGAAAACTCAAAAACATCGCAAGAACTAGGTGCACTTTCGCGGAGGGTACGCATCAGTCAGGGCGTTTGGAAGGCTGTGCCAAAGAAAGAAAAAAGGGGTCTACTTTCGTAGGTCTGCGAAGTGTTCTACACGAGAGGGGGGAAGGGAGATCGGGAGGAGGGTAGGAGGAGGGGGGTGGGAGGGAAAGTGGTTAGGGAAGCAGCGATCAGGCAGCCGCACATCACTAGAATTGGATCTTGTGCGAGCTTGGGAAGGAGAGAAACGTGAAAGCAATCGGTCCGAAAGTGGAAGTTGTCACGAGAGGCGGGCGCCTCGACGACGCTTCGGGTTCCAAGGGAGTTAGAGAGGGACTGCAACGCGTTCAGCTGGGGAATACGAAAAATAGATTAACCGCTCGACACGATGTCTCGTCGCAGCGTCGAGGAAGAGGCTTGCGAACTTCTCGTCGGAGTGGACCAAGTCGAGAAGGTAGGGAAGGCAAAAGACAAACTCGGAAGACTACAACAGCTGGCCAGTCTTTGAGTCACAACGCCTATGGGCTCAGGGACCCCAGACGGTGGCCAAGGGAGTCTCCCCGCTCCCGTAAGAAGTTAAAAAGAAGGGTCTCCGGATTGTGCACGCCGATAGAATCCTTGGGAATATTGCCAGCCCCAACCATCGACTGATCAAATCAACGTAAAAGCAAGCAGAGGGGGGGGGAAAAAAAACGCATCAAGCAAGCGTCTGCAACGACTACTTCTAAGGCCCCACCAAAAACCCACTCCACCCCCAATCCAAACCCGCAACGACAAAAAAAAAACCCACAAAAAAAGAGGACTAAGAGCCGATGGTAGGGAACGTCAAGAAACGGTTCACACCAGTAACGCGGGAATGCGCCAGGAATACGACGACGCAAACGCCACGTGGTTAATCGAAAAAAGCGAGTAAAGGGGGCGGGGAAAAAGAGTGGTTTGCCTAAAGCCGGATTTTGGAGAGAGCGAAGGAGCACAGCTTGCTCCACAAACCGGGCCGCCGGCGAGCCGCGTGCTGGGGATCGTTCAAACGTTCAACGGGAAGTGGCTGGGCCCACGGGCGATGACCACTCAGAAGTGCACTTAGCGTCAAGGCACCAAAAAAAATAAAGGAAGGAAGAGAGGTACAGGGGCGGGGGGGCTGTTCAAACCGCACGCCCACCAGCGTGTCCATGGGCGAGAAGCAAAAAAGAACCAATTCTGTAGATGCCCTCTGAGAGGTCTCGACGGACACCTACCAACTAAAGACAGCCCTAAACGCATGGATAAAGTCCGCCGCTGGGTTGTTTTACTCTTGGAGAAAAGGCCTACTTGAGGAGGAAACAGGAAGGGCGCAAAACGAGAAACATGGAACCTTTCCGACATGGGCGGTGCTGGGGGGGGAACTGACGCACCCCGAGCTTTCAGAAGCGTGGACTCACAAAGGAAAATTGAAACATCTGCCGAAGCTTCAGATCAAAGGGGTGATAGGGGACAAAAAAGGCCGAATGGAGGGACCGAAAGGACGGGGGCTGGTCCGTGGGATCGGGAAAGGCATCGCAAAGTAGCAGCTGACCTCGGCGGGGGGTCTAGGGGCAACTCAGATTGCGAGCTCAAAGGAGGGGTAAGGGAAACTTCGAGTCAGGAAAAGCCCCCACACCTTGGGTACTGACCTAAAGTTCGAGGGACGGGGTATCGTCAGAGGATCTGCACCTCCTCAATACGTATTAGAGCACTCCGGGGATGAGAAAGGGTACCGCCAAATTCTGGAAAGGGTGAGTGATGGACGAGCTGCTGCGAGTGCAAGTCGGGAGATGGGGCTTCACCAACCTTGGGACGGCGACATCCGTCGTAAATAGGCCCTGTCGCCGTTAGACACACACTGGGCCCCCTGGTCGGTTAGGCTGAAACAGGAGGGGAGTAAAAGAACAAGAACAACGGATGGAAGGAGAGATGTTCAGCAAACCATCAGCTCGTCGTATCCGGGGGAGATGTGGGAGAATCCGGAAGGGGGTGCAAGCCGGTGGCGCCGACCCGGGGACTTACTAGATGGACATAAGAGAGAGTGAGAAGAAAAAAAGAATCGAAAATCACCGTGTCTCGCTAATAAATTGCATCTGGCATCGGGGGTGGGGCGTCGGCTTTCAGATATGAAAAGACACCCGGCGGCTCTCCTCACCGTATTTTAAGTCAGTCGCTTCACACGGAAGGAGGGTGGGGGTGTAGGGTCCAGGCCCGGTGTTGGAGTCATCGACTCGAATGCAATTCAAAAAGCAGCGCTAGGGGCCGAGAAGTAGTGGGTGAATAAATCGCGTTGCCAGGCAATCTGGAAGGAAGGAAGTTAATCAAAAAACCGAAAAGCCTTGGACAACCGATCGAGAAGCCGGGGGGTCCAGAAAAGGTCCGCTATCGATACGGGTCAGTCCTCAAAAGGAAGGTAAAAAGAAAGGTGCGAAAAGGTGACAGCTCGGAGTCAGTGCCAGCACCGACCAGCGGGTCGTGCAACGGCGGCACCGGATTTTTTCAGAGTGAGGGAAAAGGGAAGAACGACAATTCATCAATGACGTAGACGCCAAGCGAAAGAGGATCTCTTGGGTCGGAATGCTTTCTGGAACCGCCCGGCATTGTTGGGGGAACGGCCCTACATTTCAAAAGAAAATAAAACCACGGTATCGGACACAGATGTTGAACTCGATTGTGGTCGTGCGGTTGCCGAACAGCACAAAAAGAACCTGAAAAAGGAAAGGAGGGGGAGGAAAAGGAGGATGAAAAAGGGGACGAAGTTCCAAGCGATTTGGTCAGACGGTCCCGTGGGGGAAAAAGCCACAAACGTTGGGGGATGTTCGTGAGAAAAGAACGGGAGGAACTAAAAGAAATGCCCTGGGTGGCAGCATCTTGCCTGAGTGCCTCTCTCAGCCGGTGACATCAGTGGGAGGGGGGTTCGGCAACCAGCAAAATAAGTGAAAAGGAGGAAGGGGAAGGGATCAGGAGAAGGGCCTGGAGTCAATCTGCGCATAAAAGCGAACATTTTGTGATGGGGAGCAGGTCGTTGTACGTCAGGACCAACCACCTGCGAATCTTTGAAGGGAAAAGGAAGGGAGGGTAGAAGAAGACTCGTGCGTTCTGGGTGGTCGTCATTGTGGGCAATGACCACCAGAGCTTAAACCGTTACAATGGCGTTAGGTCGAGAAGGGGTTCTGGAAAGATCTCTTAGACGACTCGACAAATCCTCTCTGCGGAAAGAAAAACGTGGCTACCAAAACAGTTCGAAGAACGGGTTCAGAAAAGTGGTGGCGGGGAACCACGGCGTGCAGGAATCACGGGAAACCGGACCCGCTGTTCGCGGCGTGGGGCCGTGTGTAGGGCACTTGCAGAGGGGGAGAGGAAGAAGGAGGGAAAAGGTATAGGAATCGCTATAAAGATACGAACTCTTCCGCAGACGTTGACGTCCGCATCGGGGCATCGAGGAGGCGGGTTTAAACCCGAACTCGCCGGGGAGAAGGGAATCGAAGGGGGAGAGTGAAAAGCGTGCAAATCTACGCAAGGGGGTTGCGACCTATTAGAAAGATGAAAAAAGGGGGTCGAAGGGGGGAAGAGTCAAGACCTAGATCCCCCAAGGGCTGTCTGTGCCCATCGCCGAGACTTGCATGCCAAGGTCTACAGGCCGAAAAATTCAGGAAAGGCGACCAAGCGTCGAGCGTCAATAAATGACCGATCGTACCACGCGAAAGGCCCCTACCGAGGTTCTAGTGGCGTCGTGGATAGGCGTGGAGTCGCCGGGTCTGTAAGAATACCCCGAAGGGTCTCTGAGGAGGACTTTTCTGTCGGCCGGGCTCTCCTACCAAAAAAGGCACGCCGCATCGCCGCCATAGCTCGCCTTCTCAGAAGGAATTCAGAGGGGGGAGGGACCCCAGAAAGGGATCGTAAGGGGGGCGAACTCAGGTTTTGGCCATGCTAGGGATCCGCCTTAGAGGAATGTTTGAAGGCCATCAGCCGGTCGGGGATAGACGAAACCGAGTGGAAGGGAACCCGTATCCAGGGGGGGGGGAGTTCCAATGCAAAGGGACGCTCAGGTCTGGGTGACCAGGGTCGCGATCTTAAGCACATATTGGTAAGCTACGAAAGAAAGGGAGAGGACTTATAGAAGACCGAGGTAAGACCGGTTGAACAGCCGAGGAAGCACGAATACATGGATCAGGGCGACAAGAAAAAGAGAGTCCCGAAGCTCCACTCGAGGGGGTATGAAAAAGAGAAGTGGGAGGTGCTCAATTCGCCCTGAGAACCTGTATTCATGCTTCCCTTAGCGGTTCAACGCTCGCGCAGTACCGGGGAGGTCGAAGCAAATTTTCAGAGAGCGCCCTGGAACACCAGGCAACTCGGAGCGACCATGTTCAAAAATAGCGCCGCCCAAACATCGAGTATCTGGTAGGGGAAATAGGGAGGGTAGGGCAAACAACCCGCCGGCTGATTGTAAAAACATTACAAGATCAGTCTGAAGAAAGGGAACGCCTTGCCACACGAGTTTGGATCAAAAAAAAAAAAGGGAGGGACCGAGGGACCACCACGAGGAAAAAAGGTGAATTCATTCCACCGGACCCGAGACCGCGATCGGGGAGTGCCTGCTTGCCTACGAGCGCGCCTGGGAAGGCGGACGTGGGACCATGGCTCGCCGTCCGCGGGATGGGAAGGTTCGATGAAAAAGGAAAAAACTCTCTAGGAACGAGAGAAAAACTAGAAAAAAAAAAAACTAGGATGTCAGCTCTCTTCGAGTACGCAATAAGGGGGGCTTGACGCTGTACTACACAGACGGGTTTTTTTCCCCAGGATGGGGAGGAATGTCGAATTGCGGCAGTGTCGAGGGGGCCTGCAATTCGGAGCGATCAAGTATGCACCTACAAAACAAGGGCGCCTGGGGATCTCGTTCAAATGAAATGCCTATGGGCTCAAAGGGAGAATCGAAACCGGCCATTGAAAAAAACTCTAGGGCTCTCTGGTTCACTCGCGAAACGGGTAAGATCCTTTGATGACTGACAAAAGCGGTTCGGCAAGGGGGGGTTGGGAGAGGGAATCTGAGAAATCCACGAGAGGCGCCAGGAGCCTATGTCTGGGAGGACTGCTCGCGAAACCGAACGTGCGGCGATTCCCGCCAACCCTTTCAAGACAAACGCAAAAAAAAAGCGGGGAAAGGGGGGATTAGAACGCCTCTGAAGAACTCAGCGTTCCACCATGTAGAAACCGGCGCCTTGACCTCCGGGAAGCCGACGTGTCGTCAGGTGGGGCGGAGTTTCTAGAAAAGAATTTGTGGGGAAAAACACCAAACAAGGACCGCAAGAAAGAGTACAGGGCAATCTCTGGTGGTCATTGAAAAGACCGACCCAACTCCCTCCAATAACTCCAGGGGTCTTCCGGATCATCCAAAAAAAGGACCACGAGAAAGAGGAGGAGGTTGCAGCACTTCGTGCTCTCACAAACAGGGGGTTATGCAAATGGGAATCCGACGCACAACGCATCTGGTTGTTCAAGGCTCAGGAAGGGGAAAGGGCAAAGCAGCCGAAAGTGCCGAACCCTCGCCGACGGATATGTCACGGCGAGAGGAATCGACTGAGCACAGTCAAGCCCACCCTGGCGAAAAGGATCGCGGTCATCACACCGTTCGAAAACGAGGGAGGGGGTATTGGAAAGGGTACCGATTACAAGGGTGCAAAGTCGTAAGGCACTACAGCCGCTTAATATCGAAGGGGAGAGAGTTAGTGGGGGCTGTTCGCAACCGCCGCAACCCCCGTTAAAAAAGACTTTTCCTTAAATGAAAAAACGATCCGCGTAGTGGCAAGACCGCCAGAAAAGGGGATTCCAATAAGGGAATGGTCCTCAGGCGAAAATAAACAAAAACGAACTCAGCAAGGACTCTCGGGCTTGTCTCTGGGGGAGTCACGACCTAGCAGAATATTAATTCGAAAAAATTAAAGGGGGGGAGCCAAAAAAAAAGAGTTTAAAATGACGACCCTCTGGGTGTTCATTCACTGACTAAAAAAATCTTTTCACCAAGAGGTCTCACACGTGACCCATAGGAGCACTCTTCCTTTCTCGGAGGGAAAAGGATAGAGGAAAGAGACGAATTTCGGTGATTACCGAGTGGGACTACTCTTCTTGGCCATGGTTCTCGAGGCATCGCCAAGGAAGGACCTCGGCGGCGACTGGGGGGGCAAAACTGAGATTTCGTCGAAGCACGAGGAGGCTTCGGGAAAAAAACTTCAGGGAGGGAACTTCCCGACCCAAGGGGACAGGTACTTGCAGGGACGGTATCTGTTGCAAATGCAACTCCTCAAATACAAGGAGCCGCCGGTGATGGAAAAAGATGACGCCGACCGCCCACAGAAAAAGTCTCGAAAGGAAGGAAGGGGGAGGAGGACGCCCCTGCACCACCTGAAGGAGACCTCGTCGCCAGTCAAGGAGGCGTTCGAACAAAAGGCTTGCACCCTGTAAGGGTCGACAAATTACCACGTACGGAACGCAAGGAAAGAAAAACCAAAAGAGAGGAAAGAGAGGGTCAAGCAACCATCAGCTCGGCGTATAGATGTGGGGGTGAGAATCCGAGTGGCAATCCGGTGGCGTCGAACTAAAGGGAATACTTACAAAGGCTCCGACCCAGGGTTGGCCCTCGCAGGGGGCTGACACAAGAAAGAGGGGGGAACCATCAAAGGGGGAGAAACGGCTAGGTGCATCGGTCGGGGTTCGCGTTTCATTCAAATCACCCGTCGGCTCATCAGACAGGATTGAGAGTGCAGATCGCTGAAAAGAAAGCCCGCATGCCAGAACTTGGCGTGTACAGTGTCGGCCTCGGTGTTCTACTCGGGGGGGAGAGCATGACCGCAGCGCGCATTGCAGAAGACCGTGTGGCGCCTCAATCGCAGGGTCGAACCGCCGAGGTCAAGCTGCGGAATGGGCGATTCCTTAACGAGCAAATCAAGCAAAAGGGGATCAAAAAACGAAAGGGAAAACGGTAGGGAGAAGTCGGACAGTCTCGCGTTATGCGGAAAGGATGTCTCGATGGCACGTGGGGAGCCTGGTGACAGCTCGGGGGTTATACGGGCACACCGGCTTGCAAAAGAGGGTTGGAGGGGTCCGCGGAAGACTTCAGAGGGGTCGAGCTTCACGCAAGAAAAGGAACACAGCGCGTGAAGGCGATTAGTTCTGAAAGTGGGAATTCGCAAAAAGAGCAGCGGCCTCCCAAAAGGGGGAAAACATATTGCTTGAGTCCTCGGGATCAAGGTTGAACTCGGCGGTGGCTGCGTTGGAATACATCCACTCCCAAGAGGCGCAAGTAGCAAAGGGAAAAATGTTTGGTCCATCGCCAGGGTCACACCACACACGCCTTCGTTGTTGGGAGAAAAACCGGTGTCGATGATGAAGCGTCATCGTGAGAGCGGAGGACTGACCGGAGGGGAAGCTCTGGGGGGAGCTCGTCAAAAAAGCTCGCCTTCACAGCTCAAAGGGGGCGTCGGTCGGCACCAGAACGGTCGCTGGCGCCGAGTGGACGATAGATGCAAGAGGGGAGTGAGGTCGTCGAAATACCTCGAACCGTGGGAGCCGATCAGGTCCAGTGTGACTTGCTTCCAAGAAATCCGATCGTCGACTGGGGGGGGAGGGAGAAAGGAGAACGGCAACGGTGAGGAAGGAGTTTGTCTGGCCAAGTAACCACAAAGCGTGCCACAGTTACCAAAGGGGCGTGAGGTCCGAAAGGGGGGGGGAGGGCACTCTTCAAGGAAGAACACAGAGAAAAAACACGTACCGGCGGAGTCAAGTGGGTAAAGCCATACTCTTGGGGGGGTGAACGCGCTGGCCTGACCAAGCTGTCCTTTCGCACCGCAAAGATCGCGAAGGGGGGGGGGTCGGCACGGAACAAGAAAGAATACGCCTCGTTCGGAACATCTATCAAAGAAGTTCTGCATCCCTCTAAAAGACGCTGCGCCGCGCCTCGTTGACCTCGGGAGTAAAAATCGAGGAGTCGCTTCCAAAAACTTCGAAGGGGGATCATGAGGATAGGACGTGAAGGCGTGCCAAAGTCTACTCGTTAAGGTCCCGGAGTGAGACCGATTGAGCTCACCCGTTGAAAGAGGCTGACAGGTCATTGAGAAAAAAAGAGAAAAGGAACCGTATGCCTCCGAAGGGGTAAAAGAGAAAATGAAGGTACAGGAAGCCAGGAAAAAGCATGGAGGGTCGACACCTTCAATACAATGAAACTATTCTTACGTCGCCGCGCCACTGAAGGCTAGGAAAAGGAAGGATGGAATAGTTGAGGGGAAGGACGGCGGCTTTCAAAAAAGGAAAACCCGGGTAAAAAGACCTTAGTCAGTTGCACAGACTCTGACGAAAAGTCGGGAGGCAGAATAACCGACCGTTCTTCACTAATCTATTGGTCTCGGCTTGTCGACCGCGTCTGGGAATAAAGGCGGGGGGACACCGGGGGAATTAAAAATCGACCGGGAACTAGACGCGTTGGGAGTCTTCGAAGCCTGCCTTAAAGGATTTGTAGTGGTTAAGCAAGACTGCGGTTGGGGGGGTATAACGCCGAAGGAGTTATAAAAAAGAACAAGAAAAAAGGCTTCTGCAGGGGGCGGCTCTCAGGTAGTGACCATTGTCGATGAGGCTGACATCACATAGGTTGGGGAAAAAAGGGTCGAAAAAAGAAGCCAAGGGTCAGCAACAAAGACGGAAAGACTGCCGCTCCTAGTTCATCCTACTGTCACGAATACAGTTCGAGCAGGGGCTACAATCGGGAGAGGAAAACCCAAGCTACAGAGATCACCAACAACAACGAGGGGAAAAGAGATCGATTGGAGATGGCGGGGTGCTGGGTCACGATGATTCGGGCCGGGAGGAGGCCAGACGGGTCACTCGCCGTCGGAGAATTCAACATACGAGGCCTCATCTGACGCAATGGCGGTTGGCGTTCGGCCGGCGTGCCAATGGGACAAAACTATGGAAAGCGCGGGAAAAAGGGAGTCCCGCCACCAAAAGGTCAGGGTATGTCGCAATGGGGGGGATAAGTGACAATCGGAGCGTCTACTCCACGCCTCCGGCCGGAAAGGGAAAAAGCATAGATATTCGACGAAGGGAAAAAACAACTCGAGAAAGCAAACCTGGTTTTCCTATGAGATTTGACCCCCCCGCCACCGGCCACACCTTGATTGCATTCCGTACTGTGCGGGGGACCCGCTATGCTCGGCGGGAGATTCGGGGGGAAAGGAAACCGGAAGGACTCATCTCGGAATTCTAATGGAATTAACCGGGTTTCTGTACATACTCTGGGAGAACAAAAAAAAAGCAATCTAAATAAGGGGAGCCTAGAAGATCGGAAAGTGGAAACTTGACGCTTCAGACGACGCAGACTCTTGCAGGGGGCGAGGCGGGGTCGATCTTCGGAAGGGACATGGCCTGCAAGTCGGAGAGAGCTGAGGCATCTAAAAGTTCTCTGTGTTTATCTCAGCGAGGCAATGGGCACGGGCACGTAAAAAAAAAAAAGGGGGGGGGGGCTTCTCATCAGGGAAAGCCGGCAGTTGGGAGAGCAAACGCTCAAAACGCGCAAACTTGACTCTCCGATCATATGACTTCAAACGGTCGCCGCGAGTTCTTGTGGGAACTAAGACTCGTTCCAGGAGGGAAAAGAATTCGCAGGAGGGGGGAGAAGAGAGGAGGAGAACTGCTCTCTCAAGGAACAAGAGGCGAATCCGACTCCTGCAAAAGGGACTACAAACGCCTCCCACAAGCTCACAGGCTTGTCCGGACTCGGTGGGAATTGGAAACCTCAGCCGATGGGAAAAAAAAAGAGGGTCTGCTCAAAAAAGAATAAAATGAAGGGCGGCCGAGCGGAAGGTAGATCTTATCACTCCAAGATCCGTTTACTAGTGAAGAACCCCCAGAGGTATCGCCACGCCCGATTAAAGTAGGGTCATGGGGAAAGGAAAAAAACTAAAAGAAAAAAGCGTCTGCCGAGAAAAGAGGAACGCGACCCAGGCATGAAGAGATCTGCTTATGGAGTGGGGAATCCGTCCACAGAGAGAACGCAGAAACCACGGCGAGTGTAATTAGCATCGTCAATCGAAACAAGGCAGGGAATGAGGCAGAAGCATCGACGGTGATTTCGCCATCCGAACTAGGGACGGACAGCGCCACGCCGTGGGTAAACCCGGACCGCGGAGCAACCAAGAGGAAGACCTTAAAAAAAAAAAAAAAGGTTAGGGGAGAAAAGCTCTTCAAAAAAATCTACACGTTCGGAAAAAGAAGTGGGAGGGAAATGAATCCGCCTTAATTCTTCAGACGCCGTCTAAGTATCACCCTCCTTTAATAGGTCATTGGATGGTCGGAAAAAACCGCACCCTCACAGAAAGGGACTGAAAGGGAAGGAAGTCAAAAGAGTTGTCAGAAAGGGGGCCGCTGATCATGTAAATACTTCACATATCCAACTGCGGACGCCCGAACTCAAGTGCATAAGTTCTCCGATGTTGGAGGGGAGAGGAAAGGGAATGAAGAAAAACGTAAAAAAAGAAAAGCTATCACATGCTGCCGCCTGCACGACCGCGGTCTGGCACTGGACGAAACACTCTGTTACAGGGAAACACTGAAGAGAAAGATCTAAAAAAAATATTACCGTGAGCAGACTGAACCTTTAGCCGTACATAGCCGAAGGGGAGGAGGGTTGATCACGCGTTACGGGGTAGAGTCCGGGGAAGGAAATCGAATTCAAAAAGGACCTCGAAAAGGCAACGCGAGTTCGAACAACAGACGGCCAATTAGGTCATCGG
>Ga0179591_1261185_pt1 | contig 13605 bp, 18 predicted proteins | sample CZOMad2_1_08_16f_FD_182891 | JGI IMG/M metagenome (GOLD analysis project Ga0179591, IMG submission 182891) | Vadose zone soil fungal communities from Angelo Coast Range Reserve, California, USA - CZOMad2_1_08_16fungal (PacBio error correction) | ecosystem: Environmental > Terrestrial > Soil >...
GGCGCAACCTCCTACGAACGGAAAGCCCCAACCACGGGCCGTTGTCCAGCGCAGGTCCCACAAACCTCTGGCAGGCACCGACACCAGCGATGAAGAGGGTAGTGAAGATTGGCATCACGCCGACAATCGATTATCGGCAGTGGGAAAACTGGTCTCTTCGTTGACCTGAGTGTTGCAGAAAAAAAGGGAACCTGGAACCTGTTTCGAGGTCAAGCAGCACAACCAGGCACGCTTCCCTCAGAAAGAAGGAGATCGCCTGGAAGAGCCAAAAAAGGAAACATGCTTCAGCGGCAAAAAACACATTCAATGGATTCTTAGGCGGCGGACATTTTCTAGAGGTGGGGAAAAAGTTGGAGAAAACACACCATCGGGAACTGCATCCAGGGTAAGGACCTTTCCAGCAAGCGATAACCGGAAGAAAGTGACTCGAATAACTCCGACTGGCGTGAAAAATCATTGAACTAGACGACTAAAAAACAGATGCACTTCCAGACAGATAAAAGAGGGACATGAAAAAGGAAGGCAATCCCGGGTGCGGGTCATGGCTAAACACCGCGGGTCCACGCGTGTCGATTCGCCTGACAAGAGGAGGGGGGAAAAATCTCCACATATGGTCCAAGCTCAAGCCCTCAGGTCTTTTCGAGTTCCTTGGGTCAGCGTGAAATCAAGTGCGGTAAAGGGAAAGAAGAAGCAGTATGATCTGCAAACAGACTTAAATCCAGCATCCGCATCCGCCTGCGCGGTGCAATCCCGCGAAACCGAGAAACGAGATCAAATGGGTTCTTTTAGAAATGGGGAAAAAAGACCTCTCTTAAAGTGGCGGCAGGACGACCTCCGGAGAACACGTCTCCAGCGGACATCACAATGCCGGTGCCGGTGGTGTTTCGATGATTCGAACTGCGGGCAAAAAAAAGACCAACCTCTCCCATAGGAGGGAGAGGGGTGGCGTCTTTACCAAAAGGGGACAAAAAAAAAAAACGTGCCGGTAGGTCCATCCCTGCAACGCCTCTGAGGTCAGCGGTGAGGAGACCGGGACTCCATCTGCGTCTGTCAGGAAACCTCCTTCCCTGGAGAATTAGGGAGGAACGTACCGAGATGTATTCGATAGAAATGAGGACCGCAAGCAGCTGAGGGCAGATATGAGAGTCCCACTAAAACCCCGGGGGAAAGGTGGTACTTTGCCCAAGCGAGATCACCGAGCGAACCCCGATATGACGGATCAAATAAAGGTTGCCTCAAGCGTGAAGTCACAGTCGTTTGGGGAATCACACCGGTGATGATAGGATTCGTATGAGGCCGACGAAAAACAGGGCGGGAAAGATGGGAAAACTGTAGGCGATGCGCCGTCAACTGTTCCCACCAATCACGAAAAAAACCCAGCAGTCAAGGCTTCATCTCAACGAAGGGGAATTTCGGCCGCCAGGCAAAACCTCGGGAGAAGAAGCAGACGCTGGCTCGGCGCACGGATGTTCTCGGCAGGAGGAGGCCCAAGACCAAGGGGGGGTGACCTTTCACAACGTCGAGCACACAAAAAAAGAAGGGGAATCCACGTGCTCTGAGGAACCTTCACCGGCCTCGGAACACAAAGGGACGGCAGGCACTCCTTTCAGGCCAACCCAAACATCCGAATAAAAACCAGCTCCCCAAGATACTGTTCTCAAGCGGTAATATCAGAATCAAAGGAGAGACTGATCCGCAGCCGGGCATGCAAAACCTGCAGGTCTGGGAATCTCACCACGTCCCGCGTCAGGGCCATCGATGCAAAAGGGGGAAGCAGGCCGGCCGGCACACAAACGTGGGACAAGTAAGGGTAGGACGAACTAGCCCACGCGGTTGGGGGGAAAAGAGTTTAGAACCTGAGACCACAAGTGTACCGTACGGCCCTCGGGGGGGTTTGGAAAGTCTCTCTGGGCCACGAAAAAGAGAAAAGGGTGAAAATCATCCGGTGCCCTTGGGAAAGAGAAAACGTTCGAACACCACCTCACAGGACCAGAAAATTGCGGACTTGAAAAAGAGAAGAGGGGGGTGACCTTCTTTCGCGAACGGCCGAAACACCCCTTTAGGACAATGGCGTTCACACCGGGAAAAAGACGCGCGGTATTTGAAGAAAAACACAGACCGAACACTGGGCCAAAGGAGGGGCGTTAACCGGGAAAGTATTGGGATGTTCGAGAAAAGGGGAAAAAGGACAGAAGTCGGTGGAGTCAACTAAAAAAAACTCGCCTGGGGGAAGGGGCAGAGGAATCGGACCTATCAAAGAGAGTAAAGACCCAAGGGGGACATCCGGCCGCGGAACCTTTACGGGCATCAACCGAGGATGGTTTAGACTTAAAAACACCGACCCCTTACGGAAAAAGAAGGAAGGAGCAAAGGGTGGCAAGAAGAAAGAGGCCGTAGTTAAATGCTAAACGTCGCTAGGAGAATTGAGGGGGCTGACAGGAAGAGCGGAAAAAGCCGTGGCCGGGGGGGCAGAACGCAAACTGGGGAGAAAAATGACAGTGGGTTGGCATCCAAAAGAATTCCCCGGGAACGTCTTAAAACCTCGTGACACAGGCCGCGAACAACGGGCGATGGACGTAAGAGTTTGCGACAAAAGGGAGGTCTCAAACAGACTTGGAAAAAGGTGGGCGGCATCACAACATTCCTGAGTCGAAAGGATGGATACAGGCCTACTCTGATGTGTTCCATCACCCGCGAGGTAAAACAACAGGGGGTCCGAACACAATGCAAAGAAACACAAGGCATTATTAAGGAAGAAAGAGAAAGCATTGTGGTGAAGGTAAAAAACGGGGGGTTCCCTCGGGGGGGTGATTGAACACAGATTGAGTCCGGGCCACTCCGGAAAGGAGGGGAAATTTTCTGCCGCCGAGCAGGGAAGCATCGAGGTGAGAATTCGGGGAACCGAAATGGCCTAGCCCTCGGTGGTCGGGTGTGCGTCGGCCGTTCTGAACGTAGGACGAGTGGAAGAGCTCTAACGCGGTACGTGGGGAGTTCCCACAAAGGGGACCGTGCAAGGGGGGGAGAGTCCAAGGCCCGGATTCAGTCTGTGCAAAAAAAAGAAAGAAGAAAGGAAGGCTCTACGAGGGAAAAGACGCCGTGTTAATACTTCCAACTGTCGCGGCTCGTTTAACGGAAGGTGAGCGTGGACGTCAAAGAATACGGTTATCCGGGAACTGTTCAACTGCCGGCAGGAAAACCTTTTTCGTTTTAAGGAAACTTCTAGGCAGACCAGGCGAGGTTGTATGGGACTAGGGGGACACCGACTTCTTCCCTGCATTTCAGCGAGAAAAACAAATCCTAAAACGGTGAAACGAAACAAGAACATTGGGAGGCACGTCCCCTTACAATCGAGCGATTGTTCTCGTGAAACTAAAGTGAAAAAAAAGGGGTGGCACAGGATAGCTCTGACCGAAACACCTCTTAGAGTTGCAGCGTCAACGGAATGGACGTCGAGTGGGGTCGGAGAGGGAAGGGTCTCATTCACCGGAGGGGCAAAGTGGTCGGTTATCCAGCGAACTGAAGAAGACGACGGTGGTGATCAACACCCCTTAGAAGAAGTTGAAAAGGGGAGTCTACGAGATAAGCACACGCCGCGTGAGACGGAAATTCAAAAAATCACCACTGGGCCGGCGCGGAAGCGGGACCCAAAGCCAGTCATCTATTCACTGAAGAGACGTGGAGACTGCAGGAGTCATTCCCTGAGGGAGGCAGACGAACGGGAGGCAGATAGCCGCCAATGCTCACAGGGAGGGAAGGGATCGATGGGTGATGCTGGAAAGGTCAGATGGCCCGTCCCTGGTGTAAAGGGGAAGGGAGTGAAGAGAAACCAGGTTCATACCGGAAACGGGGTGGATCAGACCGGGGGAACCGGCGCGTGCGGTGTCAGGAGGGAGAAAAAAGCGACATCCGCCGAAGCGGCAGCGTCTTCGGGAGCCTGACCCGTCCACGTTGGCCTGGCGGCCAGCAATGGACAAGAAGGGGAAAGGCTGAAGGCCTGTCCTTCACTGGGTTCGTCGAGGTGAAGTTAAGTCTCACGGAAAAAAGGGAAATAAAAAAGACCCGGCTGTTCCGGCTGACCGAAGACGAAAAGGGGGGGGAAGAAAAAAAGGGTGGGCTTCAACAACAGCAAGGTTTAAAGCACCTTGGCGGGGAAAGACCTGCAGAGAGGCAGGCAATCGGGGGCCGCTCTTGATCTCTGGGGGGGGGGGACAATCCCATGGTGCAAGGTAGGGTACTTAGGGGGGATCTGACCTCAGCTGAGTGCGGTCAACAAGGAAACTCCGAAGAAAGAAGCTTCATTGGTGTCCAACAGGAAGGCTTCCTCTTCATTAAAAAAGAGCTGACACTGTCTCGGAAGGGAAGGAAAAGGAAGGCAGCCTGGCCTGGACGCTACCTGCGACAAAAAGTGAAGGTGCGGGGGAAAAGGAAGGACGAACTTACCGATAACATCTTTTAGTGTTGAGTGGCGCGGACGTGGGGGGGAAAGGGGGAATCATAGCTACCAAAAACCCTGCCAGGCAATTGCGTTAAGTATATTTATACTTCGCTGGGACGAGATCGGAGGGAGGTCAGAGGCAAATGCGAGGGAGGCCGGTAGGGAATGGAAGAAAACCACTGCGATCTGCCGTGAGAAGGTTCTGCGGTTGGAAAACGCAGAGGACGGGCTGCGGGCTGGATTCTGGAAAAAGAGGGGAGAGCTAAACAGGGTGGGGTTACAAAATGGGAAAGGTAAATAGTTAAAGAAGAAAAGGCTCCCAAAGAGGGCAGCCGCGGAACGGAAGCAAGGGGGAAGTTCGACAGTCGATTTGTCGCGCGATCGACAACGGGGGACAAAGAACATGGGACCCCACCAAGGGGGGGGAGAATGGACGTCCGGTCACTTCATACTTTCTGAAACGGTTCGCCAGGGTGGGGGAACTCTCGAAAGAAGGGCCGTGCCTCAACCGCTCGGCCGTTCACTTAGAAGGAAATGAGGAAATCGCTGTGGCTGGAAAAGGTTCTAGAGGTACAAGGAGGCAGGGGGCGCTGGTGTGGAGGGCCAAAGTTGACATCGTGCTCGACCCCGAAACAGCCGAAACTTACTTGGAGGAGAGGAAGGGCCGCTGACGCACTGACCGGGTGCAGAAAAATAGGGGGGGGGGAAAGCTCCTTGAAAACCGGCGATCGTGAACGTCGAAAAAAAAAAGAACGCTGCCTGTTTGTGCTGGCAAGAAAGAGGGGGGGAACACGGAAGTTCCAGGTGCAACACCGGATGACCGGTTCAAAGAACGAGAGAGGAAGTTCGAAGCAACGCCGGGGAAAGGTAAAGAGGGATCAAAGAGGGGACGTGGTGGTCGGGGCCACGGTCGGCAAAGGGGGTACAGTTCCGCGGCAAACCAGATGCGCGCCCCAGGCCAGAGGGAGGGACACAGGAACACGGCGCACAACAATCACAAAAACCACAACGATCAACACAAAAATAGTGGAAGGTGGTGTCCGAGAAAAAAGGAGAAGCCTTTGGCGCTTACAGGTCACCCCCGGTCTTGCCGGCCGTTTTGAGCACCCACACAGCCGATGGAAAAAAGTGTTAGTCCCTTCTTTCAGAGCTCCGATCGAGTTCGTGGGAGGAGGAACTGCTTTGGATGCGGCACATTCAGGGTTCGAGTGGGAATCTAAACTCAACAACGGCCCGCTCCCGAGAAAAACTAACGGCGAAACACGGGGTCAAGGAGAAAAAATAGGAACAAAAAAAAAGTCATTGCGCGGCCAACGGCGAGCGTCAGGTATAGAGGAGAGGAGGAATGTCTGAGCCGATGTCACCCAGTTTTGCATCACAACCAGCAACCTGCCGACCGTCCCATGCGAGAACCTTGCAGCAACAGCGATCCCCTAAAAGAGGGAACTAAAAAAAAAGGGACTGGAGGATTTCAACGGAACAGGGCGGGAGGCTCAGTCCAAAAAACACGCGGCCCGCTGACGCTGACAGAAGACCCCATTCCAAGAGCATTCCGGGTGAGGGCGATGACCGACGCGAACTGTTTACACGCTCAGTCAAAAGATTGACCATCGATGTCGAAAGAGAAAGGGGTCACTTCTCTCTTCCCCAGAAAAAAAGGATGCCGTGTGCCAAGGTCTTGGGGAAATCATTGCGCGCATAACAGAAGGGGAGAGAAAAGCTGGCTCCAGCATCCATAAGAAAACGTCCTGCGCGTGGCAATCCCGCCGAAAACATAGAAACCGGCATCGCAAAGGGGGTTATTAAAAAAAATTGGTACAACGGATCCCCGGGACAGTGAACCGGGGAAAAAAAACGGGGAAAGCCCGCCGATCAGCGCCGCAAGCACTCCGTCTCAGAACGTAAAAAAGGAACGGTCAAGTTGGTGGTAGGGGGGTAATATGTTCCGTCAGAAAACTGGATCCAAGCAAAAAAGCCAAAGCGAAACGAGTAAGGAATAGGGAGGGCGCTATCTTAAAGCCCCTTCAACCCAAAGGTCGGGGTCGGTAGTCCCTGAAAGGTCCCCGCTCTGCGTCGCGGAGCACGATCAGTTCGAAAAAGGGGAGATGTCCAGAAAAGGGCCGCAGTCCCCGGGTATTTCGGCAGAAAAACTTTGAAAGATGTAGTCAGGGGGGAAAGAACTCAACACGCAAGGAGTCAGATGGGAGAAAAAGCCGAACCGACCGGTAAACTTGGAGAAAACGGAAGATCCGGCTCACCCCCGAAAGAAACAGAAGGGGGCCGGGGGGCCATTTTGGGGGGGCCGCAGACGAGCGGGGTTGAAAGCCCATAAGGATGTCGATTGATTCCGGTAAAAGAAAATGGAACTGCGCGCGTGCGCAACTCCAACTGGAAAACGACGAAAGAAAAAAAAAGTGCAGGCCAGGCCCCTTCAAAGCAACGCCGTCCTTAAGAAGGGGAATCACATTCCACCCTCGAAGGGGACCAATAACAGAGGGAGTCTTAGAAAATGCGGCTCGCGCTCGCAAAAAAAAAGGGGAAAAAAAGCAATCTTTGGACCTTTACACCCTGGAAGACACACGCCATTCCGGGTGATGCACGGTAAGGGGAGGTCACCCCTTAACGCAAAAAACAGTGGGAATCCGCCGGTAGGCCACCCCTTCAAACCAGAAGAGGAGAAGCTCCCAGGATACCGGGCGCATGGGTAGGCAGATCCTCCGTGAATCCCGTTCAAAAGAGGGACAAAAGCATTCATAAGCACCTGCAGTGGCGCACTAAACAGAAGGAGAGCGTCATGTTGATGCCCATTAAAGAAAGGTTTCCCCCCCCACCGGCGGGTCCACCAGTGATGAAAAAAAAAAGGGGAAAGGCCTCCACAAGAGCGGGATACTCAGAAGAAGAAGTCCAAAGGGAAAGGGGGGAAAAAAGTAATTACTCGTATCTGTGGGGAAAAAAGACACCATGTTCGAATCGCCTTCGTCTGGAAGAAAAAGAGCATGCCCTCGCCGGGCACTCCAAAGAAAGTACGTCGACACCAGGAGGAAGTCCTCCCGTATCTCCTGGCAGGCAGCGGGTCCGGGGTCCGACATCCTAAAAAACCCATAAGGGGAAAGGTGAGGGACAAAAATCACAGGAGAGACCCATCTCTGCTCTTTCGTAGTTGGCAAAGAAAAAAAGGGGGTTCCTTCTTGGCATGAACGTAGGAATCGGGCGGGTAGGGTCGCGAAGTGCAGTAAGGGGAGGGGGGGGGAAGGATGCACATCACCTCAACAGGGTGACACGCAAATCTCCGGGCAAAATAGTCGCCCCATAATTCAGGAAGGGGCAAAACCGGGGAAAGGCAGAACGAGAGGTTGAAAAAGAACAAAAAAGGCCCCACGGCCGGACAAAGAGGACAAAACTTTTGGCCATTCCCTCTAGGAGGAGGGGAAATAAAAACGCAGGAACCGGGCTCGGACAATATGCCGCCGGGGGGGAAGGGGGAAAAAAGGCACGGTCAAGGAGCAACCGTGGTTGCCTCCACACGTAAAGCGTCAGGAAAGGACAGAGCGAATGCAAGAACAGTATTAAAGGGAAAAACCAACCTGGGCGATGTCGAGTTGCGCCCCGGACTTCTGCAACATCGAGTAGGGGGAACAAATTGTTCGCGACGGCAGCACCAGGTCCGAGAGAAGGAGGTACTGACTCCTCGATGGGGGAAGAAAAACACCCGCACCGAGTACACCTCGTTGCAGGAAAAATTCAATCTCTCTCCACAACAACCGGAGGGAGATGCATTGTTGGTTCAGGAAAAAGGGAACGCGGGTGATGGAAACATAGAGGGGGGGGGGAGGTATCAAATCCGGCTACTCAGCCTGGAGCTTCCCCAATCACCCCGGTGAATCGAGGTTGGGGAGAGTCCGGGGGGGCGCCACCGAGACATAGCAAAATCGGTGGGGAAAACGGGTGCGCGGCCTGCAAGGTGGAAGTAATCTTTTAATACAGACAAAGGGGCCAAAAACCCACGGGAATAAGGCCGCCGTTTTCGCTCACAAGAAAATCGTTGAGGCGATGGCCGCCGCCGGATAATGGACCAGCGACGATGAAAAAGCCGCGCCGATGAGAGGAAACGATACTGAAGAGTCTCAGGACCGGGGGGAGACAAAGTCCGTCAAAGAAGCATGTGAAGGAAAGGGCAACGGTTTCCCATCCGGACAGGCAAAAAAGGGAGGAAAGAATTCTAAGGACCGGAGTCCAAATTCGGTGAGGGGGGACGACACAGCCTTGAGGAAAGAAAGGAGGAAATCCAGACCGTCCTACGGTTTAAGGGAAACACGAAAGGCACCGGGTTATGTCCCGGTGCCACGAGAACAAACTCTCTATTTGCTTCAAGGTGAAACAGCTGGTTGTAGGGGTATCTTCTCGGGAAAGCACCTGAGATGTTGCAGCGAAAAGGGGGGGCGTCGAGGTGGTGTAGGTATTTGCTAGGCGGGGCACCGGCCGAAAAGGTTTTAGGGAAAGAAAAAAAACGGCCAGATCGACCTGGAACAACCCAACTGCTGGGTTCTCCGGACCGGTTGAACGTACGAGATCCGCACCGACGAGGGGTGAGAGAGTCCGGGAATCACAACACGTGGCGAGCGGAAGGGGAGGGCCATCCGGGGGCATCAAGGCCCTGACGCAAGACGACGTGTGAGTGGCCAAAAAAGCAGGTAGGCAGGCCCTTCTTCTTATCAAACGACGAGACCGCATGGCTCCAAAGGAGAGGGGGGGGGAGAGGGGTAAGACGAGACGGTGTGGCCTAAGGAGGGAAAGGAAGGGGGTGTTCCGGGCAACGTAAGTGTTGACGCAAGCCGTGCATCACTTACGTTGCGGGGGGCAGAAAGTTGGGGCCCTTTCAAAGAGCGGGTAAGTCTGGTATCGGTGAGTCGAAGGGGAGGAAAAACCCGTCGCGCAGTCGGTAGGAGGGTCTTCTACTGAAAGTCCGCGGTGTGGCCCTGGCAGGGGCAGGGAAAAAGCGTTTGCGCTACGGCCTGGCCTGCCTGGGTTTTCGTGAAGAGGGAAAGGGGAAACATGAGGGAGGAACAGGCAGCAGGGACCCTCACTGTTGACCGTCTGGGGACGAATCCGAATATAAACGGATGTAGGAAGAACGCCGGGCCGCCGGCACTGTCGGCCAACCTGCCAGGAGAGTCAAAGAGGGGGGTTGCCGTCCTCGGGAATTGGACCAGGTGAAAAAGTGCACGGCGGGTCTGCGTGGGCGAATAAGGACCTCGCTGGGCGTGCCATCTAAAGAAACTACTACCTCTCGGAAAATGACACCGAATAATCGGTTACTGGTGCGCTCAGGACGACTCAAAGGGGAGAGGAAAAGAAGCGCGCATGACCGCAGAGGACGCAGCCGGTGAGGGAACAAGGCACGACAAGCCGGGGAAAGGGGGGGCTTTTCAAGGCCCAGTAACGACAACTGTAGGAAACGGTGAGCTGTTGGAGGTTGGCGGGAAAAGGGAGGAGAAGAATCTAAGCGAAAAACAACACAAGGGGTACCGAATCTTTAAGTCGCGGAGAAGGACGCAGTGGGTCTTAACCGGAAGACATTTCAGTTGGAACGCGGCCACTGGGCCAGGAAAAGGGGAATGTCAAAGTATCACCTCCAAAGGCGATGAGCCGTATGGTCGGCGGATGAAAAGCGCAAGAAGGGAGGCTGGGTCTTGATTCTTGAGCCAAGGTCTGTTGAGCGAAACACCAGGGAGGAGATAATGTCGACCACGATTCACAAGAAAAAGAAATATCCCAGAGAGGGCAGCGCGCAGTGGAACATAAAAACTGTATCCTTCTTACATAAAGTGGGCAGCGCTAATCCGTGGACCCGAGAGAAACAGAAAGCCCACAGCTGAGGGACGTGTGACTGCGGAAAGGAATCTGGCTGGTAAAGGGGTACGCACTGTTGGAGACGCTCGGCCCTACGGGAAAAGGTCTCATCAAGTCGCGTTCTTCGCGTCATAGAGAGCCCTTGATCGATGTGCTGGAAAGGAGAAATAAGGGAGGGCATTTGAACGCTTTTTTTTGTTGGTGACCAACTGGTCGAGAAAGTTTCCTCCGACGCGCTACCTGACTGGCGGCTAGGCAAAGGAAGGAGGAAGCAAAAACTGCCGGGTCGAAATCTGGGGTGTTCGGCGCTTGACCCGTCTATCGTACGCGGAAAGAGGACTGTTGGGTGCGGGGGGAGGGAGGGGGAACGAAACGGGGCCGAGTGCAACAGCCCTGCTGAAGAAAAGGCCGTTTAATTCGATGCATAGGGATCAGGTCGGCATAGGACAGAAGGGGACTACCCGATGTCTAACACGGGCTGTGAGGGGAACAGAAAAAAACTGGTTTACAAAGGAAAAAACAAACGGACGATGCTCGCCCCAAAAATGTCCACCAATCACGAAAAAAAAAACAACGGGTAAAGAGAGATATGGTGGCGCCCTGCGAGAGGGGAAAACGGGGAGAGAAGGGCCGTTGGCCGAGGGACAGGTAAACCCCGGGAGTCAGAAAAAACCGACTAAACCCGATTGGGAAAAAAGAAGATCCCCGTCTTTCAAGCACGGAGGATCTCGGGGGGGAAAGGACTTTTTTTTTTTGGGGGGGGGGGGGGAAGAGGAACGGGGGGAGGTTTTGCACCGGACGGGCCCTTCCGGTTTCGAGTTAACGCCATCAACAACAGGCCGGGAAAGAAAGAGGCTACTTGATCGAGGGTCAAGGGGGCAAAAATCAGCGTGACTAAAAGTCAAGGGAGACGCCAGGCGACCGCCAGGCGGGGGGTAGGGGAGAAGTGGGCGGCGGGTCAATCAAGAGGTGACCCGTGGGGTGGCACAAAAAAAACCGACTCCCGTTTACGCTTCATAAACATTCAGCACAGCGATCCGGCCGAGACCAGAGAGAAGAAAAGAAGGAGGCGGCGAGAAGGCCACCGAGCAGCTAAAACCACCACAAAGGACCGTTCCAGCCCGCTGACCGACCGCAAGTCAAAAAAAAGGAAAACAATTCCTTTTCGGTTCAACTATGCCGAACGGGAAACTCGAGATTGGGACAAAGAAGGGAGGAAGACGTCCATGTCACGGCGAGAGGAAGAGGGAGGGGCGAGGGGGCCTTTGTTCAGTCGGAAGAATTCAAAAAAAATAGACGATCGGTTAGATCGCAATAACAAAGGGGATCCATCATCCAAGCTATAGCAACGCGTTCCAGAAACATAACTGACACTGGAAAAAACCGGAAGAAATGGGAAGAGAGCATTGGGGTGGAGAATTGACAATCCGTAAAAGCAGGAAAGGGAAAGGAACGGCAGCCCACGACTCGGCCGCAGACTCGTCTCCCATCAACTCGTCACGAAGGAATCAAGTTTTTTTTTTGGTAGAAGATGAAAGGGAGAAATACCCGGGAAGCGAAAAAGAAAAAGCTCACCGATGCCTGATCTTGAGGGGACTCAGAGAGGCCAGCAACGCACCTTCCGTCGTTCGTTATCCAGGCCAGCTTGCCAACCGCACCTCTGGCTCGGGGCCGATCTGGAGAAAAGAGGGCGTCTGTCCTGCATCTTCAAAGGGAGAAAGTATTCGGACTGTAAGACGATTAGTCCGGCGTACGGAGGACAGAAAAGGAGGGAGGTATATATTCCGCCCACGCCGGGTGGTAACCTTGGAAGGGGCCCATAAAAGATAACGAGCGGGCCCGATGAGGAGAGAAAGGGGGGAAACAAGCTCGGCGGCATAAAGTGGGTAAGCCCTCCGGTGATGATCTTCGGAGAGTCAAGCCTTAACAGCAGTTGGATTGGAAAAAGGCGAGGTGATCCTGAAAAGGGAAAACTCGACGAATAGGGAAAAGGAGGCCAGCCTTCTGAGCGCAACGACGTCCGTCCGGACCATGGAAGGCCTCCTTAAACGGAAAAGTCGAGCCGAAGAACTCATTCCGTTTCGACGTGTTCGCGGGCAGCTGCGCAAAAAAAGGGAAAAAGAACGCTTTGGACCCGGGACACCCTGAAGAGCACCAGAGGAAGGAAGGAACCTTTCACCTCCATCAAACCTTACGGACAGGAAAACAACAATTGAAGGGACCGCAGGAGGGCCAACCCAAGTAAGAAACAAGAAGGAGGTCAAGATCCGGGGGTGCGCATTGAAAGGCTGACTTCCAAAAAGTTCGCGACTGGATCCGCAAGCCGGGAGAAGAAGGGCATTGCTCATCTACACCAACGGGGGCCTTAGGAGGCCCTTTGAAGGGAAAACGTGGGCCACCGTTGTTTCAAGGAATGGAAAAGAAAAAAAAGGGCGTTAGATCTCGTGAAAGAAAAGGACCGGACTGAAAGACTGGGGGGAGAACAAGGAATTTTCCGTCGGAAGCAAGAGAACTGTCCCATACGAAGGGGCAAACGCGAATACTTACGAGAAAACAGAAGATCCAGCCCGTTGCTGACGTGCAACAGCCTCAACGGTTGACAGTGAGGGGGTCTGCGAAGAAGAAACCCAGGGGCCTGCAAAAGGAGGTGCCCAACATCAGAAAAGGAGAAGAAAAAGAGACCATCGCGCGCTGGGTTAAAAAGGTTCCACCGAAAGAACACGGGAAATGAGGTGGGAGGGAAAAGGAGACGGTGCTTGGCGTAGCGGAAAGGAATTACCGGCGGTGTCTGAGGAAAGAAACGACGGTTGGATCGACATCTCCGGGCCTATCCACGATTAAGAAAGTTCCTTTCGTAAAGGAAATCTTTTTTCAAATTCATCACCGAGGGATGGGGAAAAACACCGGGAGCCCCGGCCGTGCACGAGCAGCCGTCGCCAAACGGTTTGGCATCATGTAACGCGAGCAGGGGAATTTCATGCACTCGCGCAGTCATGATCGGCGGCTGCAGAAAGGGGAAAAAAAAGAAAAGGAAAAAGCCGTTGCCCTTGGAAGATAAGTGGTCACGGTCCGGGAAAAGTTGGACCGCAAAAAAACGATCATGCTCGGTCAGGAAACTTCTCACGTTCAGTCAGTAAAGGGGAGGGAAACGACACCGAGGCGAAAGGCCAATCGGAAACGCAAAAAGGACGGTCGCAACATCGTCAGGAGGGGGATAGGCTGAACCACACCAGACAGTTCGGGGGTGGAGAAGGGACTCCTCGATGGGAGGAAATCCAAAAACCCCGCCGATGTACCAGAGGGCCGTAACACAATGCAGC
>Ga0179591_1362847_pt1 | contig 13605 bp, 12 predicted proteins | sample CZOMad2_1_08_16f_FD_182891 | JGI IMG/M metagenome (GOLD analysis project Ga0179591, IMG submission 182891) | Vadose zone soil fungal communities from Angelo Coast Range Reserve, California, USA - CZOMad2_1_08_16fungal (PacBio error correction) | ecosystem: Environmental > Terrestrial > Soil >...
ATCGGCCGAGACCATCAGAAACATCTACTTCCGCCGACGCCCTGCGGTCATCTCACAAGGCGGAGTAACCGCCGAGTTACTACAGAGATTCACTCAATCAGGCCGCCACAAAGGGCATTCCTCGTGGGATCCGGACCGCCGGGACGAAAGGCCATTCGAGAGCGCGCTTTCACAACCCGCTTGCGGGGGGAGAGGTGCCGATCAGACTGGGGGGCTATCCCCTGAAGCCCGACCCCACTAAGCACGTGGACCCGGTACAACCAAAAGTTGGCGTCGAAAACCCCAACATTTAGCGACTAGTCCTATTTTCCTGCGACCGACCGCGGGGGCCACGGCGCAGGCCGGGTCCGGGTTGGATTTTGCAACGAGTCCCACCACTATCACCTTTGCGCCTCACTAGGACTTTTCATGCCAGGCTGGCCTTAACACCGTCAAACTTCAGGAGATGAAGGGATCAAAAGGAAGGCGGCCGCCCTTGCCGGCTTAGTCTTCTTCTCCAACGAGACAGCTTGAGTCAGCTCGGCGTGCGACGCCCGAGGCAGACGGGGGAGAGGCAGGAGGGGACAATCGCGTCTGCCTCAATCGGGAGCCTCCGGCGGGAAAGGCGCGGAACCACTCTCCCTGTTGGGCAGGGAAATTCCTTTTGCCAAAAGTCGAAAACAGTACACGCCGGTAAACCCCGAAACAAGTGGGGCACTCCTATGAGACAGCAGACCGCCCGCTCGGCAAATCGCCGAAAATCGCCCCCTGCTTAAACTTGAAGACGCAGAGGAATGCATCCAGCGTCCTCAAAAAACTAAGAGAGCACCGGCCAAACACGGGTGGGCGCCGGATTGCCGACGCCGAGCGAGAGCGATTTCAGTAAAAAGATGGGAAAAACCAACGAAACTCTACAAAACGCTAAGGCCAATTAAGAGATCCTGTTTCTAGCAGGTTTGCCAACCCGCGTACCCTTCGCGCGGATTGGTGGTGGGGAGAGCATTGCGTTCAAAAGGTAATGCGGAGAACGGCGAGGGTTCCACGGGCTGGAAGGGAACTTTTGAGGAACAACGGTGGGCTCACGAATCCTGAACGGAAGAGGTCTCGCAAAGACATCGGCTTCACCGGGACCGTGTTTTCAGAACAAACGGGAGGCAAAGATTGGTTTCTACGGGGAGATGGCGTACGCAGCCGCAGGCCAATGGGTCGACTAAGGGAGTCCCCAGGATGGCAGGTGGCAACGCTCCTTTACTGGGACTTCTTACGAGATACAGAAGTAAGGGCCGCGAAAAGCAGAAGGAGGGGTGCTTCAAGCCAAAATCTCCCTGTGGATCAAAACGAAACAAAAAGCGACGGCAGAACAAAACGGTGTCCCGCAAGGACCGAAAATATTTTCCCCTTAAAACGACCTAGAAAGAGAAAAGGACGGGTGAAACGCGCGGAGAAGAAGGAGTAGCAATCGGAACAAGGAAAACATCCCTCTTCCAGAACGCTTCTAAGGTAAAAAGCCAGGGACCTCAAACGTCCGGACAAGCACACGTGGAAGCGCGAGAAACTCCAGAGTGAAGAAGAGGCGAAGTAAAATTATAACTTTCCTACCCCATCCCCCCAACGACACGTGGTTGATTAAGCCACCACGAAAAGAACACGGTTCAAAAACTCCAGTCACGACTTCCCAACGAGAGGCTTTTGATGGGAAAAAGGTAGGGAGAACACCCACCCAACCCGGCCTTAACACGCGGTCAACCTTACCAAAATTAAAAAAAAAGCCAACTGAAAAGCAGAAGGGGGACTTGGACCCTTTCTTCAGACTTCAACATTCAAAAGGAAGAAAAGACAAAAAGAAAGCGGGGGCAAGAAGCGCCCAGAGAACGGCCTACGCGATAAGCAAATTCCAGCGTGCCGCCACAGGGAAAAATGACCTACGACGAAACTGCCCGAGTCGCTCGGGAACGGTATCCTTTTCAAAAATAGAGAGAACGCTGGAAACGATATCGCCGGTCAAGTCTAGGCACGAGGGGGAGGGGACAAGATTTCGGCAGGGGAGGGGAAGCATGTCTCTTTTTGCCAAGAACTTGGACTGTGAAGAAATATTTCCGGGGCTGCTTGACGGCCTGGCTTAATCCAGTACTGGGGGGGGTGGCAGAAGCCACTACTGGCCCTTCCCTTCTCAACCCAGGAAGGGAAAAGAGCGCCATGTTTCTGGCCGTGAAAAAAAAAAAAAATCTGCGAGGGGTCCTGTCGCTCTAAAGACTTAAAAACCGGAAAGGGGAGATAAACATGCGGGATAGAAAAGACGAACGGTTCCCATCGGCAAACGTCACGGAGAAGAAGGTCCCCTGTTACTCATTAAAATCCCGAAGAATTGTGAGGGGACAGCTTAAACGGGAAGCGAGATCAGGACCGAGTATTCACAAGATCAGCGCAAGCTCCTTAAGTTTTCAAGAAAAAAAAAAAAATCAGCATAGATCAAGAAAAAGTAGGCCCGACTGCACCGACCTTTCGTCTTCTTGGCGGAGAAGTAAGGAAACGAACCCGACACTACCGCTTAGGAGCGGCCGAGCCCTAACCTTGTCGAAGCAAGGGGGAGAAAATCATTTCCCTCAGGCCAATGGTCACAGAAAAAGAAAAAACGGGTTGAAGTCGCTCAATCAGCACTGCAACTGAACTGGGTGCAGAGAAAAAAAGTAGAAAGAGTCCCCGACGTCCCACGCAGTTTGACAGGTTAAGGGTCAAAAGAGCGCGTCCGGCGCCCCAGCCTAGACTGTAAGACGCGAACCTCTGCCCATCAATCGAAAAGAAAAAAAACGTGAAAATCCCACAAAAAAACCCCCAAACCGGCTTCGCACAAAAACTCAAACGGGAAAAAAGACCTTTGAACTTTTGCGACTCACGACAACGTCATATAGAAAAACTCTTCCCCTCGAACGAACGAATTCGAGCTATGTAAAAATGACACGGCACCCTAAACCCCTTTTTTTTACTTCAGAGAGTCGAGCGCACAGACGAAGACGGGGGCAGGACAGCCTTCGGACAAAAAAGGTCTCTAAAAAGCAAAGCAAAAACAGGAGCGCCGACGTACAGCGAGCAAGGGACCGGAATTTAGAAGGGAGACAATCTTCGGGCCTACAGCGTCCCCACGTCGGCTTGAGGACCCGGAAAAACTCTCCCTAATGCGAGCGAGAAATATACAGGGGTAAGATGCGCCGAATGATCTATTTGTCTGAGCATCCGAATCAAAAAACGAGGTAAGGTGACGAGAAAGCGACTGCTTGGACGGGTGAGGTGGTTAGAACCGAACAACACCAGGGAGAAGCTAAGGAAATGATGGGGGGGGGGGGGGGGGGGGGGAGAGAAAGGAAGGGGAAAAAGTAAACATCCCGAAGACGATAAACCCACGAAAATCGGGAAAAAAAAAGCCGTCCGTCCCAGCTGGTGCATGAAGGGTGAAAAAGGGGGGGGAAGGGGAAAAGGTGTAATTAACGCCTTCATAAAGACAGAGAAAGTGGTCTCGGAACGAGAAGCGATCCAAAAACCCCAAAACAAAAAAGATTTCCAAAAAGAGGGAACGGGACCCTCTGGCGGCAGTCGGGCGAAAGGAAGAGACGGAAAACTTGTACAAAGGAGACTCTGTTGAAAAGTTGCTCTAAGTTAGGACATTGAAAGCCAACCTATCGGAAACGCAAGCCCTGTCAAGACCGGGGGAGAAGCATCAGCCGCCACCGACTCGAACTTCATCAAAAACGAAACAGGAGACGACTAGGAGACACCCGAAAACGGTGAAAAAAAAAGAACTTCAATTGGTCATCTCGGGGGAAGCAGGACAAATTGGGGGGGAAGAGGGGGGGAAACAAGAGAAGAGGCAGATAGCGACAGCGTCAGACGGTAAGGGACAGAAACGTATGGCTGCGACCGTAAAAAAACTTTCCCTCCCACTTGGAGAAAAGAGGGGCGTTGCGTCAGGCCTAGCAGGTGGGCACTGGGGAGTAAAAGAGGTACCGCCGCCGTCAGAAACACTTTGTTCAGCTTAAAGAAGCGGAGAAAGGAAAAAGGACCTACCACGCGGAGCCGTAGGAAGGCATCAGCGCCACCTTTCTTGACCGGCGCGCCAGAAAAAAGGGTATCCCGAGCAAGCAAAAGCCCGTCGAAAAAGGGAGAAAGGAACAGGCAAGCGGCCCGTGCTCTCTCAAAAACAAACAGACGTAGGGGTGGGCCAATCTATTATCGAAGGGGGGGTTCGAAACAAGAGAAGAGGAGGGAAAAAAGGGGGGATGGCCGAAGGGAAAACGCACGGCCCTACGATGACGCCCCGGCGACACAGGAATCGAAGAGAGAGAATAAGAAGAGATTGAGTCTTCCCCAGGCCGGTGTCAAGGAGACTCCTAGGAGGAGTCCGAACCTACAAAAAGGGGAGGGGGACGAACCGACAAACGCTTGGCCGAAAAGGCGCAAGACGAAAGACGAGCAAACCCGCCCTACTACGAACCGTCTTCCCCTGGAAACATTGGAAACGGCAAGGCAAAAAAAGCCCGCGGGCAAGCCGTAAGCCGACCGTCGGTGCCAGGAGACCGCGTTGGCAGGCAGAATCCAATCCTTGGGAAGATCTCCGGAAAAGGGTAGTTCGGGGACACGGCGGCCCTCTAAGGGGGTCGATCTTCGCCGCGAAAATCGGATCCCTGCTGAAGTTGGAAGGCGTTACTTAGAGGAGGCGGGGGCCCCGGGGACTCAGTTCTCAACGAGTACGGGCCAAGTGATGATCAGCGGGCCAGGGTCTGGAAAAAAAAGGAAAGGAAAATCGGCGACCGGTCATCAAGGTTTCCAAAAGCAACCCTATTCTAAGCTTCGGACGAAGAGAAGGGGAAACGAAGGGACAGCAACCGAAAAATCGACAAAAAAAAAATAGGGGTAACTAAGGGGTTTAAGGCTGTCTACTCGGGAACCTGGGGGGAAAGGGGAAAGGGAGAGGGACCAGACACGGTAGTCCTCACTTTTCCAAAAAAAATTCCAAAACAGGAAAAAGAAAGGGGGGGAACGGGGGAGGGGGGATTTCTTGCCTGGTGAGTTTGCTTATACAAAAAAAAAAAGACAGTGGTTAGGGATTGGTACCGCTCCATGAAGGAAGAAAAGAAGGAGAGGGGAAGGGGTGAAGGGTTGAGAAAACAGACCTAAACACCGCAGAAAGTTTTTGACAAAAAGAAATTATCAGCGAAAGACGCCAAACCGTCGCGGAATGAAGCGCGAAGGCCCTGCTTGTCTTCCGAGGGAGAAAGGAGAGGGGGAGGAAAGGCCAATGCACAACTCCTTGAGGAGAGCGTTTCCGTCAGCCCCCGGCCCCCCGCAGTGAAGCCAAAAAAAAGGAAGGGAGCGGGCACGGTCAGCCGCTGGGACGACACCCGCTTTTCAGGGTTCCTCTGGGAAAAAAAACAGGGGAAGGAGGGGCGATATCGTCGCGGAACTAATTTGAGAAGGGTCGCTTACTATCTTCATTCGGCGAAAAGATGAAGGGTGGGAGGGCCCATGGAAGTCGATATAGACGGCGGTTTAAGCATCCTGGGGACTATGCGCTCGGCTGTTTTCCACAGCGACTAAGGAAGGGGGGGTAGGACCTGGTTTGCACGTTTGGGTGGTCCACTCCGGGGGGGGCTGAGTCTAAGCAGGTAACTTAGAGTGGGCCGAGGAACATCTGCGCAGGCGCCAGGCAAGTGCGTGGCCAATCAAAAAGGGACCCAGAAAACACATTGGAGAGGAAAAACGTACCTTGGTGCGGCATCTCTTCACCAAAAGGAAAGTGCAAAAAGGGGAAGTGCACCAAATGGCAATGCGCCGTACGAAGGTTGGGGAGCAAACCGGCAGCAGAGGGCCACCAAAAACCCCAAACTTCCCTAGCAAAGGGTCAGTCGTTGTTGCGGGCAGTGATAACCGTCGAAGATAAAAGCCGTAGACTTTGGGAATTGCTCCCCACACGGAAGGCAGAGCTTGAAGCAGGGGCTAAACTGACCCAAACTAGCGTAGCTGGTTATTTCCAAATGGACGTAAGGCGCACTGTCCTTCAATCAAATGCAAACGCGAAGAAAGCCAGACAAGCGAAGCAAGGAAGTCCCGGATCGCGCGCGGTTCAGGTGGAAAGACGTCAAAAAAAGCGGGCAAAGAAGTGGAGGTGTCGCTCGATTAAGCCAACGAGGGAGGGGGATAAAAAAATTCACGGCGCATGAACAGACGCCGAACAGAAAGAGGAGAAAGAAAAGACGAAATAAAATGAAGGAGGCGGCGGACCCTAAGAAGCACTGGACCGGGTATTACGATGCAAAATCAAAAAAATCTCCGGACGTCCGGAGCCTTCGTTAATGAGAAGAAACTATTCCGCCCATTACCTCAGAGAAAAAGACTTAGTGCGTGACCCACAGACGAAAAAGCTCCCCGTCTTGCGCCTGAGGAACGTACAGCCTGCCCAGATTAACATCTTCTTGAACAGGTCCAAACAGGCAGAGTCGACGCGATCGTCACAAGTCCTACTATCATGGCATAAGCTAGACTGTAAGTACCATTTTAGTAATTGGCGAAAAATATGTGCCACCATCACTCCCTAACACGGCTCCGTCTGGCTATCTTAACTGCTTTTTAAGTAGGAAGAAAAAACGCAAAGGCATCCAAAAACTGCCAGGAACGGTCAATGTTCAAGACAACGAAGAGGGGGGGGGATGGGGACTTCCCCCCTTGAGGGTGGTTCTAATGTGGTGGGGGGGAAAAAGGGTGGAAAGTGGTACGTAAGCCGTTGTTGTGGTGAGAACGACTCCCTAAAAAACACCCCCCAGACACCCTTTTAAACAGAAGGGCAAGCCCTAAGTGGGCAAGTGAAGCATGTGCTTGCTCGTCTGCTGCTCCTTCCAAGGGATCAGGTCAAAGGGGAAGAAGAAAACAGTGGCAAATTTAGCCGATCGCCGCGGCTCTAAAATGTAAACGAACAGGTAAAGACGACTGGCCTAACAGGGAAGGGGGACCTCTGGCTTCGAGGCGGGGGAGGAAAGGGGAAGGAGACGGTAGGGGGCGGGACTACCCCTACTACCCTTCCCCCAGAAAAGCCCCAGAGTGAGGAAAGACTGGCGCGATGGGGAAAACCACCGGCACTCCACTCTTTAAAGTGGGGCGGGAGGACAAAAACGAGGGGACCGTTGCCTGTCTAAGGGCGGCATCTGGCTGTCACGGAAAGAAAAAGTCCCTTCTCAACTCCCTTCAGACGAGGATTAAAAGGGGAGGGAAAATCGAAAGTAAGAGAAAGCGACCACGAAAAGGTTTGGGAAAACTCGCCCCAACCTACTGTGCGAGGTTACGGGAAGGGGATAAACACCCCAGCACGGCGCCACTAGACCCCTGGGGCAGACTGGGCATGGAACGATCGAGGAGCGCCCCCGGGGGCTGACGTGTGTGAGGGGAAAGGGGACCAGTCCACCCGTGCATCGAATGTTGAGAGTCAGGAAGGGAAGAAGCAGTTGGAAGGAAATTATAAACCTAATCGAGCGCAAAAGCAAGGGAGAATAGGCTCCCTGCAAGGGAAATCCCAGAAGGTAAGGAATACCTGGAGAAGAGGTACAGGAACTCGTCCCCGACCCAAAAAACCTCCGAAGAAGGAGAAGAGAAGACGTGGGAAAACACTTCACATCTCGTCCCAGACATACTCTGTTGGTTGCAGACTACTCGGAGGGCAAGAAAAAGAAACCCTCACGGGTAATCTCATCAGGTTCTCTCCTTAAATCATCTAACACTTGACCACCGAATAGGTCGCCTCTCTTTGTCAAAGATGTCTTTGCGGCCCGCATCTAAAGTTGTTGCGCAGGGGTCGGTAGAGTCAAGCGGCCCTACTCCGGGTAAGGGGTCGCCGAAGGCAAAAGTTCGGAGGGTTATCCGGATAGCGGCTGAAGGGAGTTTATTACTCTGGGGGGGTAAAGGGGGCGAGCGAAGCACGGGGAAAAGTTTTGCTTGCAGATCGGAAGCTTGAGCTAACCAAAGGGACCACTACTGCAGAAACATCCAAAAGCAAGCAGGCATCCCGCTGATAGGGGAATCCCTTTTGTCATCAGAAACAAAAGAGATGTACCGTGTGCAAACGCCCGTAGGATAAAGGAAGGCAACGTTCTTCGGGTCAGGGAACGTCCCTATAGACGAGGATTCGAAGGAGAAGACAGCGAGGTACCACCGTCGGGCCGGTTGTGATCAGCCGGGGGAGAAGCCATACCCGTGAGCAAGCAAACCGAAACCGAACATGGGGGGGTGTACGGCCGATCAAATTTGCTGCAGGGAGAGAGGTGGGGGGAACTGCCAACAGAACTAGATATTCTAACGGCCCAGTGGGGACCGAAAAATCAGAAATATAATAGCCCACACAACGGAAGAAAATAGGAGGGAGGAAAGGTGAGCTGGGACCGAGACGGGCAAAGGGAGGGAGGTCAGGTCACAAGTTTCAAGCCGACAAACCAATAATCTAGACAAATGATGATCGCCTCACTATTTTTGGGCCAGGTAGGGAGAAGGAGGGAAGGCGGAGGGACCACGGCGAAAAGAAAACTTAAGAGGACCTAACAATCTTCGGATAGGAACTGCACAGCTCTAGTGAACGGAATGGGACCGAAGGACACCGGCCCGAAAGGGGAGCAGAGCCGGCCACGGATGGGGGAAGTCAGCGGGGAGGCAGGGCATCAGAGCTCGTCCATGGGTCTTCAGTACTAAAGGGGAAGCGGGCGGAAAAACTGGGGGGGGGGGACGGCGACCCTCGTTTCGCCAAACAGGCTGCGTAACAGACAGAAAAATGGTCAGCTCGAGTCTGAAAAAACTTACAAAGAAGGAGAAGTAAATCAAAAGACCAGAGAAAGCCGGACATCTCATGAGCACGGGGACGTGGAGCGGTGCGGGAGTATGGAACCTCTCCCAACGCTGGGGGGGGGGAGAAGGAGGAAACTGATTGGAACTAAAACATAAAAGCTAAGCAGATGAGACGAGGGAACGTACTATCGCCAGAGGAAAAAAAAAAAAAAAAAAAAGAAAAAAAAAAAAAAAAAAAAAAAGGCGGGGAAGCGTTTCGAGGTCGGACAGGTCCTCTACTCGTGTTGGGGGGTTAGACAACAGAAGAGGGGGGGGGGAGTGGAAGTACGTGGAAAACATTAACGGTCTAAGGGCGGCTCGGACTTTCCGAACTCCTAAATTGGGGAAAAAAAGAGAAAATAGGTAAAGAACGATCAAAGGAGGCAAAGAGGTCCGGTCCCAGGAGGGGAACGTCCGTCAGGGCAAAAGACAGTGGTGTCAGAATCCGACAGGGGGGGAGGGCGTGCTATCTTCTGCCTCCGAACCAAAGGGGAAACGGGCCAAGAAGGAGGAGCCGAGGTACAAGCTCAAAAGGGAGTGACAAGCGCGGGCCGGGCCGTGCTCGCGCGGGGGAGACCTCCGGTGACTGGAGCAAGCGTGAGAAGCGGCGGTTCGTCATGGCACCCGCCTTGAGCAGAAGGGGGTGCGGACTGAGAAAGGGAAGGGAAAGATAGAGGGTTGGAGGGGGGCCCAAATGGCCCCAATTGGCGGTCGAAATCAAACCGAGGAGGGAAAAAAAAGGGGAGCTTGGAAAACTGTACGCAATGTTACGTGAGGCCGGGCGAAAAAAAAAAAGTTTTCGCGAACTGCCCCGGGGGACAAGAAAAAAGCTAGAGCACGACACCTACGGGAAAAAATACCGAAAGTGGAAAGAGCAAGTGGCATATGACCGGAGAAAATCGGTGGGGCAGAGGGTATAAACGGGAAAAGGCAAGGCAAAAGAACAGGCCGGCTTGTGACGTCAGAACCTCCAGACATTCCAGAAAGAGGCAAGGTAGGGTACAAGGCGTCAAGAGAACGGGGATGGGGGGTGGGGGAGGGGCGGGTGGGGGACGTAATCCACCCACAGGACCTTACCGACAAAAAGGGGGACAAACAGAGAACCCAAGGAAGACATAAGGGAAAACGATCTGTCGACATTGTAACAGGGGGAAAGTGACAGGACAGATAAGAATGCAGGCAGAGACCAGGGGGGGGGGACCGTACTAATGGCTGACTGAGAAGGGGGTGAAAAGGCAAACGGAGGGGAAGATCAGTAGATGAGGCTTCCTTCCCCATAACAAGAAAGACGAAGGTACGATCGATGCACTAACACTGATTGTGGGGCCGAGCTGGTGGAAACATATCGGGAAGAAGAACGGTAGGCACGTCTATTCACGAAGGGGGCCCTTTTCCAAGGGGCCTTCTAGCGAGGGCGACTTCGAGAAGACCTGTTGATTTTGCAAAATCACGGCGGGGGGGGCACTTCCTAGGGTCAGCTTTCTCTTGGTGGAAGAAAAAAGTACCGGAAAACAGGACAACCGATCCCAACTCAGCGACGCGCAGGGAGGCACCCCCGTTCCTCTTGGGCAGGACAAGGTTCAGTAAGAGAAGGGGTTTTCGCTGGGAAGGCACCTCTGGGAGAACGGGGCACGGAGACGGCCGGATGGGTCAGCATGACTGGTTAGGATAAGGATCTCCGCGCTCCGACGGCTCTAAAAAGGGGCGGGGGGGGGGGAGACAAACCAGACCGCGCGGTGCGCGACAGTCGGCATGCCACTCCAGAATCGGACGGAAAAGTTAAAATCCAAAGGGCCGTCACAAGAGGTGCCACTTTTCTTCTGCCAAGACTGGCTCTGGAGGAAGGAAGACAAAAACGGGGAAAAGGCGAAAAAAGCCAGCGGGTTAAGACCGGGCCAAAAGAGAGTCAAAAAACGCACCGCTTTGAGGAGATTCAACTAAAAGAGGCAGGACTGTAAAGGAGGAACGAACACGAAAAGTTCCACGAAAAAAAGGACCGAACCCGGGGGAAACGTCCAAACTCTGTGAGGACTTTCAGTCAAAAAGAGGAGAAAAAGGGACGGAAGAAGGGAAAAGGCATGGGGGACCGGGTAAGCATAGGCACGGCGAACAAGAAGGAAAAAGATGGTTCAACCATCGACAAATTAAGGGAAGGAAATAAAAAGGTGGAAACCCTGCATGGGAAACGGCCCTGCCAAGTTTTTACTACCCCATGCTCCATAGGTTCTCCTAAAGGAAGAGGAAAAAGGACTGGGATAGACAAGTTGAACACACACTAAAGACTTGAGAGGATCCAAAGGAAAGACCTATCAGCCTGCGTATGCAGGATCAACCATCAAGTAGAAAAAAAGAAAGAACACGACGGGCCGTCAAATCTCAGGTGCAAAGAAATCCTTACAAGAAAGAGAAGGGAATTACAAGGAAAAGGCGGACTCCAAGGTAACCTAGAAAGGGAGGGGGACCTAGGAGAAAAAGGACGGATTCTGAATCTCAATACCAAGAAGACAATCTGACAAGAGAGGAGGGAAAAAACAGAAAGGAAATTAGAAGAGGACCTACCATCGGTTCAGGATTCTCAAGATAAGCATACTGAGGGAAAGACTATCCGATCAGTTGGAGGGGGAGCCTATCATTCAAAAAAGGGGGGCGTTCTGAGAAGGAAAGTAAAAGGAAGAGAAGGGGCGGAAGGGAAGCTTAGAGGGAGTTTGGTAGGTTGAGGGGGGGACCTTAAAACGGCTATTAGATTTTTAGAGGGCAGTTACCTAAAACGAAAAAAAAGAAAGAAAAGAAACAACGATAGCACAAAAAAAAGGGACAACAATAACCAACACCAAACCCCCAGGGTTCCGCAGAAACCACCCAGGAAAAAGACGTTATGCTCGTCTCAGTGGGTGTGGGGGTTAGGGGGGGGAAAAAGTGGGAGGCCAAGAGGCCCAGAACGCCGATGCCTGCGTAGGGGAATCCTCCAAGGAAGGAAAAATACCATGAGGGGGCCGAGATTCCTTTCTACACTACTTCGGGCAGGTAGAAGAAGGAAGAGAGCCATGGAAAAGAATCGAGAAACGGGAACGGTTGTAACACTTTACGACACGGAAGGACTTTAAAAAAAAACTCTCAGAAGATCTTGGAACTGAAAAGAGGAGGTTACGAAAATAAAGCAGCAAGCAAAGAGAAAAGCCGAACGTTAAGCAAAAGATCAGGACCGCCAGGAGGTGGACCAAAAGTTGTCAGCTCTAGAACGATCTTAGAGGGCGTGAAGAGAAAGAGGAGGAAGAGGCGGAAGCCAAGAACCCGAGCCTGGGTTGCCTGAGGGGACGGCCAAAGGAAAGGAGGGACGGGGCGCTTCTCGGGTCTGAAAGTTCGGTAAAATGGGGAGAAAGGGGGGGAAGAGCACAGAGGTAAAGTACACAAACCACCTTTCGCCCAAAAGGTAAGGGGGGGGGGAGACAGACTCAAGAAGGGAAGACCAACATACCCGTCTTAAGGGAACCCCACTGCTGAGAAGGGGACAATATCCGGGGCCGAGGGGACGCCACGCCCGTGCTTGGAGGTCCAAAAAGAACAGGATAACAAATCCCGTCTACTTCAAATAAACACTTCTAGATCATAGAACAAAAAAAAAAACAACACAAAACGAGGTGATTATGGAAATTAGAAGGGAGGGGCAGACTGGAGGGGGTAGGACGGAAATATCTGGGCTCCGGGGGACAGTAAAATCAAAGGAATCTTTCGACGTAACGAGCCGGGAACGAGAGCAGCCATCGGGAGGAAACGTAGAGGCAGAAAAGAAGGAAGGGGGTGGGGCTCGACAGAACTAAGGTCGTACACTCGTGGGCATTGAAAAAAGAAGAACCGGGACGGGAGAAACCAACTCAGCAGCCTCCCGAGCCTCTCGGAGGACTAACGCCCAAAAAACCAATGGAAGGGGGGAAAAGGGCGGGCAAAAGAGACTCCGCGGCTTCTCACGGCTTCTGGCGGAATGGGAGGGGGAGTCCGGAAGCTCAAGGGATGGGACGGGCAGAAGCAAAGAAGGGACATGTCTATTACCAAACGTTTTGGCACTAAAAAAGAACGATGGCGAAAAAAGGAGAGACCACGAAAGGCCTAAAAAGAAGGGGGGGCTGAAAGTAGGGGAGGGCCCTTCGTAATTAACGTGCAGGGGAGAAAAAGGTCAAAAAGAGTGAAGGACAGGGATCCAAGCGGGCCGTCAAGAGTCAGGCGCAATTTTTGGAATCCAAAGGGCATTCTTAATCGTGGGGGGGCCAATGGAATACAGGGAGAAAAGCGGGAGAAGAGGACACGCTGCACTAACTATATGGGCCGCGTCCTGGACGCCCGGGGGAGGGACGGAAGGGGGAAAACCTCGCTGTACAAAGGTCTTGGAGTCGAAAACGACAAAGGGGGGGGTTGTGTTAGTAAAGCAACGGTTAAAAATGCAGTCCGATACCCGCAGGGAGGATACGGGGGGAGATTACTTCGAAAGGAAGAAAGTGGTCTGGAGAGACGGGGTCTGGATTGACGTCACTGATCCCAAACCCAGAGAAACAGAATATTATGCCTTTTGTTCGGCCAAAAGAAAAAAAAACGGGTCAAAAGCAGGTTGATCGTTGGACCGCCCAGGGAAAAAAAGGAAAGAAAGAACATCAACCCAGTTGACTTACTCGATCGGGAAGGGAGACGCAAGCGGAGAAGGCGGAGACGTACCTCCGCTGCAGAGCGCCACGGAGCGGGCCCAAATAGGGGGCAAAACACACCAAACGGAACATGTAGGAA
>Ga0179591_1303062_pt1 | contig 13604 bp, 8 predicted proteins | sample CZOMad2_1_08_16f_FD_182891 | JGI IMG/M metagenome (GOLD analysis project Ga0179591, IMG submission 182891) | Vadose zone soil fungal communities from Angelo Coast Range Reserve, California, USA - CZOMad2_1_08_16fungal (PacBio error correction) | ecosystem: Environmental > Terrestrial > Soil >...
GGGCGATAGCCAGCCCGACGGCACTCGGTGGTCTTTGTCAGGAAAAAAGAAGAAAGGAACCCCTGAGAGGAAAAAGAGGCTCTGCAAAGGGGGTAGGTCCATGCCTCCTATCGGGCAAGATATGGTATCGGGTGCCGTTGGGTGCGCTTAAGGATCGAGAGGGATAGGAAAAATATTGGCGATCGCGCTAGAGGAAAGTCGGCGGCGTCCAAAGCGCGACGAAAAACACTGGTTGCCGCCTTTTAATGGAAGTTGCTACCAAAAACCGGGTTGAAAAAAAAGCGTTTGCGATGAAGACCCATAGGTGACTTCCAAAGCCATGCGCTTTCCGGATCAGCACTGGGATTATAGTGCCGAAGAGGAGGGATAAACGATCAATCAGACCTTCAGCCTCCGGTCAAATTGCAGAAGGCCAGAGAAGGGTGGGGTTGTCTGTGGGAAAAAGGGGAGGGCAGGGGCGGAAGGAGCCGACTATCTTAAAAGGAAGTCTCCCGTAGAGGGAAAGGGAGGAAGGGTTGCCGCCGTCTACTAACAGGAGAGGTAGACTGCAGGTCTCTTTGAAAAGGGGGTCAAAAAAAAAACGCACTCGGACTCTGGCAAGTTATAATAAAAACCTCCACGCAGACGTGACGAATACGTAGAACTCTCAATAAAATAGGGGGGGGAGAGTATGGCGATAAAATGCTCTAACCCTCGAGAGGATCTAGGGAGGGGGAAGTGAAATGACGTCTGGCTAAATTGGCTGAACAGGGAGGTCGCTAAAAACGGTCGGAGCAGCTAGCGAGAAAACGGATGGGATCCGGGATGTCGACGGCCCGCAAAGAAAGGACGGGCATCAACCCATCACCTATAATTGATAAAAAGGAAACACTTGAAAAAACACCGGCGCCAGAGAAGGAAGGAATCCAATTCTCATGAAAACATGCAGAAAATAGTGCCTTAAACATATAGATAATCCTCATCACGACCAGACGCCTAAATCAGACGATTGAAGAAGGTCGTCCTCTAAGCTGGTAAAAAAAAATTGAGGAAGAACGTGGTCTTTTCCTGAACAAATCGAGGATTACAGTTTTTATCGACGATCAGGCTCCTGACTAACGCACCGTCCGAGCAGGAAAAGATCTCAACAAAAGGTAGTAGAAAGAGAGAATCCTATTCTTAGACCGAAGAAGAGACGAGTGAAAAAATAAACCAAACTCGATCTCTGGTGTGCGGCCACCAGAGTCGATCAATAATGGGGACGAGACACGAAGGTCTGAAGTGCAATACGGCAAATCGATAAATCGGAGTAGGAGGTTGCTTATCCTTCTGCTTGGGGGGTTGGAGGGAAGAGGGACTTGGGTTCTCATGTACAGTCTGAAGGAGGGACCAGTTAGAAGGATCTGGCGCCGGTTGAAATAGTGACGGAGGTGGCGACCTCCGCGAAGCTCAGGTTGATGGGAGTGGAGGTGCACTATCACGGGAGGGGATGGGAATCACATCTTATAGATACAAGAACTGTTTTCTCGAGGGAGCGCGTCCGCACACTTGTACGAAAGAACAGTTGCATCCTTCGAAAAGAATATGAATAACTAGGTTCACTGACCCGACAGATTCAGAGGGACGGTTTATATCAGGAAGGATAGAAAGACTCATTCAAACCGAAGTCCTCAGGGGAGAGGGAGAACAAAAAAAGAGAGAGGGGGTGATTTTAAGTTTCACGCTTCCCTTTCTTGGGTTATAACCTAAAGAAGAAGAGCGGCGCGAAAACGGCTAAGACTCAAATAAGGGAGAGGTGAAGGGAAAATCGCTTCAACCTGAATGCATCTTTAAAAGCTAAAGAAAAAGGAATGGGGAAGTCAACAAAGGAAATCAGAGGTTTGACAAAGCACCTTCGGAGCATTGCCGGGAGCGGAGTGGGTTGGAGATCGATTATGAAGAGGGGCTGGCAAATAGATTCCAAAACAGGGCGATCCGTCCCGCTCATTCTACATAAAACCACCTGGTGTCTGAAGAAGGGAGAAAAATGCAGTGCTTGTAACCAAAAAGGGGCTCACGGATAGAGGAAGGCCTGAACATAAAAAACAATCAAAGGCAAGAATTTTTTGCGCTTCAGCATGTGGGAACACTGCTGTATTTTGACGTCGGGGATAGAAGCAAAACCTCGAGAGAGGGGGACTGAAGACGCACACCCGCTCGACTAAACAATAATCGGAATCTAAGGCAGAATTTAAATACACAGGAGAAACGCTGGTTACTCAGAGGGTTTTTCCGTGAGTGGTCGGGAAAACCGGGGGGGGGGGCCGAAAAGAAACCACCTGGGTCAGAGCGGAGGGCTATTGTAAATCAAAGCGCAATTCAGCCTCCTTAAGGACGCAGATACGGAAAGGGGAAGGAATAGACCACCAACTCCCAACTACACAGCTCTCTTCTCTCACTATGATTTCCACATTCACGTAGTTAAGAAGGAGAGGTGTCGATTCAATTGCAGTAAAGAAAGGGTTCGAGAGAACGCGGTTTTTGATGTAATAGAAAATAGATAAGAAAGGAAGGGGTAGGGGTGGCTCACGATGGAGTGACCAGGAGAAGGTTGGGTTCAGCTTTATTTGGACGAAAGAGATGAAAGAAAAAAAGTCGGCATGGTTGAAAAAAAAAAAAAAAAGATTTGCAAAACTAAAGGTCGAGGAATTGCGTGAAGGGAAGGATTGATACATTATCCGCAGCATAAGAGGACAACAAGGAAAAAACGCGAGGATGTTAGAAAGGACCATCGACAGGTAGTAGTGAAAGACCGCAGGACGTATGACGCTGTGCATTCCGGCATTAGTCACCGTACATCGGTTGAGAGGAAAAAGGGACCGGCTGGGCAGATAACGAGAATGAATAACTACTTACCAAGATGAGAAACGTAAGATTCCTCTCCGATTGAAAGCTCCAATTTTATTCAAAGAAAAAAAGTATGAGTAATATTCAAAGGGAGTCGATAGCAGTTCGCAGGAGAATCCTTCCTGGTTCACCCTGTTGTCGTAGAGGTAGTTACAACACATCTCCGAGAAGTAGAAGAGAGGTCATCTACACCGATATTCGGGGGTGAAAGAAGGGAGGAGATCTTGATGTAACTTAAAGAAGGGGGAGTTTCATCCGACCTGTCGGAGGGGCATGAGAGGAAGGCTCGCGTCTCCGTTCGGGCCGAAGGATTTCGATCATGGGGAAGAGCCAGTAAAACTCCTTCACGACCGGAAGGAGGAACAGTTTCCGTAAAAAAATTCTCTTGTTTGGGAAAGAGAGCCTCTCTTGGGCGGCGGCTGCCTTCAAGTCCGTAAAAAATAAGAGGAGGCCCCCTATTCTACGGCTCAGATAGGGGGGGAGCCAAGGCAGAAAAAGGATCAGGGTTTCTAGGAGGAACAGTTAGAGGGGGATCAGCGACCATGGATTTTCGGCCTCTCATAAGAAGGAAAAAGAGGGAACGAAACTCAGGATTGAATTGGGGAACATAATGGGTACCTCTAAGCCTTCATGAAAAGGGAGTGAGTTGGTGCGATCCTTAGACGCGCTCTTGAGCGAGACTAAGGGTGGAATGAAGGTGAGTAATAGCAAAATCCAAACAGTTTGGGGGTCGAGAGGGCCACACCAAACGAAGAAACAAGAGAGAGGAGAAAAGAGGCTAACGTTGGGAAGGATTCCTGTGACTCTATGGAGATTAAGCAGTTTAGTAAGTGAGAGTATTAAGCGAGCTTGAATAACAAAAGGGGGAGGCTGCCCTCGTAAATCAAACCGGAGGAACCACAAAGCGGGGGGCGATCAACAAAAGTGCAGTGGGTGTGGGTGACAATGTCTAGCTATCGCTCACGCCCCCTGGGGGGAAACGAAAGCAAATTTTGGGGGGAGAAAAAAGAGGGAAGGAAAATATCTTAGAAAAAAAAAAAAAAAATAGATTGACGGCGAGGGAAGGGAAAGGATAGTGCCGAATAGGCGGATATCTCATAACTGAAGACGCGCCAACAGCGGCCCCGCGCCGTTGAAGGGGGGGTCAAAAGAAGTTCGCTTACGGCGCGCTTTTTTTCTAGAATTGAAAAGGGGGATAAAGTATCAAATGATGAATCAGGTTGAAAGGCGAGCCCGTAACGGAGGGGAGAGGACGAAGCTGGGGGCGAAGGCAGGCTGAAACTTGAGGGAAAAAACAAACGCAGAGACTCGCGAAAAAGGAACCCCTCACCAAAGAAGAGAAGATTACTACGCGTCGAACTCCCCTGCGGGGGGAAAGGGAATTGAGCGGGAGAGAAAGCAGGTAGAAACCATGATCATTTGGTAGGAGTCATCTCCGGTTGTCTTCCAAAGAAAGAGGCAGAACAGTCTGTCGCGGACGCGTAGGTGGCGAGGGGGAGAGAGAGAGAAGGCTCGAGATGTGGGGAAGGGAAGAAAAAACAGGTAAATTCATCAATCAAGAAACCATAGAGCTTCGAGGGGAAGGACTCCGGCACACACCACCGGAGAGAAGAAAATATCAATCAAACGTCGAAAGGAGGAAGGGTACCTTCAAAAACCTAAAAGAGAGAACGCAATCCTGGACCCCTCCGAACAGATTCATCCAAAAAGGAATGTCTGAACGCTACGTTACGTGTGAGTACAGTCCTTCTCAAGGGGGAGAGGATCGGGGGAACAATCGATCTGTCGAGGTTTGAGAAGGGGACGAGGATAGTGAGACACGGTCGAATACAGGAGAGACAAACACAACAAGGATTTAAAAATGATGATATTCTGGAAATAGACCGGGGATTGGGCGACTATCGCGCTAGTCTAGCAAAAACCTAGAAAAAGAGATTTTCCACCCGCCATAGGATAAAAAAGAGAAGTATCAAACTCAAAACCGTAAATCAGTGAAGAAAAGGGAGAAAAGACATTTTCGTAAAATCTTATGCAGTGCAGGATCTCGTGTCTTCGGTTGGAACGTCCTGCAGGACGGTGTGGCATCTTGAGAAAGGGGAGGTAAGGGAATCAAGCAAGCAGGGGGAGGACCGGTGGCCGGGAGGTTAAACCTAACCTAAAATGCTAATAGGTGATGGGGGGGTGGGGATTGACGGTGAGTGGGAGGGAAGGGAGAAAAGAGGACTGATAACATCTTTTCTTCGATGTCTCCCAAAGGGGAAAGAGGCGAAAAGGTCGACACCTGGGGCGGCCAGCAATCAACCTACAGGCACGAAAGAACACGATAATATACGGTTAAGGAATGATGAAGAGGGGAAAAGAGAGACAAAAAACCGAGTAACAAAAGGGGAATGTCGGAGCCTCTTCACTATGCGCGGAGTGGATTGTCACGAGGCTCTAGAGACCCTAACAAAAGAAGGAGGAGGGGGAAGAAGCTGAAAAGCTCAAGAAAATACGGGTATAGGGGAAAATGTCCGGAGTCATCAATCATGCCTTTGAGACGTCCTTTCCATGAATAAAGAAAACGTCGAAGCCTAAAAAAAGCTTCAACAGAAAAAAAATGGCAAAAAGGGAGAACGGGGAGGAGATTGAGTCGAAACTGATGAACCACCCTTTCGGTTCACAAAGCAGTCACAGGGAGAGAAGGGCCCTCAGGGGAGGAGGGAATAGGCCCCTAGGGAAGGCTTTCAGAAAAGAGGTCTGTTGTCAACAATTTTTAATCTAACATAGACATAGTGAACCACTCGAAGGGGGTTTCCCGCTGTGGGCCGCGGGAGTTAAAAAGAGGAGGGGGACGCGCCACATATGGGGGAATTGAAGCGCGCGATTTGGACAGCATGCAGGCAATCTCTACAATAGCGTCGGAGGCAGGAATGGAACCAACAAAAGGCGTATAGGGGCCGCTCGGGGGCCGGGAGGGGGGTGGGTCGCGAAAAAACAGTGTGAGAGGGGGAGGGGAGGGGGGGGTGATTATTAAAATCAAAGAGAAGTCCAGATTAGCTCTCAAAAGTATCAGGAGGCTCAGAAGGATCGAACGCCATGGTAGTATCTATACGCACAGCTGACGAGGGGGAGAAACCAGGGGGGAAAAACCTACTGAGAAAAGGAGCGGCTTGGCGTCTTCTCTAAGTTGACTCCCCAAAAAAAAAAAATCCAAGATATTCAACCTACTGTGTGTGGAAAGGAGAGATGGCAACGATATGATTATTGTGGCTAAAGAGAGGGGCGAAACTTCGGTGTTCAAAAAGCTTTAGACGGGGGGGAGACTAGAATGCCCCAGAGCCGATATCGTTTTTAAAAAACAGAGCCGGCTGTCACTAAAAATTGAGGGAGGGGAAAAGGGTCCTCTTTCTCTAACATATCAAAAGCAAAGTCCATAGCAAAAAGCAAGGCCGCGCGAGGGATCATGAAACAATAGAAAGGTCGGAAAACCTACCTTCGTCACAAAGGGGCGATCCCTGCCAGACTTTTTCACCAACGTTTGTAGAAGGAAAAAGGGGGTATACTTATTTCATATCTTTGAGGCCTACAAGACGACACCATTGATTGATAAACTGAGACCCTGGGAGAAGATGTGGACCGCCCCTTTTATCTCTAAATACAACAAAAAAAAAGAGTAGGAAATATGATATGGACAGTAGGAGGGGAGAGGAAAAGCTGTCTAGCCTTCTTGGGCGACTACGGGGGAGTACGGGGTATGGTCGAAACTATCTAAAGGGAATCAATTCATCTCACAGAGGATGTCTGGGAAAAGAAAGAGTCCGCTTAATATCAAAGGGAAAAATGTTGGGTTCTTTTCAGCCGACGGTATGGTCAAGGAAAAAAATAAAGAACCTCTCCTATGCCCTGGGAGTCGGGTCGATGTACTCTTGGGGATCATTAGGAGAAGAGGGAATCACGGTCACTACTTCAATGAGAATTGAGGGTGAAAGCAGAACATGTGGGACGCCTCGGCCTTCTGGTCTTCTCTTCTTCATAAAGAAATGCCGTGAAAAAAAAACAGATCTAGGTAGAAGAAATAGGGTGTCCTTCATCCCTCCTTCTGTATTTGGACTGAAGATCAAGATAAAAATAAAAAAAAGTTCAAATGTCTCTCGACAGTTGAGGGGGAGGCCATCAATTCTCGAGGCACAATCCTTCATTGGGGACCGTGAAGTAAGCTGCGTCTACAGGGACCATGGAGGGGGGAGTACCTTCTATACTCTCCCTTTTTGGGGGAAGAGGAGAGAAGGGAAATGGGCAGCGTTGAGTAAAGGAATACGAAATCCACATATCTTGTTCTTTTCTAAAAACTCCCTGAAAAAAAACACCTCCAACCATCGTAGAGGAAGTTGTATGTCAAGGAAGGGACTGTAGAGAATAAGAGCTGTGATCTGTTTCCGAGGTGCTATTAAGTAAACGCGGTCAACAGATTTTCATCGCGCGCTAGTCAGCGGCGTCCCCATCTCTCAGAAAAAAAGGAGAGGGTTTTTGCCTCATTCGTCGAGGACACGGAAAGAAGGTCATATGCAACTTTGAAACGAATCGTTGGAAAAAGATGCCTACTATTTGTCTTAGGTCTACAAAGGCGCGTGAAAGATCTCGGATGATCTTTCCAGGCCACGGGGAGGGGGGAAGAAGAGAGCTCTAACTGCAACAGAAAAAAAAAGGGCACAGGCCAACTACTACGTTTTTGCTTTTGCCAACCGGCGGGTCACTCGCGTCTACGTTCCTGGGGGTAGAAGGGTGGAAAATGCTCCAAACTAAAGACAGGTATTGAATCGTTTTAGCGGTCTCATTCTCTCCGATTTATCGTTAGAGCCTTAAGAAGAGACAAGGTTATTTCCTCACCATCAAAAGCTAGGCGAAAACCCTCACAAAGAGTCATGGGGAATGCGCAGTCGAGATCTCCCCGCCCCCAAACATTTGGGGAAGGGGTTGAAATTGGTATATAATCCTCTAAAGAAAGTAAATTATCATCTCTTCTGACGTTCTTTGATGGAGGGAAGAGCCTACCAGTTCGGTCTGACGAGGTCTTCGCCGAGATACATCAGAAAATTTTCTACGATTTTCAGGCGTCCCCCAGCAGGGAAACAGACAGGAGCAAAAGAATGGCACGGAGAGGGGGGGCTAAAGGACCCATCACTATTGGAACACCGGGAGAAAAAAGATACTAAAGGATCCACTGTCGAAGGCGGACATAAATACAGGTAGCAAAATGAACCTAGACGCTCCGTATAAGCCTAAGGAAGAAGTTAGCCGCATGTGGGTCTGGCAACCGCCGGTGAGAGAGGGGACAATTCCTTCTCAGGTTATCTTATTTATCTGCTAACCAATCGAGCTGCGAAGGGTTTCGATTCGACTCCCAGACATTCCAGGGGAGGAGGGAGAAGAGCTACTACAAAAAACGATGATTAATTAAAGAGAGACTCGAAGTAGAAGAGGAGGGGCAGTCTCTCTTCGTATAAAACAAAGGTCCGTGGGAGACCCTCAAACCAGTCCCATGTAGAAGGTCAGACCCGTGTTTCCTACATCAGTAAATCTAATGAATGCTGGAGGCTCGTCGATACGAAGCTGTGATCGGGGGTGAAGGAATAGAATTGGGATTCATTTTCAAGATTCGAGGATTTACAGCTTATCCTTCTTTCTGGTTTCTGCACCACTTTACGGTGGTTCTCCTTGACCGATAAAAGAGGGGATACTTTTGGTTTCGGGACTGACACTATTAAGGGGGGAGGGGACTTCCGTCCGATCGAAGATCCGGGTGAGACGAGAGCTCTACGACCAAAGCGGAAAGACTGGGGAACCAACCTGGGTTCCGAAAAAGAAGAACCTGATTCCTAGCATTCGATCAGGAAGGGGAAAGAGATCATATGATCGCCATACTCTATTCAAACTCGAAAAAGGGGTAGTTCCTAAGAGAAGTAGAGGAGGGAGGGGACTTTCCCTTAGGGCTTGTTGAGAAAAAAACTCACACACTCTGGCTCTCAGATTCGCCAGGACCCGCCGGAAAAGGAGGAGGAGGAGGTCAAAAATATTCATCAATTTATCTAAATGACCTTGTACAGTGAACGACTCAAGGCCTTGGGGCAAAAAAGGAAAACAAGGGAGGGGGGAGGTAACGGCTGCCTGGGTTGTGCGCTTTGGGTGCATTCGAGTCGATGGACCTCCGCTTTTCCTGGACTATCATTCAGGGAGATGACTCTAGAATGCGGCGGAAGAATCTATGTCTGCCTGGCGCAAAAACAGGAGTTCGTTTCAATCAAGGCGGCAGGGGATTCCTTTCATACCAATTATAAAAAAAAAGCGAAGTTTTGCGCGGCGTGGGGGGGAAGCTGGGGATTTACTAGAAGCAGGGGGGGAGCGAATCTCCATAAATATGGGGAATACCAGCTCTCGTGGGCCTTACGCCCAAAGGAAACCGCCTTCAAACTCTCGAAATCGCATCGATGTAAAAGGGGAGGAAAATGTCAGAAGAACAACAACCGGAGACGAATTGTGCCAGGGTTTGCCAGGTCGTTGTGGGGCAAAAGGAGAAAATAAACAGCAGTTCGGGCGGAGGCGTATCTGAATAAACGCGAACATTCCTCCTCCTGGAAAGGGATACCAAATTCGCTCTGTCTATGATCAAACGTCGGGGTTCGAGAAAGCCGCGTAGGGGGAGGGAGGCCCCCAGGAGGGACAAGAAGCAAGAAAAAGGAGAAAATCTTTGTGCGGCGTCTAAGGTTCGAGAAAACTACAGGTCGGTAGATGCTTGCACCTTTTTTTGTGATATTAAGAGAAAAAGGGGAGAGAAGGCTGTACCTGGGGGAGGCGGTATCGGGGGGGAACGAGAAGAGTTGGTCGGTATTCCGGCCTCGATGAATCACCGACAAAAAGTTCTAGGGGGAGGTGGAGGAACCCGCGTCCTATTGACGTGGGAAAAGAAAAAAAAAAAAAAAGGGGTTGGTAAGGAAGGTGAAGGGGAGGGGGGAGTCAGAAAGGAATCCAAGAGGTAATCGAAAATACTCATTGGCTCCGCGAGGAAAAAGGATTAATATCATCGCATCGGTGTCGGATGAAGAACCGCCTTCGTAAAGGGGGCGAGACATGAGCCGCGTTAAAGTGAACAGACAAGCTGGTGGAATTCAATTGAGTCAGGATGCAATGTTTCGGGAAAAGAGGAGAACCCAAGGAGTTATACGGGAGGGAATGCCGTGGCGACACGCGGGACGCCTCAAGGTGAAGCAGAGAGAAAACAACCACAACGGAGGAGGAAAGTTTGATATCACCGGAGCTTCATAGTCTAATTAAAGCGGGGTCGAAACAAAGGTGGGCGGGGTAGTTGTCCACGATAGCCACCGTACAGTGAATTTCAGGAGGGAAAAAGTCTGTGAAATAATCAGGAGGGGCAGCCAAAGGGGGCACCAGGTGACTAGGGGGACGGGAGGGGGCACTAAATTTGAGATGGGGAAAGGAAAGGGGAGCCGAGCCGTTCCCTTTCGGAAAATTTTGCCTTTCGATGAGGAAAGTCTATTCCATGGCGACACCGGAAGAAAGGAAAGGCGACCCCTTCAATGCGGCTGGTGAAAAGACTAGCCATCTTCTTGACTTTCAAAGAGGCAAAGTCAAGAAAAGAACCCGCCAAACCCCTAGAGAGCATGTCAGGGGGAAAAAGAGATAGGGAGCAACCCCCCTTCTTATCGGGTCCTAGATAATATCAGCATACCGTTTCGGGGCAGAGAGGGGAACATTGCGTCCATCCTTCGAGCCGGGAGAAAGGGAGCTCATCCAGGATGAGTTACCTCATTTGGGAGGGAGATCGGAGCGTTCGTAATCTAACCATGGAAAGGGGCGTTGTGACTATCTCGATACGCGCGGACAGTTGAAGAGAGAGAGTAAGAGGAGGGTGATTAGATAGCCGCCGAACCGCTACAACGCTTTCTTTTTCGCAGGTTGCCACGCCCGGAAACCAGAGAAGGCCAGAGTAGAACGGTGTAGGAAGAAGGCTTCGCGAAGATAGTGTTATAGCGTTGCCTTTGGAAACGTAAGGAAAAATCGACTTATATACCAGGTGGGCTGAAGCGCGGGAGAGAAATCATGTCGCCCACATCGAAGATCAAACTTCGCGGGGGCCTTGTGAAGTTAGGAGAAAAAAGACTGGAACAAAGAAAGAGTTTGGGATCATCCTACATAGGGGGGGGGGAGAAGGGAACATCGATGCCTTCTCGCTACTGAATAGGGACTCACGTTAGGTAGAGAGGGGCCGACACTTCACCTCGCAACGCAGGGAACAAGGGGGAAACGGACGGTTTTTGAGGTGGGGAAAAAAAAGAGACGCGAAACTTCTGCTTTGAAAAAGTACAGCAGATTCTCAACTGGAATGATGAATTCCAATCGGAGAAACTAATCAAAGGAAAAGGGGGTGGGGTCGAACGTAGGGCAGCGAAAGCTTACAAAAACGGTGAGGGGGAAAAAAAACGTCAAACCGCTCTCGTAATTCAGACCGCAGGGAGAGGGGAAGAGTGCTCCTCTCTCTGGGAGGGGGGGAATGGGGGGGGGAGAAAGGGGGCTATCATCATGACTCAAACGTCATAGGATTGGGGGCGGCGTCTCGGTGAAGTTTCTTGCCGAACAGGATTAACAGTGCTTCGAAAGGAACTCGGTCCCTCGCTCATCTAGAAAGGGAGCTCGGCTATGGAGGGGGGGAGTCCCAGAATCTTGCCAAAAAATCACCAGGGAGGAGAAATGGATCCCGAAAAAAAGTCCCGACCCGGTCCATAGTCTCAAATCCACTTTAAAAGGGCAGAGAAGGAGAATTCCGAAAACGAAGAAGAAAAGCCGATGACATCGTTGGCAGCATGTCGGGAAAAGAGTTGAGCTTCGGAATTCCTTCTCCGTCGTATGGAAATGGGCCGGAACCAAATGCGAGGGTTTTTATCTAGGACGCATGCGCTACGCCCCCAAATGTATTAACTATCCTCAAACGGAGGGGAGGAGAGAGGGGATCTGACCTGCTGCTTGGCAAAGAGCCGCCGGACGATAACAAGATCAAAGATTTTTGGGCGGCAACAAAAATGAAATAGTCAAGAGGAATTGTTCCGCAGCCAAAAACTCGCGGGGGGCCGACTGAGAAAAGACGTCGGAGAGAGGACCGCGCACGTGAGGAGGGAGAATTCCTGACGAAGGGTAGGGCTGCAGTCAGCTTCAAGGTAATTGGACCGAGGGGCGAAGGACGTTCACCCGTTAAGGTGGAGAACGCGAAGGCTCATATGGGTGATGGAGGGGTAGAACGGGTGCGGAATAAGACGTCGAAAATCAAGAAGGGAAAAGGGTAGATTAGCGTCGGGACGCAAACCAAGACTCTACTAAGGGGGGGGGAAGGAAAGCAGTTGGGGAGACCGGAACGCAAAACACTTCGAATCAATTAAGTCCAGAAAGGAGTAAGAACGAAAAGAAAAATTCAAATCCACAGTTTGATTTCGACGAGCAAATCGCAGATACGGCGGGGAGGGACTTTCTCAGAGTCCGAGGGAGGGGACCCCTCACCCGAGCAGACTGCCCCTTCTACTAATAAAAACTCGGTGAGATGTTAGAGGAGCCCTGGTACTAAGGAGATTCTGGGGCCGGTAGACGAAGGGAAAAAGAGAAGAAGCCGACGAACTGTGATAAGGGGAAAAAGAAACGATCGCGGGCCAGGAGGACCTTCGGGGTAAGGGGGAAAAGCGGGTGACTAAAAGAAACCAACGATAGGGGGGAAGGGAAGATCCATTCCGGCACTCTAGGGGGGGGCGCATGCAGTAACACGATTTCGGGAAGGGACTCAAGAGGGGAACAAAAGTCTTCAGAAGAAATTTCCTCTTAGAACAATGCTTGGCCGGTGTTTTTGGGTCAAAAACGAAAAGGGGTGGTCTCTCTGGGGGGGAAAGCTGTTTACGAGCAGAAGTAGCTCGCCAAATGGGGTTGAATCCAGCGCGTTTTTCACACGGAGCTCAAAAAAAAAAAAAACGGCAACTGACCTCCCATAGCGGGCAGGAATTGACCGAAACAAAAAAAAAAAGCCGCTGTTAGTAAGGTGGGGGTCCTTTCTGGTTGTGGGAAAAGAAGGGGAAAAGGCTTTTCGGGAAGTAGGGCTAGTGAAAATGACGGGCAAAAAGGGAAGAAAAAAAAGGACCTGAGACGCTACCAAGTCGGCTCGAAGATCGGCACGAACATGGTAACACCGAGTCGCGGGAGGGCTCCATTAATAGGGGCACTCAAAGGAATTCCCTAGATGGGGTGAAGGAAATAGGATGTAAGAAAAAAAAAGGGTTGGGGGGAAGTGAAACCGCCGTTTCTCTTTGGTATACCACTAAGGGAGAGGGGATCAATTCACGAGCTTTCGACCGGTCGTGGAAGGAGTTACGGGGGCCGAGAAAGGGAAAAGGAAGCGCCGATAATAGTTTTCCAAACCAGGCGCCGAGTGGGAGGCACGAGGAGGGGAAAGGGGATTTAAGGCTCGAAAATATCCAAAGGGAAGCTGACTCATTTCCGCACGGGAGAGATTTTGCAAAAGGAAAACGACCTAGGGACAAGAAGAAGGTCGGGCAAGGTGAGAATTGAATCTGCAAGCCGGAGGGTTTTTTTGGATTCACCAGGGAGGTTCTCCCAACTGAACGGTCTGGAAAGAGGGGAGAATCTACCGCTAAGACAAAAGGGGGAACTACTATCGCAAAGTGTCGCCGCTTGGAATCGCTCAGGGA
>Ga0179591_1382510_pt1 | contig 13604 bp, 16 predicted proteins | sample CZOMad2_1_08_16f_FD_182891 | JGI IMG/M metagenome (GOLD analysis project Ga0179591, IMG submission 182891) | Vadose zone soil fungal communities from Angelo Coast Range Reserve, California, USA - CZOMad2_1_08_16fungal (PacBio error correction) | ecosystem: Environmental > Terrestrial > Soil >...
CTCCCCGCACGAGCTTTCTGAGCTAAAATGTAGGTGCATAATGTAGGGGGGGTCATCCAGGTCACGGGGAAGACACCTCTCACCTAGACAGGGAAGGCCGGGTGGGTAGGGGAGCTGCTGATTTCGTGCTTTATACTAACCGACCCCGCCGACTCCATGGCTTACGGGGGGAGAGGGGAAGGGTCTCCCCAATTTCCGAGAAAGTAAAAAGAAAAAGGATGGCACATAATGCGAGAGGTCGAAAGTCAATTTCGTGGCGGGGGGAAGCAACGGGATATCCGAGAGAGTTTAGTTTTTAACAAAACGGAAGAAGCTTTCGAAAAGAGGAGGAAGCATACCAGAAAGTCCGTTCAATCCAATCTGCGCACCGAATAGCGGTGAACCGTGTAGCCCAAACCCGCTATCTGTTGCTGAACGGCATTCGGGGGGGACCAAAAGAAGACATCATCTTTGTCAGATATTTAAACACAACCTTTTGGGGGGGATGAAGAAACAAAGCAGCCAGCTGGAAAGAGCAATAATTGCGATCGTGGAAAACGCCCCCGTCCACCTGCTGGAGAGGGGAAAAAAAACATGTTGAGACACAAGCCTTCCAAAAGGGGGGGGTAAATGACGCAAAAAAAAAAGCTCGCGGCTGCTAAAGGAGAATTGGATGGGGTTTCTTGTGGGCAGGAGGGTAGAGCTGCGACCAAATCGAACTGAGTCCGTCCAACGAACGACATGCCCGGAGTCAAAAGGGCACGTGGCACCTTCCCCGGGGTCTTGGAAAAAAGGAAAAGGGGCTTCCACTATCTAGAAAGGGGAAATGATCGGGGACGGTTGTCCTATACTCAAAGCTCAGGAACCCGTCGTAACAATGTAATCTTCGAGAACCAGAACGGGGGGGAAAAAACGTCCTCTGGCCATTACCGCTCCGCCCTTAAACGTGCCAATCCGGCGCCAATACCCCGTCGCCGGGTGCCTGGAAGAGAGAGAACTAAGTAAGGACGTGATTCCAAAAAGAAAGTAGGTACTAAGTAGAGACGGCTACGGCCACCACGATCTTGCAAGAAAAAACGGGGACCTGCTTCCTTCTTTTTCCGGAAGGAGAGAATTGGAAATGCCTTAATGACCCCAGCAAGTCAGCTCCAAGACGAAAGGGCAGGGGACGGGTTCGGTGCTAATGTGAGAAGAGGGACGCTCGCGGCAACAAAAAAAAAAACGGGGCAGGGCCTTTGCTTTTACCGGAGGACCTCACCATTCCTCTTCTTAAACGACTCCTAGAAATCGAAACCCGAATGTTAGAGGATCAAAAAAGGTAGGAAAGGAGGCATGCCATGAGGAGCCACCAACGGGGGGCCCTCTGGCGGGCCGAAGTCCCTTGTTTAAACGCTCAGAAAAAAAGAACGCAAAAGAGCATGAGGGTTCTTGGATGAGTTTCTGCTCTCCGTCCTAAGCAGTAAGCGATCTGATCCTCACTTCTCGAGCTAGAGCGGCATACACTGCTCAAATCGTGTTCGAACTGGGGTCCGGGGTGCCGGGGGAACGAATAATTACGTTGCATGGAGTTTCGTCATGGGGCGAAAAAACTCCCGCTGGAACAACCAAAAACTAACACAGATATACAAAAAAAGATGCCGCAAAGGTATGGCATAGAAAACGAGACACGAAGAACCGATCAACAAAAGAGGTCTGGAAACTAAGCTTAAGATGACGAAAAAGGTTCCCCACACATACATAGCATCTGGTACGGAAGGGGAAGGAACTTCGCGGTCAGTCAATAAGGAGGGGCTGACACTCAAACGCGTGGAATGACGAAACCAGTGGGGCTTGAAACCGAGGGTCAATCAGGAAACGCGTATGCGGGAGCTCAAAGAGGATAGGGCGAACACCCAACCACTCCTAATAAAGAGCCCTGCCGATGTGGGTTCGGAAAAGGAACACTAGTTAGGCGTCCTCTGGGCAGTGGGTCCCCCCCACACACATGATGGGGAAAGTCCGCGGGACTGCTCTTAGACGTCCTTCCATCAGAGTTGTCCAGCCATCAGACGCGGGTTGTCGATCACCTTCGGCAGATAAAAAGGGAAAAAAAAAACGCCTAATCAAGGATGGAAACAAACTCGACGAGGACGACCGCCGAGAGTCCGATGGATGCCAATCTGGATTCAGGCCAAAAGGGAAGCGACATTCACATCGGTTTCGAACGATCGGGGCGACAAGGCAACGACCTGCACCGTCAGAGAGGGCGACTTCTGCGGGTTTTATCCGGGTCGTGAGGGCTGCGCGTGTGCAATGGCGCAGGCAAGGGGGCTCGTTGTCATTACCCCTGGGGCCTTCACATGTTCTGACCAAGGGGGTGACGGACGTATGTACTAAGGAGCAGTGTTCCAACGAAGGAAGGCACTGTGCAAAAAAGGGGGGGGGGGGACTGTCGAATTTGACGGGGGGTGGAAGAATGGTTCTTGGCGGGGGTCCTATCCTTCTCGGAGACGTTTTATTCAAAGGTCCAAGAGCAACCACAAACGGTTTGATAGGCTGTTTAGGTCTCTTGTTTTAGAGGAAGCCGACTGTTGCAATTTCTTCTGAAAAAGTCATGTCAATACCACACACATCTCTGCATCAGGAAAAGGGGAGTCTAGGCCTAACTGTCTGAGAATGAAAGCAATACGGAGGGATGGAGGAGGTCCCGCAATCGCCAAAAACACCTTGCGCTAGGAATCAAAAGATCGTTAAGGGGGAAAAGTGGACAACAAATCGTAGCAATTGCCCCAGAATCAACCGACCTTTCATTCCACGAGAGAGCGCCGGAACCGACCCGCCAGGACGATTCTCTCCTACAAAATCGGCTTCGACTAAACGGATTCACGACGCGGCGCATCATCTCCGGGTCAAAAATCGGCCGGAGTGCCGAATCTCTTCGGGATGCTCTGATCCCCGTCCGAAGTCTGCTAAGCAGAAGGGGTTCCCGTGGACAGATCAGATCTGGGGAGGAGAAAAGGGGGATGGGAGAGCCTTTGAGGAATTCTTTGCGAAACGGAAAAAATCCCAATTCTTCTGGGGCGGACGTGTGGTGGGTCAAAGCAAAGAGGGGGAAAATCGCTTCAAGGTTTGCTGTCCCGTGAGGGACAAACCAAATGCTTGTATCAAAGTCCGGGAAAGCGAACAGATCCCTTAAGAGGAACCTCGTACGTATTGACGTCGACAAAGGAAAAACCTCCAATAAAACCAACGGCGCTAAATCCACGCCTGGAGTTTGTTGATGTCTTTGAAACGTGGGGAGATGGGATGAAATGATCACGGGTTAAAAAAGTGTTGGGGCCGTCCGGGTGAAACGGATTGACTCCTCCAAGGAAAGGTTTGGAGGAAATGGTTAGCGTAAAACAAAGTATTTACATATCGAACGCCGGTGAAACGACAAAAAGAGGACGAGGCAGTGAACCATTCTCCGGGGGCCGGAAAAAAGTCTGGCAGCTCTAAAGAGAAAGCCAAGAGGGGGGAAAAGAAGAGAGGTAAGACTTAATCTGACACCCAGGATAATTCCTCCTCGAGACCGGGAGAGGAGCTAAGGCCGATCTCGAGAAGCGGGCAAGGGGGAGCCTTTTCAGCTTTCTTACAATCGCTGTCACAGAGTGCCTAATGGAAACTCAAAGGCCTTCGTGGAGAAGGCAAACCGACGAATACTAAGGAAGACAAATTGAACTAATAAGCTCGGCGGATGACGAGGTTTAATGTGGCCGTCTCGCATAGCTAATAGATCAACGCGGGGGGAGAACTTCAGGAAATGTTTCAGACTAAACATAAAAGATTGGTTGGGGGGGGGGGGGGTTTCGCAAAAAATCAGGGGGGGAGAGCGAGGGACCGTACCTACCCCTACTCGATCCTCTACCTCCGCCTCCGACTAAAGCCGGGAAGGGGGGAGCTCTGTGGGGCTGGGGCCCAGCTTCCACCAACGACGTGAAAGACCTGACAACTACATCACGGATTTCGGGAGGGGCAACGGCAGGTGAGCAATTTAAGCTTAAAAAAGGGGGGGCTGAGAAACGCGGAATTCATCGATTCAGCTAAACCATAAAGTGACGAGGGCTGGCACGAATGAGACGCTTTCTCCCGCACAGCAAGACTTCGTACGTCGGCCGAAAAGGAACCTCTGTGTTAAGGAGAAAGAAGTCGTACACGCGAGTCATTGGGGGGGGGTCAAAGGGATGGGGGGTGCTCCATACTTAGCCTCTGAGGAGGTCAGGTCTTGGAAACTTGTAAAGGGGGGGGGGGGGGGGGGGGGGGGGGGGGGGGGGGGGGGGGGGGGGGGGGGGGGGTCTCCGATCTTCAAAGGAGTTAGGAATGGTTTCCTGCCCACAGAGAGAGGGCTACTCTGGGTGAAGTTTGGGGGTCCGCACCTAGTTCCCCTTAGCGGGGATAAGCGCTGCGACCCATCTGGACCAGGGAAGGAGATGGCGTAACAAGAAAAAGGAGCCATATAGGGTCTAAAAGGACCTGCATAATTAAAGTGCCAGTCGGGGCTACTCGTGGAAGGCCCTCACACTATCCCTCTTGTCCCGGGAGGCGGAAAAAAGAGATAAGAACTCCTTAATTCAGAAAAAAAACGGGTCAGCGGATCATTTGGTGCGGGGGGGACAAAACAAGAACCACCCCAAGAAAAGGGAAATACGACTACCGGGGGCAAAAACAGGGGGTAATGAAAAAACACACCAGTACAATCGCACGATAGATCAAACAATAAAAAAAGAAAAAACACGAAGAAAAGAGAGGAGGGCGGAGCATCTCGGTGTGAGAAGGGGGGTGAACTCTAGAGGCTGGAAAGTACCGGGGCGTGGTAAAGACAAAGGTTACGCCAAAAGACGTAGGCAAGAATGGAGGTGCGGGAGCACTAAGTGGGTGCGGCTAAAAGAAGAAGGAGCGAAACGGCAGGGTGTGGTGTGAACAGCAGCAACAAAAAGAGTAGAGAAAAATAAAGGGGGTAACAATGCCAAACTACCTCCTCATTGTTGCCTTAAAAATTTCCACCCCAAAAAAATCGAGAGAAGAACGTTCGAAGGCGGGAAGCGAGCCGGGAAAGGTTGGTCGGGTCAAGGTCCTTACTAATTATTTTGAATGCCAATTGAATATGGGGTGTGCAACTGCGTTCGATTCGGGGTCGTCAAAAAACTAGAAGTTGAAGTCTACTCAACCCCGCCGCCGCTCTTCACTTTAAGGGGCAAGAGAGAACTGCCATTACAAGAAGATGATATAAGACTGATACAGAAGCGGGGAGTCTTCTTCGATAATGGGACTGGGGTGGGAAGGGAAATCTCGTCCGTGGAAATTGAGGTGCACGTTTACAACAACCTCCATCTGGGGTCGAAAAAAAGCCACCGGGGGTGAGCACATTGTTTCGAAGACGTATGAGCTGGTTACTAATAAGTGTCAACATCCAAATAATGTCAAAAAGGAGGGGGGATGGAAAACTTTCAAGAGTAATGAGAATGCGTGCAGGAGCGAAAAAAGGTGCTTTTCATTCTCGGGAGAGGATGAACATCGTCGCCTACGGAGTCTCATCCGGCTTGGTCCGCGCGAGGGGATCGTAATAACAATGTAAACAGGGAAGAATCGGTGGGGATATTAACGATACTGAAAAGTGGCCGATTGAAATTTTGGGTAGCGGGGGGGGGGGTAGTATAACACACCCCTTGCCGTCCAAACCAAAAAGGCGGGGAGGAGGGAGGATCCGCCATAACGCTATCAACTCTTACAGAGATCGGGGGGGGCAGGTATTTCGCGTCTCATGAAAGGAGAAAGAAGGAGGGTTCTGGTCTGAAAGAGCGAGTAAAGTACATCGGGAGGGGGCTTGGAACGTCCTTGCAGCATATAGGCGAAAACGAATACAGCAACAGTTGGAAGGAAAAGCCCTTTGCCGGGGGGAGGAGGAGTGCTTGGGTATTTGAGGGCAGATCCAGGGGGATTCCAATCTTCTGTGGGGACCCCGCGAGGAGGGAAGGAAAGAACGAGAAAACTTCGTCCTTCAAGGAAAATAGGAAAATCAGTTGTAGTTATGCCGGGTAAAAACGCGTTATTGAGACCCCCACGGCAGGGGAGATGCAGAGACGGGTTGGGGAGAAGGGAGGGCCGCTCGTCGACCATCCTCTACAATGCCACCTGTACAAGGGTGGGGGTAAATTGTCGAACGGCGGGGGAGAGCGTATTTTAAGCGGCCCTTACCCCGTTCATCCTTCGGAGGAGAGCAGAAGGAAAGGGTTGTCATAGGTACGGACTTTAATTCGAGGAAAAAGATGCCGATAAGGTGTGGGTAATGACGATTTAAAAAGGGGTTCTCTGGAAACGAAGAGCGTTTACACCTCCCCCTCTTCAAAAGACCAAGCCACAGGAGAAGAAAGAGAGAACTCAGTAAAAGCTTTTCTTAAAAATCATTCAGCACTGGGTGGGCAAACAAAGAAGCTTGAAATTTGGCCGGAAAAAGGATCGCCAATGGGAGGGGCGGATTACACAACCGACTGTGTTCCGTTAGCCACAGGGGAAGGGTACTTCTCTAACAAAAAGAATTTTATGGAGGGGGAGAAAAACGGCAAGGCCGTCGGCAACTATAAAAGGGGTGGGTTAAAGGTAGGGCTCTACAGGTGCCAAAGGAGCGTCTCCTTATTATAATTAGATGTTTATAAAGGGTAGCGGGGGGGAGACAACCCAAAATTTCTCGTCTCGGTTAAGACAGGGGGGGAAATAAGAAAAAAAGCGTATACAATATGCTCGCCTTATGTGCCAATCGGGGGATTAAGGGGGGACCCTCCCGGGGAAAGTCTGGATACGGCATTGGGCCGGACTCGAAAAAAGACACTGATCTGCGTGTCCGACTGAGAGGAATGCTGAAAAGACAAGCCCGGCCTTGATGCTCTCAAACTTGGGCCGGCGGAAAAAAAACAATAACTTTTCTCACCTACAGGACCGCTTCCATCCCCTTTCCTGGGGAGGGGAAGCAGGGGGAAGAAAAAAAGATCTCAGAACCCAACTAAGAGAGGACAGAGAGGAAAGATCAATGGCGGAGTCACAGAAAGGACGGGGCTGCGAGCTGGGGGACCTCGCTGTGGTGAATAAATGTCTTGGTTTCACGGACGACGTCCCTCACCTGGGAAAATGCATTTCCATGCCGGGGCTGTGGATGGGGGGGAGGCGGATGAGTCGTTTGTAGACCGAAAAAAAGAATCCTGACGAAAAGGGGTCGATCCAGTACTCAGCCAGAGTTCATTCCGACGAGGCTGCGCTCCTCTGGCACTAATGAAGAAGGTCGAAGAAAGGAGAAACACATTTTGACGTGGGCCACGTATAGAAAAACGATTTTGACTTCGGGTAAGAACAAAGAGAAGAACGGGTCATAACACCTCGTCACTCTCCGGTCGGAGGAAATGCGCGGGGGCAACCCCCTGTTCTGCTCCAACATGGAACGGAGGCCCAACGAGAGGGGGAGAGGGCGAGAGACCGGGGGCACTAATACATTTCGAGTGGTGGGCAGGGTTCAACACACCGGGCCTACCTTTTGCGCCGACAGTCGCGAGTGGTAGCCAACGCCCGTATCATAAGTCAAGATGTTTCGAATGGGAAAAATCACCGTCTATACACCGGGAATGACCAGGGGTTCGCCAAAGTGAACGGATAGCCCACGGGTAGCGCAGATTGGAGTCGGCTCGCTTCGAATGTCTGGGGGGCTTGAAAGGGGGCATAGCGCCAACGCCGGAAAAAGAAAGTCGGGGGATACCATTAGAGTATTCCAACATCGCAAAACGAAGTCGCCTGAACAAAACGTGTTAGGGAAAAGGGGAGTTCTCTGCCTTAACAACGCCACACAGGGTAAAGACTGCAGTCATAATAAATTCCTGTGGACCGATAAATCCTCGTAAACGTCATATTTACATTCTTCGACAACCAGTACGGGGGAACACGCTGTGCCATATCCAGTTTCGCGCCAGACTAAAAAGGAAAAACTACGTGAAAGTACGGGGGAGAGTCAAATGGGGGATTGGGGGGGAAGAAGAGACTCAGAAGGAAACTGGAATGGGCCAATAAAGTGGGAAAAAAACGAGAAAAATTTAACCACTCAAAAGAAAACGGTACCCGGGGCAAAGAGGGGTTTGTTGCCAAGTCTTACCGACTGTAGATATGGGCAAACAACGGGGAACTCCAACAAGAATACGGCGTGCAGGCCAAAAATGGGTTCCTAGAGGACCCTAGAGGTTCGAGGAGGAAGCTTGTAGACCAAAAAGACCAGAGGATATGTCGGGCAGGCTGGTAAAGCTCCGGCGAAACCATCACCCTCAAAACTGTCAGAAGGAGCGCGAAAAGCAAGGCAAGCACAGGAGAGGGATCTCAAGAGTTGATCGAGCACGGCCAATGCTTCGTGCGAGAACGAAAGAATGGGGTGGGTGCAATTCTCCTGGAGAAGTCCCAAAGCTTGGTTTTCCACCCATGAGGATAAGCAACAAAACCTCAATTACGGGGCCACAACCAACGCGCGCATATAAACAAGTGTAACGAAGAAGTGAAGGGGGGAGCGCGAACCTCCTCTGTCCACAAAAGCCGGATCGAAAGATACGACCGCTATAATATCTAGAACGGTCAGCCCTTGCGAGGGCCAGTTACGTCCGACTTAAATATTAAATATAAAAAAATCGGGGAAATCTTGGGGGAAGAAGTGGAAACCTTCGGCGTATCAAATAGGGGGCCTGTGGAAGCACCAAGTGCTCAAAATAGGGGAGAGGACGGAAAATCTAACCAATTTCACATCATGAAAAAAAGGGGAGAAGAAAAATATCCACCCACCCGGGGGGGCACTGAAACTAGACAAGGGTACAACTTCCGCCGGAGTGTGGGGGGCGGCTGCTACGTCGTCTGATCATTCGCTTCGCGGTCCTGGCAAGTGGTATATCGGGAAATAGCATCGAAATTACGTAGTTACGACTCAATACGGGCAACCGAACGCAGAAGGCTTGTGGACAAAGACCAAGAAAAAACTTTCCAAAAAGAACCTAAGATACCTGACACGGAAGGGGATTACCAGAACTCGGAACCGCGTTCGACCGCAAAAGGAAAGGAGATTTATTGTAGGGGCATCGATACGTGTGAGTGCATGCCACTTGAGAGTCATCGTGTTCTCCCTGAGGATTGCTAACAAAAAAAGCTAACCTGGTCTCCCTAGTTCCTGTCATCCCTGCTTCCTGTTGGGACTGCCGCCTCCTCGTTTCTGGTAATGTCTGCCTTGGAAATAGGGAACCTGGGCAAATCGTTTTAACAACATCGCGGCAGGGGCACAGTTTCCCAACCCACATTTCCAAAGACTCCGACGCGAAAAATTCAGCAATCACTGGGACGCGATTGCCCCCTCGGCGGTCTCGGGGGAGGTTCTTGGGTAGGGGCTGTGGGTACCACCGAGGGAGGGCCTCTTTCCCCCTCCCCACGTAAGAGGGGTGTAGGGTTGTATTGTGATGGGTTGAAATGGTGGGGGACGAGAAGACCCGGGGAGTGCCATCTCGCTGTGCGACATACGGCTCCCTTCTTTTTGGTCCCCAAAAAACGAGAAGGGAACGATAATCAGTCGGGGGGGGATATGAGGTCGCAAGCGACCTTCATAAGGGAAAAGGGCGCAAATGGAGCTCAAGTTATTGGTGGGCCATTGCCGTGGGCGAGAAGGGTGCACTACTTCAGCCGTCAGACAGTTGACACTCGGAGATTTCAAAAGCGCATGAATTAGTCTACCGTACAGGCGGGAACGGAAAGCAGTAGAGAATGACTCAACTACAGGCGGACCGAAGCTCTTGCGGTATGAGTAAAGCCGTCGAGTCGGTACACATAGATGGTCTTCGCGACGAAGGAGAATTCTAAAAGATAGAAGACGGCGCGAAAAAAGATGAGATGAGGATTTCGGTTCGAACTCGAGCAACTAACCGAATGTATCGGACGTCGTGAGTTCTTCCCTTAAAATCGTCAGTCGTCGAGGGAGGGTCCTGCCGCAAGGAAGCGAAACGGCCTGGGCGTTACAACGGGGCCCTGAAAGCATCCGCCTTATTCCTCGGGTAGGTATCGCCTTCGTAAGAAAGCATCCCACACAATTTCAGCATCCGAAAAGAAGGAGGCTACGTCTCGCCATTGTGGGCTCTCGTTTGACTGGAGTGGCCTCTTTTTTTATGCCTCTCCCCGACGGGCGTGCACTGCTGGGGACGCAGGGTTACGAGAGGTGATGTACCGGCAACATTAAATTTGATAGGTCGCAGAGGGGAAAGGACAGCTCGTAATCGCTAAAATGAAGAGTCTGCCGGGGGGCAGGTTCACGGAAGCAGAGAGGCCCTTCGGATGGAACAAGAACCACACACAGATCGAGTCGGAGGAAGCCGGTGGGCGCTATCAGCTCTAGAGGTTCACGTCCCGATACTCGGCCGCTCGAAACGAGGGCAAATCTCTCTCGTGAAAAAAAGTCTCAGAGGTCTTGCGGGGTACATCAAGCTCTTCCCATACGGGAACGTTCACGCCGCTGGCCTGCTCCACAGGGCGCGCAAGGAAGGAAAGACGACCGAACCTCGGATTCCGTCATTAAAAAGGGGGCGGGAGAGACGGTCGCGCAATACCACGAGGCGGGTTAGCTTCCACGTAAACCGTGAAGCCACTCACAGAGGGGGTGTGTAGAAAAGTGCACCGAATAGCACTGGCGCTGGAGGTGGAAGACCGTCCGTCATCTCCATCTCCCTCCACCGGGAGGGGGGGGAAAGAGGGTTCTCACCTAAGGACCCAAGTCGCTCCAGGAAATAGCGATTGACGCCTGTTTACACGGATATCGGCCTCGTGCTAACCATCTCTGAGTTGAAAAGGGGGGGAAATCTCTGGCACTCCGAAAATATCATTAAAAAGTCGCGGGGGGAAGCAGGAGAAGAAAAGGCTCGAAAGGCGGCGACCGCGATTCGAGATCCGAAGAAAAAATCGGAAGAAACTTCATGCGCGTTGTTACTTCATCTCGCGGATCAAAAGCTGAAAGGGTCCTGGGTTGAAAAAAACTAAAGAAGGGGGGGGGGAAAAGGCCACAAGACGGATCATCTTGGAGCTCCCTATGCATTGGGCGAAAGGGAAAATCTGGCTCTGTCTGCTTTCACTTAGCAGAAACAGGGGAAAAATATTCTTAGTCAGAAAAGGATACTTCAAAAAAATGAGACAAACCGATCCCCCTCACCAGAGACCTAATTACTGGGATAGGGATAGGAAAGACGCCTTCGCTCGCTATAAAAACCGAAATAAAAATCAAACCTAGCCGAGGCCCGAGAGCCAGGAATGTCAGGCGTAGACGGGGTGAGGGGGCGGAAGCCTTCGGCGAAATCGTGTATAACCATGGTGAAGGAACCGTTAGAAAAAACGATCCCGATCGTAAAAGGACTCAGCATCGAGACAAAGAAAACGCATTCCAACGGCAAGGAAGGGAGTGGACTTGGGGTGTTCTCTAAAAGGCGACCAACACAGGCGCTCCAGGGGACTGTTTTTCCAATCTTCTCCTCATGAGGAGGTGTGAGGGTAAAGTCGGGACGAGGTTGGGGCCAATCACTTTCCGGTCGAGGGGTGGCGTAGATTCAAACGACTGGAACTGTCAGTGGGAGTGTGCGGGCGGGGAGGTAGGCGAGGGGGGGGGGGGGCTGGTGGCTGTGGGCGATAAGAAAGCTCAAGGAAGCTAGCACTGGTCCTCTCCCTGGGGGGGTAAGGCGGTGGAAGCACGAGAGGACATCGAAATCTCAGCCTTGAAGAGAATCCGAACAAAAGGGGAGAGGCGGGAATTCAGTGGAGGGAGCGAGCCTCTTTTCAAGATGGGAATTTTCACTCCCATTTGGCGACACAAAAGGTGTGGCCTGGGGGGGGCCTTCAACAAAGCATGAAGTCTGATCGACGAATGGCCGTCATATTCTCACGAAATGTCTTTAACGCCGGTTCAATCAGTTGTCGGAGGAGGGGAAAGTATGCACCGTCTTAAAGGGATAAAAGAATCTGAAAACACCGTGAGTCGCGACTGGGACATCCGTCTTGTGGTTTGACTTAGTACGCGAAGAAAGAAAGGAGGGATTACAGGTTGATGACGGCACGGGTTTGTCAGAACGGAAAGAGAGTTTGTCGAAGTTAAGGGTTGGGGAGTGGGGGGGTGTTCTCTAAATTGTCACCCCCCCGTGCCTGCAGGACGGCAGAAAGAGGGGGACCAAAACTGCTTGATGTCAATCAAGGAAACAGCCCCGCTAATATCCTATTTGGGAGCATCAGGGCGTTGGCAAGACTGGTCGCGGTCCGAGATTACAGAGGGGGAAGGGAACCGCTCTCCAAGGCCGCTATCGGGGGGAGGGGACAGGAAAGGTCTCTCCTTTCTAAGCCATGGGAAGGGCAAAGTCCCTTTGCAGTGGAGGGACGGAGGGATACCTTGAGGGGCAGGGTACAGGCATCCCAGTATAGTCCTACTTTGGGGCCCCCACTGGCGGGAGGGAGAACAGAAGAGAAAAAAAAAAAAAAAAAATCATATTGGCCATTAGTAAGGATCAATCCCATCGTTGTCACTTGATTCATCACGTTCCGGCTAGTCTCGGGAGAGGAAAGAATTGTCAATTAAAAGACGGGGAATGGTTGAGGGACGTCCTAGTCCCTGTGCAGGAGGGCTTCGACACAGAGAAATCGACAAGTGGGAACCCCGGTGCTCAGGTTAATTGGGGTATGAAGGGAAGGCGTTACACGATTTTATCTCCTCCGTACCCTATCGGGGATCGGGATGAGGATAAAACTGGTGTTTGGAAAATGCGTACCATCAAAAAAACCGTCGGAAAGCGGAAAAAACGCTGGCGAAATGTGTTGTGAAATGCGTATCTGGACACGAAAGATGAGTGAAGATTGCAAGGAACTCCAAGTTGGGAGGACGGCTCACGGGGGGACACAACTATCAACCAGCCCCGGAGGCCTCGAGCCGCTCGAAACCTGTTGTTGTCGGAGACAAGGGGGGACGGAGCACCGGTTTCTGAGGGCAGGCGTTTCAAGAAGAACCGAAGGTGCAGGTCAAAAATTAGGGGCAATTAGGGGAAAGGTTGGACGCCGAGATGGGGCGCGGGGGGGCTGTAGAACTCACATATCCTATGCGAAACAACGACGAGGTGAAAGGGTTCGGAACTGCCTCGCAACGATCACCACTGTGTGTTAACCAGGCCGAGATGACTAGGTTGCCCGAACTCAGAGAAACTGAAGTGTTTACTGAATAGGGGATTATTGAGACCGCTAAGGAAAAAGGAATTGGAAAAATAGAAGAATCCCACACTTCTCCACGGTGAAAGTAGAGAAGGGGAAGTCAATCCGCAAAGAACAGGCAAAGGAGGGGGGGCCACGCCATACTCGGGGGGCCAAGCTTGATTTGGCTTGCCGCCTCGGGGAATGATGCTTGGCGGACATTTGAAACCCCCACAACCTACTTTGGAGGTCGGGGAGGTGGGAGGGGTCTGAGTATACAACATCAAAGTAACCGGGAACAAGCTTTCATTCTCGCCCCTTTTGATACTGGGACCGGGAAGACCTTGATTAACATAAAAGTCTTCAAAGAGCTAAAGGAAAGTGGGCTACATTTCCCCAGA
>Ga0179591_1530432_pt1 | contig 13603 bp, 3 predicted proteins | sample CZOMad2_1_08_16f_FD_182891 | JGI IMG/M metagenome (GOLD analysis project Ga0179591, IMG submission 182891) | Vadose zone soil fungal communities from Angelo Coast Range Reserve, California, USA - CZOMad2_1_08_16fungal (PacBio error correction) | ecosystem: Environmental > Terrestrial > Soil >...
GTCCGCTATAAATACAAAAACTAAGAGCGGCACTCGCTATCCTATATAGACAGCCTAAGATAAAGAGGGACCTAGAGACGCAGATTAATTAGGTTATAGCATCGCGCCATGTATAACATGTATTATAACAGAATATAGCCGGTTTCGAGCCATAGCGGTAAGGGTAGCGAACTACCCAGTTACATATAGGAAGAGCATGCTAAACGTATATACACCGAGAACGGAGAACACAACCAGGCCTAAATAACGGGAATACGCCCTGACTAGGCCGATCTACTAAAAAGGAACCGCCCTCTACCTAATAGAAGGTCAGCATACCAGAGCAGGCTAATTACATGAAAGAGATAAATCTTTATAACTAGCATACAACACCTGAAAATGGTTAAACCTTTAAACCTAAAATCCGAGAATCACACCCGTTCCTTACTTAACTAGTCTAAAGATATAGTCATTCAGTAGCACTAATGAATACAACAGAAAATACAGCTACTATTGAGAGGTGATTAACTACAGAGGAATTACCCAAATAGATAACTCTTAAGCGCCATATAATAGCTGCGGCGCAGCTTATAATAGCCTGGTATACGCATCCAACGCATAATCGACGTCTGATTCTACACAATCTAGGGTACTTACTCAAGTACAGAGTCGAGCTTTCACATCACGAGGCTAAAAGACTCGTGCTGCTAAAGGTGATATTAAATAAAATTCTCTATCCCCACGCCACTTATCCTAGGACCGCGGATAGTCACGCCTAGTCCAGTTAGTTCTAGCTAGAGATGCAGGCGAACAGCAACCCGCGGCTGTATATAATTTACATACCGCTACATCAAGTAAGTATAGATTCACTATGTTACTAAGAAGAGGAAATTCGTACCCCTAAAAAAAACGAATATAGGATCTATTATAAGGCCAAAACATTAAAAAGGGTAAAGGGACGCTACTCTAGACTTACCCTCAGATTATCGCCTATATAAAGCCGAACGGACTTGTCGTAGTATACAGCTATCCACAAATCGAATAGTGTAGAATCCATACTGTTTTCTAATAAAGTATAAAGTCCCTCCCGTTAAATAACGTTATAAATCAAAGAATAAGGTACTAGCCAGGGCTACGACAACCTAAGGGTCAGAGATTCGATAGATAAGCAGTATAAGAACCATAACGCAACCCTAATATACGTAACAGTGTAATAGCACGCGAGATAACGGCTTCTACCTAGTCGATTATACAGATAAACTCTTAGGGTCATTAATATTATAATAAGAGAACTCTATAAACACTAAGCGAGGTTATCTTATTTAACTAATACCTAGTTATCACCCTGTGTCTCGGGGCGATAACCGATTAACGTTCATAATATTACAGCCCCCCAACCGCAAGCACCCAGATAACAGCGAGATCAGCGTACTCACAGTCTTAAAATTGTTACGCTACGCATACCGGGCGAACAATATTAGGTATGAATACTTTACCTATACTAGAAACCCTCTATAAGAATGACGCCTTCCCTACCAGCACATTATGACGACTCGCTAATTAATACTATGCGAACTATAGGCGCGGACTTACACTATCACATGTTCATAATCAGAATGTAAGTAATAAGAGGTAAATATTCTCGAAACTTACATAATTAATCTCGTACTAATAACTCTTAACAGCTCTAGTATCATAACTATATAAGCCAGGGTTATAACAAAGCTGACGTTCTTCTGATACCTCTATTAGAACGCTATATTTAACGAAAGTCAGACTAAAGGCTTCGAAAAACACATGTAAACAAAGAGTATAAAAGATATAATAAGAAAAACTTTAAATAAGGCTTTACAGAGAAGATCCCGCCTAGGTTACCACCCCCTACGATTAGAGACAGATAAGAGACAGAGCTATAAAGGCCTTACTACAGCTATGTATAAAAGCTATAAACCTTTTAAAACGACATACGGCACGCCTACGGCTGGCATAAATAAAGCCCTATAGACGCCAGAAGTGTTTATCCGTAACAGAAAACGCGAGATTAACGTAATAGGTTTATACTAGTATAAACGGAAATATAAAAAGGAATACCTTATATAGAACCGTAAAGATAAACTATTAACGATTAAAGATAACACACTTCGTAATCATACAAATAACAGACAAAACGTAATATCGGTATCTACCAGGTTATAAGATAGGTAAAGAAGGGGCAAGAAGAAAAGAACCTACGGTTATTTCCTAAACTAATATAAGATGAGTTTAAAGCTGCACGATTTAAGCAGTGACAACTATAATATTTTAAAGGCACCATAACTTCCTACACCGCGCTAAGCAAGGGACCATGATCGACACAAGTCTGTAGGGTTTTAGTACCCGCCCTACATGTTAGATATAACACCTACCGCGAACTACACCATACATCTCATCAAGACACCTAATATCCTGTTAACTAAGAACAATAATAACCCCAGAACCAGACCGATATCCTTAATAGGGTTCTATATAAATTATAGTACTTCTCGCCTATACATCCGAAATAGTATTCTATCTAAGCGTGTCCTAAAACCTGGGATTTTAACCAAAAACGCTAAAAAGAAACTATAGTAGTTATGTGCTATAAAAGTCAGACCAAACCAGACTATACAGACCCTAAAGCGTCCGGCTAATTTCACACTAACACGTTTTAGTAAAAAGGCTCTTAAAACGGTTATGGGCGAAAAGGGTGCGCTTCTAGCCGAGTTAATTAACGCTCCTCTCCCACACACATATCGGTATCCCCGAAATAACGCGCTACAGACACAGCTCTTTACCTACTACGTAAAAAGATACATACAAGTAAATGGGCAGAAAATAAGCCAAGGGTGGCTACGCTGCTTAGTCTTAACGTAGCATAGCGTCCTTAACAGAGTCCTTATATATAAGACTTATATATAAACTATAAAAGAGGAAATACCTATAATACTATTTATCTATAGATCATAACCTTTCTTACAGACCGGAAAAAGGAAATCCGCGTTATAGGGTATAACCTAACGCAGGGCCGTTAAGCTAGTTCATACAGGCAGACCGCAGGGCTCGCCGGCGATTTACTAATCGCTATCTCTTCTATAATACCGACCTTTGGAACGCCTGGAGAACAAGGTCTGTTGTATAGCGCAGCTGGATTGATGGACAACATTAATTTCGTAACGCTATGGCCCTAATATAAGACGGAATTATAATTACTAAGCTTATATATCAATCAGCATCGATATATGGGCGACGCTATAGATCCAGTTTTAACCCACAGAAGTATAAACCTTATTCCTCGATTATAAGCTAGCTTCTATATTAAATTATTAGGTTATGCTGATTTGATACGGGTTAAAAATGAATAGGTTATACTTCTGTGGGTTAAACTTGGATCTATAGCGTTTCGCCCATATCTCGCATGACGAGATATATACGCTTTAGTCACGCTTATAATTCCGTCTTATACTTAGGCATAGGTAAGAATCTTATGTTTGTCCATAAATCCAGCTGCGCTTATACACAGACCCTGTTTCCCAGGCTTTCATAAGGTCGGTATTATAGACGAGCTAGAGAATTAGTAATGCTGCGAGCCCTTCGGTAATGCCTGTATGAACTATCTTACGCTGCGTATACCCTATAAACGCGGACTTTATTTAACGGTCTGTAGAAGAGTTTGATGATCTATTATAATAGTATATATGTATTTTCCTCTTTTGTCAACATAGGTTATTATATGTGCCTAATCTGCCAGCGACACAGATCTTGCTATTCTACATTATTATCATACTCTGTTAAAAGACTCCTAGCTACTTTAAGACTAAGACCGTAGGCCACCCTTTGGTGCTTAGTTTGCTGTCCCACTGACTGTATTTCTCTTTTTTAGTAGTATGTAAAGACTTTGTCTGTAGAGCGTATTTTCGGCTACCTACTCCTGTGTGTGGGAGAGTGAGCTATATAACGCGCTATAAAGCGCACCCTTTTCCGCCATAAACCGTTTTAAGAGCCTTTCCCTAACGTGGTTAATATGGAAATTCCGGTACGCCTAGGGGTCTGTATTAGTCTGGTTGTCTGACTTTTATAGCATAACTAATATAGTTTTCTTTTGGCGTTTTTGGTTATTCCCAGAGTTAAACACGCTTAGAATTATTTCGGATAGTCTAGGCTAGACTAGATATTTTAATATAGAACCCCTATTTAAGATAACTGTCGGTTCTGGGGGTATTTCCTTTCGTAGTTACAGGATTATTTAGGTGATCTTTATTTGGTGAGTTCGGCTAGGTATAGCTTACCTTCTAGGGGTACTAATCACCCTACTAATTGGTCAGATTGTCCTCTACCGTTGGTAGAACGTATTCGCCTTAAATATTATAGTTTTACTGCTTAAATCGTGCGCTTTAACTACTCCTTATATTCGGTTAGGATAATAACCTGTATGGTCTTTTCATTCTCCCTTTCTTTACCTATCTTATAACTGTTAGATCCTATATTACGTTTGTCTGATCTTGTATATTATTACGAAAGTGTTTTTATCTTTACTCTGTGAATAGTCCTTAATCTTGTACGGTTCGGTTATAGTAAGGTTATTCTTTTTAGTAATTTCCTCTGTTTATACTCCGTAATAAACCTATTACGTAATATACGCGTTTCTGTACGGATGTACTAAACTCTGGCGTCCTAACTCGGGCTTTAATTTATGCGCTTAGTCGTGCCTATGGTGTGAAAGGTCTAATAGTTTATAATAGCTGTAGTTAGATCCTTTATAGCGCTGTCTATTCTGTCTCTAATAGTATGGGGTTGTTACCTATGCGGGTTATCTTCTCTGTAAAGGCCTTTATTAACTTTTTTCTATTTATTATCTTTATACTCCCTTTGTTTCCATGTTTTCTACGCCCTTTAGTATGCCTTAGTTTAAAATTAGTTATAAATTAGTAGGTATCCAAGCTGTTCTAGCTTTTTTCTACCCTGTTATTATACTAGTTATGAGACTAAGTGCTGTTAAGAGTATACTAATTAATTATAGTACGTTCTTAAATTACCTCTTATTACTTCCCGTAGGATTGCCCGTGTACTAGGTAAGCTCCGCGCGATAGTTCGCATAGTATGAATTAGCGAGTCTGTCATAATTTGCTGTTAGGGATGGCCGGTCCTTCTTATAGGAGGGTAGTATATGGTTAAAAGTCTCTACCATCATTTTCTCCGGTATGCTAGCGTAGACAATAATACTTGAGTACGTCTGATCTCGCTGTTATCTGTGTGGCTTGCCGGTGGGGGCTGTATATATATTATCACCTCGTACGTTACATCTGTGTAGCCCTAGACACAGGTGTTAACTAGGTGATTAGTTACAAAGATACCTCCTCTGCTGTCTATAGGATTCTCGTATTATTATTATTAAGACCCTAGAGTTTTTTATGCTGTAATCGACTAGTTAGCAGCCGTTATGCTACAGCGTGCTATAACACTGATGAAGCTTATAGGGGTTTTCGTTATGTGTCTTATACTGACTATTATATCGAATTCGCTGCCTTAGGGTTCGTAAGTAGCCCTGCTAGTACCTTATCTTTGATTTATTAACGTTTACTAATTCTGGAGGACTGTTTTATACTTATTAGTTTAAACAGTATGGATGCTACCTCTATTATTTCTCTGATTCTGTGTGGATAGCTGTATACTTACTGACAAGTCGTTAGGGGTTTTATATTAGGCTAATCTGAGGGTAGCCAGGTCTAGAGTTGCGTCCCTTATAACCCTTGTTAATCGTTTTTGGGCACTTATTATAGATCCTATAGTTTTTTAGGGGTACGGAATTATCCTCCTTCTCATACCATATGTGACATCTATCTACTTAATTATGTAGATTCGCTAAATTATATACTATCCGCGGGTGTTTTCCGCTGATATTAAATATGTATTTCCTTTCTAGGACGGGTATAGCCCTTATTATTATCCTTTAGACAGTCTTTAACCCTCTTATGGCTTATAACTTGTCTGGTATCCTATTAATCAGACGTATGCTGTTCTACCTCTTTATAAGCTGCGCAGCTCTTATATGGCGCGTTACGATTTATATATGTAATTCCTCTGTAGTATATCACCTCCATAGTAGCTGTATTTGTGTGAATCCTCGGAGTTCTCTCATTCATATAGTTGTGGCGTCTAGCCTGAGCTTCCTGCATACCTTATATCTATCGTTAATATGGTTTACAGTCTGGGTGTTCCCGCCTTTTAAGTTCCAGCGTTTAACATTGTTTCATTTCAGGTTGTTCATGCTAAGAAACAGCGGCTTTATACTATTATGTGACTTGAGCTGCTCTGTATGCGACCTCTATAGTAGAGGGGCGTTTTCCCTTTCTTTAGTCATGTCCTCGGCCTAGTCCTTCGTGTCCCGTTATTGCTTTCAGGCCTGGCGGTCGTGTTGCCTGCGGCTCCGTCTTCTCACGTTCTCGGTTTATATCGGTTTGAGCATGCTCGTTCCTATAGAGTACTTGGGTAGTTCGCTACCTTTACTCGATGGATCATAAACGGGCTATAGTCTTTTAATAAACTTTATACCTGGCGCGATGCTTATAACCTAATTTATCTCTGTCGCTAGTCCCCCTTCTGACGATAGTCCAGCCGCCTCAGCCAGCATATGGGTGGCTCGGTGCCCGACCTAGGTCCGGTCTCCCGTAGATGTGATACACGCGGTCGGACAGGCTCGCTAGCGTGTGGATCTCTGCTCGCCAGCTCGTTATTCCTTATCCACAGCAGCGCGCTCGTCGTGAACCGCAGTCTCCAGCGACCCATACCATGAACTCAAAAACAATGAGAGAAAAGGAGAGATGTCCGCTATATAAACGAAGAGCGCGAAGCAAAATACAGCTACTATAGAAAATGGCACATAAACGCTAAGATAAAGAGGGACTCTTCGGCTATGAGACAGAGATAATTAGGTTATAAGCCATCCGCCCGGTTAACAGTTATAAAAGAATATAGCGTTCTGTCCATAGAGTAAGGTACGAACTACCCAGTTACATATAGGAAGAGCATGCTCAACGTATATAACCGAAAGGAGAACACAACCCAGCCTAAAAATAACGGGCAATAAACGCTGACTAGCCTAGCTACTAAAACAGGAACACGCCCCTCTACTAATAGAGGTCGCATAACTAGCTGCTAATTAATATAGATAAAACTTTAATATAGCATACAACCTGAAATGGTTAACGCTTACCTAAAAGCGAGAAAATCACCCATTAACTTTAACATTAAATATATAGTCCATATCAGAGGCCTATATGATAACCGAACTAACAGCTCCTATGGAGGTGATTATACTACAGAGGAATACATAGATAAATCGTAAGCGCCATATAGAGCTGCGCAGCTTATAATAGCGGAGAACAGCATCACTTCCTGATTATCTCATACAGACACGATTTAAGACTCCATGTAAATAACTGTCTAAGGATAATAATAGCTCTACCCAGTCCTAGGAAAGGATCACATATTATAATATTCAGCGAAACACCCTCGGATAGTATATATTTCCAGACTCTACATAATTAAGTAATAGATTCACTATGGTTACTAAGAAAGGAAATTCCGTCCCCCTAAAAAAACTAATAGATCTATTACTAAGGCCAAAACGATTAAATGGTAAAGGGAACGCAATTACTCTAGACTTTACCCCTCAGATTAGCCGATATAAACCTACACGATCCCTTTCAATTTACCCGTTTATTTCTGTGATGGGAGCCTCGCAGCTTGGATAGTTTGCTCCGACTCAGAGCAGGAATAGTAGGAGGGTAATCCATATCTGTGTCTTCTTATACAAAAAAACTACCATTGAAGTACCACGCTCGGAACCGCGTCTCCAGTTACACGTTTACATAAATCAAAGAATACGGTACTAGCAGGGCTACTTACTAACCTAAGGGTCAGAGATTCGATCTAATCCGCCGCAGTATAAGAACCATAACGAAACCCTATAACTTAACAGTTGTATCTATCCACGTCGATACTACACGTTTAGCTTTCTCGCCGCTAGCTCGAGTATACCGGATTTAAAACTCTAAGTGTGTCTTAGATATTCGACCATAAATCTTAACACTAAGAATTCGTCTATAGACAAGCTAGAGCGAGGGATATCTGACCTTTATACCTAATACCCCCTGTTAATCACCAACCTTTTGTCCTCCGGGGCCGTCACACAGATTAACGGTTCATCTACTCTACACTTCGCCCCCCACCGGCAAGCCACCCAGATCACTGGGCGATATGGGTCTGAGCCGTAACTGCACGTATATTGTAATGCATCGCTAAACGCATACCCGGAGACATATGATGGTAGGGGCCCCGATTGAGACTGAACACTTATCCCTACCCTCTATAATAAGACCGGCCCTATTCCCTACCGACACATTATACAGACTACGCTATACTTAATACTTTGAGTGGCCATTGTTTTTCTTAATAAAAAATCTTTGGTGTGGTTCGGCTTTCGGTGGTTTTGTTTTAGGTTTTTTCCTGTGTGCCCTAAAATACTATTCGAACTAAGGGCGGAGCTTACACTCACTATCACAGGCATACTCATAGGGAAGTATACAAGGTAATATGTCTACTCGAACGTTTACTATAATCTATCCTATATAACCTTACCGCTCTGCTATCATAACTAGTATATACAGTGCTTCTTTAACCCAGCCTAGAACCCAGTCTCTGGATTACCTACTAATTACTAACCTAATATTTAAACATGTCATATATACACCAAGGCGTAGAAAACCTGTAAACAAAGGTAATAAAAGATAATAACTAAGAAAACATTTGAATAGTCCTCCTTTTACCGAAAGATCACACCCCTAGGTACCCCCCCCCATACTATATTAGGATGACAGAATATTAGCCACAGCCGAGCTATAAAGTCCTATAGACTTCACCAGCTACTTTATAAAGCTATAGACCCTTTTAGACACCATAGGCACGCCTACCGCATAAATACAAAAGCCCTAGTAGACCCAGAGTGTTAGTAATCCTCCGAAAACGCGTATATCTTAGCTCGTAGTTGAGGTTTATACGAGTATAAACCATTGAATATAATAATAATACCTTAATATAAGAACCGTAAAGATCAGCAACCATATAACGTAAAGAAAAACCCTTTCGGCTTATAATATAAAGTACAGACAAACACGTTAAGATAGGCTCCTAACAGGGTTAATAATATAGGTAACGAATAGGGCAGAAGAACAGACCATCCAGTTATTATCCTAGACACCTAATTCAGGAAGTGTTAAAGCCGCACGATTAAGCCTTAAAAACTATAATATTTAAAGGACGCATACTTTCCTACGACCGGTAAGAGACAGATCTAGACCATCTCAGTAGGGTTTTAGTACACCCCTAGAAGGTAGATATACCATAGCGACTCTCCCTCTTCTTGTTCTACGACAACCAGTAGCCTAGTCATACCCTCCCCAGATCGGGGAACCGTAAAGAATCCTGTTCACTAATTAAGACATAAGACCCCACACCAAGACAGTATATTAAAAGCGGTTCTATATAAATTATATACGTCTCCGCCTATATACTCGCGAATATATTCTAGCGCGCCAGGAATGTCCTTCACCTGGGAATTTAAGCCAAAACGCTAAAAAACGAAACTATAGTAGATTACTCGCTATAAAGTCGACAAACCAGACTATACACGGACCCTAGGGCGTACCGGGCTATTTCACTACTTACCACGTTAAGGAAAAAGGCTCTTAAATAAAAACGGTTATGGCGAAAAGGGTGCGCTGTTCTAGCCGAGTCATATAATACGCTCCTCCTCGTGCCCACCCAACAGACAGGCCCACGATTTGAGGGTGTTTTTCCATCCGAAAATAACGCTCTACCTGCAGACACAGCTCTTTTCCCCTACACGTAAAATCAGTACAGTATGGGCACAGAATCAACCAAAGGGGTGCGCTTACCCTGCTTAGGTCCTTAACAACGGAGCTAGCGTCTTTAACAGAGTCGTCTATCTATAGACTTTATATATCACCTATAATAGGAAAATACCTCTAATACTATTATAATAGAATCAATAAACGTTTTCTTACAGACCGTAAAATTAAGTCCGCGTTATGGGTATACGCTCCGTATCGAAGTCACTACAGGCAATACCGCAGCGGCGCGCCGCTATTACTAATCTCCTATCTCTTCTATAATACCGCCCTGCTGGAAAGCCTGGAGAACAAGGGTCTGTGTATAAGCGCCAGCTGGGATTTATGGACAACATGAATATCTTGCTAACCGATGGCCTAAGTATAAAGACGGAATTATCATGTACTACTAAAGCGTATATAATCTCGCATGCGAGAATGGCGAAACGCTATAGATCCAAGTTTAAAACTAACCCTACAGAAGTATAACCTTATTCCTCGATTATCAGGCTATGCTTCGTATATTAACTTATTACGGTTAGCGGGTAAGAACTAATAAGCGAGCGTTTATCTTCTTTGGGTTAAACTTGGATCTATAGCGTTTTTTCGCGCCCATATCTCGCGGGGAATAGAATATGCTAGATAGTATACGCTTTTAGTACCTTATAATTCCGTCTTATACTTAGGCCATAGGTAAGATATTCATGTTGTCCTAAATCCGGCTGCTCTTATACCCATACCCTTGTTCTGCCAGGCTTTCAGAAGGTCGGTAATATAGAATAATAGAGAAATTAGTATAGCGGCGAGCCCTGCGGTATGCCTGTAGGAACTTGCTTAACGTCTGCTTAACCTATAACGCGGACTTTCATTTTTACGGTCTTAGAAAGGTTTAGATCGATTATGAATAGTATTATAGTATTTTCCTCTTTTATAGGTTATATCTTAATCAAGTCTTATATCTAGACTCTGTAAAGACGCTAGCTACTTTTTAAGACTAAGCAGCTGTAGCCACCCTTGGCTTATTTCCTGCCCATACGGTATGTATCTTTTTAAGTAGTAGGTAAAGATCTGTGTCTGTAGAGCGTTATTTTCGTATACCATCTGTGTTTGGGAGAAGGAGCGGTATATAACTCGGCTAGAAAGCGCACCCTTTTCCCATTAACCGTTTTAAGAGCCTTTTCCTAACGGGTTAATAGGGAATAGCCGGTACGCCTTAGGGTTCTGTATGTCTGGTTTGTCCTGACTTTTATAGCATACGACTATATTTTCTTTTTAGCGGTTTTGGTTAATTCCCAGGTTAAGACACATTGAAATATATTTCGGAGTAGTTTTCGGCGAGACGTCTATAATTTAATATAAACCTATTTGATATCCTGTCTTGTTCTGGGGTATTATCTTTGCTTAGTTACAGATTATTTAGGTGATCTTTATTATGGGTGAGTTCGCTATGATCTTACCTTCTGGGTACTAAACCCTACTAGATGCTAGATCTGTCCTAAACCGGTGTTAAGGAAGTATTGCGTCCTTAAATATTCTAGTTTACTTCTTATCGTGCGTTTTAACTACTCCTTAATATTAGTGTTTAGGATAATAACCTGTAATGGTCTTTTCTTCGCCCTTTCTTTATTTAACCTATCTTAATAACCTGTTAGATCCTATCTACGTTTTGTCTGTATCTTGTATATTATTTACGAAGTGTTTTATCGTTACTCTGTTAATATCTTATCTTTACGGTTCTTTATATTAAGGTATGTCTTTTATATTTCCTCGTTTATACTCGTATAAACCTATTACGTATATACTCGTTTTTCTGTACGGATCACCTAACACTCTGGCGTCTACTAGGGCTTTTTTCCGCTACGCGTGCCTATGGTGTAAGGTCTATAGCTTTATAAATAGCTGTAGTTAGCCTTTATAGCTCTGTCTATATCTGTCTCTAATAGTAGGGGGTGGTTACCTAGGCGGTTATCTATCGCTGAAAGGCCTTATTAAAATTTGTTTTATTTATTAATCTTTTATATCTTGTTTACATGTTTCTCTACGCTTTAGTATGACCGTAGTTTAAATATAGGTTATATTAGTAGGTAAGCAGAAGACTGGTTCTAGCTTTTTTATACCTCTGTATTATACTAGTTATGATACGAGATAGACTGTTAAGATTATACTAGATTAAGATCTAGTACGTTTCTATAAATATTACCTCTTATTAACTTCCTTATGATTATGCCCTGTGATAGTGTAAGCTCCGCCCTATGTTCGCCATAGTATTAATTAGCGATCCTGTCATAATGTCGTGGTAGGTATAGGCCCGGTCCTCTTATAGAGCTAGTATAGGTTAAAGGTCTCCTACCATCAGAGGTTCTCCGGGTTAGCTAGCGTATAAAAGATACTGTGAGTACGCTGATCTCGCTGTTATCTGTGTGGCGTGCCGTTGGGGCTGTATATATTATGAACGTTAATCTGTTAGCCCGATACCCAGGGTTTAACTAGGTATTAGTTAAATAAGATACCTCGCTCTCGCTGTCTATAGAGAGTCTCTTATTTATAATAGTTAAGACCCTAGATTTTTTATCCTGTAAATCGACTCGTAGAAGCCGTTATCCTCGCGTGCTATACACTTTTGAGTTATAGGGGTTTCGTTATGGTCTTATACTGCTATTATATCGAATTCTCTGACTTAGGTTAGTAGTAGCCCTGCTTTTACCTTATTCTTGATTTATTAACTTATATGTACTGGAGGACGTTTTACTTAATTGTTAACAGTATGGATTCGACCTCTATTTTCTGATTCTGTTGATAGTGTATACGTACTGACAAGTCCTTGTAGGTTATAACTAGGCTATTGAGGGGTAAATCTTAGAGTAGCGTCCCCTTTGACCCTTTTTAATCGTTTTGGCCTATTAATAGATCCTATTAGTTTTTTAGGGTACGATTTCCTCCTTCTTCGTACACCATAGTGCATCTATTACTTAATTATGTAGAGTCTGTCAATTATATATATCCGCGGGTGGTTTCGCTGATATTAGAATATGTGAGTTCCTTTCTAGGACGGGTAATCCTTATTATTATCTTTATACAGTTCTTTACCCTCTGTATTTCTTATATCTTGTCTGGTATACTATTAATCGGACGTATAGCTGTTCGCCGCTATTATAACTGCGCATCCCCGCTCTTATATGGCGCTTACGATTTATCTATGTATTCCTCTGTAAGTTAATCAATCCTTCCATAGTAGCTGTATTTCTTGTTTATTCATATAGTTGCCCTACTGATATGACTATATCTTTAATAGTTTAAAGTACGGGGTGATTCTCGCTTTTAGGTTAAAGCGTTTTACCATTTTCATGTTGTATGCTATTATAAAGCTTTTATCTATTATGTATTAGCCTGCTCTGTTATGCTGACCTCTAATTAGTAGAGGGCGTGTTCCTTTTAGTAGCTCGGCCTAGTACAGCGTATTCCGTACTTTTTTAGGCCGGTGTGTTCTCCGTTCTCTGTTTATATACCCTTTAGCATGCCTCCTATATAGGACGGTAGTTCGCTACCCTTAGCCTATGGATCAGACCCGGCTTTCTTTTATAAACTGTTTTAGACCTGGCGCGATGCTTATAACCTAATTTATCGCTGTCTCTCGTCCCTCTTTAATCTTAGATCCGTCGAATATAGATAGCGATGTCGCCGCTCTTAGTTTTATTAGTCGC
>Ga0179591_1353433_pt1 | contig 13601 bp, 12 predicted proteins | sample CZOMad2_1_08_16f_FD_182891 | JGI IMG/M metagenome (GOLD analysis project Ga0179591, IMG submission 182891) | Vadose zone soil fungal communities from Angelo Coast Range Reserve, California, USA - CZOMad2_1_08_16fungal (PacBio error correction) | ecosystem: Environmental > Terrestrial > Soil >...
TTCTAAAGCGGGGGACTGGAACGCGCGCTCTCTTGACTGTCAGTACCGCGAACTGCCCAGCGCCATCAGGGGACATGGACGGGGTCCTGTCTGCCGGCATGCGCTTGACAGGATTCGAATATTTATCACGGGCACCTAAGGCGAGAAAGAAGGGGGATTCGGCAAAGCGGCTTGTTTGGTCATGCCGTTCGGGGAGAGACTGCAGCACCAAAAGCGTCTGCTTGAGAGCGAGGGGCACGTCGGGGGCGGCAGGGGTCATGACGGAAGGCGGTTGGACCGGGGGGAGGCGGTAAGTCGCCGGAGCCGCTCAAGGGCAGCGAGGCGGGAACATGTGAAGAACAGTTGCGTTTCGACTGAAAAAAGGGGCGTGATGCAGAGGAAAACTCTCCGAGGATCAACCGTAGCGCAAGGTTTTCAAGAAGAAAATCGGATAGGTCGGTCCTGGGCATCAATAGACGACGTTCCCAAACACGGATCGGGAAACAACGACCTGGTCCGGAGGTAAATCGTAGGCAAAAACCATCAAGACGGGGAAAAGTTCAGGGTGATCTAAAGCGTGGAGATCACGCATCCCGCTTGGCGGCACACCGCCAAGGGGGGCGCGTCAATTGCAGGTCCATCAAAAGGACTAACCTCGGCGAAAGCTTTGCGAAAGCGAGGTAGACGAGGTGGTCGATGAAACTCTCTGTCAATGCCCCAAACCCGATGTCGAACTCGAGAGACCAGCAGGGGGTAGAAGCGCGCCAGGTCGGGAGAAGATCAGCAAAACGAGGGCGCCGCGGGGGCCGAATGACTCTTGGTCACCATCATGCCACCTTGGGGGGGTACGGTCAAAGGAGCAATATTAAAATTTTTTGGCGAGTGCATGCCAGAGCGGGCGGGAGTACAAACTCGCGCAATGAACGAAAGCAGGGGGGGTCACTGATAACAAGGCCGAGACTTAAAAGAGATCCCCGGCAGGAAAGACTTGGCCAAACGGGGCTGGATCAGGGAGGCCGGGGTTTCGGAAAAGCACCGTCGCGAGTGGTTGGGTAGAAAAGAAACGCTCGCTACAACACTGACTAAGGAGCGCGAAAGGTAAGCGCTGTGGCGATACGGTCGAAGCTAAATGGTTCCTATGGAAAACCCAACAAAAATTTCACATCACGCTGTCCTTCCTTCCAATCATCTCATAGTACGGCATCCTTTCGGGCGAGTTAAGAGTCGAGCTTGATCAAAAGCAGTTGCGATGACATGGAGTCGTAAGTTGTCGAGAAAATAAACTCGCAGGCCATCCGTTGGGGACTCTAACAGGATGTCGAATCTGGTGCTAGTTTAAATCGTTTGGTCTGTGGAATCATTAAGCCAGGAAGGAGCGGAAAAGCGTACGGCAATACTTTTCGATCCGGTTGGACTATCTTGAAATACCGAGGGAAAGTATGGCAGCGAAGCAGACTGGGCAGGAGAAAAGGTTCGTTGGCATTCTGGAGACCCTACTATCAAGGAATCGCTCTAAGGCGCTTACTTAATGCTGAGTTGGCACCAATAAAGATCATTTGTAAGGGGAGCTAATTAAATCGCCGCATCTCTTTAATTCTGCTGGGCCGATCTTAGGGGGCGACTGCCTCGGTAGGCATACGCGTTCGACGGACGGCAGGATCACTCAGGCAGGGTCTACGAGAATGAATGCTCGGCGCGCAGGTAAAAGAGCACCCACAGAGTCGAATGCTGGGCTCTATTGCGCCGCCCGGGAGGAGACTAGGGTTTGACGATGCCAGGCCTTCAGGGCAAAGCTGGTGTGTATAAGTGCCATGAACGTGCGGAGAATTAACACGGCGGACGGTAGCTCTGGATCACTGGTGGTCCGAGTAATACAGATATTTATGCATGTCCTTTGATCATAAAGACTCTATTCATCTTTCGTGCGCTAAAGCAGAGCCTAATCAATTAGAAAGCACTACTCTTCACCTCTAGAGGTCTAGGATTTCGGAATATCGCAAGCGATCTTAGTTTCAAGAAAAAAAAGCACCAATCTCCTAAAACTCCTCTCTGGTCCCACTAGGTCTATCGACCTAGACTTTGCTCACTAATCTGGGAACTTTTCCAAGCAGTCTATAGTGCCAGATAGGGATTACGCTGTGAGCTCATCAGGCTCCTCCTGTGCCTACTCTTGACGGACCGGATGACGGGTCATTCTTTTGTTTAACTATCAAAGGGCAGTGACCATTGATCGAGGGTCAGGAGGGGTGTCCGCTGTTACGATAACGCATGAGTGAGGATTTCAGAGCGAACGGTTGGGGTTATTCGTGAAAGGCTGAAGTGATGCCAATTCCACTCTGAACGCGGAGCCAACTGCTCGACTGGCTCTGCTCAGACAGGGTATTCGTCAAAACTGAATTATGGGTAGGCGAGCAATGACCGCCTTTGAATTACTAGGATGACTACGACCTCGTCTTCGGGGGATCCGGGCCAGAACGTCATCCAAAGGGCAACTAGGCCTTTGGTACATGAAAAAAAGCTACAGGCCGCGAAGTCATAGATTCGTGATCAGCATCGTCAGCAAAAACATCAAGCATCTCAACGCTGCTATGGTGGTCAGCGGTCACTTGACTTCCTGAACATGAGCCACCTAATGAATTTTACCGGGCGTTGGTGACTGCTGGGGGGTCAATTCCAGGGGGGGCGATCTGCACAGGGAAAAAATGAATTCTTGTCGAAACAGCGCCCCACCCAGCACTGGACAAGCCACACATGCACGCTGAGATAAAAAAAGAGACATTTTTTCTTCTAGCGCATCCTTTTGAAGCTCAGGCCTTTACATAGTACCTAAGATGCTAATTGGGCGCCCATCCTTAGCGAGAAGGCCCATTACACCTGGAGGGATTACCAAAGCCCAAACCATCGACCCTCTGATGGGGGAGTCCGGCGGGGGGGGGGTCTCTTTATCGACGCCAAACTTGCCAGGATAGTATGGAACGACTGCTAATAGAGACAACCACAAAAACGGGGATTATTGGGAAAAAGAAGAGGAGCCGCAGAAGTCATCAATTTGGGGAGACGAGCAAGAGGTCGGCAGGAAAAAAGGCGGGTCGCTGGGTGTGGGGGGGGGGCACAGAAATGTCATATCCTGCCGAAAAAATAAAAGGAGGGACTGAAATTCGTACGGCGGCAATGAGGCATGGCCTGGCAAGGGTACCCTTTGCTAATGACGCAAGTGTCAGAAGACTCAAGAAGAGTTATGGAAGGTTCAACGCAGGGGGGTAAAGTTTCGAGTGGACAACATGGGACTGTGCCGAACGGCACGGGAAATCGGGACCAGTCACAGCGGTCACGCACAGGTTAGGTTTCGTGTGACCTGGTCCGACGTGGCAAGTCAAGCGCTACGGGTGGGGGGGAAAAGCGCCGCGGTGGGATGACTATTCATGAGCGGGAAATCGATTAGAGACGAAACTTTAGGAGACATCCCAAACGGCGGTATTTAAACGTTGCTGGCAGATAGGGATCAAAACGAAGCCGATGGACGGAACCTGGAAATCACGGCGGGAGAGACTACCACATAAGCAGGCAACACGCGCGACGCTGATGCATGCGGGGCAGTGAATACAGGGAATCATGAGATGCGAAACCAATCGGAGGAGGCGTTAAAGAAGCTAGGGACTCTAGGACGGGGGGGGGGTCAAAAAAGAACTACCTCCCGTGCGCTTCCTACTGAGGAACGAGACTTCAAAAACTCTTATTAACTATTAAACGAGTCTAGCACCGGCTTTTCAAAATCGTGGGAGGATCGTAGTAGTACGGCCACTTCAGCCCGAGGGGAAATGAGAGTAGTTTCGGGGGAGGAGCGCCCATCGATCCTGCGTTCGAGGCGCTTCAGAGGGGATAAAGTCCAGATCGCGGAAGGGGGCACGTGTGCTTTTGAAGATCAATGTCAAAGGGACAGGCGTGGGCTCAACGACCGATGCGTATCGTACTATGCCGCCGGGTAATCGCGGGTTCTCACATCAAAGCAGGCATCGGGCTCAAACAGACTCAGCAGTTCATCTGAGTCGCTCTGCCGGGGCAAGGCGCTAACGAGGGGGCCGGACATTGGGGCCCTCGAACACCTCTTCACAAGGAATGCAGCTGGGGGAGCGCGAACCGGTGTTGTCTTTGGGGCGCTAGAACCGCCGGCATGAAGGAGCGTACACCGCCGCTGATCGCTCGCTGACAGAAAAAGATTGAATAAGAGGGGCCACTACTCTTCAGGCAAAGACGAAAGCCAATCGGAGGGCTCTAAGACGAAGGACCCTTACACATCTTGGAAGAAATTACTGGGGGGACTGAACCAAACAATGACAAGCCTATCCTCTGTCGAAAGGTCGATCGGGGTGGGGGCGCAATGCACGAAAAATGTCAGCCAGGGCATGAGGGGGCCGGTTTAAAGCAGCAGAACTATAAAGGGGCTAACTCGGAACTGATTGCCCTTCTGGAAGCGTCCGGTCTTTCGTTCACATTGACTGATATGACAATACCACCCGGTGAGCACCCCGCAAGGCGGCCCAATGCGCGAGGGGAGGGACGAGATAAGACGCTCCAGAATCAAGGCCTTGACAGCCCCGGAATGCCGCAGGGCTGATTCAGGAGAGCCCTTTATTACATGACGAGGCTTCCCGTTTCACCCAGGGTCTGGTCGATTCGAGGGGAGGACACAAGCGTCGGCTCTCTACCTATTGGGTTCGCGAGAAAGGGTCTTTGGATCACAAACCATGAGAAGGTTGGAAGTGGTTTATCTGAAGAAGCCTGGCCCCAACGACTTGTCGATTCGGCAGCAGGGATCGGCTTGTAAAGGGTCGAAGTTGGTGAACAAATCTTGAAGAATCTCCGGCTTAGAGGACGGTGACTCGCGCGCTGATCAGAGAGACCAATTTTACGCCTGAGCTAGACACCAATGTGAAGGTATGGACCCATGACAGGGCACTCCGCATTCGGGTGAGATGTAGAGTACCATTAGCGATGAGGTCGTTAAGGGCCTGCAAATTTCAGTCTCAAATCCGGACAGAAGGTTTTTGTAGGGGCCCGCTACGTCAGCGTAGCGACTCGCAAAACCAATTCGCACGGGGCTTGCTGGAGAACTGAACATCGCTAAAGGCGGGGAACTCCACGCACGCGAGGGATGAACCTAGAGAAAATGAAACCATCGTCTGGGGACGGAAAGGTGCGGAACCAGTCTTGTCGAACTCTGGGGGGCCGGGCAGTCTCCCTGCTTCGCTATAAGGAAAGCAGAAAAGAAGACGGTTCTCTACACCGGGGCGAGGTGTCGTTGCATCGTAGTCTAATACCTGAACAACAGCGGCAAATCAAGTGGGCAACCAGTTTCAAAAGAGCAAAGATCGAGCGGACGAAGACCGACACCGCACCGGCAGCAGGAACCGACACGAATCTGCCGGGGCTAAAAAGTATACTCGTTGAGACTGCTGAGGAGTCATTGAACAACAGACAGTTTTGCCTCAGCAACTGTCTTCCTACGTATTGACCGTGTGACTCTATTTTAGCGCATATGGCCAAGAGTGAACATGAAACTAGCGACTGTGATGGGCGCATGCAATCGTCAGAGGGGATTAAATGAGACAAGAGCGCCGCAGGGTCAAGGACGAGAGGGGCGATGAGAGACACACAACGAAGATTAGAAATAGAGAGGAGCGGAAACTCGCTGCCTTAAAGCAAAAGGTCTTGACTGTCAATACAGTAAAAGCGTTCGCAGCGCGAAGCATTCGGAGGATCCGGCTGCGAGCAGTGGGCAAAAGAAAATGCGGGAGGAAGGTGAAGTGAGGAGGCCTTCAATGCTAAGACTGCTGCAGTGTTTGTGAAGATTCGGCGAGATCTAAGAAAACGCGTCCTCTTTCGCTCTCAGTTCGCTTTTGTGACGGAGGGGCAGGGGGAATCTTTTTAACAATTGGGCGAGTCTTTCGGACCGCGCCTAAGGAAATCGGAAGGGGGGAAAGAACTGAGTCAAGAGATTTGAGAGTTCTACTGCGCCTAGTGCACCGTGCAACTGGGCGAAAAAATCTTAGTAGGGATTTCAGCAGGTAGGCAGGTCGGGCACGGGAGTCGAAGAAAGGAAAACCTGTGTCGATTCAAAAAAGCGGGGCGCGGAAAGCACCCAGAACGGGGAAGGGAGTATCATCGGGATGGCTCGATTGGCTGCGACCGCCGGGACAGGCGCGGCAGGGGGAGGTCAACCAGAAAACAACCGGGCGAAGGAATGTCAGACTGGGGTTTCGACTGAGGACGAGGAAGGTCTGTCGGGAAAACAAAAAAAAAAGAGAGGAGTCTCGGGTAACATCAGGGTCAGAACCAAGGGGGCCAGCGCCTGGTCGGACAGAAAGGAAAACAAAGAAAGGAATGAACGGAATCCTTGGGACGTCGCTGCCTTGGGGTAGAAAGGGGGGGGGTGGGATGCGCATTATAGGGGGTGCTGCTCTGAATACAATAAGCGCAAAAAACCGACCTAGGAGCATGACGATAGCAAGGAGGAAAACGCCGGACTGGTCCCCGGCGAAAACGCCCGTTCGAGGCTCTGCGGGGTTTCTGTCATCATCCGTCGGGAGGAAGGGGTGGGGTGAGAACTCCGCTGGGAGAAGGGACCAAAAACGCTCTCTGATCCTGAAAAAAGCTCTGTTTAGACGGGGAAGAGCTTTCCTAGTGTTACATGCGAGCCCGAGATCGGCAGCCACGCCAAAGAGGATAGACTCACAGGAGGGCGAAGGGGGGCAGAGCTGGGCCTCTCGATCCTTGAAGAGTCTGATATCGAACTGAACGCGCGAGGGCCTTTGTCTCTACATCTAAACTGGGGGTGGGAGGTGGAACTTTGGGGGGAGGGTAAAATCACAGTACGTCACGGACTTCATACTGCTCTAGAAGTTTCTATAGTGAACGACATGAGAGTGCGGGGGCAATCGCACTTAAAGAAACGTTTCTTGAGGCGCTGAAAGACAGAAGGGATCTCGCGCTCACCGAGGTCTGGGGAGAACTGCTGGCTCCCGCTTAGCTGTGGCAAATTAGCGAATGAAACAGCCTCTCTGGTCTAATGGCCTTAAGCAGAGGGGACCCCCACAATGTAGCATCTGAGTTAGCATCCGCCGAGCTCTTACGCGAAATCACTGCGGCGGCGAAAGACGCAGCTCCCCCACCGTCGGATGCAGGGCTCTAGGGCGACGAAGGGGAGTCGACGAATGGGTGGAGTCTGGATAGGCCAGACCGCAGGCACGTGGATGGTTAGACGGGGGATAGAGACTCAATGAAACACTCTAATCTTGGAGGTCTCGTAAAGATTTCATTCTGAATGAAAAAACACGGTGGGGGGAGGGGAGTCCGGGAGTCATAGATCCGCATTTCGAAAATGAGGACGAACGGCGAGCGTCGCACGTGATCATGCACTACAGAGACAAGTCTGATTATTGCTGTTGGAGAAGAGGATAACGCTTATGAAGCTACGCTACGACGGAAGGAGCTGGGACCCGAGCGACTGCTAGGAAAGAGAAGGGGAATCCTAATTCTGGTAACTGGCCCGCTACTAGATCGGAAAGCGGAGGGAAAGAGGGTGCGAAACGTCTGCTAGTGCAAGACGCTGCGAGCGAGGGGAAGCCGGCCCCTACAAACCAGGGATAAGAGCATTTGAAGGGGACGACACGAGAAGACTCGCAAGCGGCGACGGAAGGGGGTTTATCAATCGACCGAGGAGGTACCTGCTGACATCGCCACGGCAGAGAAAGGACGCGATCTAGGGTAGCCCTGCGGATTGGACGGCAGAAGAAAAGCCGGTGGAGCTGACTATCGAATTACTAAGAAAAGAGGGGCTTTGAGGATCCGTAACGCGCCTCAGTTCACGAAACAATGTGTGGGGCATGCTATAACAGGAGAGCTCATCGTTAAAGGTCTCACCTCTAACAGAAAAAAAACAAGAGACTCGGATCTGAAAAACAAAGCTGGCGGCCTGGAATTTGGACACGGTGCGTGGAACTGGAAATTGACGTCACAGCAAAAGCACTGGATTAAACTGTGGTTACGGTGTGGCATTTGGTAAGATGGTCAGGGTGTCTAACGACCGGTTAGGGTTGAGAGAAACTCGCGAGAAAAATCACAAAAATGCACTAGAAGAAGAGTCTGACCTTGGCAGGTTCATGAGGAGCCACAGGTTTAAAAAAGGCTCGGGACTTTGCGAGAGAACGGGGGTAATAGGACAAGGGTTGACGCTCCATCCTAAAGAATTGAGAGAAGGCCCTTAAATGATTGCAACCCACCAAATCGCTCGATGGGACGCCACTGAGAGAACGTTCGAGCTCGTTATAGAACGCCGCCAGGTCTGATCGCTCGGCCCGGCGATCAGAGAAAACACAACCAAATTATATGATAAATATATAGTTCAATCAATTCCTAGAAGAACATTTTACTAGACGACCTCATGCAGTCCCTAAGAAGAAATAAGCGACTTGGTTTTGGGGTGTTTTAATCAGCAAGGGCAATTGGGCTTCTCGGGACTACGGGGTCTTCGGGACTTACAAATGAGGGATAGAGTTCCCTGCGGCAATTCCGTTTCACACGGTACCCCTTTGATCTATACTGCAATGTCACACTAAAAGCTTTCATTTGGTGTGAGTGTTCAAGTCGATGTTCTTGGCTAGGGCAGAGGGAGGGACGTCTCAAAACGGCAAAATCTCAGAAAATCAGTACAACCAAAGATGTCCCTTAAGGGAGGGGTCAATGAAGGCCACTTCAAGAGTCGCAGGGGCCCGATGGCGGTGTGCTGGGTGATGATCCAGGAGTTAGCAGATGGCAGGGAACAAAGGTATTAACGGAAGCGCGATCCGGGGATCGAAGCGGAAAACCAAAAAGGAACGCAGAGAGCCACAGATCCTGATGAGGCTTGGGGCCTAAAGACCTCGGTCCATCGAGAGAGAAGGAGTCGACTTGGATGTGTCAAGGAATACGCGATTCGAAAAACCCCAGGGCGGGCTTCCAGGATCGTACCTGCTGTACCAGCCCGCAACTTACAGAGAGACCCGGGAAAGGCGGCCATACGGCTGGGAGACGCTGAAGAAAAACGGGGCGCCGGGAGCCAGAGCATTAGCCCTGAGCCGAAAGCGTCGCCAACGGGCAATCCGTTGGAAAGGATCCGGCGCTGGGACCTCGAAGCCGGTTTGCGCTGAGCTTCCCTAGCGGTTCAGGAAGACTCCGGCCAGCAATCGCTCGGAATGGGCCATCGTTGCAAAAGACAAGGCGAGGAGCACGTTGCGACAGCCGCGGCGGCTGAGGGAGACCCATGCTCGCCCGACTGTGAGCGAGCAAAGGAATGATAGAGCGAAAGAGTCAGCTGTGTTCAGATCTTTCGGGCTCGCGGGAGGGGGGCCGCACGTGAGAAGAAATGGACAGCGAACATCGTGCCGCAAGGGGACGATCAGAAGATACTCTCGGGGGGGTGGGCGATGCAGGCATGCCGCCCATGGGTCGTAAGACGCGCTGTGAAGGAGCGCTAAGTATATTAAAAGAAGCGGTACGACGAGATAAGCTCATGACAGGAAAAGCCACTCTAAGATGCAGCTTAATCCGAAGGCCCGCCCCCAAGAGGGCAGTCGCGTTACCACCATCAGCACGGCGTCCTACCTACGCCTTGGGGCTGAACGTAGGTTGAAGACTTCCGCACTCCGTTCTCCTTCAATGGCGGCCTTCGCAGTCAACGAAGAGAGGGGCTCCCGAGGGGAGGCTCATATGACTTCGGGGAAGCCTCTGCTTCAAAATCTTGGCTTCCTGAAGGCAACCCGGATTTGTCCACTAGCACACGCGGGGAATAGGGAGTGGCAGAAAAGTTCGCTGGCGGGAGTTTCGTTGTATCCAAACGGTCGGGATGCGCGAACGTGCTTGAAAAAGACAGGGGCCCGACGCCGACCAATGCTGGCTTCAGAGTCAGGAGAACGGGGCTGCCGCTAGGCGCTGTTCCAATCGGCGTCCACATGAGGGACCGTCTAACCAGCCGGCGAGAAGCGGCTCACGCGAGCAGTCGCGAAATGCACTTCTCACCCAAAAAAAAAAAAAAAAAAAAAAAAAAAAACCATAGAAAAGGTGAATGAGACACACAGGAATCGAGCAGCCGAGACGAGGGAATGAGCCGTATCGGGAGGAAGTCGAGAAGTGTTATTGACGATAGGAAAATGACAAGAGTCGTGACGACGCTCATGGGCTGCCCGAACCAAGATATTGCGGCCGGCCCGGACTACCCACTGGGGGGCGAATGGAAAAGAAGCTGGACAGAGGCCATCTGGCTGATCGTCGAGACACAGGCCAAAAGAGACGGCAGGCGGCGGTGAAATGGGTGATAAGAGAGCCAACATCGATGTGTGGCAGGCCCGCCGGCAGCGAGCCGTCAACCGACCGACCACTTCGCAAAGATGGAGGGGTGAGAAATGCAAATGCCGTCGGGCATGTCGCCGAACAGAGGGGGGAGAGCACCGCTGCGATCCAAGGACACAAAGTCGGGGGGGGACTGGACATCGAGTTGTAAGGGAAAGGGTCAGGTTCAAAGAGCGTGCGGGACCCAGCGGCTGCGAAAGAATACCAGCTAGTTATAGTTGAGAGGGGGAGGGGCAAGGCGAAAAACGAAAATCCGCCGCACGCAAAGTGTGAGGCGCTCTGCCCGAGTAGTTCTGCGTCAGACGCGCAAAACCTCTTCAAGGACTGTACCGCAAAACCGAAATAAACTGAAGAGAGAAGACATTGTGTGAAGCGATCGGAGGGACATGACAAAAAAGACAATTGCACCCTAGCAGTCTTCAGCAAAGTTACCTTAATAAAAACGAATGTTAGCCTCATCAGGGCCAAGGATGCCGAAAGCCTGAAAGGACTGGCAGGATTGCCTACTGCTTCAAATTCCTGGTTAATTACGTCAAGACCCGAAAACTCAGGAAGGGGGGCGAGTTGAGGGGCAGCACTCTCTCAGAACAATATTATGAGAAAAGAGAGAGAGAGGGAGCAATTCAAGTGAAACGCGAAACGTCTGAAATTTGAAGAAGGGACCGCAAGACCATCACTGCCAAAGACGGGGCTTCTTCCGAAAGGTTGGCCAAGGCGAAAAAGGGGCAGGCACGGGGTCCCTTACTGGCGAGAAAAAAAAGGCGCAATCGTTGTTCAGGCCTTCTAAAGTAGAAGCAGGAAGCAAACCGGCTCTTTAGAGGGATAGTGGGGGGGAGAGGGCGGTTTAGCGTTGTCAAGGGGGGATGAATGTTTAGTGGCGGCTTACGAGGGCCGAAGGCTCGGGAAGCGCCTAACGCGTCGAGGACAACCGTGCGATAAGCTGGACGCCGCGAAGGGGCAAACCGCGGGGTTTCGACCTCGGCCTAGGGAGCGTAGTAAGGAAGATAGGCGGGGAGCCCGGCCAGGGAAAACTGGTCCGAGCCATCGTGCCACCCAGCCGAGGTCTGCGTAGCGCAGGAGGGATGCTCGCGCGGGGCGAAAAGGACACGGCCTTTCGAGGGGTGAAGTTCCACATCACACAAAACGGGCGATAGGGGCGCAAGGACGAGGTATACTAGGGTTCCGGCCCTCCCAGACACCTTTACTAGATCAGATAAAAAAAAAAGGAACGCGAACGGAGAACTTAGGGGGGAAGGATCAGCGAAGAATGCGCCGCTGCCGCATCAAAATGGGTCCAAATGGTGGATGCCTGGTGGTTGGATGACGTTTTCAGGCGATATATAGTGGGGTAGGGGAGCTGCATGAACAGAAAGGGGGAACGCACGAAACAACGCAGAAAGACAGGATGAACACACTAGACTTCCAAAAACGATAAAGGGGGAGAAGATGGGCCAGGATCGGCGGGCTAAACGACGGGGGTCTATCACTACTCAAGGGCGAGGGTGTTGTGGAGCAACCACGACGATAAAGAGGGACAACCTGATACTCGGCTCGAAATACCAGAATTGGGGGAAGACGTGGCGAGCTTTTCCCCGAGGGTGGAAAATGCGCTCAGAAGCGCCTGTCGCAGCACAATCCCGAAAACTTGCCAGCGATGCAATCGTGCCAGAGACGCCCGCAAGGGGGGGAGGCAGGAGGGGCGGCTACGGATTTATCGGAGACCGGAACGAGCGCGGGGGAACTTTTTGCCATCGAACGTGCATTGACCGGCATTTTTCATCATACCAGGCGGGAAGCAGGACGGACCAAGGACGAAGTTTTGCAAGGACGGAGCCAGAGGTCGTCTAGCGACGGAAAAGGCCGGCGACAGGTGGTGGCAAGAACCGACGATCGCAAAGAGACCGGAGCGGCAGGCAAAGTGCTTAAGGCTGGTAGCCAGCGAAGGCAGAAGCTGTGGAAGGTGGAATGGAAGCCGGCGAGGCGCGGGGCCCTGAGAGTCCGAATCTGTCCCTCTTCGGGGAAGAGGAGGTAGCTCCCCCGAACACGCGTTCTCCTCATGAGTGGTTTGAGTCAGCTGCATCTGGGGCCCCCACAGGGAGAGCGGGTCGGATTCTCGGCATTGGCTCTAACTTGGGGCTACTAACTTCCTTCCTTGCACACTGCTTTAGTCCTGGTGTCAAAGCGGGATAAGAGGGAGGGGAAACACGGAAAGTACGTGGCTGCTCAGCGCAGGCATGCGCGCACCCGTATGTCAGTAGCCTGTCGGCATCTCGGGGGGTCGGCAAAAAAGAACGAACGACTTCTGGCGCACTCGATAACCTGCCAGGCAATGAGTCTAGTCTAAGATGAGAAAAAGGAGGGAAGACCAAGAAGACCAATCCCCTCGCCCTATCATCGGAGAGAGACGTATCAAATGGTTCGAAGGAAATCTGGTAACGGGAAGCTACTCTATCGGTAAAAAGAGGGAAGCTGGCACTAGTTCTCAAATCGGCTCGGCCTGCTGAGAACGCGCCTATCAGATGTTCCGACCTGCAAGACCCCACGGAGAGAAGGTAGGGTCTTTTCCCCGAAGTCTTCGTATTGAGGACAAGCGGATGGCCTAGGGGTTTGTCGCAATCGGAGAGGGGGGGTCCCCAAGACACTAGCTCATGCAATTTCTCACAGCGGAGGAGGTGGTGCCTGCTGGAGGGGGAAACGACGAAAACTCGGGAAAAAAGGTTGAGCATATCTAGGACGGCATAGGATTAACTGTCCTTAAGAGTCCTCGGGATGTCCACTAACTTCTTTGGTGCATTCAGACGTGAACTTCGCAAGAAAAAGCTAATAGATGTGGGGCTACAAGGCGCACAACCTCATATATCAACTTGGGGGTGCTGAGTCCTTATAGTGGCATCGGAAAAACATCACCGAAACGGGATGGAACCTAGTTTGGGGACTGCTGGGGGTGGAAGAGTTTCAAGTAAATTGGCAGCATAAAATCGGAGTTACAAAACGAAAACCTCTTTACCCAAGACGAGACTCCCACCACACTGTAAGATATTCTGATAGTTATAGGTAACACGTGTAACAGTTACATGCTTAGGAAAGAAGAAAAGGTGCCGAATTGGAACCGAGCCATCACCGGGGGGCTCGAGAAGGATGCCATGCTTGCTGGTCAAAAACCACGCGGTCCCCTCTAGGGGCAAAGGGAACGACTGGTACTAGGGGCTCGCCGACGCTTTCTGTATCGGAAGGCAGGG
>Ga0179591_1329870_pt1 | contig 13600 bp, 18 predicted proteins | sample CZOMad2_1_08_16f_FD_182891 | JGI IMG/M metagenome (GOLD analysis project Ga0179591, IMG submission 182891) | Vadose zone soil fungal communities from Angelo Coast Range Reserve, California, USA - CZOMad2_1_08_16fungal (PacBio error correction) | ecosystem: Environmental > Terrestrial > Soil >...
CTCTCAACACAACTTGTGATGGACAAGAGGAGGGGATATACATTTACACCGTCGAGGGCATCATACGGCCTAGATAGCTAAGAGTAAGTGGAGAGTCCTGAACAGTCGAAGATTAGGAAAATGGTTTGCTGGATCGGCGGGAGAACTAGTAGGTATTGAGGCTAGAGAGAAGCTAACTTGCGTGGGGGTAGTGAAGTCATATTGGGCATCGGACGTGAGTCATAAGCGACCGCGCAGACATAGCCAGGACGGACATAAACGGTAGGCGAGGTGTAGATATACACATGCCTCTGGTGCGCGGCGAGGCCGTGGGCGCGCTGAGACGCAGTCTGGCCACGCAAGCGCCAAGAGCACCAAAAAGAAGAACCTGAAACGTGCAACACAGTTCTCAGGCCCTGGATGAGCATGAGACACAGAAAGCGACAAAGAAAAAAGGGAGTGAAGGGGATGGCGAATCCTCAAAGGGAATGATGCAATATCGTCCGTCAGACTGACGCTTCATATCCTAAAAGGGAAGTCGGCGCCCCACCATAAAGACCTGACGAGAACTGGTGGTCAACACCCCTAATCCCACACCTCACCGCACCAAATTGGGAAAAACTCTCGGATGGGGAAAATTGAAAATCGACTGAGGGTAGTTGATCAATTATTATCTTCTCCTAGCGTTAGACGTTAAGCTGCGAAGGGCAGGCAATCACGCATCCGTTTACCATTCTAGGGAAAAACCAAAATAAGGCCGGCGCCACTTCTGCCGGCTAGATTTTCTTTGAAGGTGTGATTCAAGGTGTAATTTGGTCACTTGTAACACATCCTTGGTCCGCATCGTAGAAGAGGAGTCGCGTTGGAAGAACTATTCCTTTCATCTTATGCGTGAACCGGAGGGAAAAATTGCCGGGGCGCGATTCACGTCGTCTTGAGGGACAATTCGCTCGGCTAAGAAATACAGTTTGACTGACAGGTGGAATGCTCGCGGGAGGGGTACCTGGCGATTCTTCACAACTCCTTCGGGGGAAGAGGAAATGCCCCGGGTTTGTTCCTTTCGGGAACAAAGTTAAGTCATTCGTCTAAAGCACTGGACTCTCGGGTTCAAAAGAGGAAGCTCAGAACTGGAAATATGGTAAATCGGCTGCGACTACTCGCAAGAACAGGGTCCAGGTCGGCGGGAGAAGGGAAATCCTTTGAGACTCTAACCAACGGTATATTTCAACCTCTAAGATGACAAAAGGGGTAAAGAGAAGGGGGACTATAAGTGTAGGGATAGGGAAAGGGAGGGCCTGTTTTACACGCCTAGCCGCGCCTGGCGCTCCCTGGGCATTGTCTCGCTGCAAAGGGATTCAAAAAGGTTGGTCGACATCGAAAGAACGAGAAAATCTTTGGCGTGAAACCGCCTCTGCTTAATTGGCGTCCTGTAGAGATCAATAGGGTTTCTTCGCGTGGTTCTTCATCTTAAGATTCGTTCTCTTATGAGGACCATAACATCAGCCGACACTCTCTAAAAAGATGAGAGAAAATCTAAGGTTTGTGCATGCGATGACGCAGGGGAAAAGAAGGGGGGGAGGGCAAAAAGGATTAGAAAACTTCAATAAAAGGTCTCTCTGTATTCTCTCAATTGACGCCGGGGAAAACCATTTGGCGTCTGCTCGTGGGCAGGGGGGGGCCATTGACTTCCGGAGAGCGTGGGATGGGTAAACGGCAGCATTGCCCAGCCTCTTCGCGATCGAAGTAAAATGGACCCTGAGGAAAAAGACGAGGTTCGGGAAGGGGGGGGTGCGGAAAACTTCTGTCACGTCTTGCTCGGAATAACGCCAGGGCCTTGGAAGCTCGCCTCGGCCTGATCACGGTCGGGAGTGCTGGCACGTAGGCAGTGTAAGTAGACATCGTGTTCTAAGGGGAGTCTGAGAAGGAAGGACGGAAAAAAGTCACATGAAAAGTAGGCCTCCGGACATGCCCCTTCTCCCTTAAGCGTCGACTGGGCGCTCGGGCTGGCCATGCAAGGATCAAAGAGCACGAACATGGAGAAAACTGACCTCACACAACGGGGAGAGACCGCCTCGACGCCAGGGAAGAGTGGGCTGGGCCATAAATCTTCTTCCATCTCCAGGGAAGGATTCGAGAAAAAGAGAAAAATTTTTCGTCAGCGGAAGGGGGGGTTTGCTTTTTGCTGCACGTATTCAGGGGAAGGGGTTAACACCAGAATGGACAAAATCACTTGTTCCGATAGATTTCCTCAGGTAGGGGGGTGGAGGTTGAGGATGACGCTGGGGGGGGAGCCGAGAATTTGCTAAACATTGGTTTTAACGGATGACTCTCCTAGGCTTTTGTTGTGGTGGGGAGATTCTCCGATTGGTCTCACTGAATGAAAAGAAGGGGGAGAGGGCAGAAGACCAGCGTGAATTCTTATGATAGGGGGGCCACTCTCTTCAGGTTCCAGCAGAAAGAACATGGCCCATACCTAACTGCAGAAGGTGTGAATCTTCGCGGTGTCACTCTCGTTGGGAGGGGAACCATGTAGAGAGAGGGAACTGAAGGGTGGGCTTGCGAATTGACTCCTATTCGACGTGGAAGGGATAGTGGAGGCTTGGGTTTAGCTGCAAAACTTTTGATGCCGGATGGATATGCAAAAAAAAGAGGGAGGAAGAGGGATACCACTTTTCAATTACAAGGTGGCTAACTTATTCCATAGAAAAGGAACACAAGACCTCTCGAAAGGAAAGACTAGATTAACCTAAGAATCACCTCCAAAAAAAGAAGTTAAAACGCGCGACAAGGGGGGGGACTCGTAAGGAGATTCCGGAGAAGGCAAGGGAAAGGCAGAGTCAGAAAAAGTGAATTTGTAAGTCTGGGGCAAATGGAAGTTCCGGAGTGAAAACCCAAGATCAGTGCCCAGCGTCATAAATAAAAGGGGATCAAAAGAAAAAAAGAAAGAGAAAGTCGGTCGACAAGCAACCACCCAAGAAGAAGGCAGACAAATTCTACGCAATCAGAGTGCAACAAACCCACCTTGAACTCACTGATAGATTATACACAGGACGCTAAAGAAATCAACACAAAAGGTAGACAAGGCTCACGGATGTTTTCCAGGGGAAGTTTTTTACCTCTGCTCAGTCATAAATTGACACAGAAAACGCGAGGCTGAGTTTCTCTATAAAGAATCGGCGACGGAATAAGATTGAGCTAACGCAAGGTAGTACATTGCGTAGAATAGTTCAGGGGAGCTCCTAAGGAGGGGAAAAGAAAGGGAAATTCAAAGTTCGGTGGTTGAGAAAAAACCGGACAGAGGGGGGCCAAAAGTAGATAACTCTAGACTCCCTTTCGAAAGCGAAGAGGGCGAATGAGGAAATCTGGAGGGAATCCGGGTAATTTGCACGTCCGAATAGTCCCCCGGGGAACAGAGATTAATAACGTACCAAGAAAAGGCCTCACTAGTGGGGAAGCGATGTAGGGAACGCATGCCATAGTTAGTAGGAAGTAGGACGCGCGGGTAACAGAAATCACAGCGCCGAACCGGCGGGATTGTGATGGCAAGATCACCAATTCTTCATTACCGATGCGGGTCGGAGAGGCGGGGAAGAAGGAAAAGCTATGTGACAGAACGACAGAAAAGTGACGGCCCCGGGGAGAATCTAGCGAACTACCCCTTAGCAAGAACCATTGCCAGCCTAGGAGGAAGGTACTAAGCATCAACGACGCGGATCGGTCGGAAAACAGCCTATCATAACGCCAGACCAGGACTGGGGGACTAACTCTCGGAAAAAAGAGGTCATGATGAAGGCTGTATGCAATCAGATAATGACGATCGGATAAGAATGGAGGAACAGCGCAAAAATAAAAAGTTCAGGGCTAAACGAGACGTAAGGATTTTTGTCCGGCCCCCTCTTCTGGGAGGGACTAACTCGCAGGAGTTCAAGGAAAGGAGGCTAAGTCGGGAGGTGATGCAGACGTAAGCTTCCCACACGTCTAGATCACTTAGCAAAGTGACTTGCCCAAGGGACGGGTACCACAAAAAGGGGGGGAAATGGGGAGACAAGAAAAAATATGGATCAAAGGGTAAAAAGCACTGGACTGGCTATGTTCGCAACAGGATCCCTATTCCTAATCCTACGTTAGGTTCGGGTTTTGTGGTGGGGGTAGCAGAGGGGGGCGAAAGAGGTATAGGTGACACATAACGTGAAAATTTTAAGTCGTACAGCGACAGAGGACGAGAGCACTTCTCAGACATCACCTGACAGAGTTCTACCTAAAGTTGAAACTCAGCTGCCATCTGTAGAGGCGAAAAAAGATCAGCCGTCGGCATGGGAAGAGAAGAAGAGGGGCTCAACGAGAGTTCATCGGTGATTCTCTTACGCTGAATAAGACTGCAAGATAAAAAAAGCAAACTTCCTAGAGAAAGCCATGGGATGAGGCCTAATGAATGACTCCCTCCAAGATCTGAATTAAGTCAGAGATCACAGAGGGGCGTAATGATGGCCGGTACAAGAAGTACCAGATTTCAAGGGGTTCTCCCTGGAAATATACACATAGCAGGAAAGGTAATAGCAGAGGAAGCTTTAGACTGGAAAACTCCTATACTACCACGCAATCAAAAAACTAAAAGAATATCTTGCATATGCGGAAACAAAAGGATTTCTTTCTATAACAGGGACTACAAAATGAAAGGGTAGAGACAAAAGTAAAGAAGAAAAAAGGGGGAAAGGGGCGCGCTCGCTGGTTTCAAATTGGTTAGACCACGAATCCGGCAGTGAAAAAACGGGAGGACGTGATGGCCGAAAAAATTCTCAGATTACCATATATGTGGGGGATTTAAAAGAGCATTCTCCTCCAGGTGTGTCAGAAGAGAAAACCTGATCAAACTATAGCACAGCTGGCGCAAGAGAGCTGAAGGGGCGACTGGGAGATGGGTCCGTCGCGGGCATGATGTCTGCGCCATCAAGATTCGAAACGGAGTCGGCTGGGGACAACGCTTAAAAGTGTCTGGGCTTGGGTCAACTTTCAATTGCAAGGAAGGGAATTGGGATAGGAGCGCAAAGAGAAGTCACTTAAAATTTAAACGGAGCAGGGGAGGGTTCCGGAAAGATGAGGTGGAAGGACCGGGGGAAGACTTATATGAAAACGTTTCCACGAAAAAAAGGTATATGGCGAAAAGGTAAGCAAAAAAAGAGAGAGCGAGCGCGCAAGCTCCTCCTTCAACCCTGCTTGAAGATCGAACTGCTATTGAATCAGATAAACCGAAAGTCCTAATTCGCTACATAAAGCCAGAGTTCGACTGGGGAAAAGACAAGTGGGAACCTGAGCCTTTCCCAAATTCCTCAATCGGAAGGAGGATATAAGAAGAAATAGTAGACCATTTACGGACTCTCCAGTATTTTCAGGAAAGGACGGCGAATAGAAAAACCTCTTAGGTTGCTAGGGACGGGAAAAACACTCTGATTATGTATCGAAGAGGTCATAACACGTCGGACGACTGTACTGGAGCTGGATCATGGGTATGCGAAAAAAAGGGTATTGGGGGGTGGGGGGGAGATGATAGCTTGGGAAAATAACTCAAGAAGTAACCTTGGAGGAATCTTGGTGCGTCAAAGCATGGAAGCGCATCACTCCCGAAACTTGTGAGCCTCCCCTTAAGTAAGGAGGAGGGATTTATCTGTCTTGGGCGAATCATAAAGTTATCAATTCTACAGCAGAAAAGCGCAGATCAGAAAAGTTGAGCGAAGGTCTTCCCAATACCCGCAGTGAGACTTCTGACAAAGAAAGGACATCCGGGGAAAAAACGAAAGCCAAAGTGGCGGGGTAGCTTATAAGGCGAATTCGGAGGTTTAGATTCTTATGGCCACGGAAAGATATGCTAACTACGTATCAGGTAAAAGGTCGGAAGTTAAAAGATCACGCAGGAAAGGGGGACCACCGAGGGAGAAATAGACACCACCCCTTTTCAGGACTGCACGCGTCTCACGAGGGCTATTCTACGTTTTCAGAAACTTTGGATCATTAAGGGGACGTAAAGAGGAGGAGAGAGGAATCAAATCTTTTATAGTTCCGGCGATGCTGGGGGGGTCAGTTCACCTTACTCGTAAAGAGGAAGGACTCTCCCATGAAGGCGTAAAGCAAGAATATGGCTAAAACCTACACACTTGGTTGGGGGGGGGGGGACTGGGGGCGGGGGAAAGCGATTGGAATTCCGGGAGGACGACTTACCGTCGGTAGAGTAACTGTAGCCATGGGGGATCTCAGAGGGAAAGAGAAACGTTCCAGTCATTTGAACGCGACGGCTACGTGAACGTCACGCTGGGGGCAAGTGGAAAGGGAGAGGAGGAAGGGGAGGAATTTTTAGGAGAGGGTAGGGGGGGGTCGTGGTTGCTTATATTACCTCTCCTCGTCTGTCCTCAAATTTTTACATTTTGATGGTCCCTCTCCTTCTCAACCTAAAGTACCTTACACGTCACCACTCGCCACAATCCCGCCCTATACAAGTTTGCCTGCCTGCTGGCTAGGCCCGCCGAGGTAAACTTACCGTTCGAGAAAAAATGGCACGGGAGTATTAGGCAACGAATTGCGCAGACCAGTGACGCCTCTTGTTGGGCGCATGCCTCATCGCGCACAGTCGAGTGACTGCGAAGAATGGCTCAAGGGAGCTAGAAAGTAGAGTCAAATCGGCGCATTCTGCGGTGGTTCTGGAAGGAGGGGGGCGTTGGCGGCGGAGTGGGGGTCGGGGGGGGCGGTGCGCTAGGTGGGAAATGGGACGCAAGCTAGCGTGAACAGAAGTTGCGGGGGTGAATTGGGCGGGAGCCTGGTGAGGGGGTGCGCGGGTGGAGGGGAGGTGGTGTGAGGTGATGGGTGGGGTGGAGGGGTGCTGAGGATTAGGCGTTAGGGTTCAAGAAAGATTGGCGGGGTGTGGGTTAAAATAGGGCGGAGCGAATGAAGGTATGTCAGTGTAAAGGAGAGTGTGTGTGCAGGGCGGAGTGTGAGCATGGGGGGTAGTGAAGGCTGGAGTAATTGGGGGGAAGAGGGGGGGAGGTGGACGGTGTTTGAGTGGGGGGTGTGGATTGGTGGGGGATGGAAGGGGGGATGGGGCATGCTGGACGGGGAGGAGGAGGCCAGTCGTTGCGGGGTGCATGGCGGGTGTGGGGAATAGGAGCGTGAGGGGATAATGGGGGGGGGATGGTGGGGTGGGGTAGGGGTGGGTAGCCGGAGATGAGAGTGCGGGTGGGAACTACGTTGTGTCACGGAGAAAAGGGAGGAAGATGGTGAGGCGGGGCAGGGGGTGGACCGGATTGTGGGGTGTAGGGGCAGAGCTCGTGGGCGAATGGAGATGGGGGGCGCAGACGATGGGACTGGGGTTAGCGCGGGGGGGGGTGGTCATGTGGCAGGAGTGGGTAGGGAGAGAACTTGGGGGCGGGTATGGTGGAGGGGGGGGGTGGGAATGACAGAAGAGGGTTGGGTCGGACGTGCGAGGGAAGTTCTGGTTAGGTGTGGGAGATAACGTGGGCATAGCTTGGGGGTAGTGAGCGAGAGGGCAGTGGGGGAGGGGGTGGGGGGTGTGGGGGGGGGTAAGGACTGAAAGGAGGCGGAGGGTGGGGTGTCATTGTGGAGGTAAGAAGGCGGGTGGGGCATTGTGGCGGTGTGGGTCGGGTGGGGATGAGTGCTTGAGCCGAAGAGAAGTTGAGGAGAAACGTGGAAAGGTGAGGGGAAGGAGTTGGAGGTGCGGTGAGGGTAAGGGGGGGTCAGGTTTTGTAGTGGGGACACAGGCGGGGAATAGGGGTTTGGTGAGGGGGGGTTTGGTTTCGAATATATCACACAGATGAGTAGGTGTGTAGGGACAGTGAAAAAAAGGTAGGACGTAGGGAGTCCGGGGGATTCGGAATGGGTCTTTGGGGTGGGGAGGAGGGATGGGGGTGCGGGCAAAGGAGGGAGGAAACGTGTCAGATAAGGCGTGAGGTAGGAGGGAGCAGGGTGGGGGGGTGGGGCGGTGTGTAGTGAGGAAGGGCGGGTAACTAAAGGGTGGGAAGGTGCAGCAGTGGGGGGGGGGAGGAGCGGAGAGTGAGTGTAGATGGATAGAGAGAAGTGAGGCTATTGGATTGGAGCGTGAGCAGGGGGACTATGAGAGGAGTAATGCCGCGGAAGGGGGCAAGGGAGTAATAGGGTTCTGCAAGAACTTGTTTCGGTTAGCAAAAGGGGAGGGGGGGAGAGAGTTAAGAGGCAAGTGGGGGGGAGGGGCGGGATGGTTGAAGGTGGTTCGCAGGGGGTAAGAGAATATAGGGATCGCTGGGGAGTGTGTGAGGCCAATGGTGTTCCTGGGAGGCGCAAGGAAAGGGAGTGGTGAGGCGGGGAAGTCTTTTAAGGGGGTGTCGGGGGAGGGGTGGTGGTGAGGGTCGCGAGGTGGGGGGGGGGGGATTTACGATGAGCAGGGAGCTGGGGGGGGGTCTGGCGGGGGGGGCGGGGGGGAGGAGGGGGAACAGGGTAGTGACAAGGAGAGGGGAGAGGGTGGAAACATAAAAGGGATAGAGCAGGGGATGGTGCGCTTTGGGGTCACGGATACGGGAGGTGGGGGGTGGTTGATTGGGTAGCAGGGCGCGGGTGGAGGTAATGAGTGGGTAGGAGGAGAGAGAGGGGGTGGCGGGGTGTGAGTCATGAGTTGGGGGGGGTGGAGGGATAATGAAGGAGGATGGATGTGGTGGGGGGGCAGTGAGGGAGGGGTGGGTGTGTAAAACGGTAGATTGGACGGGAGCGGATGTCCCTGGGATCCTTCAGTAGTGGGGATTAGAGAGTAGGGGAGGGAGGAGGTAGCGTTGAAGGGCAGCGGGAGGGGAAGCGCGGTGTGCTAGGGATCAGCGAATAGTTGGGGAGGTGTCGCGGAGGTGTGGGGGAGAGGGGGAGAGGGAAGAGCGGTGAGCAAGTAGCAGGGTGTTGGGGAGGCGGGGGGATGAAGGGATCTGAACGCCGGGGGAGAGATATGGATGGTATATCGGGTACAGAGTGTGACGGGCTGGGGGAGAAGCTAAGGCGATCAGGGTTGGAGGGGGGGGTAGTGGAGGGGATGGAGTGGGGGGGCCGGATAGGTGCCTAATGGTGGGTGGGGGTGATGAGAGCCTGGGTGGAGGCATCTTGAGGAACTAGGTACGCGGGTGGAGGGGAGGGCGGGGGTGAGGTTGGCCTAAGGGGGATGTTGGGGGGGTTATGTGGAGGAGGGCAGAAGGGGGGTGCTTCTCGAAGGGGGGCGGAGCAGGGGGGGGGAACGGGAGTCGGTGCGGATCAGTGGGGAGGGTTGGGGCAAGCACATTAGGAAGGGAGGTATGGGTTTTGGTAGGGGTGAAAGGAATATGGCCGTTGTGGTTAGCGAGGGATGTAAAGGGGGACGTTGGCTTGGGTAGAGTGGGGAGGGGTCAAGAAGGGCATAGAAGGGTGAAAGTGCAGGTGTGGGGGGGCGGAGGGGACGAATAAAGGAGAGAGGGGGGGAGAGGTGAGGGAGGGTGGTGGTGGGGGAGTCGCTTGGTGCGGGCGAGGTTGGTTAGGGACTGGGGAGGGGAGGGGGGGCGTTAGGGGGTGAGTGAAATTTTGACTAGAGTGGAAGGGGGGGTAGGTAAAGATTTCGAATAAGACGGGAGGGACAGAGGAGATACCAGCGAATCATCCAATCAGCCGGAATTTTCAGGAGGAGAAAATGCTAGTCCCAAAAAAGAAGGTTGCCGTTGAGTCAGTCAGAGTAGAACTCGGGAAAAAAAAGGCGAAGAAGTAAACCGAGCTGACTCCGGACTTTCTGACAGAAAAGGACAATGCTTTAGAAGGAGCAAGTTATTTCCGAGGGGTAGACCGTCAATGATAATGGAGATTCAGCAGGTTTAATGGGGAGGAGCATGCACGGCGGTGGGATCCAAATCTATTGAAAAAAGGGGAGGGAAGGGAACAGTCTGGGTGGAGGAACACGCATACTACGTTATCTATGGTTTATTTCTGCTCGGGTCGGGGGCATCGAAAAAACCCAACCCCCCCCCTAACCCTGCGGGAGGGCGAGGGGGCCACGCTCTTCACTCCGTGCAGTTATTGAGGATGATGGATACCGTCTCCGGACCTGACAACGCGCCTTGCAAGTCGCGGGAGGAGATCTCAAAAGCGAGCTTGGGTTGCGCGGGGGAAAAATGACAGGGAGAAGGTACCGCATTGGCGTCGACTTCAAGAAACTGGGCCGGCACTGGGATGGAGAAGGAATCAACGGCAGGATGAGAGATATCAAAAAACGGGACTGTCCATTTTTCAGTGAGCCGTACTGTTTTGGCCTGGTCAAGAGCGAGAAAGGTTCCCAGCAGCAGAAGGGAAACAGGGAAACGAAAAGAGCTTGGTCGGTTTTGTTGCAAAAACTGGAATCGGGCCGTATCTTGGCGTCTAACACAGGCCGCTGCCGAAGAGCATCGGCAACTTTTTGGAGGTAAGGAATAATCGGGGGATAAAGGTGTAGTTAGTCCTATTGCAGGGAGAGGAGGAAGGAGCTTTGCACCTGAACTTTCAAGGGGCCCGCCTGACCGAAGGGAGATGAGCACTGCCCCAGCCTTCAAAAGATGGGGGGATCAGGGAGGATCACAAAAGACTAAGGAACATGAGCGCACGTAGAAGAACCTCTCGGAAATTCTAGCACTCAGGGTCTAACAAGGACCACCGAGAACCTCGAAAGTCTAAAGAAAGGGGGCCAGATTCGAAAGAATCCATGAAGGGGAAAAGTCGGGGGACATGATTCCATAGTAGACTTAAACAGCCTGAAAAAGAGGGCAGATGTTTACTACTGGTTTCGTCAAGGGGATGGAATAGGGAAGGGCTGCTTTGAGGGATGAAGATGGTAACTATATCTGTGGAGACAAAAGGTGGGGTGAATAATTCGCTCTCGTTGTTGGGGGGGGGGGGGGATCTGCTAAGAGGGGGGGATCGCAAATGCCGGAGCCTCCGATCAAAATCGGGAAGCTCTTCGTGAGAGGGGGAGAAATCTGGTCGGAGATCCGGAGAAGAAAGGTCCGACCCGTATCCTCAAAGAGGGAAAGGAGGATGGATTCGGCGTTTGCGGATTTTAGCAAAAGATAGGAGCTGGGGGACAGAGGGGGCGTTTCTATGAAAAAGAGAGTCATCGTTTCCTGGGCGATTTGGATTTTGGTAGCCTGGCCAAAAGGTTCGCCAAAAGGGCACTTGAAAGATCTCATAAGAACCACGGAAGGGAAGAGAGATCCCCGGGCGAGGGGAGAGAAGGGGGGGAAAAATAAAACACAACGCAAATCTACGCCATACCGCCTATGAGGAGAAAGGGACGGAAAAAAAATCATGGCCCTCTGAGAGCATGGGGACTAAAAAGAGAGGGTGAACAAGCTAGCCTGTTCCCGGCACTTAATTATCATTTTAGTTCTGGCATGGTAGGAGGGGACTGATGAACATTGAGAAAAATAGAAGGAAAAGAGGGGGGGAGATAAACGTCAAGGAGGGGCTCCGCTTAAATTTAGCTACCGACCAGGATAATAAAGCCCACAAAAACGGATAACCAACGCCCGTGTGTAACCAAAATCGAGAAGTATAAGTAAAACCCCAGGGTGGTAAAAAAATTGGACCAATCTATAGATGGGCTGAAACCCCGCGAAAAAGCAAAATTGTGGTTTGTGACTTAGGAAGAGGGGATAATTGGAAACAAAAAAAGCTGCCCTAAATAGGCGGGAGGAGAAATTTCCTTCGACTAAAATGAAAATGTAAAAAAAGAGGTAAGGGGAGACTAAAAATACTCTAGAGTGCCCTGGGGCGGGGTTAGTGAGGAGAAATGGATCACCAAACAACGGAAAGGATCACCCAAGAAGAAAAAGTCTCCCTTGCGAGATATGAAAAAGGAGCCATCTCCGAGGGCGAGTTAGACCTGCAATAAAAGAAACAGGTAGAGTACAAGAAAAAGGGACCGGACAGGTGGAAGGCGGGAAAAACTTAGGCAAAGGCAGGCTGAGTACTCGAAAACGCCACAGGAAGAACCAAAAGGCCAGGAAAAAAAGCGGGGGAGGAAGGTCAATTCTTCGGGAAACACTGCTTGGGAAAATTATCGGAGTTGAACATAACACAAGAACGAGCGTCCTCCGAAGGGAAAAAAGCCCTTTTGTATCCAACCTGGGGGAAACTCCCTTCGAAAGGGAAGAGCGCCGCGGGCACAGAAGCTAAGTACAAGGAGCGAAAAGACTAGAAGATCTAAAACAAGCCATCGCGCCAACTTAGCCAGTCAGGCCGGGTAAGCGAGAGTGACCCTCCGCTGTACATGAAGGCGAGTTGAGGGTCTGCATCAAGATTCAGGAGTTATACCGCGTCGCGACATCAGCAAAGGATCGCTGACAAACAAAAATGCATTTAGCACACGCATGAGTCAAAGACTCGCAAGTCTGTAGACTTCTATTTGAAAGCCCCCCGCTGGGAATAAAAAGGATCGGAACCTCGAGAAAAGAGCAAGCGGACATGCCAACATATTAGTTGGGGATCCTCCGACGAAGGATAGCACAGAGAGCCCGCACGGCATCATAGGGGGACGATCCCCGGTTTGGACGCGGTCTTCGAAAAATGGAGCAAGCCTAAAGAAGAACACGGGGCCAAAGAGGGGGGAAGAGAAAGTGAGCGCCTTCACAAGAATGAGCCGGCTTGAGAAAATGACACCCTGGGGGGAGGAACGACTCCCCCGTATGATAGGCGGACACATGGAAAGGGGAGTCCCGCGAGGAAACCACGAAGAAAGAAGAAGAAAGTCATAAGTCAAAGAATGAACAGGAATCTCCCAGGCCTCACGGGAATTGACTGGGGAAAGATTGGAAAGGGGGTATTCCGGGATGCGGGCAGCCGACTCATCGAAAGTAATGAAGAAAGAATGGGACTAAACAAGAGCATGCTCGGAGGTTAATCTACAAAAGGAGAGGATCTTAAAACGAGCTTCAGAAAAAGTTACGAACAACATTAAACGAAGAAAGACGAGCGAGCATCTGCGACCGTCTCACTGCAGGTAGGGGGGTTTATCGCCTCGTCCATTTAAGGCGTGTAATTTCAAGGCACTTCGAGCGCGTTACTAACACCAATCTAGGAAGACTCAGTAAACGCTTTTTAAAATCAAGTACTTATAAAGGAGATTCATTCTGTCCATAAGGAAGGAGAGAAAGACCCTTTGCTTTTGAGAGGGGCATACCTTCTTCATGATCTTGTCACAATCAGTAATCGGGATGGTGATCAAGCGGAAAGACAGGGAAGAATCTTGGGGCCGTTCCTTCCACTGAGGGGAAAGAATTATCATAAAGGGGGGGCTTCAGCCCACGAAGGAAGGAAATGTTCTTGGGTGATTCATAGGGTATCAGGCCATTGCAAGGGAAGCGGGAAGTGTAGGAAAGGGGGCCACCGAGGAGAACACGTTTTACGGACTGTAGAGGCTGATGTCGCCGTATCCACAAAACCCAAACTCCAGGATAAGCGCGCTCTATCGAAACCGGTCACGCAGGAAGAGAAAAGCAAAAGGCTGGAAACGTTCTCGAACCCCAGCAAAAGATTGTAATGGTCTACGAGAGGGGGTGCGACGAGCCCGCGTTCGCTGGCTGGTAGAAGTCTGCGACATTGTAAAAAGTAT
>Ga0179591_1360598_pt1 | contig 13600 bp, 19 predicted proteins | sample CZOMad2_1_08_16f_FD_182891 | JGI IMG/M metagenome (GOLD analysis project Ga0179591, IMG submission 182891) | Vadose zone soil fungal communities from Angelo Coast Range Reserve, California, USA - CZOMad2_1_08_16fungal (PacBio error correction) | ecosystem: Environmental > Terrestrial > Soil >...
TTTACCGGTCCGTAGTGGGGAGAGAGGAAGAAAGAGGGAGAACAAACTTCTAGGGAGGGGCCTCTCCGACTTCGACGTAGAAAAGGGAAAAGGGAAGATCTATGACAGCAGGTCCCCGTCGAGAAAAACGAGGAAAAAAGGCTTCTAAAGCTCGATTACAGTCCAGGGGAGGGGGTCCGGTGTAGGAGCACCCTTCAAGGAGAAAAAAATACGCAAAGACGCAATCGTCTTTTAGAAAAAAGAGGGTTCCCGACAGTGTGTAGAAAGCTCTTCCATGAAAAAAATTTCCGAGGATGGCCACTAATCATTCCGCGCTAAAAGGGGGAGCAAAAAATTACAGCATCAAAACCACCATCGATAAATAACGAGAAAAAATAGAAGTGTCTTCTTCTCAACACGGAGAGGAGGAGAAAGTGGAATCTTTAAACGATGGGGAGCCGGGAAAGCGCGACGATATTCCACGAGGAGCAGGAAAGAAAACGAGAGGGCTCTATTTCCGGAAAGAAGAAAAGGGGGAAAATAGAGGTACTACTTAAAAATACTAAACAAAGAGTCATCTTCGCTACTCCAATCAGGATGGTAAGGAGAGAGAGAGGGACCTCTATTCTAAGTATAAGGAGATCAGTCATCTAGGTTCGTGTTCGAGGGACGCTGAGGGACTTGAAAAAGAAAAAAAATAAAAGACTGCATCTTGTGTGATCGGGGGGAGGAAAAAAAGGGAAAGGAGACGTCACAGAAAGGACGAAAAAAGGAGAGACGACTACTAATCTATTCGCTTAGAAGGCGAATTCCTCTGCCTATTGAGAGACGGAGGAGTTTTTTTGTCCGCTGCAGTAATCAAGACGCGCTTATCTTCTATCTTAAAAAAAGAGCTGTCTAACTATGAGAAATAAAAAACCTACACTGCGGAGTTATTGTGGGGGGGTGTATTCCCTTCACGGCAAGGGGAAGTCGCTTCCCCGATAGAGGCTGTATCGAAATGGGGATCACAAGTGACGATCCAGCAAGGCAACGCTATCTCTCCATTATTCTAGAAAGGGAAGGGGAAAAAAAGGGAATGAGCGTTTGGGCCGTAAAGAAAGAAAAGGAAACTTTCGCGGGTACGAAAGACAGTTGCAAGGGTGGTGAGTGAGTCTAAGAGAGAAAAGAGAGGAGGAGTAGAAATTCCCGAGAAGGGGTCTACTAACCCAGTAAAGTATCGGCAGAGAAAAGAATCGAGCCCTCACGTATGGGACAAATCTCGCGGATCTTTATCGCAGGGATAGAGGGGAAAGTGTCGCCATCGCGCTGCGACAAGGGGAAAATACTATCTGGGAAAGAAATCGAGAAACTCCATTGGCTCGTGAGGGGGAGGGAGCCTTGCGCGAAGATCGGGGGATGGTTTGTCGAGCGAGGGAAAGACGTTGAGCGAGGAAAAAAAGAGTGAAACAATAGCTCTAGCAAGGGAAAGACGGGATCACATGTTTGAGAAGCAAAAAAAAGTCTTCGCTGCTTAAAGAAAGAGCTTCTCTCATCTATAGAACAAATAGGATATCACTTTCACGAACAAGGGAGGAAGATTCTCTCTTCCATTGACAGAGGGAAAAAGAGGAAGTTCTTCCCCGAAAGGTGCTATTCCTATTCTCCGAATCTCTTACATCTTCATCTGAAACTCAAATCGGAAAGAGGATGAAACTCTGGAAAGGGCTATCACATCTACTTTGGAAACGATGTCTACGAGAAAATTCCACGGAAGGGGAAGATTTCGCATTTCTCCAACGTATGGGGGGGAAATCCCATTAGGAGAAATAGATTTTCTCTTCTATCACGAGAAAGGAAGAGGGGAAAAGGGGGGTTATTGACCTTTCTTAAAAAAAGAGGGGGAATAGGGAAAGAGGGAGTTCTATTTGCTTTGGCAGGGGCGAGAGATCAAAACATCCTCTAAAAAAAATGATGTAGTAGTAAAATAAGAAAAAGAGAGAAGCGACAGCTTACTGCGAAGGGAAAAGAAAACGAGGAAGAGAAATCTCGTAGTCCCTCTTTTTTTGAGGGAATAGTGATATCATAGGGAAAGGGAGGGAGGACATCGATTGTTATCTCTACTGGAAAAAAGGGGGAAAAAATGAAATGCGGTGCGGAAGGAGAAATCTCTTCCGGGAACGAGAGAAAGGAGACCATCGTGCGTGCTTCTTCGCCCTCTTAAAGGGAGGGATACATTCGACAATCGCGGGAGAAAAAAGGGCCGCTGTACGCGGAGAGAGAGTCCAAGGAATGCGCTCTCTTGCAATTGCTAAGGGAGAGAAGGGAGTAGGAAAGAGAAGGGGTTCTGGTGAAAAGGGAAAAGGGGGGGCGAATAGCTGCGCGACAGAGGCCCTGAATGGGGGGGAAGAGCGTCGTGCTGAGAGGGGGAAAAACGGAGAGTCTTTTCCACGCTGCTCAGGGGGGGGGGGGAGAAAGAGACAGATTTCTGTCATCGAGGGGAAGGCATTGGGACTCTGGGAAAAACACCGAAGAAGAAGAGTCTCTCCAGGGAGAGGAGAAAAATTCTCGAAGAGGGACGTATCTATCTCGAAGGGTGGAGGCAAGGTCGAAGAAAACCCCGATACGTAGGCGCTCTCGAAGGGAATCTCTAAGGGGGAAAAAGGGGTGTGGAAAGATGAGCTTCGGGAGAGCGCCCTCAACCGAGGAGAGGGGAGGGGACGTATTCTTTATTGGGGGAGAAAGTAGCCTCTTGCGGTTCGGAGAGTCTATTAAAAGAATAAAATCGGGTGGGGGATGAGCAATCAACACGAGAGGAGACTCTAGGGCGCGTTGCGACTCGAAAAGAACGATCTCTATGCAGACGGGAGGGGAGGGGAAAGAAATCTCTCTCAATGCCGGGGCGAGTGTATCTTCGAGAAAGGGTGTCAAAATTCCCTCCGCTAGGGACTAGAAAGAGGAAGGATTGTCACGAGTGCGTAATACCAAAGAGCTCAACACCATTCAAAGAGAAAAAGAAAGGAGCCTCCGCAGCTGCTGGGGGGAAGGCTTCAAGGGGAGTGTCCGCGAGATTGCCGATCTCCCTATCCGAGGAGAAGGGGGAAAAGAGTAGATCTTCTGAGGAAAAAAAAGAAAAAGGGAGAGACCCTCGTCGCGGCAAAGTCAGCTCATCAGGGAGAAGGGGAAGATCTTTTTCTTCCGGAAAGGAAAGAGGAGGAGAAAGGGACGCTGTTTTCCTCGCTAACACGAGAGAGGAAAGGCTGGTCTGAGGCATGGTCTAGGGGACTGGCAAAGGAAGCGCTCACTCACCTCTATTCCTAGGAAGAAAGAGAATAGCGGCCTCTATCTATTCTCGGCAGGAGGTCCGAGTGTTCTTCTCTCCGATGGAATAAACATGGAGAAGAGGATTCAACTTCACGCGGAGGTGGCCTGGGCTCCGTCTCGGTATCAGGAGAAAAGGGTATAGACAGGCTACTCGTGAAAAAGTGAGAGAGAAAGGAAAAAGCGACAAGATTCACGAGAAAGGGGGGGCCCCGTTTTTTTCTCGCCGAAAAGAGGGGGAAAGGGGGAAAGGAAAGGGATCCGGGCGGGTCTCAGTTTGCTTATGGGCCACGTGCAAGGAAGAGGAGAAACATCTTCCTTCCGCGCGGAGTGAGGAGGGTCGCTCTTCCAAAAACAGCGCTGTTCGTACACAGGGGAAAAGGGGGGAAAGGACGAAACGACGATTTCTTCGGGCGACTCTAGGGATAAGAAGAAAGTTTTGATCCTCACCGGATCTGTTAGAAAGAAAGCCGGCGCTAGAAGGGAGAAGAGGCGAGGCTCGGTCTCGAAGGGTCCCTTGGGAAGGAGAAAAAGGGGCACTTCTCAGTCTACTTCGCGATGCAAGGAAGGAGGAAAGAAAGGAAGAGGAGGGGCTGCTAATCCTCCCACACGACCGGTAAGAAGGATAAAAGGACGATATAAGAGGAAAGTCGTATTGTGAGGATTCGCCGTCCACTGCGGAAGAAAAAAAAAAAAACACGGCGAGTTACTATGGATCGGAGAGAGAATGAGAGGTTGACTGCCTCTGCATAGGACATAAGGGAAAATGTCAAATCCCTTGAACTTCTCTCCGCTCTCGATGAAGAAAAGGAAGGGAACGGGAAGCAGGTGAAGGTCAACTCCTTCTCTGAGCAAAAAAAGAAACCACAAAGAGATCAATCGTCAGGGGAATTCTGAAGAAGGTGTCGAAGAACCGAGCGGGTAAAAAAAGTAGACTTCCGCTAATCATTCCGGAGAGGAGAAGGAAAGGAGAAGAGAGGAAGCGTCATTACCCATCAGCAATGAGAAAAAAATCGCATCACAGGAGGCCGTCTAAAACAACGGGCTAACCAAGAAAAAGGAGGGGAGAACGATGGCTCCAACTTCGACTCGGGAAGAGGAACAAAGAAAAGAATTAAAGAGTCTCCTTGCGAAGAAATCACCAGGAGTACTAGCACATGACACCGTTTCTGCCATCAGAGGGGAAGAGAGAAGGGAATAACGGCCCCCGACCGACTTGAGAATTCTTCTCGACGCCAAGAGAAGTAAAGGGGGAGGGGGGTTGCCAGGGGTATGTTCCTCGGCAAAGGAAAAGATCTTCATCGATGAGATAATCTTGAGGGACGTCGACTCTCGAAGAAAGGAAAAAGGGAAAAGAAGTCCTTCGACGACTGAACAAAGGTTTTTGTATCAGAAGCGCCATTCCGCAACTTAACGGGGAAAAGGAGGGGTGGACGGAAGAGACACATCGTTACGACTAATACGATGAGGAGAAGAGGGAGACCTTCTCTCCGAGGAGCGCACGGGGGAATCAGATCTAAAAAAACATCTCTCTCGGATAGAGGAGAGGGGAAGGAGGCGGAACCCTACTCTGTAGAAAAAGTAGAAAAAATCATCTGCGATAGATATTGTCCGCGTAATCTGGGGTGTTAGTCCAGTCACTTTCAGAAGGAGGAAAAAAAAGCCTTCTCTTCAAAAGGGATGTAAAGTGGGGACTTTTGACACGAAAAGGGATCAAGGCAGGGCACGCTATCTATCATGAAGATAGAAGGAAAGGAAAAAATCCCGTTTCATCGAAAGAGGGAAGTGACGTCTCACGCGAGCGGTAACGGAAGAAGAGTGGATTGCTCATCTTCCGAAAGGGGTGGGGGGGGGAATTCTCGAAGAAAGACAAAAAGAGAAAGGGAGATCGGGATAACGTACTCCTAAAGGGTCAGGGGAGAAGAGAGCAGTCGAAGAGGAGAGGAGAAAAGAAAAAAGACTCTATCGTCGCGCGGGAAGAAAAGTAGTGATTGAAAGAATATGCGCTGATAAGTTCTCTATATCGATAGGGAAGAGAGGATCTCATTGGGGGTATGGCCGGGGGTGAGAGAGATCTTCTCTGAGGAGGGGGAAGGGGAAAAACGTAGCCTCTACTATCGTGAGAGGAGGGAAGCCAACTATTTGTTAGGAGATGAAGAGCACGTTTTCACCCATCTCAGGAAAGGAAAGGCAATATCTTGCGCAAGCACGGGCGTGCAGGAGGGAAAACGCTGGCTAGAAGAGAAAAGGAGGGGAAGAGAACGGAAACCTACCAGTCCTTCAAAAAAGAGAGAAAGAAGAATTCTCTCGTCGAAGGGGGCTCCTGTGAGCGTTCGCCGAGCAGTGCGATTCTATTCGAAGAAAAGAAAGCAACTGCGTGAACTCATTCCGCCGAATGCAGAAGAGAAAAGGAAGCGACGAGGGAGAAGAGACGTATGGGAGGTACAACACGTTTAACTCGTATCTGATTTTCAGAAGGGAGAAAAGAAAGTAGGGGGGAGGGGGGGGGGGGGCCATCACCATTCAGGAGAGAAGAGGGTAAGAGTCGATCCCTGCAAAGAGATCGATCACGAGAGGTACACGGGGACCTTGGGGAAGAGAGGGCTCTCTATTGCTATTCCCTCTGGAGTTAGAGGAAAAAAAGGGAAGCCGTAAGCTGTCTTCCGATATCAAGGGTAGAAAAAAAAGGATTATTATTGAAAAGATAGAGATGCAAAGAAAGCTACTCCCGACAGAAAGGGGGACTCGCAATCTCTATTCCCTCTTTTTGGGGGAAGGGAGAAAAAAGAATGGGGAAATCGTGATCTATCTCTGTTTGAAGTGAGAAGAGATTGTGATCTGAGTAATGTGATGGCCAAGGCAGCTAAATAGGGAAAAAAGAAAAAGGGGAACGCTCGTTTAAGTCCTCTTCGCCATAGGGAAGAAGAGAAAGGGGATATCCCTCGTCGAAGGAGAAAGGAGGAAGAGGGCTGAGATGCACGTTCCGAAATAGGTCGTACTCGGGAGGAGAGAAAAAAGAAGACCTGCCGCTCCGCTTTCATTCGAAGAGAAGGAAGAGGAAAAAGAAAAAGGAAGAATGGTCTTTGTCAATGATATAAAGGGGAGGAAAGGAGTTCCTACAGCGTTTCGTGAAATGGATCCAAAGGGGGTTGATCCACGCGATTTCCATTCTAGAAGAGAAAAGATGCTCTGAGCTACTCGTCACGACAAATAAAGAAGAGGGGTGTCCCCTGAGTCCTGGTCTGGGGGGAAGACAACAACGCATCCGAGAAAATAGAAAGGACGAGGCACTCACTAGCCAACAGGGAGGAAAAGGATAAAGATCTATCTAGCGAACGTGAAAGGATTACTGAAAAAGAAAGCGCGACATCGCGTAGGGAAAGAGGGGGAAAATGCGCGGCTCTATCTTGCTCGCGAAAGCCGCGAGGAAAAAGAGAGGGGGGGGAGGCACTATGCTGGGTTCGAAGGGGTCGTCCTCGTGGAGGAAGAGAGGGAGAACCACTCACACGTTGAGGAAGAGGAGAGAAAGAGGAAATGTCATGCTCACGTCCCGAGGAGAAAACGCTACGGGGTGGCTTTTCAGTATCACTCAGAGAGGAGGTGAAGAAGGCTTTACGACGCCTGATTTTAGCCGCGCTAAAAGGGAAAAAGGAACACTCCTCTCCCAGCCTCTATCGTGGAAAAAGAAGAGTCGCAAGGGGGGGAATACCACCACCCGTAGATTAAAGAAGAGAAAAAGATCATCTTACCATTTAAAAAAAGATGGGGGGGATTCTCTTCACGTATTTCGACAGCTGGTAGGTTTGACGGGGATCTCCGGGAGAATTGCGTTGATCCTATTCGATAGGAGGGAGGAAAAAAAGGGGAGATACCTCGGAGAGGAAGAGAAAGGAGGAGGAGAATTCTCTTCGTCGTCGACTATCAAAATCAGTGGGGGAATGGAAGGGAAAAGGGAGCACCACTATGGCGTCGTCGGAAGGAGGGGGAGGAGGGGAGGAGGGAAGTCTACTCTCAGAGAAAAGAAAGAAGAAAAAACCCCCCCCCCCTCACGAAAAGAAAGCTGTCCTGAGAGCGCCGCGCTCGATTCCTTACATGAGGAGGAAAAGGAAGAAGGAGCAGATGATCAACTTCTCCTGGGGAGGGGAGGTCAACGTACTCGATTTCCGCACTGTGTAAAGAAGGGTCTCGGATCATCTGTGTATTCTTCGCCAGTCGAAGAGTAGGGAAAAGAGCTGGTCTTTTCCTCGCGAGCCGTGGGGAGACAAAGGAAAAAAGGGAAAATTCTCCTCTGTTCGCCAGGGGGAAAAAAAAAAAAAGTATCTCGGGAGAAGGGGAGAAGGGCTTATGGGTCTTCCGCGTCAAGAAGGAGAGGAAAAGAGAAAGAAAAAGGTTCTGTCGGCATTAGGAATAGGCAAAGGAGAAGGGGAGGGGAGGCACAACTGTCGGCATCACGCCTGTGCGCGGGGACGTGTAGGGAGGAGGCTCATCGAACGACGTTTTGATGAAGAAAAGGGAGGGGAGAACGTCATCGCTCTCGGCGCGAGAGAAGAAGAGAGGGAGAGACGTTGCCCTTCTGTCATATAAATGGGGGTCGAAAATCAAGGAAAGAGGGGGACCTTCTTCACCCCCCCCTAGCAGGGGGGGGGGGAAAGAAGGGGGAGGGGAGCGAATACTCCCACTCCGACCTTAACATAGAGGAAGAGAAGAGAAAAGAAAAAAGGAGGGAGGAAAATAGAGAAGGACCTCGATTGGGTCAGACCTCAGCTCGAGAAAAAAAGGGGAGTGACTAATGACTTCTCCGAAGAAGGGAGGGGGGCCGGCGCTTCATAATTACATAAGGGAAGAGAAATATCCTCTCCGCCCCGACAAATCTCTGGGGGGATGTTACATATCCGGTTATTATCAAAAGTAAGAAAGAAAGAGAGGCTCCCCGACTCAAGAAGGAAGCTCAATTCGTTTATTCCCGACAGTGCGGGCTTCAGGAGAATCGACTGACCTACGAATCACATTCCTCTCGAAAGAAGAGGGAAAGAAGGGGAGATGGGAAAGGACCCCTCATCACCCTAGTCACGAAAGAGAGAAGGACAGAAGGAAGAAGACTACTTTTCTGCGGCTAACACACGGGAAAAGACGAAAACGAAGGGGAAAAGAGAGCGCTGACGTCCCATCGAGAGAAAAAAGAGGAACGCCTGGCGACTCATCCACAGAGAGGAGGAGATTACCTCTACGGCCACATGAAAAAAGCTTAATCTAGGGGGAGGAAGACGCCCCCCGTCGACGTTTTATAAGAGCTGCTCCTACTAAAAGAAAGGTAAAGAGAATAGAAGATCTCTTGCCAGGAAAAAGGGGAAGTCAACTTATCGAGGGCATCGAGTTTCTCTTATCTCTTAAGATACAGGGAGAGGAGTAGAATCTCTACCCATGAATCCTAAAAGAGTGGACATAGTTTTTAGCTCTGCAAACAGAAGAACATGAATAATAAACAAGAGGGAACTATCGATGCGCGGCTCTATTGCGAATGAAGAGAGGGAGGAAAAGAAAGAATTTGTCTCTGCTCATAGTCGTAACGGATACAAAAGGAAGAGAAAAGCTTCAACGACAGATCTTCAGAAGAGCAAAACCAACCAAGGGCTTCGGAAGAAAATTTTCCTCTTATCGGTGGAGGGGGGGGGGGAGAATTTTTTGTTTCAAGGAAGGGAAAGAAAAAAGAAGTAGACTTCCCCTATAGAGGCTGTAGGCGGAAAGGGGAAGGGAAGATCCATCTTCGTTCTTCCACTCTAAGCGAAGAGGAAGGGGGGCTTGATACTTAAAGGGAGGAAGGGAAGAGGGGTTTCCTTTGCGTCGCAAAAGAATGGTGGGTGATTCGCATCGGCCTCCAAGGGGGGGAGAAGGGAGCATCACTCGGAAAGAGAAGAGGGAAAGAGAAACCCATCATACGTCGACATTACTTGGAAGAAGAGAGCCTCTCATAGGGGGGGAAAAAGGAAAGGCACTAGAGAGGAGCTCGGATCTGGAAAGGGTGCTTGGGGGGGGGAAAGAGTCGGCTTCTAAGAGGGGGGAGGGAGGAAGAAAAGGGCTCTCTTTGAGAAAAAGTTGGCTCGTGGGCCGCAAAGGATCGGAATGAGGGGGTGTCGCACCCTATTTCCTCAGAAAGGGAAAAAGGCCAACTATTTTCCGTGAAGAAGGAAGCAAGGATTGACACGAAAAGAAATAGCGTGCTAATCACTACTAGGGGGGAGAAAGGATCTTACTACAAGAGGGAGAGAGCAAAAGATAGGATGATCACTTGCCACGACCAGAAGGGAGGCGCTCGTCGCCTTGAAAGACAAAAAGGATCGTGCGCCCTATCATTGCTAGTACGAAAGAGGAGAAGGGGAGAGGGAACCTCTTCACTGCGTGAACGCATAGAAGAAGAAGTCTTGAAAAAGAAGAAAGGGCCGACTTGATCATCACGATTGAGAGAGAAAGGAAAAGACGGAGAGAGGGGGCATGTCGCCAAACTTATTGAAGTGGGAAATCACCATTCAAGTCTCTCTCACAATCGATGGGGGGAAAAGAGAAACTGAGAAGAAGATCATTTTTTTTTGTTCTTGACGGGAGGAGAGGGGGGAAATCTCTTAGTTCAGAGACGAAGGGGGGATGTGAGGCATCCTTAAGGCAGCTTCCAAAAGCAAACAACAACAACCTTAGTAGGGGAAAAAGGGGAAGAGGGAAGACAGCTTACTGCTTACGGCCACTCAAGAGAGAGGGGAACACTCTCAATCGCGAGGAAATAGGCACTCAAGAAGGGTGATCGATCGAGGGGAAGGGAAAACGCGGAAAATCGATTGTTTGCGCGGAAAGGGGGGAAAGGAACCACCGCCAACTCAAATAAGGGGACTCAGAACGAGAGGGGTGCAGTCATCTGTCTCCAGAGTGTGAAGGCTTTCTCGCCCGACCCACTTGAGGGAAAAATCGCGGAGATTCTTGGTTCAAGAGGGGAAAGGAAAGCGCAGGCGGCTAAATCGAAGAGGAATAAAAGAGGAATAAGAGGAGCAGGAGCTTGCCAATTCGACGAGCGCAGAAAATGTGATTGCAGATGGTGTTCGAGTAGCTGCGGCGAAAGAGGGGGGGAGGACGAACGACTGGATCCAAAAGACGGGGATGGGAAAAGAGAAGGAGGAGGTTGTCAACGCATGCTAGAGAAGGACGGGCATCGCGGCTCGTGCTATCTGTTTTCGAAAAAAGAGAAAAAGATATAGAGGACACTTCTCGTCAAAACTAGGGAGAAGACGATCACTCTTCTCCGATAGTGGTCAGAGGGCGACATCGGCCAGCCGAGAAGGAAAAAGAAAGGAAGCTCTCCTATAGAGAAAAGGGGGGAGTGTTTATACGAGGATGCTAGCTCCCGCTACCAGCTAGCGAGGAATATTCTTGGTTCGCGCAAGCTATTCCGGAGGGGAGGGAAAGATCGACTCCAAAAAAGAGGGAGCCGTATTCTCTACGAGGGAGGTGAAGAAAGTAGGAGCTTTCGAACGCGCCAAGGGCAAACTGCTGGGGAGAACGCATCTCTTGTTTTCTCATGAGATAGAGTTACTCCTCTGAGTGGAGATAGGAGACACTTCTTTTCCCAGCTTAAAAGGGGGCTGGTCACTCTTCTCCGTGAAAGAGAGAAGAAGGAGCTTCAACACCAGGAAAAAGAAAAGAGGGATAGACCTCATCTGTCTGGTGGAGGAGACGTCGGTCCAGAGGAATGCCCGATCGCCTATCCGCTAGAGAAGGGGAGGGGGGGGGGGGAGAGTCGATCTGAGGCTACAACCGCGAAGAGGGGAAAGCCAGCGTCGCGTCATGCTAACCAATCGCGAAGAAAAAGAAGCGTCGCGATCGTGTTTCTCGAAAAGGGGGGGGGGAAGAAGGAAGGAGTGCGCTTTTTTGCAGCGCTCACAAAGGGAGGAAGGGGAGGGGTCGAAGGCAGGGGAGACGAAGCAACGATCTTCCCGAGAGAGAAGAAAGAAAAGATAAAAAGTGCCTCTTCATACTTCGCCAGAGAGGGGAGGGAAGTACAGAGGACATTAAAAGGGGGGAAGTCAGGTGGGAGAGGGACTTAGCCGTCACTCTAGGGGGGAAGGAAAGTGTGGGAGAGGCGCTAATTCGAGAAAAGGAATTCTTCCGTCCATGCGACGAGGGATAATTTTACGGAAGCGCCGTTGCGCCAATCTTTTCACTAGGAAAAGAGAAAGAGAAAAGGGTGTCGCCGTCCGACACGTCGAGTGATGCCGATGTCGCGGGAAGGGAGAGGGGAGAAAGGGGTTCCTTCCGCTTCAATCTCTTCGAAAGAAAAGTTGAGTCGTAGGGGGAGGGGGGGGAAACGTTTTTCCTTACCGCGGGTAGGGAAAAAAAAAAAAAGAATTTGGCTGCTACACGACGATTGACGTCGGGGCAGGGAAAGGAGGAACATCCTACTGGACTTTGTGATAATCCTCCCGGGGGAAGACTCCTGCATCGAGAAAAAGCGGATCGGTCCTCTACTTTTCCCTGAGGGAAAAGAATCTTTCCTTCTCCGTCGGAGGGAGGAAGGAAAAGGGGAGCGAAGTTTTTTTTGCGCGCGCAGGGAAACCTACAGTATCTCTCTAGGGGAGGAGGAAAAGAGAGGAGATCCGCGATTTTAAACAGGGGAGGAATGAGGGAAAGGAGAGCGACAACACACTCGAGTTACGAAGGACGGAAAAGAGGGGGGAGGGGACTTCTAAGTGACCAGGGGGGGGGGGGAAAGAAGAAGTCCCAGGAAAAAGAGCCTCTCCAAAGGAAGGGAACGCGAGATGACATCTCACGAATGGTAAGAAAAGGAGAAAAAAAAGGCCCGTCGATGAGCAGAATCCCATCGAGGAAAGGAACTCACATAAAAGGGGGAGGCCCACCGTGTGGTCTAAAAAGCAGAGGGGAAAAAGTGCCTAGTCGACTGCCGACTTCCAGGGAAGAGAAAAGACGCACTGTCCCGTCGACCGAGATGGACGCGAGGGGAACGATAAAAGGGGAAGAAGGGCATCATAACTCGACTTGTCGGGGAGGGGAGAAAAAAAAGGGGGGGACAAGAGGCGCACGGGTCCTCTGTGAACGATGGCGAAAAACAAGGGGAAAGAAAAGCCCCTCCTCGACGAGATTCAAGGTCCTAATCCAAAAAGATCCGCTACTATCCACATTACACCGGAGAAAATCTGCGTTACTGAGACTGTTCGAAGGAAAGGAAGGAGGGCGTTTATCATCTCTGCAGAAAGATGACGGGCTATCGGGGGGAGGGGGGGAGAGATGTGTCGAATTCTTCCTCTTCACTGAAATTGCATAGGGAGAGGAACGATCTTTTCTCATCACGAAAAACTCCGACCAGCATCCTACGAGTAAAGAAAGGAGAGGGGGCAGAACAGCGCCAATTCAAAGAGGAAGGGAGAGTCTTTTCCTAATGAAACACATCGTCGAAGGAAGAGTGGCTCCGGAGGAGTGCGCGCCACCTTCTGATAGGGGGGGAAGGGATAGGTAGGATAAGAAGCACTCTATCGGGAGTGAGAGGGAGTAGGAAACACAATCGGACAAAAGAGCAAAAGTCAGGAACGCGAGGAGAGTAAATGTTCCTCTGATAGGGGGGGAGAGTGGTTGTATTCCATCCGGGGAAGGTGAAAAAGGGAGGGAGGTTAAAGGAAGTTTACCAGAACAGATCCAATCAGGCGTCTTCAAGGAGAATGGGGAAGGAGAAAAATGAGTGATCTGAAACGCCAGTGGAGGGGGTAAGTGACTCGTCGCACGCGCCGAAAGACAAGAAAAAGGAGCATCTGCGCAGAGGGGAGATTGCGAGTCATCAACTCGGGAACGAGGCGATCTTTGCGGACGAAAAAAAGGAGGAACCAGGAGGTGCCTATCACAGGAAGGGAAAAAGGAGAGAATCGTAATCACCAAGAAAGAAAGCGAGATTCTTCGCGCGAGAAAGATTATATGTAGAAGAAGGCTCACGTTCGCTATATAGAGAAGAAGGTGCTCGCGTGCTCATGTTGCTCGTGATTTCCGAAAGAGGGGATTCGTGGGGATCACACATATCGAAGAGAGAAGGGGAGAGAATGACCTCCAAAGAAAAGGAGAGGGAAAATCTATCAGTCGTTGTCACCAAGGCTAACAATTGGAGGGAGAGAACGAAGCTTTTTGGATAAAGGGAGGAGCGTAGAAAACTCTTTCGGCGGAGAAAAAATACTATATCCACGGGGAGCAAAAAGGACTCCGTCGCATTTAAAGAGAAGGGGAATGTCAGGTGAAGAGAAAGGAGCTTCTAGTCGATTCGCCCGAAGGGGTCACTGGG
>Ga0179591_1288268_pt1 | contig 13599 bp, 10 predicted proteins | sample CZOMad2_1_08_16f_FD_182891 | JGI IMG/M metagenome (GOLD analysis project Ga0179591, IMG submission 182891) | Vadose zone soil fungal communities from Angelo Coast Range Reserve, California, USA - CZOMad2_1_08_16fungal (PacBio error correction) | ecosystem: Environmental > Terrestrial > Soil >...
CCATTGTCGGACCAGCATAGTTGAAAATCGAGAGAAGTCGGCTCCGACGATGTCAAAAGGACCACGAAACCCTTAAAATCTGTTTCGGCTTGGAAACAGTCCAAAGGCTCAGACATCGGAGGGGTTACCACTGTCTTTGTGAAATTCAAAAGCAACACTTGAAAAGGGTCAATCCCCATGGAACAATGTGGGGCAGCGCAAGTAAGGGGAAAAAGGCAAAGTCCCGGGCTCATGGGAGGGGGAAGACCGGAATGAGCACTAATTGTCAAGGCCGAGAGGCGGGGGGCTACAGAGGGGACCACAAAGAAGTTAACCCATATAGAAACTAGGAAGTTCCGGGGGCATGGTATAAAAGAAGGACAAAAATTCAGCGATTGGCATGTATAGGGCTTTGGACAAGGGAAAAAAAGGTCATGTAAGGGTTAGCAAGGGAGGAAGCGACAGGGGGAATATACGAAAAACAAAAAAACGCAAAGGAATTAAAAGCAACTGAAACACCTCGTAAAAGACTTCTGACCAGATCATTAAGCCGAGGTAACACCTGGAGGGGAAGATCTCAGGTGGCTCGAAGGCTTTGTGTAAATGCTGGAAGAAAAAAGAGGGGTCATATAGATCAGGGGTGAGGGGGAATGACGAAGAGGAAAGACTAAGAAATAAAAAACGCGTGTGGGCGTGCGCAACTCCGGGGAAGCCGCTGCATCAACTAGAGCAAGAGCTCGACCAAGAAATGGGGGAAAGAGTCTTTGTCAAAGATCGAAAAGGCATCCATCCTTAAAAATCTCCGGGCAGAGAAGATGGGATTACTGGTCCTGTGACGAAGTAAAGAATCGGGTCATAGGAAAGAACAGACCTGGAAAGTTCACTAGAATTGGCGACAATCAGTTGGGAGTTCAGGCAAGGATTAGAAAAGGGGAAATCCGAGCGAAAGATTAGATCTCTAAGTGTTGCTGAGAAATCAAAAAATGGAAAAAAGAAGAGTGTGTGGTCTCCAAAGAACGAAAGCAACGTTGGCCGCGCCAAGGTCAAAAAATCGCAATCATCGGGAAGGAAAAATAAAAGGGTTAACGGGAAGCGAAAAGAAATAATGCGATAAAAGTCAAGGGGCAAACCAATGAATAAAAACCTTTAGACGTCTGCCTATAAGAACCAACGGAAGGGAGAAAGAGGAAGGGTGGTGGGGGTCGGATCATGGCCTCTGAAGAAAATCGGTCGAAAAGGATTTCTTTGTCAACGACGCGACCTCGGATAGGGAAAGGAGAGAGAAAAGTACCTCCAAAAAAAAAAAAGGCCGAAGAGAAGAGAAGAAAAAAATCCTAGGAAGAGAGGAGAGTTAAAAACAAATTTGTCCAGCACTAGAGCTCTGGACCAGGGAAATGATTGACGTCAAAGAAGAATCAGCCGGGAAGTGGGGGGTTGAAGTATAGGGAGAAGTCCAAAGATCAAAACGACTGGGGGAGGCCGATCTGTAACTAATAGTGAGGATGCGTGACGAAAAGGACAGGGGAAAATCACGCCCTGGTCGGAGCATTTAAAAAGGAGAGGTATTAGAGGAAGGGAAACCCCATCAGTTAGCAAAATTGTTGCGCTAAACACCACCTCGGAAACTCGTTGCCGAGTGTCTAAGAGAATAGACGAGTTCATCGCTAACTAGATAGGAAAACGGATGAGACAAAAGGATTTATCTGAGAAGATTGAGATCTTAGAGAATTGGATCAAACAAAAAAGATCGAAAGTAACCACCCCGATCGACCCAGGAGAGCTGACCCGCGACTCGAACCAGCCAAAACCAGAAAGGTCTTCCCGCAAAGAATGGAACCCATCCGAAAGAGTGTCCTGAATCAAGGATCGAGACAACAACAAAGGGAGAGGAAAGATCCCGTCGAGGAAAAGATTAACGGCCTGGCTCGGGTCACAGAGGAAAAAGTTCAAAGACCTGAAAGTATTGAGGTCAGGAGGGCGGAGCTTACCAAGGAAAGGTAAAGTCTTTTTGCTAAGCAAACGAGGAAAAGGCCGGATGAAGGCAAGGGAGAACTCAAGGCCCCCGCCGAAAAAGTCGTATAAGTGCCAGAGGGAGAGGCTCAAAAAGGGACAATAAGTGGCGAGAGAAACTTCGCCGAGACACACTCAAGTAGGTGCCCAGCTAGAAGCAACACCGCTGGACTAGTGAGGGGCGACGTCCTCGGGGCCCAGGAGAAAAAGTAAGGGAAAGGAGAAGGAGACCGGATTGATGGCAACCCTGACAAACGTGAACTAGAAAAAAAAAACCTCTGCCTCCCAAACCGGGAAGCAAAAAAAAAGCCCAACCACAGGCTTAGAAAGAATAGCCCTTCGAAAAGTGAGGGGGGGAAGTCCTCAGGTAACCTTCGGGCGAACTCAAAAGAAATCGCCCGTTAGGATGGCAGGGACTGGCGCACGCTATTAAGAAAGATCGATAGAGGGCGGGGGGTCTAAAAGGGGGGGCAGGATTCAAGTTCTGAAGAAAGGGACAAGAGGAGGCGCCTGTTGACACTATCCCGACGCTCGAAGACGGATAGCCAAGGAAAAATCGAATCAGATCACCAAAAAGGAAACTTAGATCAAGGGGGAAAGGAGCACTCGCAGAGCGCAAACGGGGGGGATCTAAAGTGGGGGAAGGGCAACCTTGCTTTTAATCGCTAGTCAAATGACCACTTCCTTGACTTCCCGAGGAAGGGCGTCCGATGGCTTGCACTATCTGTAAGAAAAGTCGGAAAAAAACGGAAGGAGGAGCGGGAAAAGCACATCAAAAAGAGAGGGAATCTCTCTTGTCCTCTCAGCAAAGAGAGTCTCGTAGCACCGCCGTGGAACTTGAGGTATGGGAAGGGCTCATCATCCTTTCATAAAAGAGCAAGCAGAAAAGAGTCTCAACGTGGGAAAAGGATTCGAAAACTCGGGGGAGAGGACATGAGGAAACCGCATTCTAAAGCATCTCTGCAATGAGAGGGTACTCTGCGCCAAAAGAGTCCCAGCTGAATAGATATTTAAGGAACAAAGCTAGAACCTTATGTTGTAGATACGTCGGGGAAGAAAGAAACAAAAAACCGTCAGGAAAGAGGACAAATTCGTGTTGGGGCTCATAAACCCGGCGTGTAGAGAGATAGGAGGGACGGTCCTCTCGAAAAAAGCCGAACAAGCGATATCCTCCCTAGGACCATAAAACCTTTCCCACCCCGAAGAAGATCAGCGTCCGGAAAAAAGTCGATAATCAAAAATACTCGAAAGGTCCCTCGTCCTGCAGACGCGGCCGAGGAGAGAGAGTCTAAGTGAGCGGGGGGGTGCAAGGAAGGGTCCTCGTGCCGTTGCGGGGGGGGGTGTCTTAAAACTTCAAAAAGCAACTGTCCTCGTCCACGAGCATACAATTAAACTGACCCAGGACTCTGGAAACACAAAAAAAAGAAATGGCAGGAGCTAAAGAAAAAGAGGGGAAAAGGAAGGGGCACAAAAGGAAAGGGGAATAGGGAAGACTGGGGGCCCTGGTCAGGATAACACGACATCCTCGGAGATGTGAAAGAAGAAGGAAACCGGGAACAGGAATCTTTAAGCAAAAAAGAGGAAGGAGGTGTACTTCACGGCCGCCTGCGCAGGGCTGAGGTGATTGAACCCGTGACCAGAGAAATCGCCTCCTGAACTGGAATTTTCCAGAAGGTGGGGGACAGACGAGATGGAGTCAAAGGCCCTTTCAGAAAAGGAACCCCAGACTAACCTTGTCAGTGGGTTGGAAATGGTCCTGAGAAATTCACGTCAAAAAAGAAAAAGGTCAACGCACACGCTTGCCGACAAAAACCGGTCATTAGAGATTCAAAAAAAAAAAACGGAAGGAGGAGGGAAAAGAAGGAGGGATACTTCCAGCCGTCCAGCTCGTATGAAAATTATAGCTCCGCAGGGGGGGCACTCGTCCCGGAAAAAAACACCACGGACATTTTCGAAAGTCGCAAGTGGACTGAACTCGTAGAAAGAAAAAGGAAGGGAAACATTAGGGGCAAAAGGTCGGAAAAAACCCTCCAAAAACCTATGGAAAAAAGATGCCCGAGGTACTAAAAGTCTAAGACGGGGAAAGGACCATAGACTCCTGTGTACTTAAAAGTAAACCGGAACTTGGCGGGGAAGGATCTTGGCAAATTGAAGGATAGTCTGTGTTTAGGACCCTAACCCCCGACCCAGATGGCTATCACTCGGCTTAAGGGGGAAATGGGAGAAAAGCAGGTCCAAAGGTCACGGAGGGAGCGGAAAGGTGGGGAAGGTAGCTCTATTCTCTGTTTTCATAAAAGACGTTTTCGTGTAAGGGTTATTCGCCGGGTGGCTGGGGGGCCTCCTAAATGGGAAAACCGCAACTGGGGCCGAGGTCCCCGGGCAAGAAACGATCAGGAAAAAATTGAGAAGGGGCTGGACGAAAACAAGCTGGGCGATTCTGCAAAGGGAGGAGGGTATCCAGGTTCGCCGAGAGAGACAAGGAAGGCTTTTGAGGGGCCCGCGAAAGGAGGGGGGAATCGATCTGTTCTACAGGGGGAGGAGCTAAGACACGAATAGCGGCATAAAAACGGGGGGAAAAAAGCTCACGAAGTGCTTGCCGCGGAAGCGACTCCGGGAAAACATCGCTCTCCCGTCAGGGGGAAAGAGGGAGTCAATATCGATAGAGAGTCAGCCACTAACGCAGGGAGAGGAGAGTCAGAGGAAGAGATGCTGGACTGTAAAGGGAGGCATAATCCCTAACTCGTCAGGAATGGACAAAGGTCCGAGAGAGGGGGAAAAAGGGCGAAACGTTCGTTGTCTTTGGCATTAGAAAAAACCTAGCTGAAAGACGGGTCGCAAGCATGTTGGGAGGGATCGACACCAGAGAGGGAAGAAAAGAGGTGATTTTTCAAAGGGAGCCAACGATCACTCCCGGGGGCCAGCCCTGAAGCAGCAGGACGAATCGCGTCCGCCGGATCGGGCCTGGAAAGAGAGACCATCGCGAGGAAATGAAAAAGGGTCAAAAAAGGTCGAGACACGCCTCGCGATGAGGGGAAAACTTATTTATAACAACGGGCACAAAGGGTGATAGGGATATGCTTAAGAAGATCTCGAAGTCGGAGTTAAGACGGGGGAAACGTACGTAGAAACATAGAACGACTAGCATTACTCAGAACCGCGATTCCCGACTGGGACTCGCCAAAACAAAAAGACGCCGCAGTTCACCAGGAAAAAATACGACTCTGGACCCAGGAGGACTAGGGAAAAAAGGAGGGAGTCCAAATGAGGGGAAGCGAGACACTTCAAACGGAGAATAAACCTATCCTCGTTGTCTTGGACGCATTGGGGGGGAACTTGTATTCAAGAGAAACGGACGGCCGCGGTCAGGACAGAGAAAACCGGTACGTAAAGCCGGGGAAAGGTGCAGAGTGTAGTATCAACAAAACGTTCTCCTAACTAGTGAGAATAGTCCAGGCTGGGGTGGTTGCGGCGACGATGCAACACCGAGGGGCAACTCGTGTCTGGCGCCGCGAAGTAAAAAAAGAGGGGGGAAGCTCAGGATACTCAGGAGAAAGGACTCCTTCCATCGTCGACTTGAGGCTACTTGGACATCTCCGCTCAGAGGAAACCCGATCGACCCTTAATGTCAAGCAGGAGAAACTCTACAGAGAACCAGATCCCAGCAGGGGAAGGGGGATTTCCCAAGTTCATACAAGAGATAAGATCTTGTCGGGAAATAGAAGAACAAAAAGGAGTATGATGAAAAGGATGATAAAAAAAGGGGAGTAAAAAATTACCAAGTGAACGGCCGGGCTAGGGTGGACTTGAAAAACAATGAAAACCTGAAAATAGATGTAGGGGAAAGCGCTGACGAGCTGACAACCGCCATGTGGTGCAGTTTGAAGGCATCCGCTCCCGTCCAAGGAGGAGAAAGAGTAGGAATCCCGACGCGCAAAAACGACTACCGCAATTCGTCAGTTTCCTTGCACCCGAGGACTCGTTGAGAGGGAAAAACACTCGAGCGAGATGAAGACGGCGCACTCGCACGAAGGGAGAAAAAGTGGAAGGGACGGAAGACACCAGAGGAATATCTTCCCCAGGGGCGGAGAAAAACGGAAAGTCATCAAGCACTCTAACTGTTCACGGAAAAATGGGTCACCCTGGCTTTTGGTCACCCTGAGAGGAGGACGCACCTCCTCTTAAAAAGAACAAACCCCGTTCCCCCCGGGGATGGGAAAACCCAAAAACGCGTAGAGAAACTGAGGCCTAAGTCGCTGCAGGCGGGAATTTCAGAAGAAGAAAGAACGAATCCTCGTCCAGAGAAAGGTTGTGATGGGCCACAGTGACTCGACTAAGACGTAGCTTGCGACAGATCAAATCAAGTGTGACGGCGGATGAACTTTTCGGTCGATGCACGAATCAGAGGGCCTCAGAGGGGAACCCGCCGACGGAGAGAAAAGATTTAAGCCATAGCCATATCTAGAAGATCACCCGGAGATATCCCCTGTGTAGAAAGGCCGCGACGCGCAGGGGAAACTTGTTCTTGACATTGAAACTGGGAACGAGACGTCTCGGTCTCTGAAAAATGCGGAAAAGGGAAATAGAACAGGACGTCCAGAAAAATAACTTCAGGGTAGAGGGGGAAAATTTAGGGCTCTAGGGGAGACAAGAAATCATAAAATAGGATCACCAAGGGGAGGGGGACACATAAAAAAAACGGTCTTACAAAACCGGAAGGCACTTGGAAATTTCTCATAGACAAGGAAAACTATTTCTCTCCAAAAGAAAAAAAATAAGGGGCCCGTGGTACAGTCGTCAAGTATTCTAGGAAGAGTGAGTTGCCAACTCAGTGAAAATAATCATCTCTGAGACTCAGACAAAGGCTCGGATGAAATAAAGAGGAAACAGCGTACTCGAGAGGGGACGAAAACTCTGAAAAATTATTGGGGAAAGCGTTCGAGGAGGGGAGAATTCCCAGCCCTTAAAGTTTTGGAGAGACACCGCGTGTATCTAAGAGAGGAGACGACGGAGAAGGACACCAAAACTAGAGGATTCACCTCGGACTACTGGAACCCCATTCGGAAAGGCACATTCGAGAGGACAACGAATGACCAGGTGACGAAACCCAAGGATTATCGCACTGACAGCGGAGTAGTTTGATTGGGGAAACTTATCGTGTTGTTCGGGAAAAGGACCTCCAGTTGCGGTTGTTGGGAGTCGAGGGAATCTTAGGCCACCGGGCAGAGATCAATAGAGGGATAAAACGACCCGACTCTGAAAACAATCGAGTCAAATTTCGCGGACGGGGCAAAAGGGGGGGGAGCCTGCTTTCTCATCAAAAAAAGTGAGGATACTTGGGGGACACTCAGGTTGTGGGGAGGGCGAAAACGACAGCCCGGGGGAAGAATTCAGAACGAAATGTTGGGGGGGAAAAGGATGATTTCATCAGGAGTCAGAATTGGGGGAAAATCCGGAATTGAGAAAGGCCCACTATGACAGGTTTTATTAGAATTCGGGGGGGGGGGCCGACTCCCTGACCTGAGTCACTTCCTTTGCAGGTTTCTGAGGACACAAAAAAAGAGCGGGACCCACACCCAAAAGAAACCAGTTTCGGGGTGGTTGGGAGGTTCCGATACAATCAGGCGGAACTCGAACGTGGAGAGCAGAGACGGAAGGCCCGACGAGAGCATGACATAGTCAGAAAAGAAGACAACACAAAATGGGATGAGAAAAAGAAGATGAACGATTTCCTGCCTAGGGAGAGGGGAAGGAGACATCGTTTCGAACCGTGTCTCTCGAAGGAGAGGAATTGCTTCGGAAAAAGTCAAACCAACACCTGCCAACGGTCGTCACGGGTTTCGGAGACCTTGGGAACGCCAGTGTCCTCTCTACAAAAGAAAGAGGAATGACCAAGGCGTCTTGCTTGGGAGACAAAAAACCCTGTGGGAAAGAAGATCCAATCAAAGGTTCACAAACGCGGCAAAAAATGCGCAATTCAAAATCTCAACGGAGGGAAACTCATGGGAGGAAGCATTACCGGACTTGAGTGAAAGAAGTCGAGGCTGTGCCGGGTGAGGGGGCGGACAAAAGAACACCCGAGAAACGTATGCGAAAAAAAAAGTTGCAGTTTCTTTCAAACAGGTCCCCAACCTTGACTTCGAGCGAAAGGTGCACTGGTACATATTGGGGACAGGAATGTGGTCTGTAGGGAGTTCAAGGGGAAAAAAGAAAAAGGTGACGCCGAAGGGAAGCCAACAACCCGGGAAGAAGGGGGAAGATTCCCAGGCACGGAAAAAGACCCCATCAAAGATCTCTACCGAAATTCGGCGTAAGGGAGGGGAGTGGGAGTCACCGGCGAAAAGGGCTGGGGGCAGAGAAAGAGAACTGGGCGCTGGTTGAGGGACGGGGACCTCGGATTATCAAAGATGTTCTTTCGGAGGTCTCGGAAAAATAATACGATCGATAGAAAAAACACAATGGCCAATGAAGAAAAGGGGAAAAGGGAGTTGCCGCATGGAAAGAAAAAGGACCTGCACGCAGAGACTACCCCCGACCTGTCACTATTGGTCGTCAAATCGAGTCCGTCAGGAAATCCACCGTGCGCACGGGAGACTCTGCAGATGTAAGATATCGGTCCTGAAGAAGGGCAGGGGGTTTAGACATATAAGAGGGGGGGGGAGAGTCGCCGCCTTGACCCAACGGTAAAGGGGTAATTGTACAAGGGGGGGGGAGAAGCAAGGAGAAGAAAACCGAACACTCTTACGTCAGGGGGAGCTGCTATCGGTTTTGTGAGGTCTCAAAAAAGGCAAGTATAAGATCATGGGGATTACCCCTAAGAGAACAAAAGGGGGTCAAAAAAGGAGGCGAAAAGAGCTTTTCCTAATCGGGGTACTTCACCTCAAGGGGACGGTCAATAGGAAGAGTATCGAAGAAGAGTGGAACAAACCCTGTCGAGAAAAAGGTCTAACTAAGGAGGGAGACGAGGGTACAAAAGTATATCACGAAGAGGGGGAGGGAGTCAGGGTTCCTATAATAGATAGAAGTCTGGGGGGGAAGGGGATACCGCCGGATGGGCAGAAAAGGAAGAGACCTCTAGCAGTAACATAAAAACACCCATCTAGCATCAATAAGAGAAGCTCCGAACACGATCCTCTCCTGTCGGGGCCCAGGGTGCCCACGAAAAGAAAGAAAATGACGAAGACGCACGAGGAAGTGAAATTCTTCAACAAAGAGGGACGAACAAATATTCTAAGAAGTTTCCCCGAGGAGGGGGGGGTCTTGTCAAGCTGGGGGGTTAGGGAATAAAAGATGCTGACCCGCGTCATGGTTACCAAAAAAAGAAAGTCGACATTGCGTTGAGTGAAAGGTTTCTTGATCCGCGTAAAAGAAACCCTCGATAGGACAGCGGGTGGTGGGGAGTCGACGAGCACCACATGGCGAACTCGGGAGGAACGGGTCGATGTAGACTCTGGGGGGAAGCGAAAAGAAAGGCCTCGGGAAACTAGGCTTGCGTTCGTCGCTGGGGGGAAGTCGGGGCGCCGGAATTTCATCTAAGCAAGGAGGAATTCACCCTATCGACAAAGTGGAATGGTCAGATCAGACCTCTCCTCGGGTACAAAAAAACTGGCCGACGGTATTCAAACGGCAGGATTTCCAAAAGTTCGTGCGGTCCTGGAAATCAAGATAGAAGAAAAAAAAGAGTAAGGAAAAAGAGAAGAGGTCGAGGGATTAAAAGATGAAAGGCTCGGTCCAGGAAGGAAACATTTTCACGACAGGAAAAAAAATGGGGGGTTAAGGGTCGAGTCGTTGGCGAGCGACAAATAGAGGGAGATCTTGGAAAACTCCGCTCAAACAGACGGATATGAATAAGAGTCGAAAACGAGAACGCCTACTACCGCAATAAGGAAACTTCACGTTAAGAAAAAAGGAAGGTTCTCGTTCGCAATGACCTCCAGAGGGCCGCTGGAAAAAAAGGACTCCGGAAAAATACAGGAGCACCAAAAGTGGGTTGCTCATCTCCGAAAAAAAACTCTGCAGGTGTACGGAGAACGGAAGAGGGAAGGAGAAAGACCTCTTAAAAATGCCCTTTCAAAACGACTGTACACTCCGAGGGCTGGGAGTTTTCCATTACCTCTTAGAAGAACCGTCTTTCCCAGTCCCCAGACAAGAGGGCCGGCCAAGACACCACGCTTGAGGGTAAAAGGGAGGGCTTCGATGGGGTAAAGGGACGCACTCCTCGGGAGCGACTTCAAATCGGACCATATCAGTACGGTAGTTGCGGGGGAAAAGGGGGGAAAATTGAGATAGAGGAGGGAAGGTTTCAGGGAAGACTCGGGAACGAGGCTGGTAAGGGACTGATGGAAAGGGGAGAAATGGACTGCCCGATACCTGAGTCGCTGGGGGCTTTAAAAAACTAAACTTCTCTGAATCTGGCTTCCATATCGAAAGAAAAAATAAAAACCTCTGCTGTAATCGGTGGAAAATGTCGAACTCTAAAAAAAACGAAGAAAGTTGGGGAGCGAACCACAGTTCAAAAACCAGAAGGTTACATCAGAAGGGGTATCTCGCGCATTCCTTGACCTGGGAATCCAAACAGTATCACACACTAGATTCGGCCCCCGTGGCTTGAGAGGAAAAAAAAAAGAGATAAGAATCGGGGGATCAAAAAAAACGGAGAGAGAAGACATCCTGGACATCTTGGGGCGGCTAGAATCAGCTGACGGGAAAACGAACTTGTCGCAATCTCCCAGTTCAGGGTTACAAGGGCTGCTCGATAGGAAAAGCATTCAAAAGATTAAAGCAAATCTAGATCTAAGAATCCGAAGAGCTCAGGCCGGAGGTCTGAACTCAAGAAAAGCGATATGGACACAGCCTCTTTTGTGAAGGAGAAGCGTGCAGGGCGTCAAGGCGGCACCACGACGGGAGTGGATCCTTGGGACCGCTGTTATATCGCTCGGAGAGACTACTCGTCAAGAAAACTCGAGATCCAGGCCCTCAGGAAAACAAAGTAAACCCAAGCAAGGGAGACTGGAAGAGAACCTCAGAAAAGGAGAAAAAAGATCACCATGTTACACCCGGAGAGGCCCCGGAAGGGAAAGAGGATAGTCAAGCGTGGGTTTGGGGGTCAGGCAATGCCTAAGGAAAGGGGGGAGGGGGTTGGTGGGTCAAAACTTCGCGGGAAATGTCGCTTCTGCAAAAAGTCGGAAAGGCCAAACACTACTGTCTGAAAGAGAATAATCGAAGTAAACGGTGGAATGCCTTTCCAAAGAAAAACTGGGCCGGGCCAGAAAAAAAATGGGCCCGGGGTTTGGGGTCTGATGCGAACACGAAAATAGGGACCTTGAACTAAAGACCATGTCCGAGGGAGGAAGAAGATCATATTTGGGGAGGGAAGACTTGTAAGGGAAACCGTGACATGGGGGGGGAAAGGGGTACATCGGTTTGGGGGGGAAGACCTCCCTTGACGACACGGTCCTGGAACCTAAGTTCTAAAGCCAAGCTGGACCAGGCTCACCCTAAAAAGGAAAAAAAAGCAATGTTGGGGTGGGAAAGGTCGCAAGGAGAGGTATTTATCTCGAAGTTCAAAAAATCCCCTCTGGGAAAGACGCGCGTGCAGACAAGGTCAATATAGACAAAAAAACGGAGGGAAAAGAAAAGATAGGGAAGACTAAAAGTCTTCCGAAGGAGGAAAACAAGAATGGTCGATTCTGTCTAACCGTTCGATCCGCCGAAGGCACCTTTCCCACAAGAAAGGATTTGAAGTGCTGAAAAAAAAAAAAAAAAAAAAAAAAAAAAAAAAGGGGGAAAAAAAAAAAAAAAAAAAAAAAAAAAAAAAAGAAAAAAAAAAAAAAAAAAAGGAAGCTTCCCTCTGAGAAAGGGACTGCAGGAAGTGGACAGCGGTCAGGAGAACCACAAAGACGAGAACCGGTTCATGCCCCATGTAGTGAGCTCAAGTCTTAAAAGGGGCGGGGTGTAAACCGAAGAAGTCTTAAGCATGAGGATGGGGGCCCTCTTTCACGGTGACCGAGCGTTCAAAAAAAAGTAGGACCCTCCACCCCCTAAAGGGAAAAAAAAAAAGGCCGTGGCCGGTTGGAAAAGGGAAAAATTTAAAAAAAATCGTTACAAGGGGGGTTTTCAGAAATTTTGCATGAAATAGGGCTTAAATTCCTGTGTCGGTAATGGGGGAAAACGAAGCTAAACAGGGGGGCCAAGAGGTGAATCCAAAACCCGCACGGAAGGGAGAGGGCATTAAAAATCCTTCATAAAGAAGGGACTTTCGGTCACTGTGCGATCATCTTGTGCACAGTTGAGATCGAGGGGGGAGCCTAAAGGGGAAGCACCGCTCGACTGGGAGGTGTGGATAGTGGAGGAGGAGGGCGGAAAAAGGGAGTTAGGGGCATCTATCTTCAAGTCGATCTTGAGGTCGAAAATTCCAGGCTCACAATCGAGGGGGAGGCATTAGCGAGACGAGAAAGAGACTACAAAAGCCTGTGCAAGATGGTGATTCAAATCAGGGAGAGTCGCGCACATACGGGCAAGCTGGAATATCATGTTTCAGTAAGGACTGGACAGGGTCGAATTCGGTGGAATCATCGCCTTCGGACTAGTCAGAAGGACATGAACTTAATAGATGGTAAGGGAGAAAACGTTGGGGGGGAGGGGTCAGCAAGGCTGGATTCCAGGCCAGAAGAAAAGAGGACTCGGAATGGCTCTCGATAGAAAGATAGTCATCAACCAGAACGTGAGAGCGGGGCGGATGGTCTTGGAAAACCTAGACGAAAAAGAACGGGGCCGAGTCAAAAAGGGGTCGAAAAGCTGGGGACATCGGACGTCAAAGGAGAGCCGAAAGGGGGGGGGACCGGAGATTCAAAGGGGGAAGGGTCAATAGGGGCTTCTGCCCGTTTCAAAATCGTCGCCGCCAATTACTGAGGAAATCAAGAGGGGATAGGAAGACGATCTTTGGGAGAGGGAAGATAAGATAAGAAGAAGTGAGACTCTGAATAAGAAAAAAGCAGGGACCGCGAGTAACGAGCACGGAAGGGGCGACAACCCCCTCTATCTGAAAGGGGGAAAGGTCGCCGACCAAGAATGACTCTCGCGCGTTCAAAGGGGGGGGAACATAAACCTGCGCTCAGGAAAAAGGAAGGTATTAGAAGCGGGCCGTCTTCCACCTTCAAAATCGACAGGCCGAGAAACTATCCGCTTTGTTGCTGGAAAAGATTTGAACGGGGAGTTCAGAGGGTTCGGGAATAAAGCGGTCATGGCATAGGCCCCTGTCAGGGAAAAAAGCGTTTACCAGTTTCTGGAAAAACCAGGTCCAACTCAGAACCTAGGCCAGCGGGGTGCTGGGGAAAAAAAAAAAAGGTGTTAGGGAACTCGTTTGCAGAGTGGACGGCTAAGGGGACTCGCCCGTAGGCGCGAAAGGAAAGAAGGGGGACACAGGGTCAGGAGGCTAATGCGGAGAATCGAGCTTGGGCGGACGGGGGGAACGAAGAAGAGCCAGGGAGCGTAGCAGACACAAAGAAAGGAATGCACGTCGCCCAGCTACTAGAACCCTAAGTAAAGAAGGCCGTTGGCCCTAAGGGAAAAGGGAAAGGAAGAAGAAGTCCGTATTCTTCCTAATCTAGTTGC
>Ga0179591_1509022_pt1 | contig 13599 bp, 16 predicted proteins | sample CZOMad2_1_08_16f_FD_182891 | JGI IMG/M metagenome (GOLD analysis project Ga0179591, IMG submission 182891) | Vadose zone soil fungal communities from Angelo Coast Range Reserve, California, USA - CZOMad2_1_08_16fungal (PacBio error correction) | ecosystem: Environmental > Terrestrial > Soil >...
CACTTGCTGCCCCCCCCCACCCCCCCCCTTTGCAGACCTGCCCCTGCCCCACCCTGCAAGTGTGAAAACTTGAAGTGAACATGATGAATTTTGAAAGAAGAAAGCAATTCAGAAAAAAAACCAAAAAAGCTTGTGAAAAGAGAAAAACAAAATTTTGAAAAAAATTGAAACAACACCACAAAACACGCACAACACATTGCACACTGAACGAACTCGTAGGCACCGCACTCCTTGATAAAAACACCCCCCCCCCCCCCCTCAATTTCCTTCCTTGCCCATTTCTTTCTGCCCCTTGTCACTGGCTTTTTGCCTGCACCCTACCCCGCACTCCCCCTTGCGCTGAAATGAACACCAAATGAACACACTCACCAAAAGCTTTTTGATGTAAAAACCAAAAACAAAGAGCAGGAAAAATGAAAAGAAATTGAAAGAGAACAAATCGATTGAGGGAGAGAACTGAAAAAGCGATTTGGAAAAATGCAGAGCAAAAAAAAAAGCAGTAAAATCTTGAAAAAACAATTAATTAAGCAAAAAGATATAAATGATTGAATTTGAAATGATATGAGAATTTTGAAATTTGTAAAAAATCCTTTTGTGAAGAAAAACTTGAAAAAGTTGAAAAATTACGAGACGTGAAAGAACAAAAAAAAAATTGTGAAAAAAATCCAATGCCTTTTTTAAAGCAACAAACCCATTTAGAAAATTTGAAACGAAAAAAGAGCAAAATTATACTTCGTTTTTCCTGCCCTACTTCCCACTTTTGTTCCCCTTCCCTCTTTTCCGCCGTATTCCGGTGCTTGTGCCCCCGCCACCACTTCCCTTTCCACCCCCCTCACCCGCCCCCCCCGACACCGTGTGTTTGGTATTATCTTTGCCTGGGCCCCATTGGCCCCCCCCCCCCGCCCCCCCTCCCCGCCGCCACGCCCCTGGCGCCCGCGGCCCCGCCCTTGCCCACCCCTTGCCCCGGTGGGTGCATTGACGTGAGCCCTGCCCGCTTTCGCCCGCTTTGCCCTGCCCTTTGCCACGGCCTGCCCCCGACGCCCAAAGAGCTTGAAGAGCATGAAAAAAGACAACTTTTGGAGACGAAAACTTTGAAAAAAAAAAGAACAAAAAAAAACTTTGAAAAAGAGAATAGGGAAGAAAAGCCCTTTGATGAGGAGGAATTGAAGTATGATGAGAGGAAAGCTTTTTTTGACTTGGAAAAACAAAAAAAATGAAAAAAAAAAAAAAAAGGAAAACCAAAAAAAGGACTTGGAAAATAAGAAAAGCCCTTTTGAAAAAATAATGACCCCCTCTTCTTGCAAATTTGAAAAAAAAAAGAAATAAATTTGATAACGTACACAAAATACAAAAAAATTAACATACAAAAATTTAAAAAAGCTTGCAAACAAATTTTGATGAACAAAAAAACAAAAAAAAATATGAATAATTTGAACCCGAAAAATGAATGATTGAAAAGCCTTGAAAAAAAAACATGAAAAATCTTAAATTTGAAGCGTTGCTTTTGAAAAAAAGGACAAGAAAAAAAATTGAAAAACCCACATACTGCAACAAAATTTAAAAAGCATGAAATACACCGTAAAATTACTCTCCTCTCACACCACTTTTTCCCCCCCCCGTACCCCGCCTCCTTGACCCTCGTACAATGCTTAATTGATGAACGAAAAGCGACAATCCTTTAAATGAAAAACAAAGAAGAATGAATGGATTTGAAGCAAAAAATGATTTTTAAGAGGACTCTTTGGAAAAAAAGAACGAAGAAAATGAGAATGAAAAAGCTTGGAAGTGGTGGGGCAAGAGAATATGAAATAAAATTTGAAAAAAAAAAACACCCCCTTTCGCCCCTCCCCTCCCCTCCTCCTCCCGCCCTGTCTCTCCCCTTCCCCCCCCCTGTCCTATTCTGCTCGCTTGCTCCTGTCCCCCCCCCTCTCCCCCACCCACCGCCCCTTTTTGCCCCCTGGTGCCCCTTCCCTTTTGCCTGGCCCCCCCCGCCCGGCGGCCCCCCACCTGCCCCCCGCGTGCTTGCTCTGCCCGTCCCGCCCCCGAGCCGCCCGCGCCCCGCACTGAACGCACCCAGCTTTGAGGGAGACACATGACACAGAAAGAAAAGAAAAAACATGGTACTTTGCCGCTCGCTTGATTGCCCGCCTGCGCGAGCCACCGGCCCCCAGCTTCGCCCCCGCGCCCGGCCCCGGGGTCCTCCTTTGCGCCAGCCGTTTGAACTTGAAGCCCTTTTGAATTGAGGATTTGAAAAAATGCAAAAAGCATAAATGAACAAACTATTGCAGGGCCTTTGGTGGTTTTTTTTGGACCACAGGCGCCAAAAGATTGCTGCAAGAGCCCAGGTGCCCCCTTTTTTTTTGATTTACTTCTTTGAGATTAAAGGAGAAACAGACCACCGCGTCGAATTCTCAGCTGTAGCAACAACCCACCCCCAACGCTCTTTGACCTTTTTAGAAACCCTACGTTGCGCACGCGCCATGTCTTGCCCCGAACCAGCCCGCTGATGACAGCTTTGCCTCAGCCTTTTTCAGCGCTGCCTTTTGCCCCCGCCCCCGAACTTTGCCGCCCCCCTTGCCCCCCCCTGCCCCTTGCTCTTTTTGCACACGAAAAACCGTTGACCAATTGACATTGAGACTGCCCTTTTGAAAAGAGAAAGAGAAGAGCCTTGATGGACCACAGGAACACAAGAGACCTTCAACACAAAAAAGCAGCAAGCGCAAACGAGACAAAGATTGTAAGACTTTGAAAAAATTTTCATTGGCGGCATGAAGTAGGGAACTTATGATTTGAAGAAAAGATGAAAGAAGAGATGAATGAACTGGAAGATTTTTTTAAGCTGAAAGAGTTGAAACCCAACCCCCCGTGTCCATTGGAACCCGATGCTGCACCAGTTGACGCCCCACTGAGAACCCTTTTTTTGGAAGCAACAAAAAAAAAATTAAAAAAACCAAAACAAACAGACTGTCAACTTTACACCCCACACCTATTTTGAACACCCCCGCCCTCCTGCACCAATGTTTCCCCATTCCCCCGCCCCGCCCCCTGCCCCCCCCCCCTGCCCCCCTCCCCCCTTCCCACACCCCCCCTGCCCCCCACCCCCCCCCCCCCCCGGCCCCCCCCCCCGCGCTTTTCCCCCCCCTTTTTTGCCCCCCCTGCTCCGCCCTTGCCACCCCGGCTGTATTCCCCCCCCCCCCCCCCCCCGCCACCCCCCTTTTTGTCGGGGGGGGGGCAACACACCTTTGCCGTTGACGCCCTGTCGCCGACAAGTACTGGACACAGCTGCGCTGCCCCAGCTTGCAAACCAACCGCCTTTTGCAACCCCAACAGACTTGGCACTCTTTGTATGAAATTGACAAAAACAAAAATCTTGAAAAAAAAAAAAACAAAACTTGAAAAAATATTAAAAAAAAATAGTAAAGACAATTTAGTAAAAAACAAAACAAAAGAACCCCTTTCCTTTTGGGAAACTTCTTTGAATCTTTGAAAGTAATGAAAAAAAAAAAGTGGAAATGAAAAAAAAAAAAAAAAGCTTGAAAATAAAAAAAGAGCTTGAGAAAAAGATAAGAGAAAAAGTGAAGAGAAAAATTTAGGAAAGATTGCTTGACCACCGAAAAGATTTAAATTCGACCCTACCCCACCTGCGTCCAAAGAAAGCCCTTTGCTGCCTGGACCACGCCCCCGACCCCCCCCCCTGGCCCCGGCCACCCCTGCCCCCCCCACGGGGCCCCCCCGCCGCTTTGCGCTCTGCGTCGTCTGCCCCGCCCCGAGAACGGAGAAAGAGGAGACCCTTGATTGCAGGAGATTGAAAAAAAAAAAAACTAAAAAGAGAGAGATGAAAGACAAGAGAAAAAAAGGAGATAAAAAAAAGTGCTTTTGTTTTGATTTCAATGAAGAAAAGAAGCTTGAAAGAACAGGAAAAAAAAGTCTTTGAACACGACACCGCTTGACTTTGAAAAGTAGAAAAAAAAGAGACTAAACAATTTGAAGAAGCTTGAGAAAAGAATATGAAGTAAAGAAATTGAGAAAATTGAAAAAAAAGAATGAAGCCGAAAAAGAAGCCTTTGTATAGAGAAAAGAAAAAATTTGAAGAGATGAGCTTTGATGAAATGGAAAAAGAAAAAAAAAAAAAGTGAATTTGAAAAAAAAAATTTGAACAATGGCTTTGATTGACAATTGAAGACAGGTAAAAAAAAAAAAAAAAAAGGATGAGGACAAAATGAAATTTAGAAAGTAAAAAAAAAATTCAAGTTGATCTTGAAATGAAAAAGAAAAAAAGCAGTAATAATTGAGTTGGTCGGTACATAAAGAGACAAATAAAAAAAAAAAAGAAACGCCTTTTTGAATAAAACAAAATAAGAGCTTTAAACCAAAAAAAAAAAATTAAAATATGTAAAAAACAAAAAAAAAAAGTTATATTTAAAAAAAAAATTAAAAAAAAAAAAAAAAAAAGAAAAAAAAAATTTAAATTTTTACAATATTTGACTTTTGAAAATGCCTCTTTTAGAAGAAGATAATTTTTGACATCTTTATTGTCTGACAAAAGGTGAAAAAGAATAAAACAGCCTCCAAAAATGATGACACCTGAAATTTGTTGAAATAATTGAAAAAAACGCAACCACAAAGAATAGAAAATGAAATTTGACAGATTAAACTTTAAATTGACGTGGACAACAAGAAAGAATTTATGAAAATGAAAATAAAAAAGAGTGAGCTTGTTGATGAAGAAAAAGACAATATGAGCTTGATTGAAGAAAGAATCCTTGAAACTTTTCAAAAGACTCTCTGAAGAAAGAAGAAAATAAAAAAAAAGAAGATTGAGCAATTGCATAAACTTGAAAAAAAAAAATGAAAAAGCGGTATCCCCCTTGAAGAAAAAAACAAAAAAAAATCTTTTTGGAATGGTAAAGAAAAAATGACTAAAAAATTACTAGAAAATTTTGCGCCCAGGACAGAATCTTCCAACAGTCTCGACTCTTTTTTGAAGAAAAAAACAAAGAGATGACATGTATTGATGAAAAATGAGAAAACCCCATCTTTAAAGAAGAGAGAAAAAATCTTTGACTTTTTTTAACGATGAAGAGTATTATCAACAAAGAAAAAAAAAAAAAAAAAATTAATAAACAACAATACAGACGAAAAACCACAGCGATGACGTTGAATTTTCAAAGGACTTTTAAATAGTCAATCAAACAAAAAAAGAAAGAAAATTGAAAAGTAAAATTTGAAACAGTCATTGGATAAAATTGAAAAAAAAAAAAGAAAAAAAAAACAAACCCCCTTGGTAAACAAAAAATCTCTTTGAAATTTAATGAAAATTATTGAAAAAAAAAAAAAAAAAAAAAAAAACATGAAAAAAGAAAAATTTGAGAAAAACTTGAACAAAAATTAATTGAAACTTTGAAAAAAGGCAGAAGCTTTCTTAGCTTGAAAAAAAGAAAAAAAACTTGAAAAATTAAAAAAAAAAAAAATTGAATTGAATTATAAAAAATTTTTACGAAAAATAAGTGAATGAAAAAAACAAACAAAGAACAGCAAAAAAAAAAAATAAAAACTGAAAAAACAAAATGTTTGAAAGAAAAAAACCTTGTATGAAAAAAAAAAAGAAAAAAAAAATTGAAGGGGTGATGAATAAAAATTGAAAATGAAACAACAAACAAACAAAAAAGAAAAAAAAAGAAAAATGAAAATTTTGAACAACAAACAATTGAATTTGTACTTGCAATGAGAACCATGTAACAACTACCTTTTAGTCATAAATTAAACACAATGAAAAAATGAAAACAAGAAAAAAAAAATTGAAAAAGAAAAAAAAAAAACAAACAAAATGAAAAAAAAAAAAAAGAAAAAAAAGAATGAAAGAAAAAAAATGTGCGCTTTTTGGCTGGTTTGGAAACAAAAAATCTTGTAACAAACATATATTTACAAAAAGTCTAATGTAGTGTGCTTTCAAAATAGTAAAATAAAAGGAAAATGAAAAAAAAAAATGAAAATGAGTAAAAATTGAGATTTGTTTGCTGAACAATCTTTTTTGAGATGAAGAAAAGCAATGAAAAAAAAACATTAGCAGCAAGAAAATATGCCCCTTGTTGAAATTTAGAGGCAACAAGAGCATTGATGTAAAAGAAAGAAAACAAAGCAGCTGCTTTGAAGGACAAAGGCTTTTGAGACTTTGAAGAAGACTTGAAAAAGATTGGTAATTTGAAACAAGAAAATGCAAACGTCCCCCCGCTATTGCTTCTTTGCGCCTTTTTGAGAAAATGCGCTTTGACACATGAACATTGACATGAAAGCAGAGATTGGCAGCGCCATTTTGACCAGACCGCCCCCCGGCCGATTGCTGCTGACTCTTTTGATTTGCCCCATGCCTCTGCCCCCCTCATGATTGATGCTTGAGTAAAACAAAAATCGAGAGACCAAGCTTTCTTTGGGACAAAAGGAGCTTTTTTGACCTTGAAACAAAAAGCTTGATTCTTTGAAGGAGCTTGAGAATGGAAAAAAAAAAGATGAGAAGAGAAGAAAAATAAACTTTTGAAAAATTGAAAAAAAGAAAGAAGAAAAAGCCTTTTTTTGAGAAATTGAGGTTTGGCCCATCTCCCCCCCCTTCCTTCCCCCCTTCCCCCCTTTTTGCCTTGAACCTCACATTGCTTCACACAAAGGAATTTAAGTGATAGGACAGCTTTGTAGAAACCAACGTCCTTTGGAAAAATGAGAAAATTGAAGATTGAAAAGTAGGATGAAAAAATAGAAAAAAGGATTGAACTTTGATGATGAAAAACAAAAAAAAGAATTGAAAAAAGAGAAAAAAAAAAGAAAGCTGAGAAAGCCTTGATTAATTTAAAAGGAAAGATGACTAAAAGAAAACTTGAAGATGTGAAAATAACTCATTTTGATGAGGTAATAAAATAAGTAGAATTAATAATTGAGAAGAAAGAATTTGAGACTGAAAAAAGAAATAATTTTGGCCTTAGAGATGATGAAATCTTGAGACTTTAGGGAGAGGGGAAAAAAGAAAAAAAAAAAAGAAAAACTTGAAAAATGAAAATTTTGAAATGACAAATAAAAAGAAACCCTTTTTGAAAAAAAAAATTGAGGAAAAAGAGATGATGAAGGCTTGGATTTGAAGAGAGCTTGACCTTTGAAACAAATTGAAATTGAAACTTGAAAAGAGGGCGCGTGGCAACAAAACTTTGCAACATAAATGAGAAGGGCTGGGAGTGTTGTGGTGATTGCCTTGACAACAAAGGTCACAATCAAAATGACCAACAACTATTGCCACCTTGAAAAAGAAAAAAAAAAAAAAAACAATTGATTAAAGATTTGAAATTGGATGCCCAACCCAAGCTTGATAAAAAAAGTCAACAGCAACAAAATGAAAATTGACGTGAAAAAAAAACAATGTAAAAAAAAAGAGTGAAAAAAAAAAAATGAGAAAAAGGTGGGTTGATGAATAACCACCACAACGGCCATGTCTCCCGCCACTTACATCCCTTTCCTGAAAAAAGATCCGTATAAAACCGCTTGAGAACGCACCGTCTGGAAACGAAAATGAAAAACAAAGACTTGTACAACTCAATTTTTCAAAAGAACAAAAGAATAAAAAATAAAAAGCATAGAAAGTGCAAAAATAAACTTACAGTACTATCGTTTCCAATTTAAAATACATTGTAACAAACGCTTGACAAGAAAAAAATTTTTGACAAAATTGAAAAATCCTGGAAAACCATTGTGAAAATGAAAAGCTTTGACAGAAAGAATGAATTTTATTTGAAAAAAAAAGAAATAGAACAACAAAATCCCAACAACCAAAAACAGATTACTGTATAATGAAGAACTAAAAAAAAAAAAAAAAAAGAATGCATTGAAACTTGAATTTTATGATAAAATTTGTAACAAAGGGTATGACTTTTTCGAAATGTAAAAATTAGTACTTTTATGTCAAAAAAAAAATAAAAAGAAAAAGAAAAAACAAGAAGAAAGAAAATTGCAAACTCTTTTAAAAAATCTTTAAAAAACCCTTAAGACATATGAATTTGAAAAGAAAAGAAATTGCCTTAGAAAAGAAAGAAGAGAAAAAGAATAGAAAGAATGGGTATTGTGAAGTTGATGAAGAAGATGAAATTTTATAAGAAGAAAGACTTGAAAAAATTTATTCAAAAACCCCTTTGAATGAGAAAGACGGAAAAGAATTGAAGAAAAGAATAAAAGAAATTTAGGATTACCAATTTTGAAAATATCAAACAATGAGTAATTGAAGATGAAGAAAAGACTTGATTTGACATGAGAAAAAGGTTCCTCTCAAAAAGAATGAGAAGATTTGAAGGAGAAAAAAAAAAGATGAATCTTTTTGAGCTTTTTTTTCATTGCCTTGAGAATTGGAAAGATGGATGAGGAAAAGAATGAAGAATTGATTGAGAACGTTGAAAAGAAGCGAATTGAAAAATTTGATCTGGAAAGAAATAATTTGAAAGAGAAAAAAAAAATAAAAAAGAAAGAAAATAAATTGAACAAATGACCTCTTGAAAAAAAAATTCCTTGAAAAAAAAAAAATAAAACATGAGAAGAAAAATTGAAATTTAAAGCTTGAAGAGTGAGGAAAGAAAAAGTAAATAAAGAAGAAATATGAAAAAAGTTAGATCCCCTTATTGAAATAACTTAACTTTAGGATTTTGTCAAATGAAAGAAGAAATTGAAATTAAATTGAAAAAAAAAAAGAAAGGAAGAAAAAAAAAAATGTAATGAAATTTTTAAAAAAAAAAAAAAAAAAAAAAAAACAAAAAGTTTTTCTTTTTTTTAAAAGACTACCACAAACAACCCAACAAAAACTACAAATTCTTTTTTTTCCCCTTCCCCCTTGCCCCCTTCCTGCCGTGCCGCATGTCCCCCCCCCTCCCCCCCTTCCCGCCCCACCTGGTCCCCCACCAGCTTTCTCCTTGGCCCCCTTCTTTGATCTCCACCCCCCCCCGCCCTGCCCCCCCCCATTGTCCCCGCCTTTTCTCCATCCACTTCCCCGCCCCCGCACAAGCCTTCCTCCCCACGCCGTCAAAACCACACAACTGAGTCCCGTCTGAGCACCGAGCCCCACACCTGTTAACACACCCCCACCCGCCCCCCAGCCTCCCCCCAACCCCGAAACCCTTGTTCTGTCCTTTCCCACTTTCCTGCTTCCCCCCTCACCACCCCCTGAAATACTTTTCCCTGCTTTTATTTCCCCGCCCCTCCTCTCCTCTATTTGTCCGTTGCCCCCCCCCCTTTGACTGCTTGCCACCCTTTGCCCATGCCCTGCTTTTTTTGCCACCCACCGCCGCATCCGCCATCGCCTTGGGCCCCCTGGCAAACCCGCCTTTTTGACCCCGCCCACCGCCGACAACCACCCTGCCCCAGACAGAGAGAGATGACAGAGAAAAAGATGTACCCCCCCCGGTTGGCTTGACCAATCTTTTTTGACACTTGCCAAAAGAACAGCAGAATTTGACATCCTTTGAGAAAGGCTTTGGAACTTGAAAGAAATGAATTTGAAAAAAATGCCTTGACAAAAACAAAAACGAGAACAAAGCATTGACAAAGATTGCAGCACGGACGACATTATGAAAAAGAAAAACAAAAGACATGACCCCCCATGCTGTCTTATTTGGACTTCGTTTTGGCGACTCCCGCCTGAACGCCGCCTTCACGCTCTGGACCCGCACACCCGGCACCCCCCACCAACACCGCGCCTCTTGGAAACCGGCTTGAACAAAAAAAGAACTGATGAAGACTAAACATTGATTGATCTAAAAAAGAAAGCAAAATTGCAAGGAAATGAAAAAAAAGAAAACAGAAGAAGAACGAAGCCCTTGAATTATTTTCATGTATTTGAAAACAAGTTCGCTGACAAAGCTAACTTGAAAAATTTTGAAGTGGGAAGAATTGTATGGTGGGGGGGGGGAAGAAAATGGCATGAAGAGTAAATGCCCCCACTTTGCCGTGCGCGCCCGCGCCCCACCCCCCCCGCCCGCTGCCTGCCGCCTTTCCCTCCTGCTGCCTGCCTTGCCTGCCTTTGCGCCCCGCCCCTGCTTTGCCGCCTTGCCCCTCTGCCCTGCCCCTTGCCGCCGCCCCCGCCTGCGTGCCCTGCGCCCGCTTTGGCGCCGCCCCCTTTTGCCTCCCCCCTTGAGGATGCAGATGATGCATTTTTTGAAAAAATTGATGCAACCACCACCAACCACAACACACCCACAACACCAACAACACAACTTTGGACAAAAACCTTCAAACCTTGGACAAAGTCATATGTAATCAAACCCCCAACGCTAGCAGCGCCACTTTGCACACCCGCGCCGCCTTCACCCCGAACGGTCCCCCTTCGCGCCCCCGAGCCGCGCCCCCTTGCCCTTCCCCCCCCCCTTCCTTGCCCCCTTTGTCAATGCAAAACAAAAAAAAATGAAAAAAACAAAGCTTTGAAAAAATGAAACATGAAGCAAAAAACTTTGAAATGGACATTTGAAAAAACTTGAAAAGCAAAAAAACTTTTGAAGCCTTGCAAAATGCTCCTCGCTCTCTCTTTTTTATGGTACCAACACAAAGCCGCTTTGACACAGTTTTACTGGCCCAACAGCCCTCCTCATTTGCCCCCCACTGCACCCCCATGCCGTCGCTCACGACACCTTTGACAGGTGAGAGAAATTTGATTTGAAAGAAAAAGAAGAAGAAGGAAAAAAAAGAAAAACAATTTAACGAATTATTATAAAGAAAACTTGAAAGAATTATCTTGAGGAAAAGGGAAATGTATGAATGAAAAAAAAAATGTTAAAAATGTAAAAAAAAAAAAAAAATTAATTCCGTTAAGAAAAAATTAATGAAAGAAAAAATTTGAAAATAATTAAGAAGCGTAAGAGTTCTTCCTTCCCCTCTTCCTTTGCCCCTCCCGGCCTGTTTCCTCGCTTTTTGCCCCCTCCCCCCCCCCCGCATTTTGCCACCCTGCGCCCCGCCCGCCCCAGCCCCCCCTTTCCCCCCCTGCCCCCCCCTTGGCCTCCCCCCCCTAGTCCCCGTGCTCTTTAGCGCCCCTGCCGCCGCCCCTTCCGCCCGGTCCCTGCCCTTTTTTGCAGCCCCTGCCCGTGGCCCTTGCCCTCACTTTTGAAAAGAAAGAGAAAGCTTTTCTTGAGCCCTTTGACTATTGAGAATCTTTTGATGAGAAAGTGAAGTCTTTGTGAAGGAGTGTGAAATGAAAAACAGTTGAAATTTGAAAGAAATGAGAATTGAAAAAAGGGAAAAAAGGGGGTACGTAAATTCTTTGCTTGGAAAAAAGAAAAGAGAGAAAGACATGAGAAAGAGAGAAGTGTAAACAATGCCGGAGTAAGAAATAAAGAAAAATAGAAAAAAAAGGTGAATACTGTTTGAAATAACATACAACGCTTGCAAGAAGAAAAAGAAAAAAAATGTGAAGTATGAAAAAAATGAATGTATTTTTTTAGGTTTTGCGAAAATGAAAAAAAAAAAGGAAGACCTTGAGGAAATAAATTGACCTTTCTTTGAAACAGAGGAAATTGAAAAGGTTATTGAATGAAAAAAAGAGCTTGAAATGAAATGAAAATGACCATTTGAAAAGAAAAAAACAGGAAAAAGGAAAAGAAAAGATTGAAGATCTTGAGCTTTACAACAAAAGAGGTAGTCTTACAAGATTAAGAAAAAAATGAAACTTTGCAAATTTTTTAAAATGTCAAGAATTGAGATAAAAGAACTTTGAGAAAAGAATGTATTGAAAAAGCTTATTGAAAATTAAAAAATGGAAAATAAAAAAATGAAAAAAAAATTAGCAAGATATTAAGACAAAATTTAGAGGAAAAGATATTTTCAAATTTAAAGATACAAAGCCTAAAAGCCCTGTTTTGAACACTTTGCAGAAAACAATCTTTGAATTAGAGAAATAAATACAGAAATTCAATGATAATAAAATAAATTTGAGAAAAAAAAAGAAAAACAAAATATGATAATTTTGTGAGAAAATCTTGATTTTTTTGACTTTTGATGATAAAAAAGCTGGAAGTTGAAAAATTTGAGTAAAAAAGAGAAGTTTGAATTGGAAAAAACATTTTGAAAAAATTGACCTTTTGAATGGCCAAAAAAAAAGTTTCAGAGAAGGGCGTGGATGAATAAGCTTTGTGATAACTTGAGAGAAAATAATTTGCAAAGAATGAAGAAATTGAGAGCTTTAACCCTTAGATTTGAGAATTAGAAAATTCAAGAGTGATTGAAGAGTAGAAAGGAGGAACTTTTAGAACATGATTTTAAATTTAATCTTGAATGAAAGAATTGAGAATAGTTGAAATTTTGACGTAAATCTTGAACATTTTCTTTAAATTGGAAAGATAAAAAGTATTAGTCCTTTGATATGATTGTAAAAAAAAAAGCAATGAAGAACTATAAAAAAAAGAAGAGAAAAGAGAAATCTTTTAGATGAAAAAAAAAATTGTAAGACAAAAGTCAACAAAACAAAAGATAAACCCTCCCACTCTTCCCCCTCCTTCATCGCTCCCTTCCCCTCTCTCCCCCCCCTCCCTTCCTCCTCCCCCCCTTCTCCCGCTTTTGTCTCTCTCTCCACCTCCCCCGCCCCGTGATTTGAACTTCGCTTGAATTGACACTTGACACAACGACCTGCTTTTTTTCATTGCACCGCGCAGCTGCTCCTGCCCTTTTGCGCCGTGCTCGGTTGTGCCGCTTTGCCGCCGTGCCGCGGCCCCTCCCCCCCGCCGCCGCGCTTGCCCCCTGCGAGCGCAGCTTGGCCATGCCTTTTGCACCATTGCCTTGCGGCCCCCCGTACGCCTTTGACACTTGCGCACACTTGAAACCGCAACTTGAAAAACAAACCGTATTTGCAAACGCTTGCACCACGACCACTGAGGGAAAACGACAGACAAGACACCCCCCATGACGGTGTGCCCTCTGAGCAGCGCTCCCATTTTGGCGGATGCTTGCCACCCACATCTTGCGGGCCACATCTTTGACCTTTGACGGTGCAAACACGACACGAGAAAAAACTTGATTTGCACAACGATTGCACCGATGCCACAGAAAAACCACCACGCGTGCAGATTTTGCGATGCACGAAAACAGAGAAAACAATAGCAAGAACCCAACACTTTCTGTGCATGAAAAAGAGCAAAGATTGAACAAGAAAGAAAGAAAAAACAGAGAAAGAAATGATGATGAAATAACGAGTATATTAAAAGAAAAAAAGAAAAAGAAAAAAATAAATGAGAAATAACGCTTTAAAATGAATTTTGATACAAACAAGTAAGTAATAAACAGCAAAAAAGAAAAGCTTTGAAGAAATAAAAAACCAAAAAAAATAGATGATCTTGATGATACCCTTTGAAGCCCTTGTATTTTTGGAAAAGAAAAAATTGAAAGAAAATTTTTGTAGAATGAAAAAAACGAATAAAAATTGTAAAATATCTTGGGAAAAACAAGTGTATTTTGACTTTCTTCCATAAAATTGTATTATTGACACGAGAAAACACCCTTTTTTGAAAAGATGACTGAAAAAGGACGCTTGAAAAAAGTGAAAATGAAAAGAAGAAAAAACGAAAAAAGAAAAAAAAGAGAAAAAAAGTGAATGGAAAA
>Ga0179591_1274583_pt1 | contig 13598 bp, 20 predicted proteins | sample CZOMad2_1_08_16f_FD_182891 | JGI IMG/M metagenome (GOLD analysis project Ga0179591, IMG submission 182891) | Vadose zone soil fungal communities from Angelo Coast Range Reserve, California, USA - CZOMad2_1_08_16fungal (PacBio error correction) | ecosystem: Environmental > Terrestrial > Soil >...
CCGTGTTCGGGAAGAGAAAAAAAAAAAAGAGTGGGAAAGAAAATTGGAGAAAAGGGGGGGGGATCCCCGGACAACTGTAAGCGGAGGAAGTGTCAGATACACGCGGAAAAAGGCAAGAGAATGTAAGGGGGGGGCCAAATGGCAAATTAATTGTTCAAGGTTAAGAAAGGGGAGGTATTGATGTTTGTTATATAGAAAGGGAAGAAACGGAGAAAGGCTGGGAAGGGGAAGGAAGTAATTGATGGGACTAAGTCTTTTAAGAGGGAGATGAGTATAGCTTGAAAAGGATAAAAATGGAGTAATTAAATCTCAACAAATGAGTTAAAAAAACATTGGGAGAAAAAAGGAGACCAAAGTGAAAAGGACAAAAAAATAATCCTGTAAAGAGGAAGTAAAGGGGTAGTGAAGAAAAGGAGTTTACATATTGGACAAGGAAACTAACTTTTATGAACAAAGAGGTGGAACATAATTTGTAAGAAGAGGTTCATACTAGAACGACAGGGGGAGGGTCGCTACAGGAGATAATAAGGGGAAAAATGTAGAGTGATCGCAAGACCGGTGAAAAAAGAAATCTAACTACATATAAACAAGAACTTTCTCTTTTTGTAGCTATATGCGGAAAACTTATAACGCGGGATATTGCAAGGGGAACAGGGAAAGGGAAGGGAGAGGAACGGGGGGGAAACTACAAACGAAGCGAAGTCATATGGGGGTCGGGTCTGGGCTGTTTTGGTTTAGCGGTGGATACTTCATAGTGGCGTGCAGGAGAGGGAGGAAAAAAACGAAGAAAGGGGAGGGATGGGGACGGGTCGAAACTCGGGAGGTCGAGCTTGAAGAACTTGAAGGGGGCACCAAGGAAGGAGCTACCAGATGAAGAGGTCCAATTCTTAAGGTGAAAAAGAGCCGCGAACCGCAGGGCGAAACAATAATTACGATTAAATGAGGGTTGGCCATACACAAGAAAAAAGAGGATCGTGACTAGTTGGGTCCGAAGGGGAGTTCTCCAAAAAACCCAGGGGGAACCATAACTGCAAGGGGGGGGTGTTTCTGGGCAAGGGGAAAGAGAGGGAAGAAGGGGGAGATAGGAGAGAAACCTGAGGTCGCGGGGGGTGTCTTTTAGAGGAATCCAGGGGAACGAATCCGCCGGATGACTCACATGCGGTAACGCCATAAGTCCTATTACGTTCGATGCGTAGCACCCAAAGATTTTTGCAAAGGGGAGGGGGGGGAAAAAAGGAGAAGGGACAGGAGAGGGAAAAGGAGAGGGGGTAAAAAAGAACCTGCGAAAAGGAAGGGAAGAAAGAAGAGGGGACCGTTCGCCGGAAACAAGAGGAGAACGGAAAAACAGGGGGTTCCAGGAAAGAACTCCCAAAGAGAGACCTTGCGCCTGACGTATCTGCTCTCGAGCGGAGAATGGTGGGGGCAATGCACGGGCTCAAGCGGGTAAAACCCTGGACACCCGTCCTACTAACCAGTCCCCGAAAAAGGGGAAGGGTTAGTCCAGGAAGAGGGAGAAAATGGCATGGGGATGGCCACGCTACTAAAATGGGGGCGAAAAGGGAAAGTAAAGGGGGGGGGCAGCTATAGAATCGAAAAAGGAGACGGGAGGAGGGGGAAGGATTCAAAGGGAGTTATAAAAATCGCGTGAAGACCCGGGCCTTAAGAAAAAAGGGGGTGAACCGAAAACAAAACCGTCGGGTGGCGGGGGTACGACGCGAAAAGGGTCGCCAACTTTGGGGGGGGGTCTGTTCATCAGCGAGGGACCGTGGTTACCGGAACGGGGAAGTCTAACAGAGGGGAAAGTCCTTGGAGCCGGGATGACAAAGAGGGCGCCGGCTTAGCAAAAGGGACTCTAAAAGGTAAACAACCAAAGGGATGTAGGGGCCGAGAAGAGGAGGGGGGGAAAGGGTGGGGGGGGGGGCGGACAAGCAACAGCCTTGGGGGTGCAGGTCTCGCTCTCGAGAGAAAAAAAACAACAAAAGTTCTTGAAAAATATATAGGATAATGGCTATCACACCAACAGAGGGGTTCTTTGAGAGACAAAAAAAGTGAACCGCTAAAATTGAAAGAGGGAAGGGGAACTGCCTCAACCTGGGTAAGGCGTATAGGAAGGTAAGAAAAAAAACTAACTCAAGGGAAGAGAAAGGGGGTGGGAAAAGGGGTCCACATTCCCAAAGGGACCACCGGGTTAAAGGCCGCTCTCCTTAAAAAAAACTTTCCTCGAGGCAGAAAGGGGAACGGACCAAAGGGGGGGGGGGAAAAAAAAAGTGCTTAGGAAACCCCTCAAACTAAAAGGGGGGTCCCCTTCCTTTACACTGGAGCATTCCCTCGATTCGAGGGGTCTTCATCCTGAGTGGAATCCGGCAATACAGCGTTACGTTGGGGGAACGAGTGAGAAAAGAGGGAGCAAGGGGGGGGGAGAAAGGGGGGAAGATAGGAGTCTTTAAGCAAAAGGGGGGGTACATAGCAAGAAAGAGGGGGGGGGATCAACAAGGGGCACTCGGCTCGGCCTTTCTTCCATGTCCCCATCGTGACCGGAGGGCAACCAAGGGAGACAAGAGAAAAACAGAGGAAAATGAAGGGGAAGAAGCCTTGGGGGAGGAGGGGGCTGATCAATCCCAGTGGAGGAACGGTGCCAGGCTGTATCCTTAGGGTGGAGTGAGGAAGCTTAGACTACTGTTCTCGAATGCGTGTTTATCAAAAATAGAGGAAAAAGGGGGAAAGGGGAAAACTAGATTTAACAGAAAAGAAGTAAAAAAAAAAAAGATGTGGTGGCTGACTAAAGCGAACTAGAAAGAAGGGGAGTCAACCATCAACTGTAGGGTCACAGGGCCCTTCGGATATTTACTGGGGCTAAAATACACCCCATTCGGGCGAGGGCAAGAAAAACATATGAAATAAAAGGAGGGAATAAGACAGGGGTCTGAAGAAGGAGGAAGGGTAAAAAGGGCTGTGAGAAAGACAGAAGGGAACGGGGAGGAAATAAGAGGATATTATAGTAAACAGGAGTTAAGTTTTTCTACAGAACACGGTTCGCAATAATGGGTCGGGGAGGGAAAAAGGAAAGGGGAAGGCAGAATGGGAGATAACGTAAACAGGGGACCATCAGTAAAGATAAAGAGAAAAGAAAGAAAGTTTCGGGAAATAAAAAGAAATCTACTTGAAAATGGGAGTCTCGGGGTGCGCATCGCCTGACGCCAAGAGGGGGAAAGGGAACCATCCGTCACAAAAGGGACCAAAAGGTCATACAATCTGAAAAAGTGGCGGAGCGGGGTTTGACGAACACGGAAATTACATGGCTACGAAAGGGGTTTCAACACAATACTTCGAAAAAGGGATTTTTAAGTCAAAAGAAGGGGGACATTTACAGGAGGAAAAGAAGAGGGGGGGGGAGAAATTTTTGAAAGAGGTTAGGGAGATGAAAGGAAAAAAGCCGGGGTATGAATCTCAGGGGGAGCCAAATTGACTAGGGGAATTCTTAGGAGTTAAGGGAAAATATTTCCAAAGGTCGGAATTGGGGGGGGGGTAAAAAGTTAGGAAATGGAAGAACTTAGGGGTACTAAAAATATTAGCTAATCGTTAATTTGAAGGAAGGAGGGGGGGGCGGAAGGGGGGGGGGGAGTAAATTTCTGGTGAAGAGGGAATGTGGGTTTTTGGGTGGGGGGTGGGGTTTTTTGGGGGGGGGGGGTTTTTGGGTGAGATTTAAAGTTAAGGTTTAATAATGGAAAGAACAAGAAAAAATGCTGGAAGGGAGAGGAACATAAAAACTTGAGAAAGGACACCGTCTAAAGGGGAAGAAATTCAATTAATTAAATAAATTAGATACACAACATAATTACCTACGGAGTAAAAGGGGTGAACTTAATGGGCAAAAATAAATGAGCTGTCCGCGTGTATAGCAAGCATAATGCATACAGGTGTGAAAAGGGGGAGGCTTTAGATAAGGGGGATGGTGAAAAGGACCTTGAGAGGGGAAATACAAGGGTCGCAGGAATAAAAAAAAAAACCAAAAGGAGAGGAAAAGAGAGAGGAAAAAAGGGGGGAGTATCGCAACGTAGCTGGTTACATACTATCTAAAGTCCTCAGGCACAGAGAATAGCATACAGGCGGACAAGGCAGAAGAAGGGGAGTGGGGGGAATGGGAAATTTGGGAAAAAGAGATTTTACTCACGGTATTTGAAGGGGATGGGGGGGTATATAGAATTGGAATTAACAGGATAAGAGTAGGGAAAGTCTTTGAACAACAGGATGTACTACTTCACACAGTGGACATTGATTAGAAGGGACATGGGAAAAAATGAACTGAGAAAAGGAGAAAAAAAAAGTTCTTACCGAATTGGGGGGGAACGAAGAATAAAAAACGGATGCGGATCCGGGGAAATAGAAGACTTTATAAGATGGGATCCAATGTTGTACCCTAAGGCCCTAATTATATAAACAGGAAAAACAAAAAAAGGACGAAAGGTTGGGGGGGGGGAAAGGGAAAGGAGGGAATCCCTAGGGAGAAATGAAATACGGTTGAGGGTTAAGTGGCGAAAAAAAGATAAGGAAAAATTCTAGGAAAAGATAAGAAGGTAATATCCGATAAATTTTCTGTCGCTGTAAAAGAGAAGGACGGAAAAGAAAATGGAAAGCAACTTAAGTTGCATGGCACAAACAAGTAGGGTACAAGGGGAGCGGGGTAGGGAAAAAAAAGAACTACACCGGTCCGAGCACAGGAGTAAGGGGTGTCTTAAACTTGGAGTTTAGGGGGTGGTGGTCTAAACGGCAATAGGGGTGATTCTCGACCACTTTCTAAAATCCGTATCATGTGGGGAGGAGAACTAGAGGGTAGGGAAATTAAAAAAGTTAAAAGGAGGAAAAGGACGTATCTAAGAGGATAAGGTCCCAAAGGAGGGGAAAAGGGGTTTACTCAATATTACTCTCTTTAAAAGATTACCGGTGAGGATTGGGACAAGAAGCACTATAGGCTCCATTAAGCAAGGAACGCCATGGAGGTGGAACTCACAGGGCAAGTGAAATAACTGTCCGGGTACTGGAACTGTAGGCAGAAATCTATTGTAGAAGACACATCGCAATGGGTTCTTGGGCCAGAAGAAAGGAAAGAAGACGCGGGAAAAAAGGTTAAAGAAAGGAGGGGGGGAAACAAAAGAGTGGTCGTATTAGGGAAGGAAGGACGGCAACACCAGAGATGGGGGTGGCGACAGTGGTCGGAAATCATATAATAAAAGAAAGGTAACGCTATGGAACAAGGGACCAGCTAACGCTCCTAAAGGGTAAAGGGGGGGGGGGGTTGGAAAAAGTACAGAAGTGGGACAAAGAGAAGGGAAAGGGGGGGCGAAAGGGCCATCCCAAAAGCCAAAGGGGGAAATGAAAGACCTCGAAGGGCGATGTCATCGAGGGAGAAACGGGAGAATGCCGGCTCGTTTGTACTCCCTGGAAAGGCCTACTGGAAAAAGGAAAAAAGGTTCATAGCAGATAGGGTCCCACCTGGGGGAGACACTCTTCTCCTACGGCGTTGCGCTATCTAGCAAAAACAGGGATACGGATAGCGGGGAAGGGGAAAAAGGAAAAGTTGAAGCGAATACCAAAATCTGAGGCTCCCTGCGGTCTGAAAAAGTGCACGTTAACCCGTTCGGGCAGGGTTGGGGGGGAACGAATAGAAGGGGAGAACAAAAGGTTGGTGGGGTCGGTGCAGGAAGAAGACGAGGGGACATCTTTTTGGGCCCAAAGCAAGGTTCTCAGTGGTCCAGCTTATCGGTTCTCCAACGTAATGAAGGGAGGGAGAAGGGAAACACTAAAAATTTGGGAACGAAAGCAAAGGTAGTTTATAACCGGGGGCAATCGCTTTCGGGGTTGGGGGACTCCAACGCAAAAAATGGGATTCTGGGGGTGCCTGGAGGGAGGTAGCTCTCCGCGACTCTCGAAACAAACACGGGTAGAGCTAATCTCTGAACAAAGCAATGCTGGTGGGAACTCCCCCAAACCGTAACCGGCGAGGGAAACTCGGGGCCTGACTAAAGAAAAAGGGTTGGGGGCCGTCGTGAGGAAGGGTTAGAAATTCCCCTGAGAACTCCGGCTCACTTGGGCGGGCCAAGGACCAATGGAAATAACAAGGGGGTTGAGGACAGGAAGGACTCGAAGGGAACCAGAAACGGTCCCTCGCTAATGATTCCCCTACAACAACTGTCTCGGATGTCAACAAGACCAAGAAATTTTCCTCGGGGACGGGGGGGGGAGCATGCCCGCAGTTGCTTCACTGAGTCATCGGGGGGGAATCAGGAAAAAACCCAAAGAGGGAAAGCCGGGAAGACGGTGGGGGAAAGGAAGCCAAAAGTAGGGAGGGAAAGTAGCTAAGGGGCCATCACATTTTCAGATAAACTCTAAAAGGCTTTGGACACGTCAGGTCTCGGCCGTCCAGTTTTCCCACAGCGGGGAGCAAGGGATTGACAAAGGGGAGAAAAGGAAAAGGGAAGAGTAAGACTAGGAAAGGTCCGATTCATAAAAGGTGGGACGGGGCCTGGGGAAAGAAAAAACATGGAGGCAGGTAATTTTACTCCTAACGGTAAAACCTTAGACGACTGCTCGTCCCGACGGGGTATATAGCTTTACAAGACAGGGAGAACTAAATTACCGACGTCGAAAAAAGAGTCTGGGGGAGGAAAAGAAAGTGACATACCTTACACCCGAAAAAATGTGGAGTGAAAAAACCGTCGGATCGTGCGGGTCTAGAAAAAAAAACAATTCTTAGGGGATAGGGCTAAGAGAAGCGGCCCAAAAAGGCCTTACTTACTGCGGGTGGAAAAAGAGGAAAGAAAATGGAGGAAGTCAAATAGGAATGGATAGGCTTGGTCAAATATCCGGAAGGGGTATTTTCCAGTCCGACGCGACTATGTGAGGGAAAAAACTTAAAGAATGGGAAAGGGTAAAGGGGGGTACGGGAAGGGGGAGAAGACCATGGATTAAATAGACGAAAAGAAAACGATTTTCGAAAAACACAGAGGCAAAAAGGGTTAGGAGTTTGCGCATCTCCGGAAAAAACTTATGAAGTCTCCATCCTGGCAAAAAAACAAAACAAAGTTTCAAACAAACAGAAACCTCCCCTTTTTCAATCACCCCAAAGGGCCTGCGTGAGTTTCCCCGAGATAAAATACTATCAAACCTCCTGGGGGGGGGGGGGGGGTTTGGTACCACTGGATAGACCCGGTGACCCGTTAAGTTAATGGTTATGAAACTTTACAGCGAAAAGAAAGTGGGGGGTAGAAAGAGGGGGTATAGGATGGGAAAGAAATGCAGAAGGGAGGAAAAAGAATCGGGAGATGAGCTTTTAGAAAAGGACTAACATTCTTTGAATGGAAGGAAAGAAAATTTATTAAAGACCAGAAAGGGGGCCAAATTTCTTGTTTTTAAAGAGATAATAGGAACTTTATTGGAGATGTAAAGCGGGGGGAGCAGGGAGCTTCGGCAGCTGTATGGAAGGGGTATTTTATGGGGGGGGGGGGTGTTGGGGGGGGGGGGGGGTTTGTTGGGGGTTTTTTTTGTGTTTTTTTTGTTGTTTTGGGGGTTTGGGGGGGGGGGGGGGTGGGGGTGGGGGGGTAGGTGTTTAGTGTGTTTCGCAATTCCAGGGGGGGGGTATCTAAAGAAATGTAGTGAAGAAGGTTGTTTGGAGATTGACTTATTGGGGGAAGATCCGATAAAATAATATGCCCATGTCCTAATACTGAGGAAATAAACTTTATAATGCAAAGTCAGAAAGAGCACTTTAAGTTAAAAAAAAAAGGGAAAAGGAGAGATAACACAACAGCCAGTAATAAAGGAGAAAATGATGGAAAAAGGGAAAAGGTACGGAAATACATGATCTTCATTTTGTGATAGACAATCATAATGCACACATGTGTGGAAAAAATATTTATGAAGGGAAATGTCAAAGCTACGGGAAGATGACTAGACACGGTCAGGGATCGCAACAAAAAAAAAGGGGGAGAGGGGGACTGAGACACGTGTCTAAGGTCAAGAGAATATCTTTGACATAAAATGGAGAAGGAATCCCTTCCACCTTTGGCAGAGTGAGAGGAAAAACGCGACACACGTAGAAGTTATTTTTTGCCAGCCTTAAAGGGGGGTTCACTAAGGGGAAGGCAAGGGTTTAAGGGGGGAAGGGGGGGGGGGTGAAGAAGTGGGGGGAAGTAAAGGAAGGATGCTTATACGTGCGGGGATAAAGGGGTTCTGTACTAAGAACATGGCATAATCTCTGACATTATTAACAATTTAGGAATCTCACACAATACTGAGGAGAACAGGGGTAAGAAAAAAAATAAGAAAAAAAGGATTAATGTAATAAGGTAATATATCAAAAGAGGAGGGGGGGGATGTGGACACTAAGGGGCAAAATAATCTAATTCGTAAAAAAAGTTACGGATTAAAAGATTTTTATTAATGAATATTCATAATAATGAAAGGGGGTAGGGGTTTCAAAGGGGCGAAAAGAGGAGGGAAATTTTCGCGGGGGGGAGAGAATCGAATGGAATATCTAAAGATAAAATAGAAAAACTTTCCTCTGGGGGGTCTTAAAGCTATCTAAAAATGAGACGCCAAGAGGGGAAAGTGAAACAAAAGAAGGAGTTCCAGAATCTCGGGGGGGAGGAAAAAACTTCACCAAAGCGCAAGTAGTCAGAGGGGAGGGGGAAGGGTCTGGGCTGGGGGTTTAAGGGAAAGACTTCACTATGGCGGTCATGCGCACACACGGCTTGCAACCACAATAAGGAGGGATGGGGGGTTAAAATGGGGAGAACCTCGTGAGGGAAGAGTTTTACGGAAACAGAAAAGATGGCGACGTTTATCCAGTGATACGGTCAAATGAGGGGAAGGGGGGGACCGAAAAGGTAGGGAAACGGAGGGATGGTCAAAATTATTACCGGTGTGAGTTGGACCATAAACCCTAGAAGAATCCCGGATCAAGGAATGGAGTTAAAAACTGTAACCATAACTGGAAGTGAAAGTAAGGACCTTGGTTCGGAAAACGCGGGAAAAAAGGAAGATGATATTGGGTCGCCTCTCGCCAAAATGTACACGAATTGGGGGGGTTCTGCCGACTCCGTCACGACGCGTGGGTCTCCCAGTCGGGACGGGAAAGAGGGATTCGTATTCCTTAGGGACGTAAGAAACAAAAAGGAAGGGGGGGGGAAGGGGCATGCGGGAAAAAGCAGAGGTAGAAAAAGAGGTAAAGGGTAACAAAAAGGGAAACGATCCGAGCTCCTCAGGGGCCGTTAGCAGGTACAAGCTGTCCCGCGGCGAAAAAAGTGCTTCAGAACAGAAAAAGAAAAAAATTACAACTCAAAAACGGCTGAAAGCGTACGAAACTGCAAAAGATAAAAAAAACTGTCCCATGGAACTGAAGGCTCACGAAGGGGGAACCCTGGAACGCCAGGGGGCAGAAGCAAAGGGAAAGGGAAAAAAACAGAAACAGGAAGTTCGCGTCGATCCAGCTATGTATCCAAAACTTGGCTAACGAACTTAGGCCAGCGTTGCGTCTCGAAAGCAGGCCCAACGTAGAAAAACGGCGGAGGGAATGACGGGATTCAAAGGTGAGGAGAAGAAAAGCGTGACGGCCCCGTCAAAACGGGTGAATGAATAACAGGCGTACTTACACAAACGGTAGGGCTTTGTTTGGACACGACTGCTCCAACGTTTGGGGGGCGTGGAAGGAAGGCGACGGACCGGGGGGGGGAACGAGATCGGCCTGGGCTCACACAGGTGGGCGTGTCAAACAGGGGGGAACCGGATCAATTTCTCCCAGATCAGCTTTATCAACTAAATCATACCGGAAAGGGAGGGGGTGAAGGGAAGGAAATGGCAAAAGAGATGGGGGGGGGGAACTGGTTGGGGGAGTCGAACAGACAAAAGCCCTTGATGTGGGGTGAGAAGAGTAGCCTCTCTCACACCCGGAGGTAAAAGAGGAGATAAGTCTAAAACACATGAAGATGGGGGGGGAGCACAAACCCACCCAAAGCGATTGCCTCAGGCGAGCAAGTACCACTCCCGGTTCAGTTCGGGCTTATTTATCTTCATGACGGAGCTACCGTGGAGGAAAAAAAGGAGAAAAGAAGGAAAAAAAGGGGGGGGAAGAAAATGTGGAAAGGCCACTAAAATCAAAAAAGGAAAACAAAGAGGGGAACCGCTGTAGGGGCCTGGGAAAAAAACAAACACGGGGGGAAAAGACCTTTATGTAAAAACCCACGGGGTGTCAATGAGGGGAACGGTTATCGGCCCTGAAGAGGAAAAAATGGTAGGACTCAGTTTGGGAATAAAGTCCCAGCGACGCCGAGAGGGGCCTAGGTCAGAAGGAGCACCTTAATTCCGGCAGCTCGCGCTGGACCTGTGCTGCAGGTATCGGGAAGAAGAGGGGGGCGGGAAAAGGAGCAAGCGGCGTGCGGAAACAGGGGGAAAAAATCGTTGAACGCATGCCCCGGAGACACTCCGAGAAAATTACCGAGGCGCAGGCGAGGAAAACCGGGTTTTGGGATAGCGTGCCACCAGTTGCGGGGGCCTCGGGGACAGAGTGAAGGAATCAGGAGGGGGACACAAAAAAAAAAGGATGGATACGACGGGCTTCCCGCAAAAACGTTTACAATAGCTGGACGGGAGCCTTGTCTACGATTATTTACCCGTAATCCAAAAATCTAGGGGCTACGCATCGAAATAAGAAAATACTAGGGCGTCCAACGGGGAAGTAACGCAAAACGCTTAGACCCCGGAGTCAGAAGAAACCAAAACAAGGACGTGCGATAAGGGGCGACAAAGATCATTGAACGACGAAAGGAAAAAAAAGCCTACCAATGTCCCTTGAAATTAAAGGGGAGGGGACAATTGGAAACTCAATGGGGAACTAGTCAAGGAAACATAGAGGGGCGTAGGGGTAAAAAGAGAAAAAGTACTTATGGCCTCCAATCTCCACGGGGTCTCGACTATGTGAATACAAAAAGATAATTTTCCAAGAGGTAATCGGTAAGGCAATGTGGCAGTCTGAAACTCACGAAAAGGGTTAGAAAAAGAACACAGGGAGGCGAAGGGAGGGGGAAGCAATGGGGTGCGCCAAAGACGCCACTTGAAAGGAGACTCAAATGAAAAAAAGCCCCAAGGGGGGCAAGAACCATCGGGGAAAAAGGCTCGTGCGTTTCGAACCGAGATTACATGGCTCTAACTCCTTGGGGGTGGAAAAGGAAAATCGACTGGGGGGGGGGAGTGACTTTATGGGGTTGGAAGGGGCAAAGATACTTACAGCGAAAAGAGGGGGGAAAAATAGTTCAAGGAAATTTCTGAGGGGAAGATAGGACCTATCAAATCCGTATGAAGCGCTTTTCGCCACCGGAAATAAAAAGGGGGGGAAGGAGGGATGAAAGGAAAGAGGAAAAACAAAAGGTTCAGAACTTTGTGGGGAAATTTAATATTGGAGAAGGTAGGGGTACTATATGGCACAGAGGATAACAGGGGAGACTAGATGTATATTTTAAGGGAAGTAAGTTTGTTCGCAGTCCAGGGGGGGGTCTGGAAAAGGTCGGGAAGAGGGGGGGAGATTGTCCTGGGATTTTTAAAAATGGAAGAAAAATCAAAGAAAACAATTCTTAAATCAATGGGAGGGGGATAAACTTAGAAAACTCGCCTCCTGTAAAGGTTAATTCAAGAGAATAACCCAACAGAAAATTAAAGAAGGGGGGGAGAGGGGGCCCTTGAGGGACAGGGAAAAAATAAGGGAGACTGTGTCCGCGTGGTAGAAAGAAATGCATACAGTTTTGCAGACTTCGGATGTAAGGGATTTCACCGTTTTGAATGAAGATGACAGACACGGGGGCGGGAAGGAAAAAAAACAACAACGAGGGGAATGAAGAAAGGAAAGGGAAGGGCAATCAAAGAAAAGTGGGAAACAGAAACTGGACTAAAGGAGAAGGACAAAGGGGACATTATGCGGTGCTATACACGCGAGGACATATCATTTGATTTTGGCCATGTCCATGAAGTTCAAAATGAAGTGACACTCCACGGTAGGGGACGGTGGGGGGGGGGGTTAGACTTGGGAATTAAAATAGAGAGTGCCTTTAAGAGACGGGGGGGCATGGGGTGGCAAGAGGGACTGGCCCGATTAATAGTTGAGATAAAAAGTAATAAAAATAGAAAAAAGGAGGGGGTCAAGAAATTTGGGGAAGGGAAAAAGGATGAAACAAAAGAATACTTGAAAGAGAAGACTTAGGAAGGAAGGGGGAGTCATATTTACATAAGGCCCCACGTGCCAAACCCTAATAAGACTAAACAAGTGTACGAAAGTTGGAAATAATTGGTGGAAGGTAGCATATGGTCCATGGAAGAAATACTTGTGGATTTGGGGCCGTGTCGAAAAGAAACGATTTTTATAGCGAGAAAAGATCCGTGAAAGTCTAAAAAAAAAAAAGAAAAGGGTCGTTTGGAGAGAAAAAAAATAGAGTAAAAAATCCGGACGCAAATAGTCTGGAAACCCAAAAAAGAAATAGGACCATGGGGGGAATCGGGAGAAACTAACGAAGCACCGTAGTCAGAGGTCCTCGGGACTGGGAGGGGTTGGGGGCGGGCTCAATATGGCCAGAGAAGCACACCAAAGGGATCAATCACCGTAAAAGATGTGAAACGTTCGAAATCGGCGGTCGAGATTCGACGACAGGGGACAAGAGTCCAAGAAAACCCATTAGTCAAACCGCGTAGGTTGACAACAGTCGCGACCGCGCGTGATAACCATAATTACTGGATTGACCATACAGACGCAGTTACCAGTTCAACGGACGAAATCAAGGGGAAGGGGGTGGAGAAAATCCCGGGTGTACCAGAAGGCAGTAAATGACCGTGGGTCTTAATCGGGATTTCATAGATCTAGGGGACTCGCCACCTGAAAAGACGAATTGGGGAGGGGGGCCGCTCCGGCACGACGAAAAATTACTCGACAGGTGGCCAAACCCTATGATTTGAAAAAGACGATGCGTAATCACGGTTTGGAGGACGTTTAAGTAAATCAAGACGGAAGCGTAAGAGGGAGAACGAAAGAGCCCAATTGAAAAAGAACTCTGGTACCGGGCGCTCGACTACAGACTTCAAAAGCCTCAACTGGGCCGACCACTCTCCATATAAACAAAGAAAAATCATCGCGAAAATCCTGACGTGGGCAATGCCGGCTCACGCTGGGGGGAACCAGGGACCCGGGCCGAGAGGCAAGAACGGATTGGGCAAGAGCTCAGCTATGTACAGTGCTTTCCCTCTCAACTGCGCCGGAATGAAGGTGCCTGAAACATCGGCCCCAACGTAAAGAAGTCGCTGGCCTGTCAAGATTATCTCTACATCGGACGCCCCGCAGAAAGGAGTAACCGGGGACGAGGGAAACCGTCTGGCGGGTTGCCTCCCCTAAACAGGGGAGGGTGCATTCGCGAAGAGCTGGTGTCCGGAGAGACGAAAAACTTTGCTCTCCATGGCCTGTGCGATCCGGGAAAGACATCTTACGCAGGCCGTTTAGCCTAAAGCATGCCTCAAGGAAATAGCGGTTACCGGGGGGGGGCTCCAGCCCATATTGAAAGTGGTTTGCG
>Ga0179591_1330818_pt1 | contig 13598 bp, 14 predicted proteins | sample CZOMad2_1_08_16f_FD_182891 | JGI IMG/M metagenome (GOLD analysis project Ga0179591, IMG submission 182891) | Vadose zone soil fungal communities from Angelo Coast Range Reserve, California, USA - CZOMad2_1_08_16fungal (PacBio error correction) | ecosystem: Environmental > Terrestrial > Soil >...
AGAGGGGAGAGATCTTCATAAGGGATGAGCTAAAATAAGGGCGCTGGTGCCTGACGTGAACAGAACAGGACTCGCGGCGGATCGTGACCATCAGAAAAGGGGTTTCGTTTGCTTGATGTATCTTGCCGCTAGCCACGGTGGCCCTTCATAGACTTCCCAACCATGAGCGGTCACCTCTAGAAACTTTGCTAAAAATCGCTCCTCGGACGGGCATTTTCTGTTGAATCGAACATCAAAGGGTCTCTTCAGGACCTAGTAAGTCCCCACTTCAGCGCGTGGGCAAGGGGGAAAAATTTTTTCGCTACAGTGAAAGAACATGAGCAGCGATTACTTTATGTTCAGGACAGAAGAGACGAAAAGATACAGATGTCACGCTTGTGCAAGCGATGGGGAACGTTTGGATCTCCAAACAAAGGGGGAGGAAGTTACGCAAAGATCGCTGGCGCCGGAAGAAAGAATTGAGATCCTCAGAGGAATTTCTCTGTGGGCAGCCATCCCAATCGGGGGGGGGGGGAAGCTATTGGAAAGTCTAGCTAACAAAAAAAGCAGGTGGAAGAGGGGGAAAGTAGTCATTACAAGAGGCACTGGTGGCCGGTCAAGCAACGTCCTAAGATAGTGTCTTGCCTAAAAGGGATACTAAGATCGGGGGTGGGGTCCCGAAACAAAATTCGAGCGGCCATTGTTTGAGCCGAGAAGGATATCAACAGGGTCCTCACGAGGTAAAGCAGAAAGGGTAGAATGGGAGAGATGAGTGTTCTTGCAGGGCCTTAAGCGGAAAGCAAGGTCACTGGGTCGGTCATTTCTAGAAGGCACGACACATTCCTAGCACGCGGGGTTAAGATGGGTGCTAGGACAGGGGAGAGTACGCAGAAAAAAGGAAAACCGGGGCAGTGCTATGACAGAGAAAGGGGACCGGAGCTTATTCGAGGTGATAGGGGAAAAATCGGGGAAAAGGAGGCAGATGGTGGCAGCAAGGCCATTAAAGGCCACCGTGGAGAGAGGCAATCCCAGAAGAACCCCGAAACCAGTCGAAGTCAATGAGGTCACAACGAACCAAGGGGGGAGAAAGAAACAAACGTCTTTATAAAGAACACTCCTCAAGGTTATCACCCAGATGAGTCTTGAGATACAGGGATATTGTGCGAGAAACCGGTAACGAACAGCAGCACTCTACAAAGGGCAAGCCTCCGCGGATAGCGACTGCGGAGGGAATGAGCGGCTAGAATCGTTCTATTAAGGTCTACTACATCTCCATGGAGAAGAAAATCAAGACCATGAAAATAAAAGCCCTCACATACCGCCGGAGAAAAAGCAGTAAAGTTAAGAAGCGAAACGGGAGGCGCTTTTGAGGTCTTAATGAAGGGAGAGGAAATACCTATCTAATTCAGCGGCTTATACTCGGTCTTGGGGGAGGTGGATATCCTAAGGTTTAGAAGAGGGAACTATGCTAAAGCGGGACGTAAGAAAACCGATAAAAATAGGCAAAAGAGGCGAAAATCCTACCCAGTCAAAGAGTAATTCCTTAATCCCTCCAGGATGGGCATGAAAAGAGGACAGGCAACATCAAATGGAAGATGCCGAAATTCGTTGACGAATAACACCAATTGGAAGGAAATCTCGTTCATACAGGCGAAGGATAAACATGACAGAGAAGAAAAAAACTGGTAAAAAGTCCCCCAGGGAGTAAAGGGACTGTCTGTCTTAGGAAGGTGTCTCAGCGAAAAAACGGGGCTGAAAGAGGTTACCAAGAGCAGCTTCAGAAAAAGGGCCCCTTTCATCTCGAAAACACGCGGGGGGGTGCCGCTCCACCAAAAAGAAACCTAGTCTAGAGTGATCCCCTGGAACAAATGAATGCTGGGCCTAACGGTTGGAGAAGAAAGCCTAAAGGCGAGTTCATTATAACGCAGAACAGATTTAGGTTCAAAAATTTTTTGGAATGGACCTGCTAACACGACATCGTGCAAAATGCAGAGCGCAGAAACGTGGGTGTTGGGGGGGGGGGGGGCAAAGAAGCAGATGTCGTGAATGGTCCATCGTCCCAAGGTTCAAAAGCATAGCAAACCGCTTAAGGGACTCCGTGATAATTTCATGGCAATGGTCCGGAACCTCCCTTCGGGGGAAAGGACATATTGAAGATATGACGATTCAGGGTCGAGTGTATGAGGAGAGAAGCCAAAAAGCTTCAAGGAGTAGTTTTCACGAGTCAAGGTGACGGCACGCAACAAGCAACCCCAAAGAGGTGAAAAAGGGGGATTTCTTAAGGGCAGTACGAAGAATTGCGCCCTGTTTACCCTGAGAGACCCAAAGGGACATTAACAGGGGTGGTTGAGAATCCATGCCTCGAAACATGTGGGAACAAACTCAAAGTTAATTACGATTCAATTCGATCTAAAAGAGAGGGGGTTGTCTAGGTCGATGACTTAGAATGAAAACAGGGTCGTCACCGTCCTAGAGGCCGTCGGATCATTGGTCTAGAAAGGGACGTTCATCCGCTAATCACCGGGTGAGAGCGAGAGGGAGAGTAGGAGTCGATTCGCATTTGTCCCAAATGCCTTTAAGGCTAAACTTGTCAAAAAATCGTGGTGAAAAAATTGTGGGGGGTTGGTATTGCTGACGGAGGGACACTGCAACTGGGGACCTGCGCGCAAGGGAAGGTGGTCTTGTCTAGCATAGAGCCGGAAATCTCTGTGAAAAAGACTGGATTTGGAGAATCGACTAGTGGCGGGCCAACACGTTACTAGGTAGAGACTGGAAGGAACCAAGAGAGGAAGGGCACGAGGGGGGGCGGTGAGGGACGGTCCGCTGAGCTTGGTGACTGCGAAGATGTCGACCTCTCAAGAGGGTAACTTCAAAAGTTCTACTTGAAAGGTTTTAGCTATACCTGCTTTAAATCTTTAAAAGGGGAAAGACGAACCGCAATGAGGGATAGCTTTCCTTGAAACGTCGGGAGGGAGCATTTTCTTGAAGCGGGCACGTAACCCGGTTTTGCAGTAGCCGTTGAAGGGGTCAGCCCTTAGACTATAACATCAGGGGTGCCGCACCAAGAAAAGGACTCTAACTAGGATGCCTCATCCGCCTAACGAACTAGCACCTGAACATCCCGTCTGCTAACTCCGATTCTATTTTACTATTAGGTTTAATGGATGGGCTATAGAAAGGAGAGTCATTACGAACGGGGAGAAAATACTGTGTCCTTTGAGCGTCCTCCGACCAGGTCGTATACGAAAGGGGCGATTGGGGTTCCGGGATGGGGTTAAAGGGGGAACAAGAATTTTTGCTATTTTATTGGGAAGGGCCCCGAGCCGGGCAGCCTAGCTAGGAAAGGAGGCCCAGGAGAGGCTTGACGAAACAGGACTTTCTCAGAGGGGCTTTGACGCCGGGTCTGTGGTCAGTCGGGGAAGAAAGGTAGATGGGGAATACAGAGGAAGGGTCAGAGAAAGGGCTCTGCTTCCACTTGCGCGATGGGCGGGGGCTTACATGGCAAGATCATCAAAAGCCCACGGCCCCATGGCGCGTAATGCCAAGGGGCTTATGGAGGGAGCGGGAGTCGCGTAACCGCGAGGGGGCAAGCCTGCAAGGGGAAACGGAGAAAAACGCGGGTGTCCATTCTCGTTTGCTAAAGTTGGGGGGATAAGAAGTATGGGAATTGAGGGGTAATTGGCTTTGATGGTCCACAGCAGGCTTGCGCGCGGTTAGGGCCGTGGGTGTCCGAGGGGGGGGGAACGAGCCTGAACGTTAGCGAGGGCAGGGCAGAGTCTGGACAGATTAGAACGGGCAAAAACCGGAGGGACCTGCATCCACAAGTTACTCAACAACCCTGAACCGCGCAACCGATAAACGGTGCAGGGGAGCTTCAAACCTAAGCCTCTTTCTAGAGTGTGGCGAAGCCAGGAGGCGCAATTCACGAGATAAGCCTCCAAGGTGGGGCAGGGAGCTTGTGGTAAACCTAAAGCCCTTCCTAACTAATGGGGATGTAACTTCTAAAAGCGAGTTCGACCTATCAGGGTATGAGAACAAACACAACTTATTAAGGAGAAGTATATAATAACAAAAATTGATGGGAGACCGGCCGCAGGCATATAGCGTTCATCGATCGCAGGCAAAGGTACGTTGTTTTACACATAGCCTGAAAACAGAAGAAGAGGGTTAATGAACATGCGACAGCGGGGCGAGTAACACAACAGCTAAAAAGCGAAATATCAGGAAGGGAGGAAGGTTATCGGATCGGGGAATTCTGTTGGAGAGAAACATATTACAGGTAACGTCGGGGGTAACTTCTAATCTGGAGGACCAAAATATCTATTGTGAATCTGAAAAAGCATTAGGAAGGGGGGAAGGAAACAACCCAGAACCTCAGCCGGCTCAAAAAGAGGGAAGGATTCAGAACTCTAAAATGGCAAGGAGAAGGATCTTATGATAGAGAGGTAGTTATACACAGCAGTTCCTCTTCCGGGGATAGATCCGGGTTGCACTTGTAATTGCAGTGGAGCGGGGACTCTAAGAAAAGCATGAGCGCGACCAGGGGGAATTACCGACGAAGCGATGCTTTCAAGGGGGAGGCTATTTCATTAAGGGACAGTAACCGGACTTCAGCCGGCAGATGGTACTAAAAAGGAAGCTTAGATCGATAGGACTGTGCAACAATTTTAGAAAAGGCGTCACTACACCAGGGAAGGGGGCCGCGTCAACCGAAGACAGGGCGCAAACTGAAGGTTAGAAGCGGGGGTGGCAGTGCAATCTTACGCGCGCAAAAAGCAACCCTCAGACTCCCACATGAGGAAAGGCAACCATTAAAACAATAAAGTGAGGAGAAAACGGGAGGAGGGTAGGACTTCCAATGGGGAGAAAAGTAGTGCTGATCCTTAGGGGGGGAATTCTATTAGAATCTCCTTCAAAAAAGTCAACTTACCCGGCCGTTCGACTCGAAATGAAAACTTCGGATTTCTGTTCTATTCGCTATCTGATGAGGACTCTGGGTTCTGGTTGTTACCGTCTGGGTTTCTCTGGTATGTTGCGGCCCTATATAGCGTACCGGCCGTACTTCCCAACGTATGAAAGATTTATTGACCGTTCCTGATCCACCCATACTTGGCTCAAATTCATGCGGTGCGGTTTAAAAGGGAGAAGCGAACCTTGCACAAGGGGTGTCTAAGCATGGGGAAGTCAAGCTTTCGCTGGAAGCATTCAAACCAGCGAGAATTAAGCCAAGCAGACATTACACACTTCGCCAAAGAAAAAGAGCTGGAACCGGGCCTAGACGGGCATCTCGAAAAAGGTGAGGAAAGTACGTCGCAAATAATAGTCGCAAGGTACTTAGAGATCGGAGAACTCGGAACAGCAGCACGAGAGGTAAAAATGAGCTTAAAGTTTCAAACTGGGTAGCTCATCAGAAAAAAGGAAAAAAAAATCATAGCTCGGGCACCCCGAAACTGCCCTGTAAGTTTAAGTCTTGGAAAAAAGACGAGAGCAAGAGAAAAGGCATTATTATCACGGTGAGCTCCTACGTGAACGCAAAACATCGATCAGCCGAGGAGGTAAGTTCCTTGCGCCGGGGGTCTCCTGAATCTAGCGAAACCATTTTAGAAAAGAACATGGAAAGGAAATGCACCTATCTGAGGGGCAACACATTGACTGGGAGAGCTTCCCTCAAAAACATTCAAAACACCGTTGGGGGACGGGCCGGGGGAGAAAGGCTAGAAGAACTCAAGGCATAAAAGAAAGGGAAATCTTCAATTTGTTGCAGAGGGAAAGGGAATCTGGGAACGACAGCGTGAAATGAATAACTTCATTGCGACGATAAAAGAGACTACACAGGTCCTCTTAGCCTCCAGCCGCCACCTCCGGTCAAAAGCCGGCGGGATCGAAAATAGAGGAATTAGCAAGGACTTCACCGTTAAGTCAAAAGTCAGTTAAAGGGGGGGGGCTTAGCACGAGAAAAAATACTTCAGATGGAAAACCCATCAACATTAGCGCAGCCTAGAATGAATGTAACGATTTTATGCAGGAAAAGATCAAAAAAATGGGGGTCATGAATATAAAGACTTGTACTGTCTAGAAATGACTCCGGTATGGAGGAATCTCCCACCGTCCGGAAAGATGAATCTGATGAGGGGTCCAGGATGACGGAACGCTCGAGGGTTCTTCTCTTGCGGACAGGAACATCTGGGGGTGGGATTTTGAGCTCTTGGTGTGGTCGGAGCAGGAGGTTGAGAGGAGCAGGGGGGTTATGATTTACGAAGATGAGAGCGCCTCCAATAAGAATGTACTCATGGGGGAAAATTTGGGGAGTGGGGGATGAAAGCCAGAAGGTCAGTAGCGGAGGTCTTGACTATAGCCTATTAAGGGCAACTGTGGGGGGAGGAGCAGCCGGTCAGGCATCTGGAAAACAGTGTTGATCTCAGAAGAAGAACCCTTAATTATAAGAGAATTAGATGGAAGTTGATATAGCACAAGCTCTTTACTTGACGCCCGGATTTCAGATACGCGTCTGGGACAAAATAAAACAGCGAAAGAGGGGGATGGAATAAGGAACCGGAAAGGTAATAAGAGAAATCTGCTTTTATAGAAAGGGTCTTCGCTCATCATTCACGAAGAAGCAAAGCAGGTCTTTATTGCAAAAAGGACAGAAGGGGTCGAGCGGCGTGTTCATGAGGGGGTTTCGGTGGAGATACCCAGGGCGCGGTCGTCTCAGTAAGGGACAGTGGAGGGGATTCCTATAAGGGGCCAATACTATTGGGCGTAACTCTTAGGAGGGAAAATTCGGAGAGGATGCACTGGTCTTGCGGTTCCTACCAGAAGGCAGAGCAAAAAACGCTGATCTCAGAGGGGGATAAAAGGACTTGTGTCTATGGGAGAAATAAATTTTACCGCAGAAAGGACTTTGTCGGAAGATAGGGTCAGCATCGTGCAGGGGTGGACGGGGCGGGGATTTTATCAGCGGGAATTCAATGGACTCCCAACAAGAGGCATACGGGCAAATCATAGGCAAAGTAAGGAAGAAGAGATAGGAATTGAGAGTGGGTCCATCAGAGACCTTACGTATTTAAGGTCTCCTCTCTAAAGAAGGTCAACAAGAACGTTCAACACGCGGGGGCAGAGGGGATGGGAGAGGGGGAATAGCGCAAACGAAGAAGAGAAAAGCCGAGCCATTGGAAGGTATTTTGCTGAATGCTCAGATAAATAGAATTAGAACGATTAACATATTGGATTATTTCAGCGAGGGGGGCTCGATCGGCGAGAATTGAAGAGGATCACCAAAGAAGAATGAGACACATTCAACTGCCATGTTTGATCTGAGATCTTAATCTCAGAAATTCCTCTCCTCTTCATTTCATGGAGAAGGGGGGGAACCGGAACGACGGGGCCGCATTTTTAGACTTGCCTTCGGACTCAAAAAAAGACAAATAGGTACCAGAAAAAGAGAGCCGGAGCAGGCAGAAACGGGATGGGGGGGGGGACGGGGGGGGCTAAATGAACTGAAAGGAAAGGAGGAGAGAGAATCCGGGCACTCGGAACTCTTGTCAAAACGTGCGGCGCAATCAGTTGAGCACGATCATGGGGAATCCGGGAACCACGTTTGGCATCAAACAGATGGTAAGGATTGTAAATAATGAGGCAGGCGGCTGACCAGAAAGGAATCTGGAGAGGATACGGGAGTCATGGAGAGAGCGAGCGCAATAAGGGGCATCTGGAAGAGGGGGTGGTTGAACGATGGACGAAAAAAGAAGCGCTATGTCCGACGCGACCAACTTTGCAGGAGCGGGCATGAAAGAAATTTATGCGAAAAGGGGGCTCATCAGTGCAAGAGGGGGAAGAGGTGAGCAATGTTTGGGGGATCAGTAAACCAAACCGGGAGATACGGCACTAATACAAAGAAACGAAACCCAGGCAACACGATCCACGAGAGCGCAAAAGTTCTTCTCCGCACGGGAAAAGCGAAAGGAGGGGATGAAAGAGCGAAAGCTGAGGGAGAAACTGGAGAGAAGAAATGTCAATAACCGGCCAGACACATCTGAGGACAAAGGTAAGAAGCCGGGGGAGTCGACAAAAATAGCCTTGGAGTATGATATAGCCTCCACGTTCTGCACAAGTTATACTACAAGCGCCGGGAAAGAATAACCAGGCCGGCGGGCAGTAGAAAACCACCTCCGGGACTTCCTTGTTCGAAAGAAGAGAGCTTAAACTATGGGAGGTGTGGGTGGGCGAAAAGAATGCTAAACGTAGGGGAAAGTAGAGAGATGATCAGTGGATCTCCATCCGTATCGTTCGGCAGACGATCTCGAGGGGCACGGAGCTTCCCGAGAAGCGCGGCGAATCAGCGGAATGGGAAGACTCCGGGTATAGTAAAGATGAAAGAATTAGCCGACAGGAAGGGAAAGATGCCGCGGAAAAGGGCGAATAAAAAGGAAGGAGTGCTCAGGGACAGCAAGCCAGAATAGCGAAAAAAGGAATTCCACGCCCGGGAAAAAAGAAAGAGACAGTTTTGCCTTGGCCGTCGTTCAGCGCCATAGGAGTAAAAACCAGAGGAGAACAGAGGCCAAGAGCAAAACGAATCCATAAACCCCTCCAGCAGGGACAATACTGGATGTCGGCTCCAGGCAAGCCGCAGGGTATAGTAAGAAGTGACGTTAAGAATTGGTCGAGGGGCAAAGAAACGGTGTTGGCAGGCCATCCAGAAAGGGCGAGGGGACATATGAGAGCTAAACGATGGGATTTCAGCGACTAGTGGGTCGGAGAAAGTACAAGTGAATGATAGCAAGTCGTACGTTTGGTTTGTAAAGCTCAGGGATGATGTAAAAAAGGCGAAAATTGTAGAAACTCCGACGATCTTCGTTGAACGGGAGCTGCAGGGGTAGCTGTTCTCAGAGCCAGAATTCCCGTGGTGAGAAGGCTAAGGGGAAAAAGTCTCAGGGATATCATTTGCGAGGAGCCTGACGGTGGCCGGGACGGGTATAAGAGGAGATATGCCGTCCGTCATCTCCAAGTATTTGGCAGCAAAGGATAACGGAGAAAGCTTCAGCCTTGAGGGGGTGCGGGATGAGAAGAACGAGAATTGCGGAACACAGGTGACGGGACTCTCTACCCAAAGGGGAAAATTTAATTGTGGGGGAAAGCATCGGAACTCTACGTTGACTGGGTGGGCCCCAAGACATAGTTGAAGGGGGGGGGGGGGGGGGTGGGGGGGGGGGGGGGGGGGGGGTGGGGGGGGGGGGGGGGGGGGGGGGGTGGAGGACGATGACTGGGGGGGTGGCGGCGGAAACCAGGGTTTTCGCAGTTCGATGGACGGGCGACTGACGAAATGCAACTGGGGAAATAGGGAGTAGGGAGGCTGGGTTGAGGACGACGGTTTTCCGCTCGGAGACCGGGGGGGGAGTAGAAGAGTTTCTTGTCTTTCTTACGTGCGGCTCAGGGATTGGGCCTTAGTGGGAAAAAAGATTGTCCACGAAGAGGCTTCTTGTGCCCGGGGGATTATTCTTGAGGGGGAGTGGTCTTGACATTTGAGAAGCTTTGAAGAGGGGGCCAGCGAGGTGCGCTTTGGGAATTGAAAACTGCTATCCGACCAATCTTGAAAGTTTGCTAGTCGCTCGGGAAAACCCCATGGATGCTAGAGCGACGCATCAAAATATCTCGAGTGTTTCAAATTGGGAGTGGACTGGGTCGTCCGAAGGGGAGATTGGCGCGCGAAAAGAGCCAAGGCGGCCCCCGAGAGCGGAACCGGGGTCGCCCGTCCCGACCTGCTGGGACCTCTTGAGCAAAAGGAAGGGAAGCTTGCGGAAGTAGGGTGAATAAGGAAAGGAAGTGAGACGAAAGTGCATCTTCAATGTCACGGGTCGCGGAAGGCAAGGTAGATAGAAGTGGAAGACAAGGTCTCGCCCACAAAAAACAAGAGTATATACCTATATAGCGACCAGAAAATCACCAGGTTTCGCGGAGAAGGGGAGGCTATTGGGGGTCAGGTTAAAAGTATGGTGCCTTAGACCAGGAGAAAGGTCAGAAGATTATCAAACTTCTGCCCCTTGTGGAGATGCAAACGAAGGTCGGGGGCGGCGGGCGGGGGCCCTTGACCTGGATGGGGCAATTGAGAACTGGTTCTTCTGGGGAAGTGCTATCGGCTCGTCAAGGGAGCTCGTAACCGGGCAAGAACGAAGAAAGAAAAAGGGATAAAGGACAGAGAACGAGGGGAGAAAGCTTCTGGGTGCCTGCGGCGTAGTGTCCTTCCTTCGGGTTCGAGGTCAAAAAAAAAAAATTGGCGCAAGGGCATCGAGAAGCCCCGCTCTCGGGAAAAGGAGGGCGAACTCAAAAGGGGCAATAGGAGAGGGCATTGTCAGGAATGACTGCATTCCTAAGGCCTGCGCTCCAACGTATCAAGAATTGAGCGCGAGGTACTTGACGAGCGCCTTCATGTGGCGGATGGGCTTACAAAGAATCTGAGGACGGCAAGTTGAAAGATTGTCAGGAATTACAACGCGCCAAGACTTGGGGGGTCTCCCCAGGTGGATATAAAAAATTATTTGAATTTGCAGGCGTTGGAGTGGAGGGTGAGGGATAACTGACAGACATTGCTTGCGGCAATGAGGGGTGAGATGTTTTCGGGAGGGGCGATTCCTAATGCAGAAAGGAGGGTCACGAAAGAAATGAGGGCGAATAGGGACGAAAAATTTTCAACCGAGTTCACCAAATGGGACGTAAAAAAACCGGACCGCAAAAAAAGACATAAAAAAAAGTCCTCTCAAAGAAGAATGAGAGGCATGACGAGCGTTCGAGAAGCAAAGGAGAGATAGTGTCACTCCTACTAGAAAATGTGGGAAGTGAGATGTTGGGACCGCATACCGCCCACTTTCCTCCTAAGTGGCGCTATTAACTGGAAAAAAATCGATGCACGAAAAAAGGGAAGGGGGGCTAGGCACCGGGAGCTCTCTCAAAAACGACAAAGGCTGGGAAATCATCTACACCTTGGGAAATAGTTCGTCGGGCCATCTGGGAGACAGGGAATCGATCAAGGAATTAGCTGAGGGGCGGGGGGGGGCTTGACCAGACTGGCAACAAGGCGCGGGATAGTGATTTCATTGTCTGCTCTCTTTCGCGGATAACCACTTATAAAGAGAGTCGAGTGCAGAACGGTCGTAGGGCGAAAACGGGGGGGGGGGGTAATTTCGGTGGGGGGAAGTACAATTTGGGGATGGAACAAGGGGGGGGAAACTTTCCCCTTCTAAGCTGTCCAGAATAGGAAAGTTCGCGCAAGAGTAGCAATTTACTTAGAAAAGCAAGAAAAAGGAGAACGCCTTCGACAACAGGGGCCTGTCTCGATCATCCAGACAATACACCGCAAATGTGCATACATAAAATAGCAAAGGATTAGACAAAACAAGTAAAGTGTAAGTGGGGCGTCCTGTTTACACTTGCCGAATTGGTGATCTGGGGGTCTGTACGGAGCAGAACTACCATCATGAAGCGACGTCTGCTTCAGAAACGCGCGCATTAACGACAGGGGGGAAAAAGTGACGAAGGAGAAAATGCATAAAGACAGGACAGAGAACGCTAAGGGTCATTTAAATGCACAGAATCCGCAAGAGGAGTCGTAGGGAACGACTGGGGGAGACCCCGGCGTGGGAGATAAAGTCCGTAGCTAAAGAAAGAACTGGGGAAGGGCTAGGGCAACCGAATCTATTTTGCGCAGAGGTACTTAGCTAACTGTGCGGCAATCTCTCTTTGGATGATGTGTACTGAAGGGAGACAGCGGGCTAGGGCGGGGAAAAAAAAGCACCCCACGGTCTAAAGGGGAATCATGGGGAAATCAAAGGAACGTGCAACCCACCGATACATGCGTCTTATCTCCAAAGAAAAAGTGATTCATCATTATGGGATGATCCAGGTAGAAGTTGGAAGAAAGGCAGAATGGGGAAAATAAGCAAAAGGAATCGCCAAAATCGACGCGGGGGCCAGTGGCTGGAAATTTGGGTTATTAGGGAGATACAAAGGGGCACTCTTGCTTGTGTGTGGCAACAGAGGTCGACGACGTTTCTTACAGGAGAGATCAATGGCGCCGCTAAGGAAACACCGAGAGGAACTAGTCGGCGCCAGAGAGGTTCCTGGAGAAAACGCCAATAAAGTTTGAAAGGGAAACATGAAGAGGTGAAGGTCGGTCGAGAAAAGGCGACACCTTAAAGAAGTACTTCCAAGGGAGAAAAAATTGCTCAGTGCGGAAGTTCTCTTAAAGGCCACTAGACGCGATTACTCCCATTCAAGAACTCCAAAATCTTCGAAAAAGTCAAGACTCTGTGAAGAAAAACTACAGAGGTCAACTGGGACATCGGGAGAAATCAGGAGAAAGGGAACTATCCAAAGGAAGAGTCTGTAGTATCGGATAGAAGATCTGGGGACCTCTAAAAAGAGAAAACGTGAGGGGGGAGGGGGGGCTCAAAAACAGTGACCTTGGCAGCAGCAGAGAAGACGACGGTCCCAGAAAGAGGAAGGTCTCTGCGACGAAAAGGGGCAACGTGTATTTTAAGGATTACCAAAGAAGAGGCAGAGACAAAGACATAGAAAGGGGAGAAATAGCACAAAACTGTATAAGCACGATGAGCTTCTGCTAAAGCGATCATAGGTCAAAAAAGCCGCAGGTCTATGTCTTTTCTAAGGGGTTACTCCAGTACACAGAGAAAAGAAAGGCGCCCAGGAAACAACATGGGGTCGACTTCACAATGTCCTTTCGAAAAAGTAGAGGGCGGAGTCGAGTAAACAACCACAAACTGAGTTTAACCGTTGGGTCTCTTGAAACAAGTTCACCGTCTAACTTCCAACGTGATCCTGTAAGGCGGGCGAAGGTTGGGTCATCTGGGGACGGGGAAAATCTATTTCCATCTTGACAAAGGGTCCAAAGGAGGAAGCCTTGGAACGCCTATAACAAGGAGAAAAACAAAGGCACGCAAACGCTCTCCCTCCCTGAAGGCGGGGCTCACGGAGGGGGGGAGCGACCAATACTAAGCAGAAGAAAGCAGGCGGAACCCTTTGAGTCCCAAGACTTCAGGCCTTAGACAGGGGTTTAAAGAGGTCCTAACAAGAGAAAATTCGGACAAACCGACAAACGCGCGTCGGGCCTAGTATGCAGGGCAACGATTTCGGGCTTCGGAAGTACGATCAACTGGGGATGACCTAACGCTGAGATCATGAAAAAAGGGCTAACGGTCGGTGATCGCCCAAGGCGGTAAGCAAGAGCATCTGAAATCTGGGGTGCAGGGAAAGATCCCCGGAGGAGGAAAGAGACTCAACCGGGGGTGCGGTTTAACCGGCTGCAGGCGTGGTTGGCAGTCCTTTGAACTGTATTAAGAAGGAGGTGATGCTAGAAAGGGCGTGGAGCTGCGCGCCCAATGTCGTCTGGGTCATTTGGTTTGATTGTCAAGATCATGTGCGAGCGAAGCCGCTAACGAGCAGGATTCAGGAAAGGTGGAGGAAGGACAACCTCCGTGGGAGGCCTCTGGGCACCTGGGCTCTGAAAATCGGAAATTAATGTACTAGAAGGGGAGACATTCGAGGGGGAGATGTTTCTGATCGCAAGGGGGGAGAGGCCGTCGTCAGCTTTGGGACCCCAGGGACAGAGC
>Ga0179591_1338659_pt1 | contig 13598 bp, 8 predicted proteins | sample CZOMad2_1_08_16f_FD_182891 | JGI IMG/M metagenome (GOLD analysis project Ga0179591, IMG submission 182891) | Vadose zone soil fungal communities from Angelo Coast Range Reserve, California, USA - CZOMad2_1_08_16fungal (PacBio error correction) | ecosystem: Environmental > Terrestrial > Soil >...
CTAGGAAGAAAAAGAGAGTCAGGGCACAGAAGGAGCGACGGATTTAGGAGGAGAGACCGGCTCAACCATGGTCGACGGCTACCGCGGCGCGATTTTCAAAGCCTTGCAGGAGACGGAGTCGAATGTAAGTCAGGTGCTGGGAGGACCATCAAACACTCGGCCACATTTGAGTAGAGTATATACTTAGCTTGATCGGGGCGCGAAAAAGGCGAGTGCGGAACTTCGTCGTGTTTCAACGAGGATGAGACATGCCGACGCTAGACTTAACTGTCACTCACAAAGGAAAATTGGCAGAAAAGCCTCACAACACGGGGGAGGAACATTATATATATTGGTAAGGGACTCCAACGAGGTTCAGTCGCTAAGCGGACATTTCCACTCCTCCGAGAAGTCGGGGGCCATGCTTCCTGGTGGCGAAAAAAAAAAAAAAAAAAAGCACTTTTCCAACAGAAGCAAGGCCGGAGATACGAAACCCGTAACGAGGGGGGTTGATGTACGCACGCGGAGGCGGAAGCCCATTCTATATCATCTGGGGGAGGAAAACAAACGTCCTGCAGGAAAAAAAAGTCGGTAAAAGGGAAGCCCGACTCAATCAATCCAGAGGCAAGGGGACTAAAAAGTTTCTTACAGAAAAATGGTATGTCAAACCATGGCGACGCCGATCGTGTTTTACGAGTAAAGAGAGGAGACTGTGTCAGCCAGGGGTATACTATAGATCGTAAAAAGTCAGGCTTCTAAAAGGAGTCAACTAAAAAAGGAGCTGCAGAACGAAGGCGACTGGACATATATGTTCTTAGGCTAGACCGGGTCAAGGGGCAATCTCGCCAGGAGAGAAGAGGGGGCAACGTAGAGTTCGTGGAGAAGATGGAGGGAAAAGCAGGAAGGCACCGGTGAGAGTATCCGACCACAGGGAGAAAAAGCAGTACAGAAGAGCGAATCCTCTTTAGGAACCGGTAAACATTTGTCTTCTCGAACTAATCATAAGGCGCGTCGGAAGAGAGAAGCCGAACAACGTGAGAAGAAATATAATTTGAGAACGTCTAAATTCTATCAATCAGTCCTCGGAAGGTGGGACGAGTCCGTTCCCGCGGGCCGGCCAAAATTTTATCAGGCTAAGCGTTAGGGAGAGTCTCACTTCGAAAAACGGGGGTTACTCAAAGGGCCGGTCACGGGCGGTTGGGGCCTAGGTTGCCGAGAAGGGGGTGAACAACCAAAGAAACAGGGTTCGAATCGAACATGCTCAGTAACTAGACCACCAAGTTACGAGAAAAAAAGAGTCGTCGGTCCGGAAAATCCAAACCGATCGAAACCGAAGGCGGACCGGCACCGTCGCTAAGGACCATAAGCCAACACGGCCAACCGGGGAAAAAACGCCGGCGATGGGAGACTGGACAAGACTTAAGAAGCGACTCGACCAACCTGGAGAGAGCTTACCCCGGCAAACAAAGAGGCAACGAGGAGAGGCGGAGGAGGAGTGCCGGGGGGGAAAAAGGGGCGGCATTAGGGAGCAGTAAACAGGACAAAACGATGCAGTAAGGGGCCGAATCGCGGAGAATGCAGGAGCAAGAGCCTCGGGTTCGGAAGTAAAATGTTGTGTTATCCCTTCAAACAGGAGATGCGGGGGGAGCTGGTGATCTCTCTTAGGTATAGGAGAGGTACAGCTTCGAGAAACGTAACGATGGGTAGGGGAAGGGGAAGGGTCAATGGAAAGTGGAACGAGCATCGTCGTACCGCGGAAGTAACAATGAGATAGCGAAGCGTAGAACGGGTCGGGGGGACAGCGACCAGAATCCCTCTTCCGGACTCGGGGAGACATCATAAGAAATGAACGTTGAACAGAGAATCTATGCAGCCAGGTGTGTCGGCAATAGCGGGGAGAAAACCACGTCTGATCCCGCTCGAAGTGCGGCATGTCGATCCTGGCCCGGGCCGCCGATGACGGAAATAAACGATGGAATGAACGGGGGATTCTTCAAAACGGCAAACACGGCAGGGCGACGGAACTGCACCGGAGCTCTACGTCGGAAAGGGCAACAGGCCGCAATGAGGGGGTCGCAGGGCACTGTGGGGACTGAGTAAAGCAATCAAGGCATCTTGGGGAAATTTCAAAGATACCAAAGTGACTAAACGGGAGAAACCGTTCGGGAAGGTTTACGGATCAGAATGCGGGGAAGAGGGCGATGTGAGTGGAAGAGGTCTTACTCAGGTCAAGCAAAGAAAGGGCGGCCGGCGCAAAAGGGAGCGGTTGGGAAGACTTGGTAACTGTACGACACTCAGAGGCCGGGAAATCGCCCACAGATTTGCAAGCAAAGGTCAGAACACGCAAGCAGGAGGCGGAGAAGGGGGACCACGAGGATGGAGGGAGATAGTTATATCCAAACGCAGCGGCGTACAAGCGTAGGAGTGACCTTCGGCATCTTTACTAACGACTCTGCTGCCAGCGGGGACTTTCAATTCCGATCGTCATTCAAGGGAGGAAAACCTGGCATTTGGAAAATCTACTGTCAACTGCTCAAAGGCCAGGGGCAGCAAAAACATAGGCAAAGTCTTGTTGTAATCTTCCTACAGCAGCCCGTGACACGCTGGGAAAGACGTTCAGCAAAAAAAAAGAACCGCCAAAGCAAGTGGAGTATCGATGACGGAGAAATATAGGACTTTCACGGGAACGGGACAAATTATAAGCGGTAAAAGAAACCCGACGTGAGGGAAAAACCGTGCTGGCCGGTCTACCGCTCGCACCGGAAAAACTCGCGCGCAATCCAACGAAAGGAGCCTTCTCTCACTACCACTAGAAAAGATAGATTCTTGTGTTCTCCCAGTCATGGACGCCCAACCACTTGGAAGGAATTCGAATTGATAAGTGCTGGAAGACTAAGAACCCAGAGAGACCTTTCTACCCTCTAGCTGGTGTTTTCAGGCCAACGAACACAAAAACTGGGAAAACGCCGCGGACGGATGAATCCAGGCTTGTGTCACGGCCGGCAGAGTCAAGGTAAGCAAGTGGAGATGCCGGGACTACAGAAGGGGAGGGAATGGGGTCGGTCAGGACATCGTCCGTTTTCTAACTAGAAGGAAGCACAAAGGAAGTGGGGAGGTAAGGAGTGCAATGATACCAAAAGGCGGCGAGAAAATTTTTCGTAGCTCTTGCTAATGTCAGAGAGACCGACTCGGGCAGAAAAGTTCTTTGAGGCTACACAAATGCGCCCGCCTTCAGGTTTAATAGCCCCTAAAAGACTACCAATGGACCGACTTAAAAAACCCAGCGGTGTGCTACGGGGCTAAGGACGAAATTGAAAGCTCATGAGGAGGCGCAAAGTCAGCCTTAGGAACTCACGGATTCGATTTCAGACGGGTTCTTTCACCACTGGAAGGGATACGACCCCAAATCTAATGGAAGAGCGCACCACCCCGCCAAAGGCTATAAGAGGGCAAGACTCCAAAGTCGAAATAGGTCTCATCGAGAAAACAAAAAGGGGAGGAAAATAAACAAACAGAAGAGGTCCGAAAAGGAAGATCATGCGAGGGCCCTTCTTGGAGCGTACTTCTAATGCAGGCGGCTGTCGTCTTGAGGACTAAGACCGTGACATCACCCAACTCCAGCCAGAGACAGGCGTTCGTCGAAAAAAAAAGAAAGCGGGGGAACACGAAGAGAGAGTCGACTGGACGGCTCGGCCCCCAAAGCGGAAAACAACCGATTGTGTTGAACTCCTGGAGAACTAGTGTTCAAGGCGTTAATATAAGAGGGCACGGTGGAAACACCTCACCGGAAGGGGGAAAAAAAGTTAAAGTAGAAGAGGAAACGAGACGAAAACAGATCGAAGCCCTAGTCGCGGTTGGGGGCTAGACACGAGAGAGAGTGAACTGAAAGCGAACAAGGTGCGCGAACGGCCGATGGGAATACGCCGCAAAAATACGAATAAAGGATTCGGCCGGGGTCAATACGCCCAAGGAGGCGCAACCCTGGTGAGGAAAAAGACCACAAGACCAGCACTGAAGCGCACGTGAGGGGTGAGCCCTGGGTGAAACGGACAGCTAGCGGGCCTGCGGAGGTGCCGGTAACCAAGGTCATTCGGAAGACAAGAGTTGCCGGTATGTGATCCACAAGACGGAAGGAGTAGTACTTGCGAAGAAGCCGCGGGGCTACAAAAAGATGGAGAGAAACGATGAACCAGGGAAACATCCATCGGAACTAAAGAATAGGCTCCGACGGAAACGGGCGATCGGTACAATCAACGTAAAAGCTGTGAGACGAGTGAGCGGTCGGAAGGGTCAGACCACAACAACATTGAATGTTAGTTTAGGCAGCCAGATTACAGGGGGGTACACGCGGGACGGATGCGGTAGTTAAAAAAGACCGCTCTCCTCGCCGTGGTCTAGCAGAAGAAATTCCCCAGAGGGCTAAATGGAACGGAAGGGTCAGGGACGTGGGGGAAGAAAGGAAGAAGCCAGCGCGAACCTTGAACTCAAGCCGTTAGGCAGCCGGGAGAATTGGGTCTGAACCGGCGGCTTAGGAAAGAGCGGCATGAACGACGCGGCGTGATTAAGAAAAAAAGGACGTTACGAGCAGGTTACAGGCGAGGTGGGCGAAACGTCGCGGGAAAAATAAAAGCGGGACGGGCGAATAGAATGCATAGTCATAGTCAAAACTGGGTGGGGCGCAAAAGGGGGCCCAAACGAAAGAGGACAAGCTACCTCCTCTCGTCATCCGGTATGCCCGCAGAGCCAGAAAACAACAGCCGCATGCGAAAAGAAAGAAGCAAGGTTATAGCAACGTCCACCTAAAGACGGGGCGAATACCACGACGGGGTAAGCTCCGTAACGATAGGGAGAAATCAAAAGCCCTCGAAAGGAAAGAAATGCAGGGTACCGGGGTCTGACCAGACACCTGGTATGGTCGACGAGGAATCGCTCTTACGACCGTCCGGGGGTATGAAAAATTTCATAGAGTATTATCGGCTAACCGTTGCCAAATGGAGCCTAATAGTCTATGACGGGGGAAATGGGCAGGGCGAGAGTCCTAAAAAAGGTCTTAAACGTCACTAGCAAAGCTAAAGAAACTGAACTAACCGCGGACCGTTGAGCAAGCGGCGACCCGATGCGACCTTGGAGGGAGGGTCCCCTCTCGGATTCTCGGACTCAGGGGAACTAATCGCCGGCAAAGGGAAAAAGGCGAGATCAACAGGTTCCGAGGGCAAATAGAAAGAAACGCTGGATTACCGAAAACAAGAGCGACTTCTAACGCAGGGGCTTCAAAGAGGTGGGGGGAGGTCGTTCAAACCGAAATTCCAGCAACCAGACGCGCTGCCCGGCGGCAGGCTAGGGGAGAAGCACGGGGAAGATCATTGTTAGACGCTCCAAGAGGAAACGGCAGAAACTACGCTCTATGAAAGGATCGCATCTGGACGTAGTTGAAACTCTTTCGGAGGAAGAAGGGGGAGTGCGTGAGAGGGGGGGAAGGGATATATGCAACACACAGTCCTCCGCCCTCTTCTTCGCCTTACGAAAGCTACAACACCGGGGGGTTAAAAATGTAGAAAAAGGGGCCTTAAAGCACTGTTCGCGGGAAAACGGTTAGACGAAGCTCGGTAACATGGAATAGTTCGCAGACTAGAATAAAAAAAGATGGTGCGCCTGTCGCGGCACACGTTCTCGGGGAATGAGAAGAAGGGGGGGTACTGACGCCAACTCCATTAAAGAAAAACCCTCTTTAAAAGGAATGAGTAGGGAGGGAAACCTTGTAGACCGAAGGGGCGAAGGATACGAATAACCACAGGCGGGCGCTCTCCTGTAAATCGTCGGAAGGAGACAGGGGGCCTACAAGAAGTGGCCACGACAAACCATCTACTTGCCACGGCCGTACTCAAGGAGACCAGAGGAAAGGGGATGAACGATCGTCGCCTAATGAAAAGGGGTATTTCGAATAACATTGGGAAAGACGATTCCGCAGGATGATATCGGGCGTGACTGGAAGGATGGACGAACTTTGTATCGGAGCAAGAAAAAGGTGCGCAACGGAAATACAACCGTCCATAAAGAAGCAACTCGGTGAGAAGACGATGAAGCAAAACTAAGCTATCGACAGGAACTAGAGACGGACAACGAACCCTTTATGCAGTCTTTAAAAGGCGTTGTAGTGCAAAGAGGTCTAGAACTAAGTTTCGAAAAATCAACCTCTATCAAACAAGGGGGAGGGAGAATCGGAGTACGGGATATAAACGATGTCTTGGTCGCCATAATTTGTGAAGAACACTGAAAACACGTACACGAAGACGCTGAGCAGCGGAGGTGAGGGGGAGAAGCTAACAAGGCGATTTCACGAAGGCAAGACGTCGCTGACGGGATCTATTTTAACAGGGTCCGGTCATACCGGATGGTGAAGGAAGAAGAATCCTAGAAGTGGGCTCAGCAAAACATCGCCAAAAAGGGGGGGGGGGCCCCTGCCGAGGGGGTATCGTAAGCGACAAGGAAACCTGAAAAGCAAGCCTTCGCTGGGAGCTAAATCGCGGGCGAGTGACGAAACTCAGACTTACTGCTCGCGGCAGGTCCAGGTGGAGAATATCAACACAACACTGATTTAACATAGGGGCATAAAAAGGGCTCTCCTCCAAAAAAGGAGGAAAAAGTCAGCCCAGACTGGAATGTGCCCCCTCTAAGATGTTCTTAACGGAAAAGCCTTTTCAGCCAACAGAAAGAGGCAGGTACCGATTTTGTCAACATGGGGGTGGGTAGGCTCCACTCGCGCGAGCAATCCCATTCGAGGGAAAAGCCGTCTGCAAAGAAAGAATCTAACATACCTCACACCGGAGATCAGTGACTGAGTGGGAACCTGTCGCTCCCAAATGAACTGTCTTGAGGATCGGTGGTGACGCGCGACTTTTCTTGACAATCCATGGATGTAAAAAAAGGGGGGGGGGGGGGGGGGGGGGGGGGAGACCCTCCGACGGGAGACGTCAAATAAAGAGGGGGAAGCCGCCAGGAAAAGTGAAGGAGGGGGTATTAACTGGACGACCCCGGCTCTACGAGTAAAAGGAGTGGGGCGAAAGTCGACCATCAAAAGGTAAAGACTGAAAAAAAGAAAAAGGTTACGGTCAGTTCACCTCGCTCTTGCACTCTGCGAGAAGGGGAATGGCATCGGACGCAGGAAATCTTTAGCCAAAGGCTCATGGGTCGTCGTATGAATGGATCTTGACCACAGGGGAGGGAGGATCAGTGAAAAAGTGCAAAGGTCTTCAAACGGAGAATCAAGACGAGATCGCCTCTGTGCTGAGATGGAGTTACCCTGTCAGACCAATTGTTCTGGGCCAAGAAAAAAATAGAAGAACGCGTATGGCAACGAATCATCCGGGATACGAATGGCCAGGGGATAAGGGTGCTCGACATCTAGAGGACGGGAGGAGAGGTTGCCGTCTCCTCTCCGGAAAAAAACTGGGCGAGCGCGAAAGGAGGGGGAGTGGAAAACGGGGCCCCTGTCGGCAAAGGTATGTGAGAACAAATTTGGAGGTAGTTCCCAGGTTTTGTCAAGAGGTTGGTAAAAGGAACCTGTGGTAAAGAAATTGTACTACCAATCGCGGCTGTCGAGCCGGCAGATCGACAACAGTGGAAAAAGAAGACAAAAATTAGGCCTTACAGTTAACGATTCCGTCAGGGGCGGGGGGGGAGAGGAGAATAGTCCAGCTCATAACCTCCGACACTGCAACGGGGGGAAAGGGCGGCCTAGAACAAACTTCCTTATTGGGGGGGGCGGAAGCGGAAAAATGTTTTCTAGAACAGCCGCCGAGCAACGCCGCGAGCGTAAAAACGTACTAACACGTAGGGAAACGGGCTTCTTCAGCTGCGTAGGGAGTTGCCGACAGGGGGCGCAGAAAGTCGGGCAAAGGGAATATCGCAGGGAAGTCAGATCCCGGGCGACCGGGCCGACCATCTGAAGGGGGAGTTGAAAAAACACCACAACAGAAAAAGAAAAAAAAAAAAAAGAAAAAAAAAAAAAAAAAAAAAACAAATCTAAAAAACAAAAAAAAAAAAAAAAAAAAAAAATAAAAAGAAAAAAAAAAAAAAAAAAAAAAAGAAAAAAGAAAGAAAAAAAAAAAAAAAAAAATAGAAAAAAAAAAAAAAAAAAAAAAAAAAATAAAGAAAAAAAAAAAAAAAAAAAAAAAAAAAAAAAAAATAAAGAAAAAAAAAAGAAAAAAAAAAAAAAAAAAAAGAACACCAAACAATAACCCGACACCACCCAACACAACCCACCACACAAAGACCACAACCAGCACCACAAACACCAAAAAACCCACCCCACAAAACCCAGGAAAGAAAAAAAACACAACAAAGCACAAAAAAAAAAACCAAACAACAAGACACACACCACGGGGGGGGGGGGGGGGGGGGGGAAGATCACGGGGGGAAAGCGGGGGGGACGTTGGCGGGGCGGGAGGAGCCAAGAGGGAGTAATGGGAGGGATCATCCTGGGTTCGGCTTTGGGTGAGGAGAGACACGGTTAGTGGGCGGCGGGGGGGGCATGGGCGGAGGGGAAGCTGGTAGGCTAAGTATGTGGGGATGAGATGACTTGCAGGGGGGGTAGAACGGAAGAATCCGAGGCTGGCGGTGGAGGAAGGGAATGGGGGGGGGCTGGACAGGTCGAGATGAGTGGCAGGAGGATATAGGAGGGAGAGGGGAAGGAGGCCAAGGGATCTGAGGGGAGGGGGGAGATAGAGATTAGTGAGGAGAGGAGGGAGAGATGGGTCCCACAGAAGTGAGGGGAGAAGCGCGGTAAAGAGAGGCCTTGCCGTGCAGCATGCGACCGATACGTGACATAAAGCGGAACCGGGACAGAACCGACCAGGAAACGCCACCGGACGAGAGGAGCAGGGACGCAGGGAAGTCCCGATAGGAAGACGGAAAAAGGGGGTGACGGCCCGAAAAGCGAGATAATCACTCGAGGGAGGGGGAGAGATGGCCCGGGGCCAAGGATATAAGCCGAGGATCCCAAGGTATAAGAGACAAACAAAAGCCGCTGTCCGGCCGCGCGCAGTCAGAGAGAACTCTTTGGAGTTCTAGGCAAGGGGAACATAATAGGAGCGCAGGAGAGTCCTGCAGGTAAGATCGTTGGCCTGTCAAGAGGCCCCGGGTAGAAGGGCTAAACCGGTCGGGGAAGGGTGTAAGCCATTATTTCGAATTCGGGGGGAGTGTACTGAGATTAGGTAAAACATGAGGCGGAAAGCGGTGGGGCCTTCTAAAGAGGAGCCAGCAGGGGGGCTCAATCTGGGTGATCTGGATCTATCTTAAAAAAAAAACAATTCGGACAACCGGCGGAAAAGGTTCGGCCGCGAGGTTCAAAGCAGCTAGGACAAAGTCAAGAGACTGACGAGGGAGAAGGAAGTCCGGGGGTTCTGGCAAGACCTAGAGAGAGGGAAGAAGCGAGTAGGTATCAACTTAGCAGCTGCAGAAGGACGATATGCCAAGTACGGGCTCCCAAGGTTTAAGAAGAGGTGAGGGTATCAGGTCGGCAAACCGGTAAGTTTGAATCGGGGTTGAAAAGTGATCGCCATAGGTTCCGTCGTGGGGGGTCCGGGGACGGATCAAAGGACCACTCTATGTCAGGTGTAAAGTAAATAAATCCCGAACTCACCGGAGCTCCTTCAAGAACGGTCAGATCGGGACCCAGTACCTAGTAAAGACCCAGGGGGGCGCCAGGGCGGATTAGGGCGCTACCGATCGGGAATGGGGACCTAGACCAAGGGAAGCGATGACGACTACCGATGTGCACGGACGAAAAGGACTGACTGACCAGGGGGGAAGGGAACAGGGGAAATCACGATGAAGAGAAGTGCCAAACCCTAGCCGAGTAGCGAAAAAAACAATTAAATAGAGGCATGTGGGAATGAAAGAAGAGAAACCAAAGCCTAGGATGAAAGCTGAGTGATACAAGGCTGAGGAGAAATACCTAGCTCTCACACGCTATCTCATTGGACATTCAACTAATTTTCGAAAGAAAAAAAGGAGTAATAGAACTTCGGGTTTTCTGCGAGTCACCCCGGACTCTAGAAAAGGGCGGTAACCCCTCGCTACTACAAGGGGATAGGGTTAAGCTCGGGGAACTCCTTTCCTCGGAGCTCGCATGAGGCTGTCAACGATATTCTCTTTCAAGAAGATACAAAAGAGATCGGGATCTACTTCTGAGACCGCCGAGATGAGAGGGAACTAAGGGAGGGAGAAATGGGAGTTGGGTCACACTCTCAACAGGAATGTGGTGATCCTCAGGCAAGGGGTCCTGGAAAAAGGACCCCTAGGGGGTCAAAATAGCGGGGGAGCGCATTTGCGGAAAAAGAGTCTCTTATAGCGGCCTGGGGAGGGTTGAATAAAAAAAAAACACTGCTCTGACTGGAATAGGGATTTCCCACGGGCAAGCGGAAACCCGCGAAAGATGACGCCCATAAAAAGACATAAGCGTCGGGGGGAAATGCAGAATCTCATCCACATCGGGGCTGGGCATATATAAAAAAACAAACAAAAGGAGAGGAAATAAGAGAGGGGATTGGCCGACTCTTAAAAAAACTATACGAGGCCTTTGAAACTAAAAGAAGGCTGATCTTCGAAAGGCGTAGGAGGGGAAAACGGGTACTAACTCTGCCAGGTGCAGACCCTGCAAGGCCCGACCTTGGAGGGATCAGCAAAAAGAGGGCCGCAGAAACCGCTCTGGGAATTTTCTGGGGAGAAAAGTGCGAGCTCTCCCCCAGCTCGACTCAAAGTGTTGGGAAGGGGAGGGAAGACACGGGGTAGATCTATCGAACTGATCGCACATGGCAGGGCAGGACTTGGGAAGCCCTCCAATTTCTACGTAGAGGCGGCACCAATGCCCGCGCTGACCGGGCGGAGACTTCGTTACGGGGGTATCTGTCTACAGAAAAAAGGATCAAATAGGGAACCGCCATAGGACTAAAGAAAAGGAACTCCGACAAAAGAGTCAAGGGGCCGGGAATACTCCACAGGCAGAAGGATAAAAAGGGGTAAGGAAAAAGAAGATATACGGTAATCCGTCCGTGAGTCTACCTTGGGGGGGAAGGGGATCGGACCGAGAAACAGTCTATTAGAATCATGATAAATTAAAAAGGTCAGCCGAGGTTATATTATCGAAACAAGTTCCGGGGGAATATGTAGTGGGTTGAAAAGAAGTCGTCTGGGTAATCACCTGCGAAAGTGATTGAGGGCCAAATCTTGAAGCAACGGCCAAGACTCTGGGGAGGCGAACATCCGTGATAACATCAGCGAAGATAGATTGAGCCTCGCGCGAAAGAGTAAACAGACGAACGCCCTGCGTAGAGGGTGCGAAACCATAGGAACTTGGAATCTTCCGTCTTCTTGAAAGTTAAACCGAGGAGCATCCTATGTTGTCAATTTTCTGACACAATAAAAGAAAAGAATCTCAAATTAACGTTAAAATAATGAAATTGGGAAGATGGCGCATAGATCCCAAACATGCATACGAAAGTAAAGGCATAGAGGGGCCTTTCTGTAAGATAAGGAGAGGTCCGACTCGTAGTCGTCTGGCTAAATGTCTTCACCGGGGAAAATTGAAACGATACCGGCTGCTTTAACTTCTTCTTGGGAGAAAGAAGAGTTTGTCGGAAGGATGGCGTCTACCTACTTCCCGGAAATAATTAATGAAAAAATAGGTGAGGGGACCTATACTCCAGGCGACGCAGCGAGTAAAATCCCGACCAGATAAAATAATAACAGTCACGCCACCACAATCACAACGCAATCACCTCGCTCCGCAAATGGTATCCTTTACACAGAAAAAAAAAGTTGTCTCCTGTACAACCTCTGAATAGGAAAGGAAAAATACCGCAAGAGTAAGCCCAAGGACCAAAAAAAGCTACATCTCAGGGGAACCAAGAGAACTATATTTATAGGGGAATGCGAGAGACGAAGAGCGGTTTCCTTTTTTAGACAAAGTGGGAAATCGGGATGACGGTTAAAGGAAGTGTAAAGAGGAAAAAATTTAAGGTTATGATCAATCTATCCGCAAACCATCTGACACAGGCGGGGCGGGAACATTGCCATAATCGTACCACAAGGTACGACAGCGGAGGGTCTATCTGGGAGTCGGTGGAAACGCCTCTAGCAGGCGTATTGAAGTGTAAGGGCCACTAAACTGAGGGGACGGCAAAAGTCCTGTACACGATCCATTACCCCAGCTGTCCTCCAGCAAGCTGTATGAACGAGAAACCCATCAGAGAGAGCAAAAAAAAGAAAGGCTTCCCAGCTCGCATGGTGGGATTTATGAAATCAGTCAGGCACGAAGGGGCCGGCCACGAAGGAAGGAGCCCTGATCTAACCGTGCACTGGGGGAAGATAGGGAACGACGCACGAGAAAACCGGGAGCACTCGAATACGGAAATCAGGGGGGTAGAAGAGGGCCGTCTCTGAGGACGCGTTTCAGGCGGATGGGAAGGGAGCTAAGCATCACCCGGGGGCACTCTCTAAAAAGAAAAGGGGGGGAAGGAAGGAAGGGGAGAACCACGGGAAAAAGATTGGCAGAGGGGGAAACGAGCTTGCAGCGGGAACGCCTCGCGCTTCTCGGCGGGTACTCTTGAAGGAAGAGTATGGGGGGGGGCGCCTAGAGTTGCGCTGCAGAGCGCTCACTGACGAGGGTGACTCAAAAGTGAACAGTCAACCTCCGTCCTTACCCAACACTTTACCCGAAAAAAGTGGAACTCCAAATGGGTGTTAGCCGGAAAAAAGAAGAAAGGAGAAAAATTGGGGGGGTGAAACCCCATCCCCTGACAAAAACAAAACCGGGCTCTACCAACTCCACCTCTTGAACTACCCTAATTGCGACGCTCTGAAGACATCCTTATAGCCCTCATAAGAGAAATTCACTAACCAAAAATCAGGGGGTCTCAACCTTGAAGACCGTCTCGCTTTGTGAAAGAACACAGCATCAGCAGCCGTTCGATCAGAGTGTCGAAAGAAAAGGATCCGACCTCGTAGGAGAGTCGGCGCGGATGGATTCCCCTAAAAAACATGGTGCAATCAGCCAAAGATCATAAAATGAACGGAAGGCAAGGAGCCCCGAATCGAAGCTATTCCTAAAGAATGTCGACCACTGCAAACCGTTCCAGAAAAGTAGAGAAATCACTCTACCAAAGCGTATTGAAGGAAGTACATACTATAGGTCTATGAATATGAGTCGGAATAGATCCGTTGCTGTCAACAAGTCATCCGAACAGGGCTGGACGGAATATAGAGGCGTAAATGTACGGAAAGAGATGTTTGGACGACAGAATGGGGTGACAGGCACATATGTAAAAATCGCAAAAGAGGCTCTCTAAAAGAAGTGAGAGACCAAGACGGGTCGTATAACCAGGTTTAAGCGAAAGAAACGTCTCTGGGGGCACGTTCCCCTGGGCAAAAGGGCTCTACTTGTACTGAAAGGTGACGGGGATGACAAAGAAAAAAAATCTGACAAAGATTGGGGCTCGGGGTGCGTCCCGCCGAGATGAGGGGGGGTCGACAGCTCGACCGAACGGATCTAGAGGACTCAAGGAGGCGAAAACATGAAGGGGCTCGTATTATCTCGCCTCGCAAAACCAGTTTGTGTTAGT
>Ga0179591_1369490_pt1 | contig 13598 bp, 15 predicted proteins | sample CZOMad2_1_08_16f_FD_182891 | JGI IMG/M metagenome (GOLD analysis project Ga0179591, IMG submission 182891) | Vadose zone soil fungal communities from Angelo Coast Range Reserve, California, USA - CZOMad2_1_08_16fungal (PacBio error correction) | ecosystem: Environmental > Terrestrial > Soil >...
CAGCGGGGGTGTGCACTTATTAACTAACTCGCTCTTTGTAAGAGAAAAAGCAGAAAAGATTAGCGTTGTTAAGATTGGCATCCATCGTGTAAGGGGACTCGAGGGTAGAGTAATGCTGGGGGTTTAACCGTCACTCGGCAAAGGGTATTCAACATCGCAGCGGGGGGGAATACCATGGTCCTGGAAAAGCCGGGAGGTGTCGAGGAACGGTGCGGTCCAAGAGGGGCGAGAACAAGGGGTTCGCCTGGGGGGAAGGAGGGGGGGGGACACCTCCGTGTCGGGGGGGCGGGCACGGAGGACATCGTCTCGCACTATGACCTGCCCAGTTAAGGGGGGGGGAGGGGGAAAAGAATATTTATCCTGGGAACATGATCCAGGGGAAGGTTCGCGAAGAGACAAAAGAGGCAACAGGGGAGGCTGGCAAAGGGGGACCGGGGGGGGGGGTTTCGGGGGAAAAGAACTTGAAAAAAACGTCTAACCCTTGAGATTGCAAGGGAGGGAAGTGCCAGAAGTTCGGGAGGGGGGAGATAGCGGGGGAAGGGTCAGGAAAAAAAGGCGGAAAAAAAAGAAGTGCCACTAATTTCGTTGGAGGCCATGAACCCACTTACCACTACGGGGGGGAAACACAAAAGGGTGGATTTACGTATACTCTAAGAAGAATGATGTCATATGGGCGGTAGAAAAAAGGGGCCGGCCCACAACTCCGGACAAAGAGCGGGGGCCATTGGATTGGAAGGAATACGCGTATGGCAGACCGCTGTCAAACCAAAGGTGGCAAAACCAAAATCGGCGTTGCTAAACGAGTCAAAGCGGTGACCGGACGACTCGACGCAAAATGATGCCCAATGGGAAAGCACTGTCCAAGGGTCAAAAAAAAAGAAAAACACTCCTCGGAGTCTTCCCATGACAACGGACTTGCCATACTAGGGGACATGGTACCCTTAGGGTACCATTCGGCCAGGTAAGAGTAAGGAGAACGACGGCCGGAATAGAAAAGAACAGGGTTCTATCAAGATTGGAAAGAACAAGGTCGTGGGTAGAAAATAGAAAAAATGGGAATTACCCAAAGCACTCGTAAGAAAGGGGAAGATGACGCTTCCCGCTAGGAAGTGATCCCAGAGACTCTGAATCTGCGTGGGGAGAAACGGGAGACACGAAGGGGGGAGTCATTAAGTAAAGGAGGGAAACTGCAGGTGTGGGAAAAATAACGCTACTTGAAAAGAGTCGCTCCGGAGGAGGTAAATGCAAAATTCCTCACGGGACAGAACACGGCCAACGATTACTCTCGGGAAGGAAAAAGAACGAGGATTTCAATGGGAAGGACCGTGACCGAGGGAAAGCTCGGCGGGAAAACCTGAGACTATGGGTGTTAGTCAGGAACAAGGTCTTTGAAAGAAGGATTCCGAAAAGTTCCCACAACAGAAAATCTCGGACAGATTCGAATTGCTCTATCCGAAAGGCTGGACAGAAAGCATATCTACCATCAGTTGATGAATTTGCACCGACTAACAGGGAATCGAATAAAAAGATGTACGCAGAATTCCACCTCCGCGAAAGAATCGTTTCACGGCCCGTAGGTGAGTATGCAAAAAAGGCTGATCGGCTAGGGTCGGGGGACTCAGACGGTTCCAATTGGGAAAAAGGGAAAAAAATGAGCTCGGAAAAGACGTCGGAGATGTGGGGGCGGGGGGAAGTGTTCTAGAATCTTGGGGGACACCCAGATCAAACAAGTCTGGGGGGGACCCATTTTTCGTTGGAGCAAGTCAAACCATAACAAATAATGGCTGAAAACCGCGGAAGAGGAGCGCCGAGATCTCCACCCCCTTTTGGGAGGGATAAAAAGTCAGGAGTTGTGAAAAAAGGACGTGGAGAAAACCACCAAGAAAAAGACTGCGAGGCCTAAGGAGCACGGAAGAATGTGGGGGCGGCGACAACCCCCCACGAGAAAAACAGAAACCCATGGAGGTGCGGACGACGGATCCGGAGTTAAAGAAAAAAGCTAAAACGTTCTAGAAATGGGCTGGAGGGCGAAGGCGCGGCGGGTAAAAAGGTTCAAGGTGTCTAACGGGATGAGTGCTCATAGAAAACCGGACCTTTATAAGATCTACAGAGAAAAAAAAGAAACAACAACAAACAACAACTGGAGGAGTAAGGAAGGAAACTGAATTAGAAGAGAGGACCAACCCTACCGCAAAAAACTGTGACATCTTCCAATCAACAAAAAATTAAAAGAAAAGTCGTCAAACTCACACTCTCACTCCTAAGAGCTCTCGGGGGGCCGGATATAACAGAAAGGAAGGGCAGGTAAAAAAAAAACATTGGTCTAATAGGACCGACAAAAACTATCGGCAACGCCGATAAAAGGTGAAAGAAAAAGTGTATCAAACCGATTCAAAGAGTGTTCCTAAAAAAACACCTGTACCACAGGAAGTAGCCAAACATAGTTCTCTTGGGGCAGACAAATGGGGGTTTGGTATTGTCCTTGGCCAAGCAGGGAGCGGTCCATCCGGGGGCATATGACTTGGGAAAATCAAAATTCAAACCCAATCCAAACTAAACGAAAGTCGAAAAAAGTAGCGACAACGCCAGGAAACGAATCACCGAAATTCGAGCTCAAGGTAAATGAGACCATGAAGACAAGAGGGTGCAACTAGAGAAGTCTTTGTAAAATTCGTCAATTTAGGGACGTTTGCCGGGAATACTGACGAAAAATGTGGTGGGAAAAAAACATCAGAGGTGAGGAATCGATGCCAAAAGAAGTAGAAAGAGGAGTGGGGGGCATCACACTGCCACGCTTAATCCATTTTTGGCGACCCACCCAAAAAATCGTCGGACGGAGGGACAAGAAAATGGGGCGAGACAGTCAAAATTCCATTCCTTCAAACTCAAAACTTCCTCACGGATCGCTTGTTAGAAGGGGGTGGGGGGTGGAGGGGAAACATAGGCGCGACCAGGTACGTAGAGTCGGAGAATCCTCTAGCGAAAAAAAGAAATTGGGGGTTCCCCAACCTCATACTAGGAGGCATTCCAAAAATAAAAAATGCGGGGGGAAGACTTGGGGGGGGGGGAAAAATGGTTTAGGGAAGGGTGGAATGCAAAAATGGAGGAGTGTCCAAGCAATGCAAGGGACAGCCTCACGGGGAAGGAGGAAACAAATGGGGGGCCTGTGACTGAAAGGGGAGGGACGGACATCCCACAGTTACACCCAAACTAGGATCACTTTCCTTTGACCGTAACGAAACAACGAGAAAAAGGCTCCTTTGCCGAGGGGGAGGGAGTACCGGAACTAAAAACGGGCCAAGGGCCCTCCTCAAGGGCATCTTGGGATTCAGTTACGAAAACGCGGAACGGGGCAGGAAGGAGTTTCGGGGGGGAAAGGAAGGGGGGGGAGGGACCAGCCGGAAACCTCAGACTGGAAAGAGAACTGACACCCATCGCAAAAAAAACCGTACGTGCATGAATTCAGTAAGTCCAAAGACCCGGCCCGACCCTCTAGGGGGAAAGGGGGGGGCCGTCACGAAACAAAGAATTGACCCAGCACCCTACCCCACCGGATAAAAGGGGGGGAAGGGAGGTGGAAAAATTTACATGGCAAAAACTCAAACGCGAAGTCAAACTCCACCCCATCCTAGTTTACCGTCAGGGGGATAACAAAAGGGAAGAACTACTGTGAATATTAAACAAATATGCGTAAATCTTACGTGACCACAACCTGAATGGAAAAAAAGAGATCAAACTTGGGCGGGGACAAAACAAGGGGAGGGGGGACCGAACACGGGCAAACATCACCTGTGTGCGTTGGGAAAATGAGTAAAGTAAGAAGCGACCCGGCTAGGGAGACAAATGTCACACGCGTTGGTCTGCGAAGGTTGTGTCAGGGAGAATAAGGTAGAAAGGGGGAAGGGGTGGGCCAAAAGCCGGTGCAGGGGAATGACTAGAAAACTACTGCCCGGTCACCATGGGGGGGTCATAAGCTTAAAAACGGGAGGGGGAGGGTCAATAATTGTAGGGGAGTGAGACGCTCAGGGAAAGCGAAAAAAAAAAAAAAACATCCGACGCACAAGGAAGATCACGAAAAGCACGAAAAACGAGGGGGGGGGGGGAAGGCCGCACGGGATTGCGAAGCAAAGGTGCAAGCAGGCGGGGAAATGTTCAGACAGCTTTGGACACTAAGCGCAACAACATCCGAGGACCCAACGCCAAGGGGGGGGCCTGGGGGGGTGGGGAAAGGGGGGAAATTGCATATCGTACAGAGACAAAAAAAAAAAAGTAGGAAAAGAGAAGAATAGTGAAGAGTGAACACCGAACCCTCTCTACCAAGGGTGAAAGGGCTGTGGCGAGAAGGGGTTGTAGGAGGGAGGGGGTAAAAACAAGAGTCAGAACGGGTTACCGAGGAAAGGGCGCACGAAAGGTAACGTACACGCGTCCTCCAAAGAGGGGTTGGTCAGGAAGGGGGGACGACGGGGAAAAAAGAGCTGTTGGGAACAGCTGAGGGAGGGGTTGGGTTCTAAAGCAAGAAGAGACATCGGGAGGAAAAATAGAAAGTAACTAAAAAGCGGGTGTGGTCCTTTCCACACCAAAATCATAAGAGAACCGTGGTCTTGCCTATTAATCTGTTCTGGACTCCCTTGTGGGGTGTACACCGGCACTACTTAGAACTGACGGCTAATCCACAGTCAAAGCTGAGTGCGTGTCACCCCATGGTGCAGGAAGATGAGGGGGGGGAAAAGTTCCACGAGGGGGGTGGGGGCTTCCTGACTTACAAAAAGAAAACGTGAGGGGGGTTCCCGGTCTTCACTGAAGGAAGGGGGAGGGGGGGAGGAACATGAGCATCATAGCTTATGGGAAGGATGGGGGTGACCTTTCTTGGGGTTTAAAGAAAATCAGGTCGGGAAGGGTAGCAAAAGGAGGGAGGTCAGCTCAACGCAGAAGCCCGTTAAACGGATGGGAAGGGCGGAGACACTTGTGTTGGTGGGGTCGGAAGACACTCAAATTTAAACCATCTCATCGTACAATTGGAGGAAGGGGAGGTTGGGAGAAAAAAGGACTGTGGCAACGACCCAGCGGCGATGGAGGGGAGGTCCCACAAAATCTTTGCAAAGAGAAGAAGACAAGTTTCTGTGGGCCAACTTGTGTAGGCTCCCCGTTTCTCCTAAGACCTGAAAGAATGAGGGATACGCGGGGGAAAAGGGGGGGGAGGTCAAGAGCACAAGAAAAAGCTTGGGGGGTTTAATTTCTGCCGAGGAGGTCAGGTAAACAGCAGAGGACTTGACACCCAGGTGGGGGCCAAAGGAAAAATTTAAAACAACACATTAAAGCGGTGAACCTGCTGAGGGAAGAGCCAGGGGACAACCGGGAACAAAAAGAGGGGGGGGGAGGGCATGAACACTTAAGCATTGACAACAGGGAAAAAAAAAAAGCCAGAGTAATCCGAAACTTTTTAAGCGTAATCGGTAACGTGAAAAAAGGGACGTCAGAAAAAAAGAAAGGGGGGGGGGCTGTCAAAAAAAAGGATAACGGGATGGCGAGTAGAAACTAAGACAGAATGGGTAAAAAAACAAGAGTTCTGTAAGGGTCCCTGTTTCAGCGTACGGTGGAGAACGCCCCTTAGAAACCAGAACGGAGAAGGTAACTAAAGTCCTTTAGGCCTCAAACCAAAGACACCCTCTTTGGATCAAAAAATAGGAAAAAAGTCAACCCGCCAAATTAAAACTACGTACATTAAAGCGCGTAGTCACATCAACTTTATTCACGAACACAGGGCAAAAAGGCCGAAGACTGAAAAACCCGGCCCCACACCACACCCTCAAAACGGTACGGAGCAATGGTTGAACTCTTACGGGGGCACTTGCTTCGAAACCTAAGACAAACGTACAGACCGACGATTGTAACTGGCCAACAAGGCAAGTTACAATGCCCGAGGACAAAAAGAAAAAAAAAAAGCAGAAGGGGACAAGATAAAACTGGGCGCATCCACCGAAACCTGATGGCGACCAAAAAGGGTAAAAAAAAGGATCGGCAACACGCTTGGAAAATCGGAACCTGTTCAAACCAACAACCGCAAAGCTATCAACAACCGGGGGCACGCAAAAATGGGAAAAGGTTCACTAAAGAGCACGCAAAAGGAACGCAAAAAAGTGCACAAAAAAAGGCGGTGAGTTTCAGCTAAATCTCACACCAAGAGGAAGCGGAGGTCCACAGTTGGGTGGTTTCGAGATAAAAAATACATGGGCAGAGTAAAACACCGGCTTGTAAAAACGAAGAGGGGTGGGAAAGCACCAATGCAGGAAAACACAAAACGCCGGAAAACGCGTGAAAAGGAGCAAAAACCAGGGAATGCCTTCCCGGGCTTTGTCCCGACAGTGGCAGAGAAGGTGTGGACCGTTTTCTGCAGGTCGGAGCGCTACAACAAACGCACCAGGTACCCAGTCACTACAGTCTTGGAACTAGTCGACCAACCGCAGAAAAAAAACGGGGACGAACCTTGAAGTTGGTTCTGTAAGAAATCTAAAATCCCCAAAAGATCGCCAGGAGTGAAATACGAGGGGCGGAGGTTTGGTAGAACGATCTTTTGGGAGGATGGGGCCACAGGTGTGTTCGGACCAACGTGGGGGTCAAGCATCCGAGCCGGGGTATCTATCTAACAAAAAAACAAAAAAAGGATTCGTAAGATAGAAAAAGGGGAGCCGGCAAGGGACGAGAGCCTACAACGCAGGTCAACGAAAAAAAGGGGTGCCAATAAACGCCCCGCGGAAACGTGGCAACACTCCACTCCACATGGATCAGGGGGAGTCACTCCTTATGAGAGGAAAACCTAACGGGGGTTTTTCGGTACGAGAAGAAGGGGGGGGGGTACAAAAGAACTTCGACCAAACGTAAGACCCTAGGGGGAAAAAAAAAAAAGTCGGACAACGCGCGGGGGTCGTTGAAAAAAAAAACGGATCACACCGATGCCCGGGGTAAATGAAAACGGGGGGGTAGGCATATAAAAAGGAAAAAACACGGAAAACTTCCCTTTTTTTCAGCAGTGTGGGGGGGGGGGGGGGGGGGCCAGGAACATGCCGGCAAAGATCGGTCCACAGAAACTGTGGGGGATGTGACAAAAAAAACTCAAAAAGATAAAATAACGACCAAAGAAAAAAATCCGAACAAGCTACGAGAAGAAAAAACAATTTCAAGCCGAGGCACGAACGGTCGTCGAAGAAAAAGGAGGAGGAAAAAGAGGAAAACATCACAGCGGGCAAGGTGCAACCCTATCGGAGGGAAATCTACAGGTCGATGTAGTCTGGAGTCACGCGCCAAGCTTGTGGGGGGATTGGGAATTATCGCCTGGTGCCGGGAGGGAAAAAAGCCCAAAGGGCTGTTTCCCTTGCGCAAAGCAAAAAGTGGTGCGCAAAAGACAACCAAGAAGGGAAGCAGGGCCACGCCTAGGCGTCGCAAGGCCCCCGTCACGAGGAAAAAGGAAAAAGTGGAAAGCCCGATGCGCGTTGGAGGGTCGTAATAATGGTGGCAAAGAAAACTCATAACTGACCCTGTAGGCGGGGGAACGGGAAGAAGTGTCGAAAAACGACCCACGCGTGGGGTTAAAAAGTACGAAGCGTAAGGAACAAATTCAGCACGAATTGGAGTCGAGTACCGGTTCCTTCTTGTGGGGGAAAAGGAAGGAAGGGACTTTAGCCCCCCTCCCGACATAACGGAAAAATCCTTAAAGCTGCGACACACTGGGAACTCGCGGAAGATAGTTCCCTTCCGACCTAAGTAACGGCAAACTGGAGGACAGGGGCCCGTGCACAAAACCTCACGAGAGTGATGGGAGAAAGGGGGAAAAAAGTCAGGGGGTCGAGGCCGACCGCCGAGAATGGTCCCCGGAGAAAAAAGAACAGTTGGCCTTGGAAACGAAGAAAAGCTGAACAGAAGCAACGGCCGGAAGGAGTTCCGGGGGCCAGAGGGGAAAAAAACCCGAAGGGACAAACTCATTTCATTCAAGCGTCTACTGGAACGACAGAATCCCCAAAGTTTTTGATGAAAGGGGAACGTCGACAAGAACCGTTCACTCGGGGCCCGAAACTCATCGCACGAGGCAGTCAGGAAATAAAGGGGGAAAAACCAGGAAAACCAAAACTCAAACCCATACCAGGGATAGGTCTGTCAACAGGGAAAGAAAATTCTCAAACCAACGCCGGCTCCAGACCTAGAAAACAAAGAACGTGAAAAGCCCCCCGGAAAACGAAAAGACTGGCACGACTAAGGGGAAAATCGAATATCCGGGGGGGGGTACTCACAGGTCCGACAGAGAGTATACAATCCAGTGCGAACCGAACAAGTGACAGAAGCCAAAGGACATCACGGGGTTGGGGAAAACATAAAAAAAAAGGGTCCAAAGAAAAGATACTCCCCAGCATTCGGGGGGGGGAGAAAAAGGGGAAAAAGTTAACAGACGAGTTCTTCATTGTTTTTCTTTCAAAGGAAAAAAGCAACTGAAAAATCGGGAAGAAGAAACGAAAGGCTGCAAGAGCTTTCACCAAGGTCAAAGGGAGAAAAGTGGAAAGTACGGAGGCACCGTTTTGTCAAAACTACGTGCTCAATAAGGGAGAAACTCTTTTCCTCGAAACACGAGGTCCTTAGCTGGAAAAAGGATCAAGGGAAAAAAAAAAACCAAAAAAAAGAATGGGAGGAAGCAATGCAAGCTCAAAGCTCAGTCCAAAGCATAGGGAGGGGAAAAAATTAACGACTAGCGCTGTTGGGAACTCTCACACGAAGAGACAACAAGCTCGCAGGGAAAACGCAACGTCCAAAGGTTCCAGCCGTGGGTGGCAAAAACGGGGCAGGATGGGGAGGTTAGGAGACGCAAAAACCAACAAAAAAGTAATTAGTAAAAAGGATAGCAAAAAAAAAAAAACTTAAAAAAAAAAAAAAAAACCAACTCCGACCAGGACCCTTTGATGGGGGAAGGAAAGGGAATGTTTGGACGACAGGACCTACGCAAAACAACGGGTCGGAACTGGGCCTTCAGTGGGCCGATCCGCCCCTCTTGGCTAAGAAAGGAGTAAGACAAAGGGGAGTGGGGAGGGACCGGGGTTGTCCGCGGGGGGCGTCAAGGGGGCGTTTAAAATCGGCTAGGGAGCGTCCAACACGAGAGAAATAGGAAGGGGAGCAAAGTCAACAAAGAGAAGTGAAAATATGGTAACCGGAATTCAGAAAAAATAAGATGAATCTGTGACTTGACGACGCAGAAAAAGTTCGTTATTTAGGAAAAAGGAAGGGAACTCGGTTGGGACCGGGGGACACAGAAAACAGAAACGGTTCGTGAAAAATAAAAAAAATAAAATAACAACAAAACTATTCGGGGGGGGGCAATAAAGGGGTCTCTAAGCTTGAGGATGTAGGGGGCCCGGGGGGGAGGCCCCTTTCATGGACAAGAGCAAAAGGTCGAAAACTTTTCTTCAAAGAGGCACCTCGGTTCTGGGCGAAAATAAAAGCATACGCAATCAAGTTAGTAGGCCTCAGTGTGCAGGAAGAAAGGGGAAACATATATTCTGGCAAGTTTGATAAGTTAGGGGGAAAAACGGGGGGGTGGTCGCGGCAAAAATGGTCGCGGGGGGGGGGCAACGGAGGATGGAAGGGAGGGGGTCGGGAAAAGCGTTGGTTGTTGAGAGAAGAAACCGGGGGACCCATGACGTTCTCGCAAAGGGGGGGGGGGGGGGGGATAGGACTTGGAGTTGGCAAGGGGGAACCCTTCTGTGTCATTAGAAAGCAAAAAGAAAGGAGAAGGGGTAGGGGTGAAAACGCGTGGAAGAGCAAAACTCGATTTCCAATGGAAAAACGTAAAAGCAAAAAATTCTCACGGAGAGAAGATAGGTGCTACGGGCGGGAGGGAACAGAAGAGGAAAGGGGAATCCATGAGGCCAGTTGTGGGGGGGAAGGAGTAACAGCGTGAAGCCCTCTTGGCCCAAAACCATGGGGCGCGAAAAAAAATGGCAAATCAACAGTCTTTTCACGGGGAAACGACTCGAGGAGACGAGGGGCAGTTCAAAGGCTCCCATCCACATTCATTCGGACAAGGGATGCTAAACACCTCTTCCCGTTGGACCTGAGGTCCATCGGCCCCCAAAAAAAAGGGGAAGTGGAGATGGGAAAGACGAAGGACGTTAGTGGGGGGGGAAAGAAACATTATTATCAAGTTGCTTGAAAGAAGCCCAAAAGTGTCCTTGAAAACAAAAGCTTTTCTGGAAAGGAAAAAGGAAAAAAACGTGAAGTCCTCCACATCTTCTCTTCCATGAAGAAGGCTAGGTTGTAGCGGGGACAAAAACCCGCCGGTGGGGGGGTGTGAAACGTTAAGGGAAAAGAGAAAGTGTAAACCTAGTACAGGCGGGGAAGATAGGGAGGTGCATCACCTTTTCCGCGGGGAGGGGAAAACCCAGAACCAAGAAGCCACAACGACGGTAGGACGGTCTTCCGAGGGATCTCCAACCTCGTTTACGCCGGTCTCTGAGGCAGGTGCGTGAACCCAGAGACTATGTGGTTCGGAAGAAAGAAAAAAAAAAAAAAAGGTAAGCGTAACCGGGGAGGGGGCACATTCCAAGAAATTGGACACCCAACGCATCGGGATCGGCCGAGCAAAATGAGGAATCCTCCACCATTCCCCCATCCTGACTGACGACAACCACCAAGGAAGGGGTCATCGACCTGTTAAAGGGAACCGCCGAGTCAGGGGTGGGGTCAAAGGGGTAGATCATCCTCAAAGCGCAAGACGGAAGTCAGTGCGTCACCTTCAGGGTCGCTATCAAGAATCTTCTCGGCGAGTAGTAAGGTGGGGGGAGGGGGGGGGGGGGGGGGGTGGAAGTCGATGGTGTAAAAAAATCAGGTATGGGCAGAGTTTCCAATCCAGGTCGTTAGCATGGAAGAAAAAATAAAAAGAACCTGAGGGGAACGAGGTAAAAAAAAGTAAGCTCGGGGAAAATGATAACAGAAAAGTTGGAGGAACAACAAAAAAAAAGCAAGTCATATTGGGTGACTTTATCCCGCGCGAACAGGGAAGTCCCGATCAAAATAACACTTTGCAGTCTAGAAAAAAATGCTACAGAAAGACCAGTGAGGGGAAAATGTGCCTCATAAGCACGAAGAAGCGAGCCCATCTCTGGATCTCGGGAGGAGGTTTTGTCAGACGTCAGTTCGGGGATTACCTATGGGGGGGAATAGGGGGATAAGGAGTGTTGGTCAGTAGATACCTTTAAATGTCATCTATCACTAAAGGAAGGGGGGGTAGTAGGAAAATAAAGAGATCATCAGACCCGGGATCGAGAAATACAAAGAAAGTGTCCCCCAAATGTGGCACCACACGACAGGAGGGCTTCAGACCAAACCAGGACGCAGGAAAGAGGTGAACGCATGGACGTGTTTCGCTCTAAGGGGGGGAGGGAGGGTCCCCCGAAAAACCCGAACGGGGTTCGGGAGAGGAGCGTGGGGGGGTGAAATCGTCCAAAGGCGAACGTGGCGAAAAGATCTTCCCTCGAGCAAAAAGAGGAAGGGGGATTCACGTGATCAACGGCGACCCTTAAGCGAAAAAATCGGAGAGCATCATGAGGAAGAATGACAAGAGTCAGGACGGGGGGGGGGTCAGAGGACAGGTTGATGAACCTGCCAACAATTAGAAATAAGCGGGCCCAGGAAAAGTGGGAAAAAGCTGAAAGTTAAACAGCAGCCTAAAAAAGAAAACAAATAAGGAAAACAAGAGTACAATCAAACCGGAGAGATATGGGAAGAAATTTACTCTTCAAGGGGAGAGGGTCTATCAAAGCTTGGAGGAGAGCAACGGACCACATCGTTGAACACTATCTAAAGTCTGGTTGTTTTTACATAGAAAAGGGTATTCAGTGTTGCAGGGAAGAAACCGCAAAGGCGGGTGTTCTACGAGTTTTTAAGGGGGGACCTTTGGACGAGATCCGAGAGGATGGTGGGGAAAGGTCGAAATACGGGTCCATAATCATTTGACATCGGAAAACGAAAAACCTTGGTAGAGGGTTACCATAGGGACAGATGCAAGGTTTAAAATTTTTGAACTCTATAGTCCATCTCGCCAATTTATGCTGACCGATGGTCAAACATGGAACTGGTCAAAAAATTTGGGGATGAACTCCTCGAGAAGCCTGGAAAGGAAGGAAGAGAGGAAAAAAGTACTTTAGGGGAAGGGCCACGGTGGGGGGTTGTTCCGGAAGGACCCACCGCCCCAACCATAGAAGGTAAAACATCCGTTCATCACGAGGTACATAGAGGGGGGAGAGAAGTGAGAATACACGTGTTCCGTACGATCTGTACGAGTGGAGGATGGTCGAACCACTACAGAAGAGAAAAGATGCATCGAACCCCCATTGGGGAACGGGGGGGAGGACCGTAATATGAAGCGAAACCGGGGTCCTATTGAAAAACACAAACGGGGGGTTCACACGTCCGAAGATGCAGACAGTTCCGATAAGGGAGGGGGGGATGGGGGGAGAAGGGGGGGCTGACCATTGAATAGGAGTCCGAGAAGGAAGGGAAAAGAAAAAAGAAAAAAAGAAAAGACTGGTAGGTCACCACTGAGGGAGAGAAGCCTTGTAACACAACCGGGGGGGGGAAAACGGATGCTTTAAGCACGACCCGTGGGAACGGACCGGAAAATCAACCAAAAAAGTATTGAGGTGGAAGAACCAAAGGACTCCAGACGCATCCATCGTCAGAGGGGAGAGGTAGAAGGAAACTTTCCCAAGAGACACCGTAACGTGGAAAAAATGAAAGCGTCCGTCAGAAAGGATCCGGCTACCCTCACGCCCGGGAAAATTCTCCAAACAGGAAAGGGGGAAGGTCCAAAATCCAAGGCATCAACTAAATGGAGAGAAAGGATGGGTGGGAACAGCAATCTCTAACCCAACCGATGTCCTACTCGGGAAAAAGACAACGAAGGTCTGAGGAACTTTAGAGGAAAACGGGGGGAGGGACTACTAAGTTGATAAAAAGAAAAAAGAAAAAAAAAAAAAAAAGAATATCCCGGGGGGTAAAAACAAGGCTACGGCAAAGGGAACATACTTCTAGAACACAGCAATTAGGGTGGGGAAGGAAAAAAAGGGCACACGTTGGTTGATACTGAAATGAAAAATAACCTCACGCTCAGAGAACAAAGGAAGACTAGCCCCTCAAGACTCGAGACCAAAGGGGAGGTCCCGAAGAGTGGAGGAGAAAAGGGGGGGTTAGGACTACCGAAGGGGTCCGGTGAAGGGGGCCAAACGACGGTAGGAAGAGAAAGGACTGCCTGCTAGAAAAAAGGATAAAGGATAGGAGGCTGGGTCACTCGTGGAGGGGGGGGTCGAAGGGGAGAAAGTGGGGGGAAAGGCCGAGGGAAAGGACAACCTCAGGAACGAGCGGGGCAAAAAGAATTCAGGCACACGTACGCCAACAAATGTGGAAGGAAGAAAGGAGAAAAGACTATATCGTGGCGCAATCAGGTTCTACTCGGAACATGGGGTGCTTGAAAACGAAAGAGAAACAGAGTCGCAAGCCCAAAGAAAGGAAGGGGACGGGGGGGGGGGGGGGGGGGGGGCAAAACGTGGTTCAAGATGGTTCAT
>Ga0179591_1485974_pt1 | contig 13598 bp, 13 predicted proteins | sample CZOMad2_1_08_16f_FD_182891 | JGI IMG/M metagenome (GOLD analysis project Ga0179591, IMG submission 182891) | Vadose zone soil fungal communities from Angelo Coast Range Reserve, California, USA - CZOMad2_1_08_16fungal (PacBio error correction) | ecosystem: Environmental > Terrestrial > Soil >...
TGAGGAATCTCCGAGTCTGCTGGGAACGATTAGCTGACACGTTCCCACCACGGAGAACGAGCGAGGAATGCAAGGTAGAAAAGGGTGTGCAAGGAAGGGAGAAAGTCATTGAAGGGTGACTGAAGGACGGGCAGAATTGCCGAGGAGGGGCCGGGCCAGCACGTTAACGTTGAGGGCTAGCCACCGTGCTCATCAGCCATAAAGGGCGAAAAACCGCTCTGGTTTCGTATGTCCGGCATGGGGAGAAAATTCCCTGTGTGTTCTTTTAGAGGGTAGGGTCCCGTAATCAAAATCCCTTCTGGAAATTCAAGTCCAAAGGAGCTTCGAAGCTCAGGATGAACCTGTAAGAGAGAGGTTACAATCTTGAAAAGGAAAGATTATCTGCTAAGTACGAGACGGAAGGACTGCTAGGGGATTCTTAGTGGTCTTGAAATGCTACGGCACACCTAGGGGGAAGGGGAAGGGAAGATAGAGAGAGTGACTTGGACCTTAAACGACAATCTTGGTCAGTTGTAGGGGGAAGGACCTCGAACCTTTCCATGGTCAACCACTCTGAAGAGGACAGGTGTGCTTACTAATCTGGCGACACGGGGCGGATCTTATCATACATCAAAAAAAAACGTTCCAGGAAAAAGAGAGAGAGAGGTATGGGAAAAAAACCTCGCAGTAGAAAGAGTGTTCAGTGCCCGGGACGGGAACGTAGCCAGGAGGGGTAAACGCTATCTACTCCAAGTATAATATTAGTGATTACCGAAGAGGTGCTCTCTCGAGGTAGAACATGTCCGAAAGGCCATACACACACGGACCGCTGACGGAGCAGCAGCAAACGATAATCAGCGCACGGACTCCCAGGGAATACTCAGGGTGTATGCTGGGCACACAAATTACTACTGAGACGAAGAAGGGAGAATAATTGTAGAAACCGGAAACAAGCCCAGAGGAGTCAAAGGTCCTGGACATATAAACACGACATCGTGCACCAGAGGGACAGTTCTCAAGCTTGGACAGAAAGAGGGGGTATGACCGAAAGAAATGGACTAGTAGCTCAATGAAATCACGGGGAGTCTGTGAGAACAGGCACACCCAAATATCAAGCGAGTAGGTAGAGTCAGAAAAAGTGAGTGTCTTGGCGAGTGCGGGCGAAGCTTATCGAGCCGAAAAAGGGGGAACAATCTTCCGTTTAAAAATTCGGGCTGGTTCGGGCGAGCTAGCCGGTTTAAACTCTCGCCGGAAGCTAGGACTGCGGCAACGGTGGGCTCCAAAGACGATCACCATTTAGGAGAGCAAAAAACCACCGGGCTGACCTCGAATAAGGCAGTGTATCGGAGGTAGGACCTGAGGGGGAGTCTGCCCCGAGAAAGGGGTGTTGGTAACCTTACAGTGGAGTGCCGCCCTTCTTCCAATGACAAAGGAAAAAAGGGGAACATGGAGCACAGACATATATCAGGGGGAGAATCAATTGTTCCAGAAGAGGGAAGCCCCTGAAAGGAGCAAAACACAAAGGAAATTCCTTACTGGCAAGAGACGGGGGAAAAAGTATTTTGGAAAAAGCCTGGGGCACGTCACGGAGTCTTTGAGAGTACATTAAAGACACTACAGAACGAGAGAGTAGAGGGAGGAGTGGACTGCTAAGTTGCTTGTGCGGTGGGGGGAAGGAGGAGTACCACGTGTTGAAGGCGCCAAAGGACGGGAAAATGTAATCGGACTCATTGGCCGAAGGCGCGCATGGGAAAATGAAGAGCACAACCCCCTGTCAATCAATTGACAGGCACAGCTAGTGTGCGCAATGTAGGTGAAGAAAAAACACGAAGAGTCGTGGTAATAGAAGGAGCAAACTCTCCTAATAGAGGTCTGGAGGGGGACCGAAATTCGTGGTTCTTATGACTAGTAAAGTCGTGACGGGGAAAAGGATGAGTCTTTCTAGACCCGCCATCCTTGTACCAGACTCAGAAAAAAAAAGAAAACGAAGTGAAAGAAGATAATCGTCACCAGGGAGAAATGTACAGAAAGGAGCACAGTGCAAACCCAAAGGGAGGGTGGCTTGTTATCATTCGAAGATGGATTCGTGAGAAAAAAAAAAGATCTCATAGTGATCACAATTATGACGTGCGTGAACAAAAGAAACGACAGGGGATTCTATGAGGAGGGAAAGCTACAAATTTGGGATCGGATTAAGAAATCAACGATCTCATGATAGGCGCATAACCACATGTAACAAAAAGAAAAGGGGAGAGTCACGCGCCATGGCGGTCGTGCTCACTGTTGCAGCGGGTAGGAAAAAAACCGTTACTCGAGCGCAAGCGATCAGGATCTTCCAGACTGGAACTCGGAATGCATACGGATTCAGCTGCCTCGCGCTTACCCGGGGGGAAACGATACACAGGCCTACATCTCACCTGGAATACAAGGCAACGCAGTTCGCGAAGGTCCTGGCTTGCACTGTCGAGGGACACAGAGGCAATGGGGGGACATACTGAGTTGTTTTCTGCAACCCCAAAAGACGCTAATACGTCATGGAGGTTGTGAGGTCACACTTCTAGGGGCAGTCTCAGTTGTGGTGAGGGCGTATCTCACAGGCGAGAAAACAGGGGTCAGGGGCTTTATACGAGGGTGATGGCCGTGGAAGGGGCGTGGGTACAGCCAGTCACACAAGACCAAAGGAAAAGTGAAAGCCAACGGCTCTTACTTGCGTGCGAAAGGTATTACGGGGAGATCGCGTGAAGTATGCCACTGGAAAGAAAAAAAGCAGAAAAAAGAAAGAGCTTTGGCCGCATACACGAGAGGGGGGGTGAAATCAAAGGACAAGAGTATCCCCTTTTTTTGTGGGGGTGAGACATCCATGTGTGAAAAGAATGAGAGGAGAAGACGCAAGAATGAGACCACAAAAGGAAGGGGGCACCCGAAGCCGGACCTTAAACGAGTCGAGAAAAATGTGCCCGCCGGTCCCCCTAGGATAGGACCGTCAGGGGTTGTAGAGGTTCGGTGGAGGGGAGGGGAGCGCAGCCGCACTGAATTCCTTCAGTCTCCAAAGCGAAGAGCTTCAGAATAACAATCCTGAGTAGGGTCCGTTCAAGAAGAAAGGAACGGTACCATTCCTGGAAGTGGGGGAAAGAAAAACTCATCTCAAGAAACGGAAGGTGATCAAAAGTGGCAGGAGCAGGCGTATTATCATTGGCGTCTGCACTGCCGCGCAGCGCCAGGAGGCTAGTGTCAGAACAGGAATCGACAAAAGGGTTGTAGTCCTCAAAGGGAGAAAGGAATAATCTCTTCGCGGTTATGTGCTCTATGGAGAAGGAAAAATGGGCCTTGGACTTTTTGCCGGGCATGGTCACCAGGCGGAGGCCATCCCTAGAGTTCAGGCTTGCTAAACAAGGAAGCAAAAAAAAAAGGGAAAAGTTCACCTCTATCCGGTCTGGGGCCAATCGGACGGGTTCGAGGGAGGGGTCTTCCATGTTCTTGGAGAAAGATTGAAATGTCGATCATCCCAAAACCCTAAGGAAATTTAGGGCAAGAAGGGGGAAGGGATGGTGCATGTGATGGTCCCTGGTGAGCACGATGGCAAAAGTGCCTGCCTTTAACCGTGACAAAGTCAGACTCAGGCGTCAGTAACGCCAGTCCTGAAATATTCTGTAGAACCGGCTACAGGGAAAGTGAGGTACGGCTTTTCTACAGGAACAAAAAGTTAACTGCATTGGGTGCTTTCGGCGAGAAGAACGAATGAAGGTAACGGGGTCAATTAAAGAGAGATAAGTATTACTTGACTTACCAGTACGAGAGAGTGAAAGGAAAGGGCGTAACCTATGCTTTAAGTGGCGAGCTCAGTCTCCTGACAGGAGGGGGATTGCGAAGTAGCTATCGCCAGATTCCTGGGGGGAAACATCTACCCTACCGTAAAGTGACGTCACACCTCGTGATCCTCGTCCGGGTCTGAAACTCGCAGAGATAATGTTGGATCTCTCGCCGGCAGAACATTTGGAGGGTGAAAAAGATGGATGCTGGGTCGCTTTCCCTATGGGAAACAAACATGTCGGAGGGCTTGGATCAACTACAAACAAGAAGGACCCGGAATGCGAGAGGAGATCTCGCTGCGTATCTCGAAAGCCCTCTGAGGGTCATTGGGACTGTCATAAGTCTACGTTCAAATAGTTCACCATTCCGTGGAGTTCCGAATTGATGAAACGAGATTCGTTTCTTCCCATCCGAGAAGGGACAGAAGGGGTAATCTGGCGACCGCGTAAGGGGAGCGAGCTACTCATGACCTTGGACTCTGCGGATAGGGAGTCTCGGTCACCAGTGGCGATAGAATGGACGCGAAAGCGGAATTGAACACGGGCGTGCCAAAGGGAAATACGCCTTCCTGTCGGCCCAAAGGGGGGGATTCTGGTCCTTGGGGTTGCTTAAGTCTCGTGCCCCTAGTCGAATTGCGAAACGGTTCGGCCCAAACTCAAATTGAGAAAACAGGGGGAGGGTTACGGGGGGAACGGGTTTATGCTAAGAAGGGGCAAACGCGCATAATTCTGTCGCCCCGTAGGAAGTGACAGGTTAAAGGCAGACAGGGGGGGGATGACTCACGAAAGGGTGAAAGCTCGACTTACATGGAAGAAGAGAAACGGGCGGGCCAAAAGTGTGGTCATTCGGTTGGCGTTGTGCCAGGCTCCGGGAGGGTAAACACGTGGATCACCCTGGCAACCTGCTAGTTTGGTGCGCCCGTGACGCCTCGAATAGCCAGTCACATGACAGCCGCTCCTCCAAAAATGAACGTGCCGATTATCTGAAAGCGCGTTGGCAGAAAATAAAAAAGAAGATGCGCAACCAGGACAGTAGCTGGACCTGGACGAATACTGGCAAGAGGGAATGAAGTAGGGACACAAGGGAAATCCATTCATGGTGCTCGGACATAGAAACGAACGTCAAGAAAAAAAGTATTGCAAATCACTAGACACATGATCGGGACGCGGTTCACGACCTATTTCTAGGGGTGAGAGAGAGGCGACGGTGTGAATTAGGCACGCATCGGCCCAGACCAGGGGGGGTGATCATTCAGCGGAAAGTGGAAAAATCAGAGCGGGTTGACGAGGAGAAAGAAGAAAGACCCAAAGACGGTCGAAAGAATACGCCAACAAAACATACAACGTGGGAGTCGCGTCGAGGGGGGATGGGGCTCGGCACGTTTTCTGGAACGATGGGCGCGCGACGCCAACAAAATGTGGCAGAATGATCACATCCACAACGGAGCATCGAGATGCTGGACAAAAATAAGAATGGGGGAGGGTAGTGTTCACTATCATCATGGGATTAAAAAGTCTGGTCTTGCAGAAAAGAGGAGCGGGAAAAAGGCTTCTTCCTGACACCGGGGAGGTACTCCGGCGTACAAACGAGAAAAATCCGGCGGCGAAAAGAAGGTGTACTGCCACAGCCACAGTACCAAGCTTCTGGTCTCGGTATAAAAGCGTATGGGCTTATGTGCGCCGGAGAAAAGAAGGATGGGGTCCAGAGGGGTGACCCGAAAATAGCGCCATCCCGAGAGGGGTTGCACCCAGCGGGAGGGGAAGACCGAAAGGGGGTCTTGTTTGGTTGAGGTGATGAGGGAATGTGATTCGAATCCTACCTCACATCTCAAGGCAAAAAACACATCAACCGAAAACCAAGCAAGTCTAGATCGAAAGTTAATGGGTGTATCTTTGGATGGCGTGTCTCAATGTGGACAGACAAAATAGAGGGATTACCAGTCAAGCTAATCACACGTCTCAGAACAACACTAGGGGATAGTGGGCTTGCTGGTGGGGGGCGAGCCAGATGGGCCAGTTCGCTACACATCAGACAGGGGGAATCCCTTGTTGTTGGGGAGTTGCCTCAGCCTGCGCCAGTGGGGAGGATTACTAAAACGATGAGACCACCCCCTTCCGACTAGACAAAAAAGGATCTCAAATCAAAAGGATGTCCGCACGTGTGCCCTCATGCAAATGTATCAAAAAGATTCCTCGGAGCTACCGATACCGCCCACCACAGCCGCACGACAATCGCAGAAGGATGGCCAGGCAGATCCGAGAACTAAAGGTAACAGACAGCGGGCAAAAGAACCTAGTACCGGAAGGCGAATGGAAGGGATGTGAACTGAAACATGACAGGGTACAATCTCTCAACTTACATGAAAGGCACCCTAAAACGATCAGGTAATGGCGGTATTCGCACGGCCTTTCATACATAAATTGAAAAGAAACAAACTGTGAAAAGAAGTCATCTCGAACGTGGAGGTCGAAGGCCACCGACCATCTAGCTGGCGGGTCTTAAGATAAAGGAGGGGACGCACCTTTAGAAATAACTGTGAAAAAAAATGGATGAGTTGCACGGGCGGGCGAGCAGTACGTCGTCTCAGGATACATGATTGAAACCGCAGGAGAAATGGACGCGGTAATCTTGAAAGAAGGGGAAAAAGAGGTGAAGTACACAGGAGTCAGGAAATTACGATTCTTGCATTGGGGGAAAAACACGGAATGCAAAAGAGGAATGAGTACAGGCCCTCAACGAGAAGTTCTATTCCGTCAGGAAACTCTTCAGGATTGCCTTCCTTAAGCGGGAGCAGGTTACTTAGTGACTGTGTTTTTGATGGACAAGAGAGACAACAAGTACAGTAGGGATCATGAAAAATAGAGATATGAGAGGGTGGAGATATTACACCACTAACCACCAGGGTCCACGGGTGCCGTTGGGGGGGCATGCTCGGTTTAGGGAGTTTTTCTACCCTGGGTGTGCTATCGGCCAGGTATACAGGTTGTCGTGTGGAGGGGTAGGTGGTTTTTTTTTAGGTTCGGAGGGTACGGGAAAAGTGGAAAAGTGTCTCCAAGGTCGACGTGGGAGAATCTGACAGAGTGGGCCACGTCCTATTTGCCTCGAGGTGTGGCGAGGCCAATATCAGGATACCAGAAAACGCCGCGACGTGTCAAGAATTTTCAAAGTACATGTCGCCCAGTTTCCAAATAGATCCCAGGGCGGATGGAGGGAAGCGTATTCACTCTTCAGCGAGACAAGCCCCCCTAGACTGGGGTCACATAAGCAAAACTACTGCGTGAGAACGCAGTCCGCAGTCAACTACGTATACGCGTTAGCCAGCAGAAAGATCGGCAATAACCGAAACCAGGGGAACACAGGAAGAGAGTAGCCCAGAAACTTGCCCAAAATATTTATCTCGGGCTCTCTATTTCGGAGAGGAGAGATGTATTCGGCTGATCGAGGGAACCGAAGTGAGAAACGGACTGGTACCGTATGTGGCAATGGCCCGGATGCAAGGGGGGGGATCGTCTTGACTTTACAGCAGAGAACCTAGAAACGTGAGACAAGAATACGGGTGAAGGGAAAAGTCGGAAACTGCTGAAACTACTAACCTAACGACGGAAGAGACGAATACGCCTTTGAAAAAACCATGATTCAGCTCGTGGGAAGAGTTAGTGGTATCTTAGGGCTTCGGTGTTTCTACGCAATTCAGTGAGGCGGAGAAATTGCCCGGCATCCGTCGGCCGTAGTCGAAAACCAAAAACCTGCTATGGTAGTAGACAGGGAGGGGAAAACGAAAGCGGCCCTAGGGCAAAAGGGTGAACGCAGGGACGATAACTGTCACGAATCCGGGCCCGAATCAACTACAACAACATCAAAGCCAAACGAAAGATCCGCACGTAAATCTTTCAGGAGGGAGAAGCATGGAGAAATCTAACACGGCGCGGGGGGGTGTGGCGTTCGGTTGTTAGGATGGCTACCTACCACTTCCATAGGAAACAAGAGGCAAGTAATCATTATCCCCGCCGTAGAAGTAAGGCGAAGGAAAACAAATGAGACTGTACCCTGGGTCGCCGCCACTGCATGTGAAAGGACCAAAAAAAAAATAAGTTATGTATTCGTATTAGCGGAACTGCTAATTGGAAACCAAAATAACATTTGACTAGACCCGGATATCTGACAACGGGCAGGTATGTCCTGGGGGGGACGAAAAAGGGAAAAGAGCGAAATCCCTCTCGTCGCGGCGGTCAGGACATGCAATGTACGTGGCACCGTAAACAGGAGCCGTATTGTCTACCGGGGCACGGAACTCTGCTAGGAACTAGAATTCGAGGCGGCTGAACGTTACAACGAACAAAAGGGGACGCGATCCCAATAAGAGGTTGGCTGTGACCCTCAAGGAGCGAATGCTATCGGAGAGTGTGGGGGAGATCACCATGCGACCACCAAAAGTCGCGCTTAATAACATCCAACATAAATAAAGAGGAGGGGCAAACAGGGAGTGGAGTGGGCAGGGGAAACATGGGGGGGGGAAAAGATAAAAAAGCGTGCAACTCGGAATCAACACCAACAAGACACAGAAAAAAAGGAATAGATGGGAGGACACCGTCGACGATGGTGTCTGGCTCAACGCGTGGGGTGGTCGCCTGGGTGACCGGTCGCGGTAGGACGGCCACACGGTGGCAAATTCTAGACTCAACGTGAGCCAAGAAAAGGAAATTTAATACTCGGGACGAAGGAAACATCCAGGATGTCACCATATAGAGAGAGGGGAAAAACGGAATAAGGCTGGTTGCATAGGTCGGTCACTAACCCAACGCACAGTAAACGGTATCGAGTGATTCAGATCACAAGGCACAGGGGGGGGGAGGGGGGGGGGGAAAAGGCGTTGGGGGGAGAGGGAAAAAATAGCTTCCTTGGGGGGGGGGGGGGAAGCGAAGGGTGAATCTCGTGGGGGGGGGGGCTCGACGTGCAACAGGGGGGGGGGGGAGAAAAGTGTACAAGGAGACAAATAACGGTCGCAACACCGGGGGGGGGGGGAACTTATGGCGGGAGATTCCGTGCGTGAAGTGGGTATCTGGGGGCTGGGACAGAGGATATAAAAAACTTTATAATTCAAAATATGGTCACGCAAAATCTACAGCGAAAAATCAGTCCCCTGTCACTATAACACTTAAAAATCGTAGGCCAGGATGGTGCTTCAAAAAGAGAGCCCCCCTGTTGGCTCTCACCAGGGGCGTCAGGAAGTCCAACAGGGGCACGATGAGCACCAAGAAAGAACGCCGTAATGCGCTAATCTTAGCAAGATAGGACCCGTGGGCCAGGACTCGAGAAACGCGGGTACTCGCGAAGAACCGCGAAGTGTGCGGCGAAGGGAGAGAGTCTCCCTTACCCGAAAAGGGGGCAGTGCGTCGGAGGAAGATCTTCGAGTCCGTAGGGGCCCCGTGCGGCCCCGCGTCTCACTGCCGAATGCCATGGAGAAGGAAGAGACGACCGGGCGAAATAAAGGGGCTCAGTGAGGAAAAACCTCCTACTATCCCAGTCGCGCGTGCAGAACAGGGGGTAGGATGTCAGAAAAATCGGCATTAGCAAAAGACACCAGCCAAAAGGGAAGGGGTGGAGTTTATCTCACGACGGGATTCGTGTGTTTCCACTCGGTGGCCGGCTTGTAGAAGCTATCATGGCAATAATCCTGAACGAGGAAGAGGGGTACAAAGGAGGCAATGGCTTGGGTCTCCTTTTGACGGAAATTTGGGGTGACCTGGTGCTGCTTTCTGCACTCAGCAGTCGTCACGAAATGTCATCTGTGTCAAGTCGAGCCCCCACTAATCTCGGGTACACGTCTCAGGAAAGGGTCAGGGGGACGCCCAATGAAACTCGGCGGATTGAACCCCTAAAACCAGGGTCACCTGACGGCGTAGTCCCGCAAGCAGGTGTAACAGCATGCACTTGGTAGAAGTATGGAATCTGTGTGTTCGACCTTTAAGCTTCAAAAGAAATTGACCGTTTACCGGTCACTCCATCAGAACGCAATAAAGAGACCGGAGGGAAGCAATCTACCCACTAGCTTCCGCCCACTTTGCTTACATGTAAAGAAAGAGCAGGAATGGGCCTTACGCTTCATCTCGCAACGGTTCAGCGCGCTAGGGGGGGAAAAGAGAGACATTGAAGTGGGGCAAAAATCCAAGGCGACGTCGCGTGAAAGCGTGTTGCGACTGCGTGAACTCGTCAGTAACAAGAGGAGGAACGAGGGTCCTGACTGTTTGGTGAACAGGAGCTCATTTGAAGGTGCTCGATTAAGAAGATGTCTCAAAGCAACTATGAAGCTCAGGAGCGAATTCACAGTGTGTCTGTTCACAAAAGGCGCGCCGCTTAGCTAAATGGGGTCGAAAGCGAAAGTTCGACTGGGAAGTCTTGGGGTGGGGTTCGTAGAAGAATGTAACTCGGCGAGTTAGGATTTGCCCTTGCTGCATCAGTCCCTTGCTATGGCCCAGGCTGACAGGGGAAAAATCAAAGGAGACTGAAGTACTATGAGGGTGCCCAGCGTGTCGGTCTAAGGTGAGGCGTAACTTTAAAAATTGCCTCGGGGGGGCATTAGTACGCGAAAAAAGGGGAAACGCGCCTAAAGAGTCGGTCAAGCCGCGCCAGTAGGGGGGGCTTCACAGCATACAGGGCGTTATCGCTGCAGGTAGAAAAAAGAAAACGTAGAATTGAAGCGCCGTAGTGTACACAAAAGTTCCCCATGAGGTTCGGACTCGGACGACCAGACCAACATCATAATCGGTAAAAGCAGGACGCGAATGGATAAATGTGATATCTATGAAGCACCGGGTGTCCAGGAGTAGTAAGAGCGAAAGGTAACATCTGAAAAGGGGTCCTAGGAATTTGTGGCAGACTGGAAAAAAGCTCGAACGGTTGTGACGTCGGGTGCGCACGCGGTGGAAACCACTCACTGCGGGACCAGATTCAAGATCTGAAGCTCGCCTGGCAAAGAAGACGGCTGCGGCCTGGTAAAATTAAAAATCATAGTCGCAAAGGCATGTTCGACCACGCTGAAAGTGGGACGAATGCCGGTGCCGAGAAGGGCTGGAAATTGCCGTCTGAGGGAGGAGAAGATTGACGGGGCGTTCCGACTTCGTGCACAGGGATCAAAAACAAGGGAGGGGGGGCAAGCAAAACTAACATAAAGAGTGCGCGGGAGCAAAAACAAAGCGTGACCGCGTAAATGCGTGAAAAGTACAGTGGAGAAGAAGGATCAAACGGAAGGCACCGAGTGTTTCGCCCGCAGTAAATCGTGGTAGAGTCGACACAACTGCATCGAGTTAGAGAAAGAAGCCAACATATATGCCGGCTTCCATAAAGGGGCCTCTCGTGGCGTTCTCCTCACTCGTCAGATGGTCACTGACCGGGGTTTGCCTTCGGGTGTGCGTTCTATGTTTGTAGGCTCAGAAAAAAGACCAATAATCGACAGACAAGCTCACTGATTACAGTAATGGGCCATCGAATCTTGACTGCTGTAGTCACAAAAAATAAAAGAGAACTGAAACAGCCAACCTCATAACCAGAAAAGTATATGAAACCTGCGAAAGACGGCGGAGAAGGCAGACAAAAAAAACTTCGCGGCGATCACCAAGAGCGTGCACACGCTCCTCCGCAGCTAAAAGAAGGAAGGGGGGGGTCTTATAGGAAAGGGGACTCGTTCCTCATCAGAAGTTTACTAGCAGAGCCATGGCAAGCAGACGAAGGATGCTGGTAAAGCGGCACAGTAGCAAATTTTCACGATCAACAACGAACAGGGGGGAAGATCACACGCTGCAAGACGCCAAGGGGAAAGATCCAAAGACCCACGGGTGAAAGTCAACGCCAGCAACGCCTGTAGGTCTGCCCCCACCAACCAAAAAAGAACCCCCGACCTCGATGAAGGCGTACAGCACACTGCGGGAAAACCCCCGCAACAGATCAGGTCTATTAAAGGCATCGCTGGCGAGATGCCAAAACAGAGAGACTTGCGGTTGACCTGCGGGGAGGGTTAGAGAAATGGAAATAGCACACGAAGCACTTCAAGAACCATCGATGCTCACACACAAAACACAGCCAGAGAAAAAACCAACAAAACTCGAGTAACGGTAAAGATCGCTTGTGGGTCTACCGGCGCAACGGCCACATCTCTAAACAGTGCTGGTGACTGACGCGAATGATCACATCACAAATCAGAAGGAATCGGGAGGAAAAAGTTTCCAAGGTCTCTTCGTGAATTCCCCGGACCAACGGGGGGGGTCTGGTTTGCGCGCTGTTCGGGGGAGGGCAAGAAAGAGAGAATCCTATCGGGTTTCCCGCCGCTATTTCGCCCCGGACGGACAGAAAGAAGAGAAAAAACGACAACCTTTCTAAATTAAAATCTCGGTAGAGAGGAGCAAAAAGCTATTTTGCCACACCCGTGTGCGCTGTTGGTGGGGAAGGGGGGGGTGAACAACACGGAATGGGGAATACGACTACGTATGTTGAGAGGTGTCATGAAAGGGAAGGATCCAATTATGGTCGCAACGTGGCCATACTTACTGTGAAAACGGTGGGGAAGCGTGGTGGTTCGGGTGACCCCGAATTCAAGTCTATTCACAACACCAAAGTCAGAAAAAAAAAACGGCGGATGACTGTGCAGAGGGCCCGATTGGTTCGTTGTGCAGCCCTACACTGATGACTCGGATTTTCATCGAAGAACGTTGCGCTGGCTCGACCGTGGAAGAGGAACCTGTGTCGGCACGACCCTGACAGATTCCCCAAATCAAAGTGGGGGTGTTTCACTTAACATAACCCCAGGAAAGATTTGCGACACACAACATATGCTCGACCACGTGGGGGGGTGATCTTGCGCCTATCTACTTGGCTACAAGGATCGCAAAGGGAATCAAATTTCACAGCTATGGCCGCCTAGGACAGTGAGGAGAATCAGGATCGCCGTAATGCGGCCTCAGCTATCGAGAGCTGCAATGTGGGGACAATAGAGAGAAGGGGGTCAAAGTCCCCGTGCCGGTGGCGGTGATAATAGTCCGAAATGGGGAAGAGCCGCTCACTCATCTTAATAGGAGAGTGCAGGACACGCATCCAATAGAGGGGGTCCTGTGATTAGCTCGAAAAGGAAAGTCACAAAAGGGATCTTCACATGACTAACAGCTACCTGGGTAAAAAAAAGTCCATCCCCTCAGGACCACCCACTTGAAGAACCTTAGCCGAGTGGGTTCGACGTGGATTGGAAAAGGACAGGAAGGAGGCAGGAAGCTAGATTGCATCTCGCCCCGGAGGAGCTCTACGAGCAACTCCGCGGCAAATAGAAAGTTGAGTTAATCTCCCGGTGTCGGCTAGGGGCCGAAACCTGAACAGGAATACAGATCGGGGGGCGTACATCTTTAGTGGGGCATGCACCGCGAAAAGCCTAAAAAGGAAAAATGGTAAACGTTAATCAGCTTTGCGATCAGGACGGGAGGCAAGGGGTAGTTGAAAATTGGGCAGCCTGTCGTGGCCGAAGGGGGGGAGCAGAAATAAATAAACTTCTTTCAGGACGGGTAGGAGCGAATCCCCTCAAGATGGGCGACATTAAGAGCGTGCAGAGACATGAAGTGAAATGGGACGTCAGAATCCAAGAACAATTGGTACAGCCGACAAATAGGACTGTCTTAGAGCTCTTGACCGATGCGCGCCAGTGAGAGGGAAAAATACTGAGGGTCATAGAGGTCTTCCTGCCTTCACACACTTGACGAAGAAAGGAAAATCTTCCCGGCCGCTTGTCACAGCAGGCCACGGCACATCTGGGGGCAGGAACGCGCAAAGTA
>Ga0179591_1310450_pt1 | contig 13596 bp, 16 predicted proteins | sample CZOMad2_1_08_16f_FD_182891 | JGI IMG/M metagenome (GOLD analysis project Ga0179591, IMG submission 182891) | Vadose zone soil fungal communities from Angelo Coast Range Reserve, California, USA - CZOMad2_1_08_16fungal (PacBio error correction) | ecosystem: Environmental > Terrestrial > Soil >...
GGGGGGCGGCAACAGAGGGGATCGACGACTTGGGCAACCAACTCAGAAAAAAATTCGGGCAATGAACAGGAGAAGGGGGCCCAATAACACCGTTATTTTTGCAACTCTTGAGCGGAGCCAAAGGAAATGGAAACAAGAAACGCCGGGAAAAATGGGGTCAAAAGGGTGGAAGAAGGAGCCAAAAAACAAGGTCAGGTACGGGGAAAAAAAAAAAAACTGAGGGAGGGGGGGGGGGTGCGGCGAAACTCTTGACCAAGTTGGGGTCTCAAGGGAAAAAAGGGGGTCCTCCGAAGGTCAAACGGGGGAAAAAAAAAGGGTACAACCGTTCGTAAGATGGGGGTAGGGCACCGCGAGGGACAAGAGCCAGGGAAACTCAAAAGTCGTAGCAAAGGTACCCAGCAGAGTGGGGATACATGGGGCAAGGCCAGGCGACCGGGGTTTGGGTTAGGAAACTGGCCTTAAATAAGAGAGGGTTGCAAAGGGGTAGTGACTGCCACCAAATACACAAACCAGGACAGAGAACGATTATGGTGAAAATCACGGCAGGAAAGACTCTGTCTGATTAGGTCGGGAAGAAGGAAAAGTCGCGCCGGGGCGTGAGTACTGCGGGGGGTGGTTGGAGGCCCGGCAGGCAGAAAAACCAGAACGTTGATAATCTGAGTGTGTTGAGGACCAGGTCAGAGGATTTACCAAGGGAATCGCATGTGGTTGCTAACGAGGGACCACAAAACAGGGAGGACATGACAAGATTGCTTGGAAAATCGGGGAAGCCACCTCAAAAGGTAAATCGGAGATGGGAGGGAGAAAGGGAATAAAAGGCAAATTGGGAAGAACGGAGGGAAGACATCCCCTCATACCAATCGACCGAGCCCACTGGAAGTGGGGGAGGAGAGAGCGACCCGTTCCAGCGGCCTACAGGAAATCACGAAAAAATCACGTCGGCAGGGGGGGGGACCTGGCGGCGGAAAAAAACGTAGGTCCTCGTATAAGACCGGACAAAGTGGGGGACCAGGTGCGGAGGGACGAAACAACGAGGGGAGTATGAGGGGGGTTAACGCGGGGAGGCACGGAGGGGAAGGGAAAAAATGGGGACTTTACCGAAGCCGGCGGCAAAACACGCTCAAAAGTTGCTCCCTTTTTCAGGGGGGAACAAAAAACGAAGCAAACTTGTCCCCCCAGGGGGGGGGGGGGAAAAAAAAAAAAGGGAAGACCAGAAAAAAAAGGGGGTTTTTTATTCCACGTGGTTCGAGAAAAAACGGGGACCCCTAAGCAAGAAAAGGAAACGAAACCTCACCGGTTATCGGCAAGAGACACTGAGGAAAGTTGGGGGGACGCTTGACGACAAACACAAGCAAAATCAACGGTTGAAAAAACCTTATAAAACGATCCGAGTTTGGGGGATTGGGGGTACACGAAGGGGTGACGGTTGGGGTCCACGGGGGAAAAAAAAACACTAAACTGAGGGCGCATGGTCATTGCCGTGTGAAAAAGTTCTCCAACTATGCCAAAAACGCAACCACATTGCATTCGTAAAAAATCCTATTCGGGTACGGCCAAGAAACCCTGCCGAGAGAGGGAGTGTAGACTCACCTTCGAAAGGGAGTAAAAAAATGAAACAAACGACGTCCAAGGGGGAAGGGAAAAAAGGGAAACGACCGTCAAATTTCCACCACGGGTTAGGGCTCGGGTAAAGGGGGGAGGGGGGACGTGGGGAACATATTCTGCAAAAAAGTAGCTCCTGAACCGGAGAAGAAGGGTATAAAACCCTTGACAGGAGACGAAGAGAAGAGCATTCCTCGTATTGGAGCCAATTGAATAATGTGTGAGACTGGGGCCCAGCGAAAAGAAGAGGGTAAACTTGACCCAACCCGGGTTGCCGGGGGGAACGGCAACAGTTCAGCCGAGGGGAAAAAAGTGGACAGATACGGTTCATTATGCGATCAACCCAAGTATGACCAAAAAGAACATCTGAAAAGACGGGTTAGGGATTTGGGTCGAACAAGGGAATGCCCGACAAGAGACTGGATGTGCTAGACACACCTACTAACAAGTGTCCCACGAGACGGGGATCAGCACGATGACCTTAGAAATGGGGAAAAAGGGTGACCGAAGCCGGTAAAGGAGAGTCGGGACGGGGGGGGGGTTTCTGCCGGAAACTTTAAATCTTGCAAGGAGGAAAAAGAACAAACAAGAAACCAAGGGGTGGAGCAAACACGGGGTAGGTACAACGGACATGCCACAAAAGGAAGTCTACGCGGGGGGACGGGGTCGGCACCAACGAGCGCCCGGGGGGCAAAAGGCCCCCCCTCAAGTCTGTCCTCCAGGTAACCTATGAGCATGGTGGGCCTGGAGCGTGGGGGGCTTTTTGGTGGGATTGAACTCTCGTCTGAAGCGAAAATATGACAAAAAAAAAATTGCGCCGGCAGGGGGACCCGACAGGGACAATAAAATTTTTTCTGTTAAAAGTTCATTTGGGTGGTGGGGCCAGGGAAGGGGGGGATCGGGGGGCAGGTAACTCGGAGAAGAGGGTCTATCTCTGACACAGGGGCAGTAAAAAATAACAAAGAATGACAACCAAAACCAATCCCAGCGCGGGAACATGGGTCACGATAGCCAAGCCTTCTAAAGAACCTACGAAAGAAACGTTAACGCTCCAACTTACAGAAAGCAACCGTCTTCCCGCTAGATGGTCTAAAAAGGAAATTCGAGGGACCAGGGGGGGGTCGAATCGGAGCTCAGGGTCTGTCGAACCAGACTTGAAAGGTAAAGCGATCAGTTTCTTCGTGGTATCGTCAGGGGACGCCCGCGAGCGGAAACTTACGGCGGGCTGTTTCGCTGGTCTGCGCTGCGGGTTGTACTCGGGGGGGGGGGTCGCAGGGCGGGGGGGGACGGGCCGTCACCACGAGACGGGGGGCCCAGAACTCCCATACGAGTTCTATTGCGGTTCAAGGAAAAAACTGCTGGAAAAAAGAATTAAGGTAGAGTCGTTCTCGAAAACTGGTTCCCGGGGGACTGCCGGACAAGTCAAAGGTCGAACGGGGAAGGAACCCACCAAAGGAGTACGGGGCGGAAAAAAAAAAGAGAAACAAGAGTAAGGGGTATCTTCCGCCTCAAACAGGGAGAAATCGGACAAAAAAAGAGAAGGACCCACTCTTTGTGCCGGGAGGGAAAAAGGAAAAAGGAAGAGGGCTCAATCCCACTGTACTTTTGGGAAAAGGCATGCAATGGGGGGAAAAGGAGTAGACTGCCGGGGAAAAGACCTCAAGGCGGCCGACAAAGCGGGAGCCTGTTGAGCGGACCTTTCTCAAGAAAAAAACTGCGGTAATCAAGTCCCGTGGGGAGGACACAAACGGCCCAACTAGGGGGGCCGGGGGGGGTTTTTGCAAAAGCCAAACGTGGAAAGGAAAAGAGCGGACTCGGATAAAACCAAAAAAAAAAGAGGAAAAAAGGAAACCTTCGAACATCGAGCACAAAAAAAACAAGCAGGGTGAAGCTCTGTGTAGGGAACGCACAACGGGAGTCACTGGGAACAGCAACTTTGCAACGGGGACTGGCGTGAAAAGAAGCAAACGTTTCATGTTACAGGAAGGTAGGTGACATCACACTGACACTGATACATAAAGGAGACGACTTGGTCTTCCTCACAAGTCACAAAAAAAAGGGGACGCAGGCTACTTGAAAATTTGAGGGAAAAACCCCCAACAGAAAGAAACGCCGGTGGTGGTGAACGAGGGTGCGACTAGGATCCTTGCCGTGTTGGACTACCATGCAAATGGAAAAAGGAATGAAGGGGGGAGCGGAAGTTCCTTTAATCTGGAAAAAGAAGGGAACAGGGTCAAGGTTAAAAAGGAGATGGGGCGCGTGCGGGGAAAGCAACGGGGCAAGCAAAAGGAAAAAAGGGGAAACCAAAAAATGGTGAAATAAGGCGACCGTTCCCACATAGGAAAAAAAGAACGTGAGAGAAAAAGAAACCCAACAGTCCAAGGGGGCGTCGGGCCCGGGTAATTACAACAGGGATCGGGTTTCACTTTACGAAACAACAAGAAGGGGAAGAACGGCCAACGGGGTGGGGGTCAGGAGGTCCTCTACCTGGTTAATCTCCCGGGAAGCTTTACAGAGGGGCACAGGGGTGGTTGGCCCCTTGGAATGACGAGAACCGGGTGAAGGGGGGAGAACGCTGACACGAAAGGGGCAGTACCAAAAAAAAAAATGAGAGGTTGCCTGATGAATGGGAAAAGGTGGCCAAACTTCATCATACACGAAACCAGAACCAAAACCTTTTCATGGTTTTGAGTTGGGACTAAGACGGGAAAAAGATTCCCAACAAGCCCCGCCTAAAAGTCGTGGGGGGTGGGCACAAGTGCATGGGGTCCTGGGGAACAAGGGTGGGGCAAAATCCCTAAACGTCATGAAGCGAAGGCGTAAAAAACAGCAAATAAGAAAGCTACAAACCCCAATACTTCCCCTGCAAGTTGGCGAAGGTCGGAACGAGGTTCCGGGGTGGGCACCTCAATGGGGGGTACGTCGGAAAAGGAACGGTGAGGGACTACAGCAAAAAAAAAACACACATGCAAAAAGAAAACAAAAAAGAAAAAACCTAAATGAAAAAAAACGGGTTTTGTTGGTTCGAAGAGGTTATTACCGGTAGAGAGGGGGAAGGACCCTAAAGGATTTGGGGACCGGCACTGGGGTAAAAAACAATAAACAAAAAGAACCACTGTAATTGTAAGAAGGTACCTGGGAAGAGCCCTAATCCTGTTCTGTTGGATCCACGAAAAAAAAAAGTACGTTCTCAGGGGGACGATAGCGACTCGACTCAACTGAGCAAAAACTTTCAAAAAAAAACAACAAAGGAAGGGGAGGGAAGGAAATGAGTATTTTGGAGGACCTAGGGCTCATAGCCCGAAGCTGGGCAGGGATGAAAACGGACGCAAGTGGTGCAGACACCGCCTCAGAAAAAAAGTATCATCACAATGTTGGGGGGGGAGCGGGTCCAGACGTGAACCCAAAGGAACCAGAAGTTCCCCCCCGAAGGACGGTGGGAAACCTACGGAACTCCTTACGCCCAAAAAGACGAGGTGCGGTTGTCGGGGAGGGGACATTTAAAGGAGTTTTGACCTCTGAAAAAAAACGTTCGGCATCAAACAGGAGGGAGAAAAGTGAAAGGAAGGATCTGACTGGAAATTTCAGGAAAGGACTACGCACCGGTTCGACAAGGAGAAAGCAAGGGCGTTAAAAAACCTTCGACAGACGCCGGGACCAGGAGTCGACCCATCAGTCTGGTCAGGCAGGTGAAAGGCCTCCACGGCCCTTACACAGCGTCAAAGTCCCCTTTGTGGCTTTGATCAGGCAACCCCTAGAACTAGAACAAGAGTGGGTAGAACTAACCAGGAGGTAACCATGGTAGTGCGCAACTCCCCCTGGAAACCTGGTCGGGAAAAACAAAACTGAGCGCGGGGGGCCCAGAAGAGCAGGAAAAACCATTAGTTATACCCTTCCGGGCACACAACAGGGGACCGTTCAGGGCACGCCTTCGGTCAAGGAAACCGCACAAACGCCCGGGCCTTGAAAGAATACAGGTCACGAAGGGGGGGAAAAGTGTCAACTTTTTTTCACCGAGAAAAACGTATAATTCAAACAGAAACGAAGACCCGTGACCCGAAACAAGCTAAGGGACAAACCTTTCCACAACACACGAAAAAAAAAAAAGGAAATGGGGAACACCAAACGCAGGAAAGGCGTAGGCCGCAAAAAGGGCAAAAGGGCCGCATGGTTTAAGCAAAAAACACACTCGTAAAACGAGGAAAAAAAGCTTTCGACAACGAGGGGCCGAGCCAGGTGACGCACCACGAACGGAGGCCACGAAAAGAACTATGGGGGCCGAACTCCAGCGGACAAAGGGCTGAACGGAGTTCAACAGAAAACGGCAAGGTACCCTTACCAGCCAGGGACGTCGGCATACCTTGAACCAGTCCAACAAAAGCTGTCATACCCAAAGAACGTTGGGGGGAAGGCAAAAAGAATAACTTGAAAAGAAGGAAGGGAATATCTCGATAGTTCGAATGGAAAGAGCTGGTACTAAATGTTGTGAGTCAGGGGGCATGTGCCCCCACAAAAAAAGGGAAGGTCTGCAAAATCGTTTATTAAAAAACGAAACCATGGCACCCGCTCGTTGGCGAAGTAAAATGAAAAGTCAAGGGGGGCCAGCAAGTGGACTTGTGACGCAACAAAAAAAAACTAAAGCAACGCACGAGGAAGACTGTTCGGGATCGGGAGATCAAAAACCTAAGCCGTACGGGGGGTCACGTAACAAAAAAAACAGTGTCAGCACAACCGCTCTGCGGGAGGGGGACATTAAAGGAAACGGGTTAAGCGGGGACACGAGTGAAAAAAAAAGGATCAGGAAAACGACCGCACGCCCTCCTCTGTAGTGGGTCAAACGAATACTAGGGGGGGGGGGGGTTAACTGGTGACCTAATAGACGAAAAGAAGTGGGTCGAGAAAATAAGCCGCTAATTTGAAAACTGGAACAAGGCAACCGACCCTCGAACTCTTAAAGAAATTAAAGTTGCCTAAAAAAAGACCTAACACTCGCATAACCCGTCACAATACCTGTCGATCCCATCTCTCTGAAACGGCACCGAGAGGGTGTTCAAATCTCAAAATGCGGGCCCGAACCGCAAAAAAAAACTGGATCGCCGGGGGCAGCCGGCGTGCACCGTCTGATTTTAAAAATTTTCAACCTTTTTTAGCTGATTAGGGGAGCCAGGGGGGGCTGGCCCGAGGATCTGAGCAAAAAAGAGGGTACGACTGCGTGGCCCACGAAGTCCACCAACCGTACGGAACCTCACCAGGTAGGAACCGAGGGACAAAGCGGCGAAACGCACGAGAACAAGTGGAGAAGAAAAAACAAAAAAATAGGGAAGGCACACCAAGCCCGTGGTTAAAAAGAATCGGAAAAGGTCGAGGAAGGTCACTACGCGACTGGGGGGAGAGGTCTCGGAAAGGGGGGGGGTTGGAAAAGCCTAATCCGATGTGCTATGATGCGGGGGGTGCAGGTCCAAAAAAAGAAAAATTGAGTCATGAGCACCAAACCCGAAAGGTTGGTCGACGAAAACACTGGCAGGCGGGTGAAAAAAGAGTAACCCAGCCCTAATCTCCTACCAGAAGAGGGAAAAAAACGTCAATTAGGAATAAAATAGCGGAGAAAAGGAAATGAACGTTTGACGCGTTGTGGGGACAACACTGTGTAACTCAAAGGGAAATGTCGGGAAGATAACCAAAGCAGAAACCGTGAGAGGGGGGATGGGAGTGTTGAATTCTTCCAAGGAGCGGAAACAGTCCTGAGACGCCGGGACGGGGTCAACCTGACCGTCGGGGAAAGCCTACCTGAGTTGGAGTCAGCCAAAAAGTGGGGGGGAAAAAAAATACAAAAGAATTTCAAGATTCATGAGAAAGAATAAGCCCTACGCGAGACGGGGGGTTCACGGCAGTAAAAAAAACACGGAGGGGAAGGGCAAATACGACAACCTAAACAGGGAGCCAAACGGTGGTGTCACCGGGCCCTTAGGGACTCAGTGAAAAGAGACCAAAAACCTCGGGCCTTCAAAAGTGTACCAGAAAAGGGGGGAAAACGGCAGAACGGGACGCGCCAAAAGGCTCCCACTAAGGAAATCACTGTTATAAAAGTAACTAAAAAAGCAAGGGGGGGGAAGAGGGGGACGGCCGGCGCAACTCCCTCCGCTGACCCGAAAAAAATCAGAAAGAAGCGATCGAGTGACGTGGGTTCACAACCGCGGAACAGTCCCATTCCGGAAAAAAACCAAAAAACTCGGCAGCTTCGGGTTACGTAAGTGGACAAGGGGGGGTTCGAGGGGGGGGACGTCCACAGAGAGAAAAAAAAAGCCCTACAGAAAAAAAAAAAATAAAGACCACTGCAAAAAAGTCGTTTCGTCGGCAACCCTGGACAGTTGACCTCCCCTGTCCATTGAAAATTGGGGACACCGGGCAAGACAAGTTTCAACGAAAAAAACCTGTGGATCAAAAAAAAAAAAGCAAGGGAATGACGCACCGGAACAGAAAGATTGGGTTGCGTCCAAATTCACCGGAGAGACGGACGTACCGTCGGCACCATCCGCGGGAGCACAAAAGACCGGAACCAAAAATAGGACATTAAAAAAAAAAAGAAATTGGAAGGCGCAAAGTCTGCTAAAGATGCCAATCTCCACAAAGAAATCAAAAGAACAGCGCCGATTCCGAGGTGGTGGGGGAATTAAAGGGGAAATCGAATCGACTTACAAACTCCAGTGATCGACTGCCACTGGTCACTGTCGAACAGCGGTAACAAACTCCGGGAAGCCGGAGAAAATAAAAAGACTCACTACCAAAAAAGTTAAAAAAAAGACGACGGGGAACGACCTCAATTTAGGACCCAAAAATGATTGAGGAAAGACTAGGGGATCCGGTCCTAAACTACCACGGACCAACACCTCACGCACGCCATTTCCAGTTAGGGGCAAAAACGAAAAAAGAAGAGAAAAAAAAAGCGCGAAAATGGACGGACCTTTTAACGAGCAGGACCAAACCTCCTAAAGCCGGGGAAAAGTCGTTCGACACATAAGAGGGGGATCAACTGAAGTGGGACACCCGGAAAAAGGCAAAACAGGACTGAACAACTCGTCTCTCAACCAATCCGCCGAAAACCTTTCAACAAAACCCAAAAGGGGGCTTGAAAAGGGACCCCCCGAAAAAAAAATGAGAAAAGGAACTTAGGAGGACCGGCAAAGGGCCTTCGGGGATGGTACTCAAAACTGACGCCTAAGGAACGGAAAAAGGAAACTCCCCATAAAAAACAGAGTAACTGAAGGGGAGGTGAAGGCCGCCATCTGACGAAGCTGGACACGGGGGGGGGGGGCTCCAGAGCCGAATCGAAAGCCGGCGGAAATTGACGTCTGTAGCACGAACTAACTGAGTGACACATGGCAGCCTTTGGAAAAAGGTTGACATGGCCGGAACGGATGGGCGATGGGCCTATATTCAGATCAAGAAAAAAAATGATTGAGTCTTCAAAGCACAGGAGGGGAAAAGGGGGGGAAGAAGAAAGAAAATGGGTCACACTGCAAAAACGCCAGTATATCCTCTACGAAGCGGACTCCTGCCCGGCATGGCCCATGGAACATGAGAAGGGAAAAAGGGGGAAAGGCCATGGGGTGGCCACAGAAAACACGTTCATGGGAACAATCACTTTTTGGGATGCGGCTGAGAAAGCCAAGAAGGGGGTACGACAAAGTGGGGAGGGGGGTGCGTTGGGGGAGAAAAGAGTGAGAAACTCCGGGGTCAGTCGGTTTTGTTCTCCAAATCAGGGGGCCCACTGGGGGTCCACCGTATAGAAACAAGGAAGGAAAGTCCAGCCAACATTCCTAGCCAGACATCCAAGAAAAAACGTCCCGAAAGAAACAAATCATTGTCGTTTAGGGAAGGGAAGGTTGGCTGTGTGCTCAAAAGAAACACGGTGACAGGATGGGCTGGAGGCGAAAAAAATCCCAAAGGGGGACAATTTCGACGATTTCGGTTGTGACGTACCAAAACACCGCTAAGGGATAGCGGTCGTCGGGTTCAAAAGTGACCAGACTACAGTAGCGCTTTCTTGGTCTCCCTCGGGACGGAGCCTACTGGGAAAAAAGCCCGTTAAACTACGACGGTGGGGGGTCAGGACCAAGGGGAGGGAGAACATCCGGATGGGGGGGGGGACTCAGGGGGGTTGCTAAACAAGCCGGAGTCCCCAAATTCGGATGCAAACGTCCAGTTGGTTTCATATTTGGGGGGAAAGAAGACACCAGTCAAACGTAAAACCGTATACGGGAAAAACATGGAAAAAGTTGTCGAATCCCGGGAGCCACGGGAGGAAAAAAAGAGAAGGCGGACACCTGGAAAAAAAAAAATAAAAACACCCCCAAAAAAAAAATGAGGGAAAGAATGGTGCCTTCGGCACCGACGAGTTTGGGGAAGTAGAAGAAGCACCGCTGGTACCGTGGGTTGAAAGGGGAGTACTCAAAGAAACCACCGGGGAAGGTGAGACGGGTGGCTCGCCACCAAGGTTGGACTGTCCTGAGCAGGGGAGCCGAAAACGATGACTACAAAGGTTGTGTAAAAGTCTTACCTCAAGAACGCCCTTGACGAGAAGGAAAGGGACCGTGTGTCCATTGAGGGAAAAACCATGAAGGTCCAACGACGGGAACAGCCGGGAAAAAAGAAACGGTTTAAAACCTGTGGGTTAGAGAAAAAGGAGGGCGGTTGGCAAAACTGATCATTGACGACAAAAAATACAGGACGCCCTCAAACCAAGGGGTGTTTAAAAATACCCAGCTACGATTGGCGGGGCCAAAAAGGGGTGATGGGGGGGCACAAGGAGGGCGAACACGTCCACACCTACATCGCAATCTCTACCAGGGGTGCAAGTGGCGGATCAAGAGGGAAGGGCAAAAAACCCAAAAAAAGAGGGGGAGCAAGTCAGTACTGGACCAAGCGAACATAAAGCGAGCACCCTCAACGAGTCGTGTCCGTCAAAACGTTGAACATCGCCGGGGGAAAAAAACGAAAACGGCCCCGATTTGGGGTAGAAACGGAGAGCTCAATGAACAGGGCCCATATGGAGGAAGAGGTGCAAGGAAGGGGGCGGAGGGGGGAAATTTCAACAAATGAAAAACTGACCAAACCGGTAGCAGTCATCCTTCCATGAAGCCCCCGCCGACAGCCACTGCCGGGAGGGGGAATTACATGTGAAATAGGGGTGTAGGAACCTACTGGTGCATTCCACGGGACACCAGCTTACCATGAAAAACCTGGGGGGAAAGACGCGGCGAGGAAGAAAGGAAAACTCGGGATGACGCAGGAACAGGGGCCAAGGAATGGGAGTCAAAAACACTGCAAAGTAACGCTCGTGTTGCGGAGGTCCCGAGGGAAGGCTAGGCAAGGGGGGTGGGAGGGCAGGGGTGGCTGAATATGGGAGATTTGGGGGGAAAGGGGGGGGGGGAGGGGTGGAGGCAAAGGGGGAAAGTAGGCTGGTGTGGGCGGGGGAGCGCGCTCGGGGGAACGGGGGCTAATCCTCTCACACCTGGAAAAATTGGGGCACCCAGAGCTCCTCCTCGGGGCCAATGTTTTAGGGACTGGAAAAGGGTGGTACGTAAGGGGAACTGGGGTAGCGCCTGGTAAGAATAGAGGAAGGGACCGCCTGCCGGAGCACAACGAACCACTCGGGTTGCTTCCAAAGAAACGGGTTGGTTCGGGGGAGGCACACTTGCCAACATCGATTCGAGACCACGGCCCCTGAGCGGCCCAACCCTACCTAAGTTAGGTAGAAGTCCCAATCGGAGCTTGGGCAATCACTAAAAGGTGGCACGGCCCCGTTGGGGGCCGAAAGCGTGCTTCTTTGAAGGCGAAAACGGAAATGAAAACCAAATGCGGGAATCCAACCTGGCCCACGGGAACGAGTGTCTTGGTCCCTGTTGAATTGTGTGTCCGATCCTGGGGAAGAGTGGCAGGGGACGGGACTTCCGAAGCAATCGAGTCCGCGTGCAGGACAATCGAGAAACCAACACAAGAGATCGAAAATGGAAAACAGCCATGAATGAAAAAGGCACAAAAGCGTCGGCCGAGGGAAACTTCTAAGTGCATCAAGGCTGGGGGGTCATCCAGCAGTGGGCGCTGGAATACGAACCACACAAGAAACTGGGGTGGCCGGGGGGCAGCGCGGGGGTGTCACGCAAAAAGAAAATGGTGTCGGGGGTCCTGTTTACGCAAGAAGCCACGGCAATCACAGAAAAGAACTGCAGGTCTATGTATGGAATGACCCAGACGGGCTTGTTCTCCAGTCGTTAAAAAAGACCCACGAGAAAAAAGGTCGGGGGGTCTGAGAACCATCACTGTCAACGGGAGGACTACACCCTGAAGTCCTAAACGAACAGGCCGGAGAGCGGTTCGGGGGAGGGGAAAAAGGGGAGGTGTTTAGGTCTCAGGAAAAAACACGCAGGCTAAAACCAACGTCGGGTCAGAAGAATAAATGAAGGAAAAACTGGGGACACCCTGTACGTGAAATAACTATCCACAAGGAAAACCTTGAACCGCGCTCCTATCCCGACGACACGTGGTGGGGTCGATGGAGTTTCCCGACACATTAGGAACCAAACCCCCCAGGGTTATTCGCACGCCCGAAGCGAGCCTTTTTGGGAAGGGCTCCCTTGGGCGAAGGAAACAAACATGCCCCCCCCAGAAACGAACACGATAACCCTCTACTACTTCAAAAACACAAGAACAGATTTCTGGGGGACCAAAACCACTCCAGGGACGGTGGACCGGGCTCTTCAAGCCGGCTCAAAAAATCTCAGGGCCCGATGAAACAGGGGGGGTCGGTCACGAAACCTGGGCCTGGACAAACGGGCCACTCTGGAAGTCCAGGACACCGGAACACTACACCAAAACGCTAAACGTAAAACGTGGGAAGCAGCAACACCCGCGGTCGGGTTCAAGGGGGTTCTTGGGGGAGGACGGAAGACCCAAAAAAAAAAAAACCATTTGTGCGAACGAGAAAAAAGAGTCGTTACCAGAACATTGGAGCAAATGGGCAGGGAAAGAATTTGGGGGGGGAAAGGGGACCTAAACCCGGTCAACCAAAAAAAAGAGGGGTTTTTTTGGCCGAAATCTGGGGGTAGCGAGGGATTGTGGGAAAGAGTGCAGGGTCCACGGGAAAAAAACCGAAAAAGGGAGGACGGATCAGGTTGTTTTTCTTTACGGTCGACGGCCCAAGTGCCGGGGAAATAACTAAGGGGTGTTCTCCCCGGGAAAAAATTAGAGGGAAGCAAAAATTCTTCGTGGCTGGGTGGGGGGTAAAGGCCGTAAAAAAAAAAAACGAAATTGGTTCAAAAAGCCGGCTAAGGGCAGTTGACGTAAAAAAAAAAAAAAATCTTCGGTCAATCCTTCACTACCTTTGGAAAAACAAAGGGGGGGCCGTCACAAAGTTTTTGGGTCACAGGATCCGCCCCTGAAAAATGGACTACCAATCGGTCGGTAAAAAGCTGTTTTAAAAAGGCAACACGACATGGAATGGCGAACAAAAACCGCAAAGACGGGACGTGAAGCTTGGGTTGCCGGCAAGGTTACGGAGAACCGTCCTCTCCGAGAAAAAGGGGGGGCCCCGCTGGTTCATCAAACCGATTTTTGTCAACCCGGGAGGGGTCTAAAGGAAAACCAGGGAAAAAAAGAAAATACGTACGCGAAGGGTGGGGGACCAGCCGGCCTCATTTTCAACTTTCAAGCCGAACTTGGTGACAGACAACGTTGGGGTGAGGAAACCGACGAAACAAAAACAGTCGTCCACAAAAACCGGAAGACAGACCACCTCAGGGGGGGGGGACCGGGGGCGCCGCGTAACAAACTGGATCTAAACCGGGGTTTCTTGACGAATGGGAACGTGGCCAAGAAGGGTCTCAAAAAGAAGGTCACAACAAACTGCATCAGGGACAGTTATAAATAAAAAAACAGTCTTTGGAGGTGCACAGAACCAGCGTAGAAAAATAAAAGAGAAGGCTCGACCTCACTGTA
>Ga0179591_1383743_pt1 | contig 13596 bp, 18 predicted proteins | sample CZOMad2_1_08_16f_FD_182891 | JGI IMG/M metagenome (GOLD analysis project Ga0179591, IMG submission 182891) | Vadose zone soil fungal communities from Angelo Coast Range Reserve, California, USA - CZOMad2_1_08_16fungal (PacBio error correction) | ecosystem: Environmental > Terrestrial > Soil >...
GGACCAGGATTGCTAAGACAACTCACAGATTCGGATGGGACTCCATCCTCCGAGATGTGTAGAAGCGTAGAAATAGCATCAAAGGAAGCAAAGGGGAGAGGGGCTGAAAAAAAAAATCTTGATCGCTATAGGGTGGAGAACGAGGGAACCCAGGGTCATCGCAAAGACCTCATGCGGCGGTAATGCGAGCTGCGGCCGCGGGGGTATGACCATCGAGGAGGGAAAGCGAAGTAGAGAACCGCAAAACCCAGAAGGCGAAGTTTGAAGTTGGACGTCACAGCGAACATCCAGGATTTTCTCACCAAAAAAAATCAGCAAGCGTGGCGGGGACGGCGGAAGGATGTCCGAGAGAGAACAGGCGGGTCACCGGGAAAGGGGAAGTTAAAGTTGATCCTCCGAGCCAGGGCAGCAACAAATCTGGCATTTCTCAAGTTGTAGGAGAGGTGGCCCGGCAGGGTTTAGGTTACAGTAAAAAGCCTAGTTAGGGAAGTCAACTGGTACGCGATCGAGGAATCTCGACCCTCGAAATGTACTAAAGACTGGACAGTGCCATGGAGGGTCCTCATCAACAAAGATACCATGGGAGGGGATCAGAGCGAAGTTCCAAGGGACCAAGAAGCCTTATGTCTCATAGAATATCCTGTGGGCGTCGCTAAAGACTCAAGGGTGTAGTTGATCAGGGCTATTCATTCAACTTGGGATCTCGACGGAAGAAACTCAGAGGGGGGAAGGGGAGACAGGTGAAGAAAGCGGGGGGCAGACCTCATCAAAAGAAACGTCTCGGGCAGCTAGCTGTGAGGTACCAATTATATCTCGATTTTGGAGGCAGGACTTGTGAGGAAAGAATCTCGAGAGCTCTTTCCGAAGCTAGAGGGTAGCAGAATTCAAACGGACGCCCGAGCTGTACGCTGGACACTTCATCCTTGGGAAACCAGAATCGTCTTACTGTCGGTAAAAGGTCGGGGAAAGAAGGGGGGATCGGACAGATTAGCTGGCAAGCCAGGAAAACAGTGAGGGATTATGAATCACCGCGATTGTCTGAAGCGGTCAGGAAAGATACGAGTCCCGGATATCCGATCTGCTCCATAATTTCAGCCCCTGGTCGTTAAGATTTCTTCGGGGAACATGTGTAAAATGCTGGGGAAGAACTCGGGGATCGGATGAAAAAAAAAAACAGCCCTTAAGAAAAAGGAAGATTCGGGAGCGGGGTGTCGGGGATCGAAGGCCGCGGAATTTGTGAGTTCTTGTTGAACGTACATTTCTTACTAAACCCGCGGGCAACATGGAGTAAAAAGGAAAAAGGGAGGAAGAAAGTCCGCGGAAGAGTAGGCCGAGTAATCGCGGCTTCGGTTCTCTAAAAAGGAAAGGCGTTCCACCGTCAAACCTTCAGAAGGGAAGATCGTAGAGGCGAAGGAAGAAAGAGAGGAGCCCGAAGGGGGGGGGCGATTTTGTGACCGGGAACAATGCGGCATTCAGTAGCGCTCAGGGCACGGGTAACCAGTGACGGAATTTTCAGGGCGGTTGAAAACGGGCTGGGAGAAGACAAGCGCGACGCAGATCTCACGCTTTTCCACAAAAGAGAAAAGATAGCGAACTTCGCTGTCTACCGAGGTAGCTTGAGGAGGTGTTGCGCAGGGGTAGGAGGGACCCCGTTATCGGAATGAAACGCGGCTTGGGACTCTCAGTCAAAAGGATGAGGAATAAAGATATGATGTAAAGATTCTGGGGGGAATTAAGGGAGTAAAGTAAAGCCGCCTCAAAAAGGATGAAGAGGAGTCCGAGGGTGGTCTTTACGATGAGTTTGGAGGGGAAGGCGGGGCAAAGAAGCGTTCAAATCGTTAAAATCCTGGCGGGGGTCTCGGGGGGGGGGGAAACTGTAATTTCAAAGGAGACAAAAGGGGTTAGATGCCCGCAGTGCCGGTTGCGTATTGTATGCGCCTCATTGTAAGGAAGGAAACATCGACCGGGCTAGGGGGCGGAGTGAAATAAAGTGGGAATATAGAGGAAACTGCAGTCCTGCAGGTTTCGGTCGGTGGAACTGGGGTGAAAAGACTCCGATCTCCCCTTTTCAAAGGGAGCTTGAAAGGATTCCGGAGGAAGTGTTTCAGGGCTTTTGCAATCGTTGCGGAGGAAACAGTGTCAGGTACCTGATCACCATCAAAAGACCCACGACGGAAAAACATCTTATAAAGGTGCGTACTGGGTAGCTAAAGCTGGGGAATCCGATGGGTTCTTCAACATTCAAGATGACAAGAAATAAAGATCAAGCTAAAGTGCTGCCCTGCAGGATGGAGAGAAACTCTAGGCTAAAAAACGGGTAACGGATGCCTTGGAGGGCTTCATAGGAGAAAGGGGATGTATCAGGAGGGGTTCGACAGGAAGGGGAGGGAAAGGCCAGTGAAAAAAAGCGTTTAAGACCAAAACGATCTGGTTGCTGAAAAGAAAAGTGTGCCTGCGTCCAGGCAACTAGGGAGGATACCTTTGAATTCTTGTCATCTTGACCCAGCAGAATTCTAGGCGAGAGGATGGGGGGGAAAAGCGGAGGTCGTTCAAATCCAAATAGAATGGCTTTGTGTCACCAGGAATCTCGCCGCGTCTTACTTGAACGGCTGATGGAGGGAGCTATAGAAGGGATAAGGGAAGAAAAGGTCCTGGAGGGGGTAGCCGTCGAGAAGATTATTGATGACTGGAGCCAAGAAACCACTGAGGGAGTCCCGCCTGAAAGGGGCGCCAGCAAATTCGAAAGGGGAAAGGCATACGGGATGGAACTTCTGCGAAAACATGGATAGTTAGGATGTGAGAAAACTTGGATGGAACATTTCTGAAAGTTCGAACTCTCCCTAGTCAGTCTAGAGCTCAGGAAAAGGTTGAGGAAAATGATGTTGGTTTACCAGGAATAAACAGGAGGGGGGGCACCCCTGAAGATACAGTTATCTGAAAGGAGGGGGGGTCGGAGAGCGGCTTGGGCTCTTCAGAAAGCAAATTACCATTGGATAGCCCCCGACCCGTAGCATTTTCTCTGAGAGGGGAAAACTCGCTTCCCCAGGGAACTCGGGGGGGGGCTGAGGGGGGGGGGGTGGGGGGGGACAATTACTTTATTTCTAGGGAAAAAGGGCCAAGGGTAACGCCTGCACGAAGGGATTTCGGAGTTTCTTCACATCTCTCGGAGGATCAGAGAAGATCCGGGGCAGAATGGAAGGAAAATCTACCAGCAAATTAGCCAATGGCTGCCCCGGTGGTAGGGGGAAAAACGAGCAACCTATAGCTAGCAGGGGTTCCTCCAGAAGAGGAGGTTTACGGGGAAAAGAAAGTTCGGCACGCCGTAATGGTAAGATGATCGGTTGCAGGCAACACATCCGAATCTTTGGCGCAGCAATTACCATCAGTGATCGGGGGACTATCTCTAAGAACACAACACTGCGGAGGAGGGATACCAGAGGGAAAAGCTAAAACTAAATCTTGGAGGGGGAACATCCATCCTCCGAAGAAGGTGTGAACGAGGCGTGTTGACCGGAAGGAAAGTCATTGTCAGGGAAACCGAATTATGCTTGAGGGCCACTTCTTGAAATAGGAGGAGGTTGAGAAGAAAACCAAGGGGGCAAGTGGGAGTAAAAAAGGAAGGTTAAAGGAGACGGCTGCGGCCTTCGTGAGCGTGGGGGATCCACATCGAGAGTCTCAATACACTGAAAGATCTGAGGCCTGGGCAAAGGAAAGTTCAGAAAAGGAAGGGCCGGAAGCTGGAAAGGGATGCTCACAATCATCAACATCTGCTGGGGGGCTTTCTTCAGTACAGTTCGGGAAGAGAAAGGAATCCTCTCAAAGCGGCCGGGTCAGGGGCCGGGAGTGGAGGAACCGAGAGCCAGTGCGGACAAAGTAAATTGTGGAGGTCGGGCTTTTCCCTTGCCCCGGGGGAAGGTTCTGGAAAAGGGGAATCTTTCCGTCAAAGGGACGAGTCGTCTTGATCTGGAATCGATCTAAAGGTTCGTTCGAGTCGACTGGGGCATCCTCAACGTGAAAAGGGAAGGGTTCCGCAAGAAACGGGACCATGGTTCGTAGAGGGAGAGTTCCTAACGGGACATCCCTTCAAAAAACAGATCAAGATCCTGTTTCTGGCGAGGAGGTACCGAAGCTTTGGGGGAAAACTACGTGGGTGGACACACTGAGAGAGTTTACTCAGACGTCACTACAAGAAAAAAGAACCTTTCGCGGCAGAGCAACGCCCACTATTCGGATTGTGGACGACATCACCGAAAAGGGAATTACGCGCGGCAGATCTGGGTTACAAAGATCCGGGTGGGCGGTTCAAGGAAGGAAGGACGTAGCTACTACTAGTTTAAGAAGTGAAGAAGGACTGCGATCATGACCATGCCTTCAAAGGAACTATGGGAAAATATGCTGAAAAAATTCGCCTTTGAAGAACCAGATCGTCTTAATTCTGTAAGAAAGTGCTCAAGAGGAATGAAGGAAAGCACTCTGGCAGACTGAAAGAAAATCCACAGTTGCGGGAGGGATTAAATACAGGGGGCTGAATCGGAAGAAAAGGAAAAGAGTCAAGGAAGATAAACCTCGTGCGGACAATCTTAAGCTGGCCAAAGGTCCCATATTTTCGAGGCTCTTGGGGGTGGAGATTTAAAAGAGAAAATAAAAGAGCGTATTACAAACCCAAAAGATCTCCCATGGAGATGACAAGGAACAAAAAAAATTTGAGCTTTCACAGATCTGGAAGAGGGCGTTCTTGGTGGGGGGGCTGGGGACGCAGAGGTGTCGGAATAAGAGAGGGGAGAACGAAGGAAAAAAAAAAAGGAGACGCAGACCGGAATCAGGCCAACCTCCGTTCAAGGATAGGCCACGGAGCTGCGTCGGCTGTCTCTACAAACCAAGCGTGCGTAAGTTGATCAAAAGAAGGGGGAAAAGAGGAAGGGGGAAAAAAAAATGGAAGGAAAAAAAGGCACACTGAAGCCAGGTGAACATTTAGTTGGGAGCCAAGGCAGGTCGAATGCTCAATTTCCTCTCACGGTCACCCATGTCATGGGCGGCCAGGACTTGGAGGTGGTCGGAAGAAGAAAAAACGAGGGGAACTAGTCAAGCATTCAAGCACTCTCTCTGAGCTCAGAGGAAGAAACTCACTCCCAAAAAGCAGCCGGTTTGTATGAGAAGGGTTGTCACAATACTTAAATGAACGCCAGAGTAAAGACAAAAAAAAAGGAGGAAAAAAAGCGAGGCGTGGAAATGGGTCAGCTGACTGTAGTAAAAATCGTACAAAGCTACGAAAAAACCGTGCCATTCCTCCGATCTTTGTGGGAGGGAGCTGAGGGGCGAGGGGGAGAGCGAGGAATCGGGGGAGAGGCAGGGAACGGTGAGGAGTTAAGTGAAAATGAAAAATAGCGGTTACTCATTCCTTGGAAGATTCAACGGGCATTGACACGGAGGCAGGGATAGCGTTCTGCCAGATGAAAAAATTAACGTAGTTAAGTTTTTCTTTTGCGGTCCGGAAGAGTTTCCTCGGAGCTGGAAGGTGAGGTATGGGAAAGGGAGAGAGGGGGGTACATCCTCCTCTTCTACGTTATGATCCTTAACAAGGTGCCTATTCCTGTCAGAAAAAGATTGTGGGACCTGCGGGGGGATTGCCCGCTGGTTGGACTCGGGAACAAGGAAAAAAAGCAACCCCAAACCCCACTGCCCACCAAAAAACCAAAAAAACACAAAAAAAAAAAAAGCCAAAGAACACAAAACCAAAAAAAAACCAACCCAACGGCAAAAGAAAAACAATCCAAACTCCCCCCCCCAAAAAACCAACAAGCAACAAACAAAAAGACGGCAACAAACAAAAAACCCTGCTTCACCAGAAAGCTTCCCAAGACACGCGTCTTCGACAACTCTTAGAGAAATAGGGCGGGTGGGAGAGAGGGGAAGCGTTCTTCTTTATGGACAATATAGGGAAAAGTTCGAGACAAATCTCCTCTAAAAGGGTCCTACCCAGGTCCAGCCATATCTAGGGGGGAATCAGTTTGAAAGGATGAAAGCCAGCGGAGATTGCCGATTTGTAATCAACCGTCCACTTTTTGGAAGAATGGTGAAGGAGAAAAACCTTGGCCCTAATAGGAGATCTCAAAGCTCATGAAAAATATAGGGGGGGGAGCCAGGAAGGTGATCAGAAAAAGTGCGATAACAGTGGTCGGTCTGGGAGAAAGATTTACAATTCATTCTGGGTGAAAGAGCTAGTATCTAGGACTTCCGACACTTCCTTAAGGCAAAATCGGAGGTCATGGGGGGCCAAAAAAATAAGCATCGCAGGAGTAATCGCCGGCTGAAATGAGCCAAAAGACGCGAAAAGAGAATATAAAGGTTCTAGGAACGGTTTCCTGCTTATTTTGAAAAGGTCCGTCTGAGGAGAAGGGGAGGGTGGATGAAGAAACGTAGGGAAAAGAGTAGAGCCATCGGGATCTTGATAGGAACTAAATCATGCGGGCATACTTAAAATTCGCCCGTTACTGCTCCCAAATTTTATATGAGTTTCCTGGAGAGGGAGAAGAAAGGAAATTAGGGGAAGGGGAAAAAGAGGGGGCAAGACGACCTCGCCCCTCAGAGGGGAGAGGAGGAGCGCTCGAGACCAGGTGAGGAAATAAGGAGGGGGGTGCATCATAAAAAGAAACCGGGCAAGAAAAAGGAAAAAAAGGAGAAATTACATATGAGGAAGAAAGGATCTCGGGGACTCATTGCTACTTCCCGGGACCCTGGCCTACAGGGGGGGACTCGGCGCGGCACTCAAACCGAAGGAAAAGAGAACGCGGAAAGGGGGGAGGGGGGTGGGGTGGAGCAAGGGAAAGCTTAGGGAGAGGGGACAGAACAAAGGACTTTCTTGCGTATTGGTCGGGTCGGTCATCAGGGGAGAGGAAAGTAATAGCTCTCGAGTGGGAAAAGAGGAAAAGAGACGCGCAGCTCACAAAGAGGTCGTTGCTCTGTCCACACTTTGTTTTGGAGGGGGGACCCGGAGAAACCTATATCTAGAAAGTTTCCGCAGCTCCCTTTGGAAGAGGACGGAACTGCTTGGAAGGCACAAAACCACTCGTGAAAGAGGAGGAAAAAAGAACGAAGGAGGGGGTTTGGGTTGAGTTGTTAGCGCACAATTCAAGGAAAGGGGGAAGAAGGGGTCAAAAAAAGACAACAAACAACTGGAGATTAGTAAAATATAGTCTCCCTCGAGAAAAAACCGGAATTGACAAGAAAAAGAAGGTGCGAAGAATCCGCATATGTGGAAGAGCGTGTGAACCGAAAAGTACGGATCGGAAACAGAAGTTGCTGGGCGGAAACTTCTGGGGTCTGAAGGTTTTAGCTAGGGAAAGAAAAAAAAACCGGGGATCCACAGAAAAAAGCGGGAGGTGGGTAGCCAGCGGCTGAGACCTTCGAGAGAGTGTGAAAGCATCGATATCTACAGTCTAAGATCTAGGGAAGGAGCCGCAAAAAGTTGGTTGGGGGGGAAGGGTCCACATAGATCAAGGAATTGCAACATAAATCATCAGAGACCGCGTGCTTGCCTGCGTGCCGTAAAGCGAGATTAATCCTAGTGGCACTTTGCAGGGAAAGCAACTGAGTGTAAAAAAAGGAACCAGGGCGCAAAAGGACAACATTTCGGGGGGTGATGGTCGGCGGTGCGAAGGTGTTCAAGAAGGGTTGCGTGGAATGGGAGTCATTCAAAAGGTCTGAGCGTCTGAAGGCGGTAACCTGAAAGAAGATAGAACGGGGGGCAGAAACTCTTTCCTTTCATTTTCAGGGGAATTCCGCAATAGCAAAAATCCATGGTCGGGAAAAGAATGGAGAGGACAAGAAGGGGCAGGATAAGGATATGTGCTTAGGTGAGCGGACGCAAACTACTGGTGGATATCATCCCGTCAGAACCATCATTCTTTACTCCGACGTGGATACCAAAGCAGAAGAGTGGCATAACCGAGGCGGCATTGGGGAAACCCTCACAATCAAGCCGCAAAACGAAAAGAGACTGAAAAGAGGGTTGAACGCAAAGGATGAACTCTTCTATTGAGGTGCAGGTCAAAGACAAAAAACAGCTCTTTCACAAAGGAAAGAAATCTTCTAGTGGAACTACCAACTAAGGTTATCGAAACTATTTGCCTTAACCGAGATCCAAGGAAAGGGCAGAACAAGAGCCTGAAAGAGGGGTGCTCTCGGAGAAAGGTCAAGCTGTCAGACTCAGCGGCGGGTACGGGGGAACACTCTGACATTTCCTTAATAGAAGGGGCCATCGTAATAATCCTGATATCGAGCACAAAGAGAAGCACCGGGGTCGGCCCATTAGGGGAAAAGGCGATTTTGAATACCATCGGGCAAAGAGGAAGAGCCGATCGTAGTAAACAAAAGCCCTTAGCGAAAAGGACAAGAAGAAAGAGAGCTGGGTGGGGGTAGACAAGACGGACTTGAGGGGGGACGTTGCCTAACTGGCTCCGACCCCCGCGGAAAAAAGAAGTAACCTGAGCAGACCTGTAATCTGGGACACCCTCCAGGGGGAAGGTATCGTCCGCTGAGGAGGGGACCATATCGGGAGAGGAACAAACAACGAATGACCTCAGACGGGAGAGGAGTGAGAAGGTGGGGAACGCATCCGCAACACTTAATTCAAGGGTACATGGGGAGAGGTGTCCCGAAGGAGCATAAGGGGCTGCAAAAAAGGACCCGGGATATGACTTCATGGGAAGGGCCTAGGTTTAACTTTTTACCTCCCGGAAGAAATAAGAAGGCACACGAGATAGGCAAAATACGTCACTCACGGAGAGGACCCAAGATCAGGATGGCGCCGGTTTGGTTAGTCCGGGATAACAAGAATTGACTAAAAAGGAAACTAAGTTCGTCCTCAACACAACGGGGAGGGAAAAGAGGGGAACGAGACGTGTCCTTTCCTTAACGTGTGAAACCACACTCCTAAAAAAGCGGAAACAAGGACGGGGGAAAACAGTTTTGCCCCTTGGAGCTGGAGCGCCTTAATGGGGATCTGAGGGGGGGTCGAGGGGGGTTACAGAAGGAGGGCTGAAAGAAGGGGGGGTGGATAGACAATTTGCCTGTTATATATTGGACTAGTTTCCTTCTGCACGGAAAAATCTCCAAGGAAGTGGGGATGGGGGGAAACATTTGGAGAGAAGAGGGAACGATGGTCAAGTCCCTTCAACAAAAATGATGGGTGACAGAACGAATGGGGTTATCAAGCGCCTCTATCTCCGGGAAGAATATATCCATGGGGGGGTTTTGGGGTTGGTGGGGTTGGGGGGGGGGTTGGGGGGGGGGGGTGTTTGGGGTTGTGGGGGTGTTGGGGGGGGGGTGTGTGGGGGGGTTTTTTGGGGGGGTGGGGGAAACCGGAGGGGGGTGTCCTGTCTTAAAAAAGGTTTTCAGAGGGGAGGGGGGGAAACCTGCGGATTCAAACATTTCTTCAGCTTAAAAGGAAAAATCATGAGATCTGTGCAAGCAAAAGACTTCGGAATGGGGGCTTTCGTTGAATTAGCGAAGGGCGCCTCAAGGATCTGGAAAAGTGAACAAGATTGGTGGAGGCCCAATGCGCATCGAATCCCTTGCAGAAACCAGGGGAAAGGACCTGTCAGCTGTATTGCGAAGCGCTGGATCTCCTTAATACGATGGGTCAGAAGAGAATCCAACGTCCACTATTGCTTAGACTGCCACACCTGGGAAGAAAAGAAGGCGAGACCTCGAGTCGCCTTTAATAGTCAAATAAAAAAAAAGAACTGGTGCTGGAAAAGTGTGTCAGGAAAATAGCGAGAAAGTTAAGGGAGGTCCACTTTCCAAAAGGCCTTAGCGGCTGTGCAAGCTCATGTCGTCACATTCGGCACCGCAAAAAGGCATCCTTGGGGGGGGGACCAAGATCAGGGCTGACGTGAGAAGAGACGAAGGAGATATACCGGAGGGAAGAAGGGAAAAACTCCACCGTAAGGCTGATGAGTGCAAAGATGAGGGGATGGAAAGATCAGAACCCTGTATTCCCATCTCTGGGAAACGCCAGCCACGGAGATGAAAATGGCAGTAGAAAAGAAGACAAAAAATGATAGTGAGATTGAGTGACCAGCTGAAAATGAAAAGACTGGTTCTTTCCGACTCGCCGCCGGGAGTGAGCTCCGAGGGAGAGAGAAAATAGAGGATTTGCGTTTTAGTGGGGGCAGCCTAAACCGTACCAAGAAAAAAAACCCTCACAAGAGAAATTTCCAGATTTTGCGGGGCCTGGAGGAAGGCGGCGGATACGGGGAAAAACGACGAGGAGAGAAAAAGAGGAGATTAAAGCCCCTCAGGGGGGTTGGGGGTGTGTTGGGGTTTGGGGGGTGTTTTGGTTTGTGGGTGTGGGGTATTGGGTTTTTTTTTTTTGTTTGTGTTTTTGGGGTTTTTTGTTTGTGGTTGTTGGTGGGGGGGGGGGTGGGTGTTTTCTTTTTTGCGGGGGTATCTTTTGTTGGTTTGTGGTTTGGGGGGGGTGGGGAGCTTGGGTGTTTGGGGTGGTGGGGGGGGGGGGTTGGGGTATTTTTTTTTGTTGTGGGGGGGTTGGTTTGTGGGGTTTTGGGTTTTTTGGGGTTTTTTGTTTGATTTGTGGGTTTATTTTGTTTTGCTTATTTGTCTTTGGGGGTTTGGGTTGGTGGGGGTTTTTGTTTGGTTTTTTTTGTTGTTATTTTTTTTTTTTTTTTTTTATGGGGGAATTTTTGGGGTTTGGTGGGGGTTTATTGTGGTTTTTTTTTTGGTGTTAATTGTTTTTGGCTGTTGATTTGCTTTGTGGGTATGTATGTTTTGGGGTGGTTTGTTGACTGTTTTTTGTTTTTTTGGTTGGGGTATTTTTGTTTTTGGTTTTTTTTGGGTTTTTTTTTATTTTTTATGGTTTTTTTTTTGTTTTTTTTGGTTTTTTTTGTTGGGTTGGGTGTTTTGGGGGGGGTGTGGTTTTTTGTTTAGTTTTGTATTTGGGTTTTGTTTGTGTTTCTTTTTTGTTTTAGGAGGGACGCCGCCGGAGAGAAGTCTTTTTTTTTGGGTTCCTGACCAGGTGTTTCAGTGACGAAAAGGAAGGAAGCAGTTGGCGGAGGAGCAGCTCTTCGCGTGCGACTCGATGCAGGGGGGGGGGCCACCGAGACAGCAGGGAAAGGATTGGGCAGAGCATGCAAAAAAAGTTGGGGGGTTCCCCTCGCTCACCGAGAAATCGTTCCGAAGAGTGAACAGTTCAAAAGGTGCTTGCGAATTCGTAAGCATCGGCCCCTGAGGGGATGGATGCAGAACGGTGTTCGCGAAAAACAGAAGAGGGGAGAGCGCTCAGCAAAAGGAGGAGGAACAGAGACACAAGCCTGTTGCAGAAGTTCTGCGGGCGCGAACAAAAGTCTGATTAGAAGAAAAACCGAAGAGGGGAAAAGGAGGGGGAAGAAAAGGAAGTTAAGCGGAATAGTCTTGGACTGCTTAAGGGGGGTCGCTAGAGATCTAGAGTGACCCTAAAACGGGTGGGGGAAGCGGGGCCTAAGGTAGATGAAAGCATGGAGGGCCGGGAAATCTCGGTGGTTCCAAAAGCGAGATCTGGCAGCGAAGAGAGGAAAGACCTCCAATCCGGAGGAAAAAGAATTTTCCGTTGGGAAAAAGACACAGCGAAAAATGTTGGGGAAAAAAAAAAAAAATCAAAAAGAGTACCGTCTAAAGACCTGCGGTTGTAATAGAGAGAGAAGAGAACCTGGGGGGGAACCTTTGCCTTATAGGGAGGGAATCCTGACAGAGAAACCATGGCCGGAGGAAATTGCACTGGAAAAGTGGGAGGAGGGGGGGGAGGGTTGGGGGAACGCCTGTTTAGGAAAAGGGGATACTCAAAATACCTCAAAAGTTAAAGGATCGAACTAGAGGGATGACCAGTCGGTCGAGGAGACGGAACATCAGTCGTTTTTCATTTTCAGCAGGTAATTCCCTCAATACATGATCACAAAAGAGGGGCCCACGAAACTGAAAAAAATCAAAGAAGGGGTGGGGGAACGTAAACTGTTCCTAAAGGGGGGAAATGGACATCCCGTCATCCACATAAGTACTCGACTGAAAGAAAAGACTGAACCGTCGAAAGACAGGGAAAGAGCTGGGGGGGGACTAATACAGCAGCCGGGAGAGAAGTCGCCGCTTAGAGGAGCTGAAGATGAGTCATGTTGCGTGTCATGAGGGTCTGCCTACATAACGCTCTTAAGCCGCTATAAAGAAAAACAACGGGGCTTCCAAAGGTTATCGCCATATGGGGCGTTAAAAAGGGGAAGCCACTTATGGGCTAACCAGATCCGTCTGAACGGAGGGAAGACCAGGGGCGCGCATCCTTAGCCGTGAACTGCAATTCATCATCCCACTTAAAGGGGGGAGATGAACTGCTACAGAAGCATCGTAAAGAGGAAAGTAGATCCCACGTGCCATCCAGGATTACAGGAAAAGAGTGCAGGAACCTGGATTGGAAAGGAGGGAAGCGGCTATTGGTAAGAGAGTGATCTGACCTGGAAACCGAAATCGTAGTAACAACTAGCCCTTAGTCCAAGTGCCGAACGAGAGGGTGCGTTAAAAAAATTCGGGAAGGCTTCTTGAATTGTTTGAGGGGGGTTATCTGGGAGTTTCGGAAGAAAGTGTTCAGGAAAGAATTGAGAAATGGATATCCTTAATCGGGGCCAAATAACGTGGGGAGAGTAGAGGCCTCCGAGAGCTTCGTCTTCTCTACCAAAGAGAAGAATCAATGAAAGGACTTGCAAAAGGGCGTTAGATGCAATGAAGACGAATCCGAAGGGGAAAGCCCGTTTCAGGTCGATTTTGTGGAGCCGACAATTCTTCTCTGCTCAAACGGGTTGGGAGAATTCCAGAATATGAGGCATGGTGGGGGGAAACGGAAGACTGAAAAAGCTCAGACGCTCCACTCAATGAAGGCACACTTCCCGGACGAGATGGGGGAAAGGCAAGGGACAAACCGAGGAGAAGGGCACCGGGAGTTGCAGATTGCATGTTTTTTGAGGAGGGAATTTATCTATTTAGCTTAAATGAAAAACTCCTCGGGGAAAGATCTCAAAAAAGACACAATTAGTTGAAAAGAGGCGTGCTTTCAGGCGAAGATATCACCATCTTATCCCCCCGATCGAAAAAAAAGAGAGGTGGTCAAAAACCTCGATTTTGAGCGAACTATGTACGAGAAGGGGGAGAGGAGGAATCGCGTGCAGAGGAGTGTCTTAAAAAAGCCCGAGGGGGGAAATCGAAAGGTGACCGGGAGGCTGTAAATGTATGCCCGAGAAAGCGGCAACAATCGCCAATGGGACCTTGAGTCATTTTGGCGGTTGCGTAGGTTGCCTAGAACGGGAAAATCCAAGGGGATTCGTGGGGAAAAGCCGGAGTTTAAGAGAAGAGTATGAGAAAAGATAGTAAAAAAGGTTAACAAGGTGCACAATGGTTCTGCTTCTCCGCTTTTTTATTGAGGGTAGGGGTTCATCCAGGAGTCACCCATGGCCCCCACATTCAACCCCCCCCCACAAAGAGGGGACCGACGGAATGAACACCAGTAGGAGGGGAAGGGGAGATAGGGCGAAGTGGTACTCCGATCGTAGAGTGCTTCAAAACAAA
>Ga0179591_1287371_pt1 | contig 13594 bp, 11 predicted proteins | sample CZOMad2_1_08_16f_FD_182891 | JGI IMG/M metagenome (GOLD analysis project Ga0179591, IMG submission 182891) | Vadose zone soil fungal communities from Angelo Coast Range Reserve, California, USA - CZOMad2_1_08_16fungal (PacBio error correction) | ecosystem: Environmental > Terrestrial > Soil >...
TACGCTGCCTCCGAGACGGATGGAAGTCAAGCTCGAAATGGCAACTGCCGCCAGCAACACCTGAAAGTGAGAAAAAGAGTTTGAACCCTCCTTCACCAAGAAAAAGATTCGGGGGCTGAGACTTAGGCCTAGACAAGCAGCACGGCGGGCCGACCTCTGGGTCCTCTAGCGCTGAAAAGGAAAGAAATCGACCTCGTCAAAAAAAAATCTTCTTGCCGGAAAAAGTGAGAAGGGTTACGGGTTTACATACCTTTTCTGTATTTAGTGGTTTTAGTGAGAAATTTCATCGCCATGAAGGGGCGGAAAATCGAGCTTTCAAATTGGAAAGATCGACTGAAACGCCCGCCCAGTTTAGACCCGCCTTAGAGGCACCGGACGTTGAAAGAGATCGACTAACAGGAAAGAAAAGCCTACTTCAGTTTCAGTTTCCAAAAGGAACCCGGTCAAATCCAAGTTATGGCTCCTATGCCGGTACCACGAAGGGACCCCATAAGACTCTGCTAGGAGGGGAAAGGAAAACAGCGATGTGGTGTAGCGCACTAGTTCACACCGGAGCCAAGCTCGTCCGTTGGCGTTAGGGCCAAACGCACCTCAAAAACGCAAATCGAGAGTCAGCCGCTCTTCGGGTGAGGCCCGAGACGAACGAGGGGCCAGAGATTGTAAGCCCAACTCCTGGCCCTTTTTCGTACCCCCCAAACCAAAGAGACGTATTGTAAAGAGGCACGAGCGGAAGAGCGTGCGACGTTCTCTAGCCAGGAGGATTGGAGGACACGGCAAAAAATGTCCTTTGCGTCGATTGGGGTCGTCGTCGTGAACCTCGCAGATCGCGGCAACCGCAATTCATAGGAGACTGAGGGGGACTGTTAAAGACGACCACTGTCAACGCGAAACTCTCGTGTCCGGGTGAGGATTACGGGGAGGTAGGGGGGGGGAGAAAGCTGCCTCTCGCTAAAATCTCCATGGGAATAAGTTCATATGATAAGGGTAGGACTAATTTTCTGCAGAAAGGGAAGTAAGGAGTGAGTTTTGGACTGCCACATTTGGGGTGAGTTTGGGGTGTCCTCAGCTACACAAGGAGCTAACTTCCCGCGGATGTCGTTCTCAGTCCACCTCTCGTGGATGAGAAAGAGCTCGCAGCGTCGAGAGAGGTTCGTCGCTAGGGGTCACGAAAAGTCTCTTGGAGCGAACTCGGGGGGTCACATACTTACATCACTGTAAGTAAACCTCAATTTTAAGAAGGTTGGTCAGATGGGACGCGAAACTACACCTCCTTTCTGTGACACGTTGTGGGCTTGCCTGTAACCCAGTCTGATTAAAGAGCTTAAAACCGGCAGAGAAATGTGTCATGTTCCTTAAGTGACGGACGCGGAGACCAGAAGTTCCTCGGCGATCACTCCCCGGATAGAGGAGAGGAAAAGCGAGCAGGGACGAGAACATAAAAACATTCTACGTCATTCTAGCGTCGTAACCGGCACGGGATGCCAATTTCGGGGGCCGAGCCCGCCGCCGTGAAAGAACGAGTTAAACAAGGCGGAATCAAACGAGATAAAGCTATCCCATAGACACGAGCAGCGAAAACACTAAGACACGAAATTCGCTGGCTGCAAAAAAAGAGAGGTCGATCGGGGAAGACCGGCAGAGGGACGAACCCTCTTCAGGAATCGGGAAACTCGGCGCGCAAATCAAGGAGTCAGACGTCCTTGGGACCGCCGAGGCTCATCCAAAACAGGAGAAGATCTACAGGGAGAGGTGGTCACGGGGGTTCTCGGGGGTGATCCCAAGCGGAGGGGGTCGCTGGGCCTTGTGGCCTCTAGGTAGCCCGAGAAAAAGAGAGAAGCTTAGAATGTGAAGGTCGAGAGAAAGCAACGTTACCTGGAAGAACTATACTGAACCTTCTCGAACGCGGAGTTCGGGACTGGAAGCCTGGCTATTTTTTTAGTGTCCTTCCACGACGGGAGGGGATGACATGACCACGATGTATCGTCTCGTTTCGGGAAAATATAAAAAAAAGAGAACGCGACGTGCGTGAGGGTTGCCTGTAAAGGAAGATCCGCCGAAGTAGCAGGGGACCGAGGAAGCACAAATTTCACCGATTGGTCCGGACGGGTCCGGTTTGTCAACGTGATCACAAACACCAAAGACAGAAGACTTGTCTGCCAATTCAAGAGAGGGTCGACCAACTGAGAAAAAAACTGTACTTTTACGACCGCCAAGTATTGTGAGGAGAGCGTTATTTCGGGTCTCCTGCCGCCGGCAGCAAGGGAGGAAGCATTGCTGGGAAGGCATGGGCTATGGTAGAGCGCCTGGAGGGGGGGAAAAAGAGTCTCTCACCGACGGACCCCGCTTCCTTGCTCACTTGGGGAAGGTTTACTGAGGAGATCGCGCTCTCCCGTGATGGGGATCATCCAATACGAAGCAGGGGGGAGAAAAAAGAGGTCAGGCCGGGCGCCAATTTAGGCGTGTCAGCCGACGCAGGGGGGCAATCTCGTAATGAGTCGAGCCGCACGCCATAACCTCGTGCACTGCACCAGCTCTCGCTGGAAGTGCCACAGAAAACCTAAAGCACTCCATTCTGGGTGTGCAAGCTCAGTATCCACGTTACGCCGTGAAAGCCTGGAAGAGAAAAAAGAAACAATCTCTGTCAGGACCTGCAGAGAGCCTTTTCGAGAGAGTCACTGGATCTACTCTCCGCAGAGTCCGATTCAACACAAGTCAAAACAAAACACTGCTTGGTCCGAAAAGGAGTCTCAGTATCTATAATTTGTAGCCGAGAGTAGGGTCAGCCGAGCAGTGCAATACATAAAATTTGATCGCACCAACTAGGAAAAGAGAAGCTACTGCTGGTTATGACTGGGAGGATGCTGTTAATTGTAGAGAGGTTTTTGTAGTCGCCATGACAAACATGGAAACCACGATGAAGATTCGCAGCAAAGACGCCGCGGCGGGCAAGGAAAAACAATATCACCGGCGATGCAAGGGTGTGGGGGAACGGGTCACCTTCAGTCGAGCGCTTAGGAGGGGTGTGAGCTGGGCGAGGGATGGGTCGCGGTCCGCGGCGATTCTCAACAACGTCGCGATGGGAATCGTTTCACCCTTACGACAAGAGATCGGTGCAAATCGAGGATTGCCCGTCGGGGGGTCTCGAAGCCGACTTGTGTAACCTTGACTGAAAAAGATGAGGGTCGACTGGGTCGAGGGATCGAAGCGTGCCAAGACTGATTTGAGTGCGGATCGCGGCAGAAGAGCTTTCTCGTCCGTATACGCTGAGAAAGATCGAAGCGCGCGCAAGCTCTTTCAGGGGTTGACACGGCGAACCAGCCGGATGACTGGTCACCAAAGGGGGAAGAGGAGAGGGAGTCAGAGTCGTGTGGCGATCCCCGGCGCAGAGACCTAAACACTTCGGGGACTCCACGAGTATATGTGCCAACTCACAACTAAGGGATGATTTGAGGGGGGCGGGAGGGGGACTGGTAATCTTAGTCATCGATGGTAGAGCATGCCCTCAAAAAAAGCTACCCCTATGAGCTGCCGGAGCCGAAAGAGGACGCCAGCTCTTCTTGTGCAGGGGCTTATCGAAGATCCAGAAAAAGCAAACAGAGTTGATGCAAGGCAGGCAAGGGGGGCAGTATGCCCTCGAACCTCGCCGCTCTTTCTTTCTTGTAAGGCACGACGAAAGACAACAAATGGTTGTATAGGAGAGTCCAGATGCTCGGTTGCACTTCTCCTTGCTCGAGGCAAGAAGTCTCAAACTCACGAGCACTTCGGGGTAAAGAAGAGACGAGCAAGGGGGGACTCGCACGGAGAGGAAAAAAGTCAGGGGGCCATCTCTCTCTAATGGAGAGGAAAAGAGAGAGATCTTGGCAGGTATCAAAACTACTGCGTGCGAAGGCCCGGCGAGCAATGGGAAAGGGGGAGAGGAACATTCGTGGCGGGCTAGAGAAGTCCTTTCCTATTCAATTCCATTATGACCTTGCGGCCCAGGCGCCTCTCGCATCGTATGCCGCTCAAAAGGGGGAGTGGACGGGGTTCTCAACGACCGAACGCCCGCGCCCAACGATCTAACGGTGGATGGCCGGGCATGCTGCCGGAGGCTACAAAGGCGTCCCCTTTTACGCGTTCGGACGGGAGAGAGAAAGGGGCAGTCAAGAGCTCGCGAACTGCGCCGGCTCAGCCGGAAAGAGGGAGGGGTCGTTTAATACCTCGAACAGGAAGACGCCGTAAGAGTACAACCGAGCCGACACTCAAATCATTCAAAGAAATTGTCGGGGAAATAGACGAAGGGGGGAGGAAGGGCGTGGTGGAGGCTACGACGCGCCGGAGACTAAATGCGATACTAGCCAGACCAGAAAGTATCGACGCTGGAATCTCCCACACACCCTCTCCCTGGAGCGAGAGAGCGCTAGCGAAGTTGGAAACGCAAGGGGAGGTAACAGCGTACCCGCGCGAGACAAATCTGGCAATGCAGGGGGAAAAAGCTCGTCTACTCCATCTGAAGAACCCTCGAAAACGTAAGAACACTAGGGCCTGCGTGGGGTTAAAAAGAAAAGAGTCTAGGAAAAAGGGTGGCGCAGGGGGCGTCAGGGTGCACCTTTTCGAGACGTTGTCGTCAAGGTCAGGAAAAGAGAAAAAAAGGTATGAAAACCGAACCCGATCGACGTGCAGCGCCCAGGGGGTGAGCCGGGAAACAGGAACCAAAAAAACGACCTGTACTGGGAGGGGAAAGGAGGTTGGGGCAGGGAGAGATTCAAGCTCTATCATCGCGTGTCAGACAGGCTCCAGTTATTTCCTCAAAACCAAGCGGAAAATCTAAAAGAAAGATACAGGAACAGTCACTCTCAAAAAGATCTATTTTACGGAGTTTGTTGGGACTACGACCCTATGGCGTGTCCTCTGTAGAAGAACCGAGACAATGACTCGGGAACGTGTGTCGGAACTGTATCGGGAATATTTAATGGAAGAACTGTGGACGCTTCTTCGGATGATCAGGTCGGGGAGGGAGGGGACGGCTCGTCCATGAGGCTTCTTCCTCTGTGGGGATCCAGGTTTCCATGCGCTTGAACTTGTCTCTTCCTGAGAAAGGCAGAAAAAAAAGGGGCGTGGTCAAGGCGACGATTGAACTCTCTCGGAAAATCTGTCAATTTGTGCATCGAGGCTACTGCGCAAAAAAAAATAGACAGATCAGGATAAGCTCACGGACCTAAGGATCGGGGGAAAAGAAACCATGGTAGACGGCCCGAAGGGTTCGAATCACCTTGGATGCGTCAACCCATCAAGCTCTCTCCTTTCACAGCTCTCAATAAATACAGGGGGGAAAGTTCCCGCGTGGCGGAGAGGGGGCGCGCATTTTTGCCAACCCTCTTATGGAAAAGAGCGCACACGGCCGAGCAAAAAAGGGAGTAAAGTTCTTATGCATTTTAGGACACCGGGAGGCCCGGAAACCTAAAATAAAAGAGACTACAGCCCTCCAGAGGATTGCGGGGCAGTACTGCTCCCTCTAAAAAAAGCAGTGGCTTTCGAGCTAGGTATTGAGGAGGTACAGAGGGGGGGGGTGGGGGGCGCTTGTGTGGGATCAAGGTTCCATGAAACTTACCAAGGAGGGGTTCCGGTGTTCTTGGGAAGGGAAAGACGATTCGCTGCTCGAGAGAGAGAGGAACTAGGGGGCGAGCAGAAAACTCAAGCTTCAGTTGGGGAATTTACTACTGCAATCAGTGTACTAAACCGGGTCTCCAAATAGCGTAGGGTGAAAAAAACATCACCAAGCGACCGTGCAGCCAAGGTCCTCGACGGAGTGAAAAGTGCCGGGAGCGAGTTTCTTGAATCATCATGAAAGGCGTTACGCGGAGAGGATCAGAAGAGGAAAGGAAAATTGCGAGCAAATCTCTTCCAAAGAGCGGAACGGCCGCACATAGCGAAGTACTTCCCAACAGCAGCCCGCGCAAAAACAGAAAAAAAGAAGGGCTCGCCCGATCGTCGTTCGGGGATTCGGGCCGCGTCAAGTACGTCCTCAGAAACGATGTGCGCGCAAAGCGGGAAAAAGGAAAACAAGGTGAAAGGTTATCCACGGTTTCACAAACGATCGAAAAAACAGCTTCATGTAGCGATGGCGTCCAGGGGGTGCCTCGCCTGGGTCCCGGCTGTCAGTCTACCAAGGGCCTAGTGGAGCGGGGAGAGAGTTCGGTCTGGGTCCTTCAATCGGAACGGGCGAGGGGGATTAGGAACGCGCCAGCCTCCAAAGGGCGAACGCTCAGAAAGCCCCCTGTGGTTGGAAATCACGGCAGGGGGCTTAACCTCTCGCGGGGTGAACTAAGAAGAAAATCAGGGCGAGGACTAGGTATGGTATTTAGATAGCCATTCTAACGCGGACGATGGAACGGGGGAATGGAAAGAGAAGTGCGCGGAGCAGGGAAGAACAATTGAACCTCTTCAGATCCCATCAAAGGGCACGCCCACGTGCGGGGGTGCGTTTATCGGTTGAAAAGGGAGAAAGGGGGCGGAGACCGGAAAATTTACGGCAATTTGTTTACTTCTAATTTATAATGACGACTTCCGTTGCGTACCTTCAGATACTCACATTCGACCCCGTAAAAAACGCGACTCTACTTCCCTCCCAAAGGGTTTTAATCGAACCTGTCCAAAAAGAGGAGGGAGCCGGTTCGGAAGCCGCGCAGTGTCGAGATGGCCAAAGGCAAAAGGGAAACGACCCCCCTCACTCCGAAAGTTTTCTGAGCTCACAGGAGTGGAATCTCAAGGGGGGCTAGATCTTCTGCCTCGCTGTCTGCGCTGCCGAAGCGGGGAGCGTCAACGGATGGAAAAAAAAACACGGAACCAAAGAGCGTATAAGGGGAGACCTCAAAAGGGACGCCAGAAGTCGATCTGGATGATCGAAGGGACGGCGACGACGAACCCGCCATCGCGGAACACGGGAAAAGAGAAGTTCGGCCGGGGGGAAGACAGTCTCAGATCTGTGAGGGCTCGAGAGAGGTTAGTTTCCTCTTTACCACCAATAAAGGAACTGAGTTACTAGAGGGAAAAAGCAATAGTTGTAGCAAGAGGGGCGTCATCTTTCATAGGGTAGAAAGCTGCCAAATCAATTAGGGAGGAGGCTTATTAAGGTATCTGGGCTTCTAGGGACGTGGACGACTCTTTTCAATGGAAGGCGACAAAACGGGAAGGGGAGGGGCCGGTTACCGTAGCGAAAAACAGAACCAAATGCAGATTTTACGAGAAGCTGCTGTCCTGATCAAGGCTTCGCTCCAAGCTTGAGCATACTGAGCCATAATTTTTTAACCGGTTGCAGGGGCTGTGGATCTCCTGAAAATCAAGTAAAAGCCCCGGTTCAAAACTATGTGGGGCCTAAGCTCAGGTGGAACAAGAGGTGGGGTGGGCGCTCCTTTCCCTTAGAAGTTAGCGAGGAGGAACTTCTGAGGAACTGGCATCTAAAGAAGGCGCTCAAATCCTCAGTTTCCTCTTAATGGTTCATGAAGAGTAAAAAAAAGGGGAAAGGGACATAAAAAAGGCCGTGGACCAAAGCAAAAAAAGGGGGGGAAAGTTTTCGGACGACGGCCAAAGTGTCGAGGGGGAAATCTAGGGGGAGACGACGGGGGCCTTAAGCTATATGCAGAAAAAACTCCGGGACTAAAGGTGGCAGCGTAAAAGTGGGGGAGGCTGTGATACGCGGGAACAGCATTAATGTTGATGGACTGAAGAACAGTTGCCGGGGTGGACAGACCTCTAAAAGAAAGGTCGCAGCGTCATCTCATCAAAAAAAAAAACTAAGAAATGAAGACCTCAGGAAGACCGAAAAATCGGGGGGGGAAAAGGAAACAAGAACGAGAAGCGCAGAACAACTGCCAAAGGGAAATAAGGGGTTCCGTCAAAATGTAATGAAACTGGCTTCCAAACTTATGCATCAGCCTTCCTCAAAAAGTAAATGGGCAAGTTAAAAAACTTCAGTTCCAAACGTTGCCCGTCGACCGAAAGGGGGAGGGTCGAGGGGTCTCGAACTTTACCAGTTGAAGTTGAAAGTCCAGACCTTTAGGGGAGGTAAGGGGGGGGGTCTATTAGAAACATTTCCCTGAAATGAGACCGATTGTGGGAGGCACGGTATCCTTCAAAGGAAAGAAGGAGGAATCGAACTACTGTCGGCACAGGCAGAAAGAAAAACGCCTGATGAAAAAATCGTGCGGCCACGACTTCTAGCTATCCGCCTCGGGGGCATGGTAAGGTGTTCAACCGCGGGAATAAAGGAAACGTGTCAAAGCCACTAAAAGGGGAATGTCTTGAAGGTCTCAGAGAAAGGACCGATCCTTACTGAATTTATTAATAAAACGAGGGGTGGGTAAAGAACCTCACCCGTCCAAGCTATACTTTGTAGGAGCCAACATCCCTTCAGAACTGCAAAAAGAATTTAAGACTCGGCATTCCGGAGGGTCAGTGACTGGGGAATATTTCCCTACAAAAACGACCTGGTACGGGGAAAAAAGTGTAAATGGACGTTTTTCGGAAACGCAGCCATCGGACTGTTATTGGGAACGAGTCAGCTAAACAAAGGAGTCGTTCCGCTTTTCGAGAAGGAGCAGCGGAGGAAAATTCGACCAGAAAGTGAGCACTGTGGTAGAAATGGGTTCTCGTATGGAAAAACCTTCTCAGAGAGGCGAGAAAACGTCAGCCGACGGGGTTACAAAGACTGTCTCGTGAAAGGCGCCTCGGGCGTGGTCCGGGTGCAGGAGGAAAGTAATTCAAGTCGTGGAAAATGAAAAGAGGCCAGCGCAAAGCAAATAGAACGGGAGAGGAAAAAGACACGAGGGGAAGAAATAAACTTACTAAAGGAGTAGGGGGAGGCGCTGAAAAGTTGTTGGATCACGGTTTTGGGGGAAAAAGAAGGAGGAGAAAGAAAACGGCGACGGAAAGAAAAACGTAGGGGCGCAGCAAACAACACAAAAAAAAGTGGGGGGTTATGTGAAAAGTAAGCTGAGGGGAAAAAGAGCGTAGAGCGGGATGTCTGTAGATGAAGGGCAAACAAAGACGAGGGGGCAATAGCGAACCGGAAGAGAATACCCCTTTGCACGCCGAAACTTTTTGACTTCTTTATAAATGGAGGAAAGGATAAAGAAGGCTTAGAACGCAAAGCGTTGGAGGGGGCACGTGATGGGCTGGGGCCGAGGAAGGAATCAATCATCTCCTGCTAAGAGAGCAAGGGTCTATTTCATGGCAGTTAAGAGGAAGATTAAGGAGGGCATCAGATAACAACGATCATCATCCTCAGGAGGTGACAAAACGCAATGTTGGGAAGCCCAGGCAAAAACAGGAGCTTACGCATTCTGAAGTTACAGGTACAAGGCGTGAAAATTGAAAAATTCTGAAGATCCCTACCCTATCATGAAAGGGAGGCAACGGGTCGAAAAAGGAAAAGTAAGAAATCGAGCCACTTGTAGAAGAGCAAAAGGCTGCTTTCACTAGTTGCCGTCGGAAAATTTGCAGGAAGGAATGGAGGGGTGAGGGTCGATTGTTTGGGAGGGGAGAACGGCCGGAAGAGAAGAAGCGAAACGAAGAAAAGAGGAATTGAGTAAAGGCCAAATCGCAAGAGAAGACTGTACCAAATGCTCGCATCAAAAAAAAGAGGAAAGGGAGATCGACGCTTTTCTTAAACTGGGGGATTGGGAGAGTTTTGAGAAAAAGGTGTTAGTCAACCGGATGTCTCAGGTGCCATCAATTGGGATGAAAGTCACTCCGCAGAACGGGGAAGGCTAGAATCTCAAGCAGAACAAGGAAACCTAAAAGGAGTATTAGGGGGAGGACGGGGAGAACATCTGTAATTTACTTTCCAGGGGGGGAAGGCAAGGGGGGGGGTGGTCTTCCACAACACGGGGTATTTGGAGAGGATGTTATGAAAATGAGCTCGTTGAAAGAGGGAGTAAATGCCAAACCCTCTCTCTCAGGTGAGGGAACGTTGGAAGGGGAATCGCGCGAGACGGGAGAAAGCCGACATACCGACAATGAAAGATGGGGAAGACCGTCCCGACAAGTCTTAACATGAAAAGGAAACACAAGAAAAAGCCAAAACCAGTGGGGGGAAAAAAAAGCCAATTCATCGAAGCCACGAACTGCGCGAAGAATACTGACCACAAGTGTTTTCTTCATAGAGTGAACTCTTTCCGGGAAGAGGAAGCAAGACCGACCTTTCGGGATTGTTGGAATCGTGGCGTAGATGGGGACTCAGGTAAAGGTCACAGGGGAAGGTGAAAAATAAAGCTCTAAGCAAGGAGAACGAACAAGAGCGTCTCAATTGTTGTCGGGGGAAGGGGAGCTTGTGAAGAGGACGCCTCGGACGAAAAAATTGTAGGGGAAAGAGCATGTAAAAAGGGGAACCGGGTCGATTCCTGCCCCGATAACCATGTGAGTGGGAAGAGGAACCTCGGGGGCCGGGTCAGCAGATCACGGAGACGTAAGGGAAAAAAAAAGGCGGCAGCCGGAAAAAGGAACCAGCTCGGAAGAAGAATCGAACCCACATACCATTGTTAAAGCAAGGGGAACAAGACCAATTCTGTCTGTCGGAGAGAAATCTCAAGCAGAAAAGAAGGGGGGACGCGAAAAAAACGCCCCCCGAATATGATCATGTCACCGATCAATGCGAAAAAAGCACGCCCCTACCTGAATCCTCTTAAAAAAAACGGCACGGGAAGACCAGAATTTAAAAGAAAAGACTACCGATTGTCCAAAAGAGCAAGAGAGATCTATGGTTAACTAGCGCTGACTCAAATCTAAGCAAGGCTGGAGATACGAAAACAACTATTCCAATATACTAGAGGGGGGGGGCAAGGGAAAGCAAGTACGTGTTGAAAGTTCTCAAGCAAGGTTTTGGAAGCAAAAGCCAAAAGGGAGTACACCTTTCTAAGAAAATGCTACGCCAGCGTCAAAAACCCACCAGATTTCAAATGACCGCTGTTGTGGGGGGGAAAAAAAAAAGTACGACGGCTCTCGATTCTGAACTTAATCAAAGGGATTTTGAAGGATGTGAAGGGACGGAGTCTACGCTGCAAGGACAGGAAGAGCTGAAAAAAAAAAATAAAAACCTAGCACGGAGGGGGATCCTATTTGGTCGAGCAAAAGGAACTAGGGGCGTCACCAAAGAAAAGGGGGGCCTTACTTCCGATCTGTGAGGATAGGGGTGAGGGGGTTATTCAACTGGTCGTCACGACTATGCAGTCTAGGCGAGGAAATATCTCTTGCACGGCCGGGATGTCTTTACCGATGGACAGACAAGAGAGAAATCGAGCCGAGCTGCAAAGAGGAGTTTTTACACCGACTCAAGAAGAATGGAGGGTCCCCAAGGTGCCGCAGATGAAGAGTCGGTGGACAAGACCGGAAAGGACCGTCGCCGAGAAAAAAGCAGGACTGGAAAAAACGTTATATGCACCAAGAGACAAAGAGAAGGGGGTAAGGATGGGGGGGAAACTCTTTACGTCGGAGGCGTCGTCTTGGGGGAAAAAGTCGAGAATAAAACTAACGCCCAAAAAAGAGATGAGGGGAGGGGGCGCCAAGAGGAGAAGAAAGCGAACTTTCCCTTCTTTAAGCAAGAGAAAAAGGACGATGGAAAAATTACTAAAGACAGAGACATAAAAGAACAATACAGTACGCTTCAGGAGAGGAAAAAGATGCTCGTTCGTTCAGGGTCGTAAAGCCGTAAATAGACGGGGCATTTGTAAAGAAAAACGGGCTGCCCTCGTCATAAATGGGGAGTTCCAATCCGTTCAGGGAAAAGAGACGCAGCACTTCTTACTCAGTCGGGAAGGCGAGGAAAGGGAGTCTCTCCGGTCATCGCAAGCGAGTCGGGAAAAGAACATACACATCAAAAAAACAGTGGATAGAGATATGAATGTTACCTGGGCGGCGTCAAAAAGGAGCGGAAAAGGGCGCCGCTTCTGACGCATATCTTTAATTGGGCGTCTGCAGAAAGGACAAGGAGGGAAAGGAAAAAGTAAAACTTGCCACAGCGAAAACAATCGTATGGAAAACGCTGGGGCGGGCAGTAAAAACCGGGGGAGAGAGCGGCGTCTAAAGCCTCTTTCTATTCAGGATGCTGAAGAGGAGAGGAGGCGTCGTCCCCCGGGTCTAGTTCGGAGCTGAGGCAGGAAAAGAAGATCTGAAAAAAGGAGGGATAAAGATCTCAAGGGGGCGAAGGAAAGGAGGGAGGGGGAAGGAAAGACGAAAAAAAGACCAGGTAGAGTAAAAATTAGAAATCCTGAAAGACGAGGGTGAGGGGTGGCCAGGACGAGAAAAGGCACCCATTGATAGAAATTGGAAAAAAAGAGCCGTGCGTAAATGCCAAAACGAATGCTAAAAAGTCGATGCTCCACTTTGGAATTCCGTCTTGAATCGAATGTGAACTACCCTCGAAGTGAAAGAGGGGGAGAGGGGGGATCAAAGAGGAGAAGTGTGGAAAGGATCACAGGATCACACGATCAAGGAGAGAGGGGCCTAGAACGCAGATAGAAAATAAAAGTCTACGGGGAACAGCTGCCAATCGCAGGTTCTAATAACTAAAAGGTTCTAAGGACCAATTTTGTTTAACTATCTAGAGGGCGAGAAATCAACGAGGGTCCCGATCGAGCGGTGTCAGGGGTGGCCCCTTCGGGTTCATTTATCAACAGGGGTGAGGCAGAGAAAGAGAATAGTAAAAGGACAAACCCATAGACACCGAATGCCTCCATCTGAGCCTCTAACAGAGAATCTCTCTGCTTCCTAGAAACAGGGGGACCACAAAAACAAGCATGATCGCGTGGGGACCAGAAAGCGACTTGGTGGAATTTCTCAGCGCGAGAATCACACAGATGCAAAAAATAAATAGGAAGCTATGGGGAAGACACAGGAATTGCTTGCGCAACCAAAAATCGGATAAACAAATCGACTGGGGGAGGAAGAAAATTCATCATAATCTCTTTTGGGGGGGGAGAGATAAACCCTTGGTCTTGGAGCTTTGAAGGAAAAGAAAGCTCGGGGATCGAAAACCCGCTAGGAAAAAAATGAAAGACATGGAAAGGGAGAGTGGCGCCCTGGAGGGGAAGGATTAACAGGGCGAGCTCGTATTGCCGTATCTGAGGCCTGGCGCTACGGATGGCGGGAGTAATGGAGTCGTCAGGTGGGTCTTGAGGCGGAATCTCCCAAATTATTGCCCTGCTCTGCAAGGGGAGACTGGGCCTTCAAACACCAAAGTGGACTTTTGCAAGGCTCCCCTTGGCGTTTTCATGGAAAAAGAGCGAAGCGCGGGTACGTGTGCCGGACCACGACGAAAACGCCGCTAAAGCCGTGGCTGCAGCGGCCCGCGGTTTACCTTTTCCAAAAGTGGGGGATCCTGGGACCCATCAGGACAAGAGTGGTCTACCGCTGTCACGGGGACAAGAGATGCAGTCACACAGGCAATATCGAGCAGAGGTCAAAGGAGATTCAATAAAAACATTGGAAAAAACGGCCGAGAGGAGTAGACGTATTTGATTTTTTCAACATCCCCCAAAGAGGTAACCACCTGTCCAAGGGGAAAAAACTGAAGAAGAGAGGTAGAAACTGGTTCAGGCTTCAAGGCGGCACTTGAGCCACT
>Ga0179591_1330427_pt1 | contig 13593 bp, 12 predicted proteins | sample CZOMad2_1_08_16f_FD_182891 | JGI IMG/M metagenome (GOLD analysis project Ga0179591, IMG submission 182891) | Vadose zone soil fungal communities from Angelo Coast Range Reserve, California, USA - CZOMad2_1_08_16fungal (PacBio error correction) | ecosystem: Environmental > Terrestrial > Soil >...
GAGCAAAAAAAGGGACGCCGAGTAGAAACGGAGGACGTCAAGCAGGAGACGACGAAAAAGTCCCGGAAACCAGCGCATACGTGCAGATGACAGATCCCCTCCCAGAGCTGCGACTCATAACAAACAAAGGTGTGGCGAATCGTGACTCTTACGCCATAACTGTCAAAGAAAGGAGGGGAACGATCTTGATACTTAGAGAGGATGCGACAGGAGGGGAAACAAACAGCGTGCACCCCGAACCCAAGAGAAGGCATTTACAGAGAACATTTCGTGAGACGACGGCGGTCGGTGGGAGAGGGCTTACGTGGAAAGTGAAGAAGGGGAAAGAAGGAATTCACTTCCAGAGTATCGCCGTGGGGGGGGGCCCGAATCGCCGTATCACCTCGGAGGGGGGAAGTACTGGGGCAGAATTCGTATCATCTCCGTGGGGGACCAAAGGACCATAAGATCCTTCTTTCGGCTGCTGGAAGAAAGGGCAGTATAAGATGGGTGGGTGAGGATCTAAAGCGCACAGCCTGCGACTATCAGAGGGTCGAAAGGAAAGGACAAGGAAGGGTTGGGTTGGCAAAGAAGAAGGATCCTATCTTTCTGACATGTTTAAGACACGAAGGGACGGAGAGAAAAGAATTCTGTGAATCTAACCAGCACTGGTACCGGAGAAAAGTCTATAGAAAGCCGCGAGGTTTCGATTAAATGTACGCCAGGGCACGGCAGTGAACACGGCCAAGGGGCTCTGCCATCACGGGACCAGAAGGGAGCGGGGGAGGATGTAGGCGATCATTGCTTAAAAACAGGCATGTCGAGGGAGAGAACGGTGGAGAACTAAAACGCACGACAGCGAGCAAGCAGGAGGGTCTCTGGAAAAGGATCTCGAGGGTCGGGCATCCCAACGAGCCGGAGGAGGCCGTCGTATGAGGCCGATTCGTAAAAACGTTTGGTTGAGTTGCTTACCAGATACGGGGGGGTAAGGGCATGAGGTGAGAACCAACGGGGTCAAAGCTCTCGGGGGAAAGGGCCAGGCTTAAGAGCTCATCTCATCTAGGAGAGGGGAGGAGAGCCCCCAAGCGCGTCGATCTATGTCGGAAAAGCTAGTAAGGCTCTTGAGACTGACCGCTCTCAAGGACGGCCGAGGATCTAGTTACTTTAAGGACCCGTCAGAACATAGGCGCGTCCGTCAGGGAAGTCGGACTTAGGGAGACCATGAGGAAGGAAAGAAAGGTAGCTGCGAGATCTTCCCAGGACCCGTGTACTCGAAAACTTTCTAGGTTAAGTTTAGATTGAATCTATCTCTCCGACAAAAACCGTCTGAAATGAGGTGTATGAAGAACTATATCACGCCTGGGAGGTGGTGGAGGGCGTACAGATCGTAAAACCCGTAAGCCTTTACGGACCGGGGACCCCGATGCCAGACCTCGGAAAACCAATTGCCATACCGGACAGGATCGGAAGGTCCAGGACGCGATTTGCTGGGACCTCATGCAAAGAGTTTAATTGGGGGCCTTCGTTAAAGAAGGTTGGAACCGTGAGAGGGGATAGGATCTACGGTTGAGAGCCTGGTCAGCGGGTATCAGCCCATGTTTTATGATACCGATTGAAAGATACGGAGTCCGTTTCATGGAAGATCGTTGACGAAAAAGGTATAGAGTGGCTAGAGAGGATCAAGGATCTGGAACGAGCGAAACCGGTCTAGAGTGCAAAGTCCGTGGGCGATCTCCTTCCTCGGAGAGGGTAGCTCTGCAAGTCGTGAGGAAGGCATGAACTTATCGGGAAGGCCGCACGAACCGACAGGGTAGGAGGCTACTTAAAGCCTGAGTGAGAAAGGAACTTAGGCTCCATCCTCCTGAACGAAAGGGCCTTCTTGAGCTTGAACCTCGGGGGCTCCCAAGGACGATCAGGGGGCTCTATTCCACATCTTCAAAGAAGGCCGGGATTGGGGAGAAAGACGCTTATAGACCAAAAAAAACACCAGGGGAGGAGAAAAGAAAGATATTATCCTACCCGCTGGTCAATAACTACCTGGGGCAGGGTTAAAGCATGGGAACTTGAGCGTGGACTGTGCGTTAGACAAGGCAGAGACCATCAAGCGCAAAGAAGGAGGCTCAGGTAGAGAGGAAGGTAAACCAACCAGTTAACTTCTAGACAAAAGGGAGGTCCCGATCCTTTTGCGGCGCAAGACGGAGGGGGGCAGCAGGACGCAAATTCGCGACGGAGGACGGGCAGCAAGGCTACAGCACGAGGCGCTCAAAGGTAGATTTTCCTGACGAAATACGCCTACGGCAATCGTAAGAAAAACATCTCGTCGGAGAAAAAAAGGAACGGCTTAAGAAAGAAAAAAAACTTACAAAAAGAGCGACTGGGAAAAAAGAGATCAACAAAAATGGACGAAAGGAACAGCAATCAATTCTCCAAACCGAAACGGCCGAGCACCGGAAAAATGGGAAAAGAATGATAGGAAAAGAGGAACCCTGTCACCGAAAGATGCAATTAGTAAAAAAGAGATCTTTACCTTCTCACTTAAAGGGGGGGGCTGAAGGGTGGCGAGCAAAGCCAGCATAATTTGGGTATCCTCAACTATCCGGTGACTGCACTATGGGGGGATGATCAAGACCACAGCAAGGCCTTCTGAAGAATCGTAGACTTTCAATGTGGGCACTAAGTGTCCGCCGGAGTTTCGGTCTAAGATTCTCATGGAAAAAAAAAGAACGTCACAGAAAAGGTTTGGGAGGTCGCGACACTTTGAAGGAATGAAGCCGAAGGCCCAAAGAGAGCGACAAAACTTCCTTAAGTGTCAGCATACATGATTTTATGCAAGAGTACACTCGGAAGACGCTACCTCTGTTGGGGGTAATGGTAACTTCAAGGATCTTCAGATACACAGAAGAGAGTAACCGAAAGGGGCGTCAAGAACCACCATGCACTTAAAACCCGAGAGAGTCTGAACTATTTTGAAGTGAATACGACGTGGCAGCTCAATTATAAGGAGCGGATTGAATGTTTTCCAACCAGAGCGAGGAAACGTTTCGACGATAATGACCGAAAAAGTAGATGTATCTCACTCCGGAAACTAGAACAGCAGGAATCCCTCTCAGGATATCCGCCGTAAGAGGTCGCCGGGGGATTCCAGAAGGGAAGAGGGCGCGCTAGCTTTGTAATCGACATTGCTCTATGGAGGGCGGTCCTGATCGGGGAGACGTCAACGAGAGACTCAAAAACTCTTACATGAAGGTGGTGACATGCGAATAGAAATATCAAAACTCATCGTGGAAAACGGGATGGACTCTACCTTTACGTGGACGAAGGAAGTGCAACGGGCGCCTCCCCTGTGTCGATAAACATCAGGCCCGTAGGAGCCAGCCTGACGGTGTGCGAAACTGCGGCGGCTACAAAGCAAAAAAAAAGGAGGACTCTGGTATCGGCTGGGGTTTCCAGGAAAGTGTAACAGTGCGGGACCGAAAAGAGAGGATTAAGTCCTGATTCCTTGACCACGGGGAAGGGTAGCACATTCTCCGCCGTTCTTTTTCGAATCATGAAGTCAAAAAAGGTATGCCTTATCAAGTAGATTAACTCCATAAAAAGACCCCTGGGGAGAACTTGGTCGCGTTGAGAAGTATCCGCATGAAAGAAAGTGGTCTCAGGGGCGGGATCGATCTTTTACGGGGTTCAGGAACAATAGCGAGAAGTGGCCTTTACCAGCATCCGCAACTGGTAGGTGACTTCCACGTTCACTGGAAAGGAAAAAGACTCAAGGATCTGAGAGAGCAGGGAATTACAAGAAGCGACTGTTAGTCATTTCAAGAACAGGCGAGGTTAGGAAGCTTTCTGTATCAAGGAGGGGGGGAGGAGCCGATCATAGATCGGGCAGCCCATTATGGCTGGGGACTATGGCGGAAAAGGGAACAACCACGACACGATGAGATCCATACCCGCGTGTTACAAGACTCTGTGGGGGAAAGAGTATTTGGGAACCGGGCACGGCAAGAGCAGACTCTTGGTGTCTCCTTTTTTTGCGGCGAGCGCTTGCGCTCGATGCTGCGCGGAGGAACAGATCGTGATAAGCTCTAGATCAAACAAACAAAAAAACGGATTGAGGAGTAGTTGCAATATCTGGAAAGAAAATATGCACCGGAAGAGAGTAAAGAAGGGCCTGACCGAAGACCACCTCCCTTTAAACCATCGCGGGGTACAAAGTGCCCTCTGACCAGTAAGTCCGGAGGAAATCGCGGGATGACGTACCACCCACGGAAGTGGTATTTCTAATCGGGGGGTGATCGTAAGCCCGAGAACTTCCCCTACGTCTCAGAATCGGGAAGGCGCGCGGGCCGTGTGAAACCAGCCCTATCGTACTCTAACGCCACATCAAAATGGGACAGGGGATCAAAGGAGTCGGGGAAGTGCCTCGAGAAGGGACGCGATGGGAGGAGGGTTCTCCTTTCTTCTGGTGGGAACGTTACATCGCAAAGGGAGAATGACATTATAGCACTGAAGTAGGGGGTAAAAAATACCGACAAGAACAGCATCATAGGATCCTCAGGGAATCAAGGCGGTTGGAAGCAAATTGAAGCCCATGACGGATTCCACGGGCCAATCAGGGGAAAGGCGAAATACAAACGGGCTGCTGAGACCCTTTAAAAAAGGACAAGCCGATTTTGATGATGCCGGCAAACGACCTTCTAAGAAAGGGGGGGCAAAAAACGACACAGGAAAGAATCAAAAGAGCTTTTCTTCAGAGAGGACGCACCGGGGGACATTCCTGCCAAACTACTATAAACCCCCGACGATCTTTGGATCGGCCTAAAAAGCAGGGAGACACGTAGAATTCAGGGGAAAGCTCAAACAGGAGTATTTTGGAAGATCCCTTGCGAAGGTAACCCAAAAAGTGGCACGTAATTTACGTCTGAGTAAAGAACGGCCGAGGGAGGGGTGCAGGGATTCGTCTGGAATGGATCCGCAGCCTCTATAGAGTCATGTGTTGAGGGTTGGCCGGAAAGGGGAAAGGTTCACCTCACTCGAGAGCATAAACGCGGAATGAAAAAAGCGCCGGGGAGGGTCGTATACTCCGTCCAAAATGCAATCTTAAAGTAAACAGGAGAGGTCTGTCCTTCTTCGTCTTTTTTTCTGGAGGTTATGAGGGATGGGGGATAGGGGGGGAAAAAAAGAAAGGGTTCATAGAGAGGGGACAAGGAAAAAAGGACAGAAATACATCTACTGCGAACTTTTAGGTCCAAAAAGAAACAATCGATCGCTGGCTGGACTACATCTTGAGAGGGGTCAGCGAAAGAGCACGGCGTTCTAACAAGAAGGGGGAAGGATAAACTCGAGATGGGGTACTGTGAAGGAATCGACAAGACTAGGATGCAGTAGGGGGGGGGGGTTCCGGGCATAAGGTAGGCAAGAATGAACGGGGTAGCGGATAGGGGCCATTCTCATGAAGGGTTGTGGGGGGTGAAAGAAAAAAAAATGGGCGTACAGATGAGACTGATCCAAGAAGAAGACGCACCCGGGGACGCAAAAGGAGGGTTCCCCACCGTGAGGTAGTACCCTTATCACATCAATGGTGTTGAAATGTGCCGTCAACCTAAGTTCGGAATTTATCAAAAACGAGGCTGAAGAGGCTGCCCGCTTCTGGCCAAAAAAGCAGGAGACTAAAGGAAAAAAAATCAGATTTTCATAAGGTATTTAGGGTAATTTTGCCGGAGGTCACCTGACTCGTGCCTAATCGGTTCATCATGCGTGAGTTTCGAGGGTTGTAAATGTTGTAACATGGAGCGGGAATGGTACCAAGGGGGGGATATACTGAAGGAATCTGGTACAGGGTGTCCCTGACTCTGGAAGGTTGGGGGTCTAAAAAAGTGACATGCAGATTAAATGAACGGTAGTAAGGGTAGGAACGATATCACCAGGCGCATGCGGGAATTGGGCATATACCTCGCGCTAGCTCTTCCTTAAGTGAAGTGACCGGAAGAACTGATTTCCTCCTACTAAAAGACCGGGGGAGTAGGATACTTTCAAAGTTCGTGGTGGACGGGAATCTCTATCAGCCAGAAGAATCCTCTTCTGGGCAGGAGGGTACGGGAGAACTAAATACGAGGGAGACGACCACAGCGCAACGGCAAAGGGCAAGTTTAGAAGAGGCAGAGAAGATATATCCACAAAACGGGAGAAAAAAGATTATCCGCACCTTCGCCCTAAGTGCCGTTGACGTTGCCTCATGTGGAGAGGAAAAAAACGGTCAGCCTTTGAGAATAAGAAGGCGCCTGTCATCTCCCATTTCAGAATTTTGAAGGAGCAGGGATATAAAAGGTGTAAAATCAGGAGAAACATACTACCAAAATCCTTTTCCTGAGGAGGAAGGGAAAAGGAACGCAAGGACCCAGGAGGAAAACTACCCGGAGAGAGAAGCTGAGTGAGCGCCAAGTCAGGAATGAAGAGACCGTGCGTTTACTATCCCTTACCTAATCGAGAAATCTGGAGAACTATCTAGGGTAGTAGCAAGAATTCTCCGCCCGCTCGCTTCGAAGGAATACACCAGGAAGAATAAATAGATAAGGCGGACACCCTTGAGCTAAAAAGAGAAATAGGATCACCGCAAGATCTATAGGATTGAATAAATTGGGAAACATTCATAAACAGCTAATCTCATGATGCATAAAAGAGCGGATGGACCTGAGATCACGGCTGGGATGGGTCCAGGTGAATGGGCGAAGAAACGCACAGAAAGGGAGTGAGTGCCTTCAGGAAGACGTGACTAAAATGCTACGCCAAAAAAAAGAATTACTTCCGCTCAACAAAAGTGGGGGGAACAATAAGTGGCGGCCGGCGCAATTTTTTCCTTCGGCAATGGAAGAAGTCAATTAAGGAAGTCCTCTTCAAGGGTAGGTTAGCGTACAAGGTAAGATTACGAAGAAGACCCGAAATAGCCAGGGAAGCTTCTCCTACCGATGGGCTGGCACGAAAGTTTGCCCTCGAAAGATGGAGTGAGAAGTTACTTCAATTACATCTTAGCTCATAGGGTCACAGGAGTCGGGCTAACGGCCTTATGGAGCTGCAAGAATCACTAAAGGAAATCCAGCAATAAGGAATGGGGAAGGTCACTTTCATAACATACGGCAAGGGAGATTATGAAATTGTTATGTAACAGCTTGCCCGAAAGCGGCGGGAAATTCTTGTCGAAACTAAAAGGGGACCGAAGAGGAATCAGAAATACAAAACTACGACAGACGGAAAGATCATAAAAGGCTCCGCCTTCGAAGCGTCCTGGGTACAGAAAATTACGAAGAACGCGGCTCTCATAGATCGTGAGAGCGGGTCTGGCGGGGGGTCAGAATCGCCGACTCAGTCAGGACCATACAAGGAAGAGATAAGCTTTACTTCCTGGGGACCCTGACAAGAGCACAGGCCTTGTCACTGCTTGCCTCGACAGGGGGGACTGTCCCGAAAGTTGCCGGAAATGTTCATAAAAAAAGAGCACAAGAGATTCTGCGACAGGGCACTCTACCTGCTTGCATTCAAAATATTCTTGGGAAAAAAAAGAATGGGGAGACTGCGTGAGGGGTAATCGGGTTGGTCCGGGATACTGCACCAAAAGAGATAGGATCAGGTCGGGGAAAAGTCCGGGAAGGCTTCATCCTGGTCGCACAAGGTAGGAGACGGTCTTTTAATCGCAGTGGCCTCAAACGTCCGAAGGGACTTTAGGTCGTACACAAACCGCAGGAGGGGAGAAAGTTGGCGCGGTGGAAAACTCGGAGAAGTTGAAGAAGGACGGGAGGGGGGACCGTAAAAATAAGATCAGCGCTAGTTTTTCTTTTGAAGATCAAGAAAAGAACGATTGAGAAGCATGTAGGCCGCAGGAGGAGTAACTTCACACCAGTCGCCCAATTGTAGAATAAGAAAAAAAAAAGGGGAAATCCCCCGGGAGACATGGAAAAATGCACGGATCGCTTACTGGGAGCGTTAAGATTAGTATACACGAAGGGGGTAAAGACGTACGAAACTGCAGAGCCAAAAAGGGCAGACCGTCGGTGCGTGGCGTATGACGGAAACTAAGACAAAGAATCCACGAACTGGTTTGTACCAGGCCTCTGGAAAACGAGGGGAGGAAAGGTCATAGGAAAGATGAATCTTGGGTCTCCTTGTCGGTGGCGGCGCATCGATGATGGAAAGATGCGAACTAGCAAAGGAACGGAGAGTGGCTCCAGGCTAAAGAAACCAAGGGTCATTGAAAAGAGCGAAGAAGGAGAAAGGACTTTCCGAAAGAAGGGATATTATGAAACCTGAGGAGACGAAACTAATGAAGAGAGGAGAAAGAACACCTCGGGGAAAAATCTCTTCATAGTGACCTGATATAATCCAAGAACCAGAATGAAAAGAAGTAACAAAAAACCCATGTTCTGTTATTTCTCCTAGTGGTTCTCGCTCCAGAAATGCAATACTTTCTTCAAAAAGAAAAGTAGAGTCTCTAGCAGGGATCAATTTGTACCAAGAGTGAGACCGAAGAGGTACTATACAAAGCGAGAAGGGAAGTGAAAGGTACCACCGGGTATATTTAGTTCTAATGCGCCATGGGGGGGGGACTAGAAAGGGGTGATTACCATGTTGTGAACTTGAGAAAGAAGGAGCCGAACATATGTGCACATGTCTCTCCATGCTCGGCCAAAGGACCTATTATCAATGTTATAAAGAAGAGAAAGGCATTCGGATCATCACTGAACATCTTGTGGAAAAGCAGCCAATATCAACTCCTCGAAACTGACTTGGGGAGACCTCCCGTTCTAAACTTAAGAAGAGTTGATAATCAAGGGGCAGCACCAGACGCGGAGAAAATATGGGGAGACAAGTAAAAGACGTCCGGCCCTTCTAGAACGGAAAATGTAAGAGTTGTCTTTCAGAAAAAAGTGTAAACGTGACTCATCTGACAGGGAAACAGAAAGTAAGAACCCCATCCTAACGGGATGTTAAGCTCTCCAGCGTGACAAAGTGAAAGGATGAGTCACGGGACGGCATTTTCGATGGGACAAAACAGTTCTAAAGGAAACTTCCAGGTAAGGCGAAGGAACACGGGTCGCGGCCGGAAGGGGACGAGGAGGAGAGGGGGAGGTATTACAAGGAAACTTGGAGCTCCTGAAGTCTCAGACTCTAACGGGGAGGGCAAAACAGAGCAATCCGCCACTAAAGAGGGCTAATAAAGAGAGGAGGGGGAGTATGATAGCCTCTTTCAAGAAAGTAAAAAGAGACAGCGTCGGCCGGAGACGATGAGAGGAGGAGGGGGTTGTTTCAGGGGGGGAGCTTACCAAACTGGTTTCCTTAAGGCAGGATTTAGAAGAAGCCCAGATCGGGCACTGTACAACCGGAGGAATAATGACGGAATCAAGGTGCGAGATCAACGGATTAGAAAAAACAAAGAGAATAGGTATCTATTGCTGGACTAAGTGTGTATTCCCGGGGCAGTCTCTAGCAGAGTTATAAATGCACAGAATGCTGAAAGCGGAGCTGACGATGGAACTTAAGGACCCGTCAACGGAAAGACAGAGGTACTCGGGGGGGAAGAAAGGAGGTGCACCCATCAGGGAGGAATCATTACCGGTAATCGAATCAGTCAGGAGGGGTCCTCGGAACTTGTAAGAGGAAAGAACTTGCCCTAGGCGCGAATGGAGACTGAGAAATCGTAACCTCAATGAGGATCGAGGTCTCAAAGGGGGTCAACCCAAGGTGCGGAAGAAAAAAACGGGTCCTTCATGTCGGAGAAGGCGTTCCTTAACGAACGCTTATCAAGGGGGGTGGGGGGGTGGGTGTGGGGGGGAAAGGTAAATGCGCGGCTAGAAGAACAAAAGTAAATGAAAGAAAAAGTCCTTAACGAGTTCCAACGCAGGTGCTGCCGCGGGAAAGAGGCGGTGACTTTTGCAAAAAGCTTTCGAAATCTAGAAAAAACTGGCCTATTTGGAGAGGAAAGGAAAAAACGTTGGGGTTAAAGAAGGGTTCCACAAGGGGGGGAATCGGCGTTGCTTGGGGAGGGAGGCGGAGGCGGGGTAGGGCGAGGAATGGGGTACGAGACAGAAAGATTTGTAACGATTGGGGAATCCGCGAGAGAGGGATTTACGATCAAACTTTCTCGCAGATTGGGAACCTCCTAGAAGAGTCAGAAATCTAGGGGTCCAGCTGAAGCAAGGGGGAGGAAGATGAGAGGAAAAATATCTAAAAACAATAACGAAAGGGGCGCCACACCTTGCAAGCAGGGGTATTGAAAAGGAGGCTCGCGAAGAAACGGGGGCAAACACCTGCTGTGCAGACTGGGGGAAAGGAGAATGCGAGGGAAAAGAAAGGTACTGTACTATATCCTAGAAATGTCTCTGAAAACCGGACAACATAGGGCGAGGAATCATCTCGCGTAAACAAAAAAGGACGAGAGATGCCTTTCGAATAAGGGAAAGTTGCCGCATGACAACGAGCAGTAGCGGAAAGCTCGTCCGGCATGGTTGAGACATCGTAGAGCAAGAGACCAGAAAGGCAGACTGGAGCTCTAAGTTCAAGGAAACGAAAAACGGGGGGGGGGGGGGGTTTTTTGTAACTACCTAAGACAAGGGTAGGTTCAAGGAGTTCAAAGAGAGAAAGAACGCGTCTTCTCAAGAGGCTCTTTAATCGAAGTTAACAAAAGAAACTCCTTGAAGACAAACGCGTCACGCTGCAGACGGAAACGGGGGAGATAGTTAAAAGATCCCGGACTAAATTAGCTATCGCAAGTTCGAAACCGATCTTAATCAGCATAAAGGGGAAAAGACCAAGAAGATCTTAGGAAGTAGAGCAAAACCGAAAGAGGAAAGGAGGAACTGTCGACCTTCCTATAACTAGGACCTACATAGGGACGTCTGTAACGACAAAGACAGAATATAGGAGGAAAGGAATAACCGAGATAGGGAACGCGTCGCAGGAGGGGTTGGCCGTGAATTGGTTGCTATGCAGCACAGGAAAAAAGCTGTATTGAGAAAGCCGGGAAGCGGGGGGAACTGCAAAGAGAGGAGAAGACTACACGCCATTGAACCTAGGGGAAGCATCAATGTGACCTACTTGCAAAAAGAAACTGTTTGGCGCTGAGATAAGTCCGAAGAGGTAAAGGAGAGACAGAAAGGTGCAAGTTCCTTAGCTACTGTTGCATAGGACAATGAAAAGACCCATATCAGAGGGAGTCACTACCTGATGGCTGCAGAAGAAAAGAAAAACGGAAGAGAAAACTCTGTCGTGAAGGGGGACGCCAGTACATAGCAGCTCAGAGGGAGGACATACTAACCAGGCGTCGAAGGCTGAACACCGGGAAGCACTAGGAAGTATACCTCTTCGATGCTGGAATCCAAAAGTGCATAAATAAGAAGAACTTCTCAAAAATCTGAATGTGAAGAAGGGTTGCCCTGGCCAACGCGGGAACCGTTCGTGGATCCGACCCTTACCGGGAAAAATTGGGGAAAGTACACACCACCACTACAACGGACGGACAGATCCGATAATCTAATAAGGCGGGGCCCGCGGGCTCAGGGTTACGGATTATTCGTGATCATCTCCGAGCAAAAAACGAGTTAGCTGACTTTCGAGATTGGATTGGCGGATTTCAGAAGAAAAGTTGCTCAGAACATCACAGCACGGGATAGCTGGAAAAGAGGACGGGAAATAGACACTGATCTATAAGACCTTAAGGAGAATTCTTCACCTTCGGCGAACCGTTGCAGGGGAATAGGAAAAAGGTGCCACGGTTGTTTCAGGTCGACCAACAGGTTAAGACCAAGAGCCACACGCTTCTTGGGCTCCTTGTTGACAGGGAAGGTGGGGATGGAGCGGAAGGGAACCAGCATCGTGGGGGGGGTTGATCTCGGCGTGATGTTCACGGGCAACTAATGGTCCGGTTAAAAGGTCTTACAACGGAGGAAACATGAGTTAGTGCTCTCATCGGGACCGGGTCAGCACAAATGAAGAAAAACTAGCAGTTCAGGGTGATATCCTTTCGGAATCAAAGCGTCCTCTGAGTTCAGAGGGAAATGTCTTAGAAAGAAAAAAGCCCCTCATATATGATTGCAGAATAACGGGGCCTTTGACACAAAGCTGGAGATGATAAGAAGCGGGACTCCCGTCGGACAAAGCGTTTAATCAAGTTTCTATTCTGGGGGGGGGTAGGGGGGGGCACAACGAAGAGACGAGGGCCGTGAAAAAGCACTTCGGCGAAGGGGGGGGGGGGGGGGGGGGGGGGGGGGGGGGGGGCGGGGGGGGGGGGGGGGGGGGGGGGGGGGGGGGGGGGGGGGGGGGGGGGGGGGGGGGGGGGGGGGTGGGGGGGGGACTGGGGGGGGGGGGGGCAGGGCTTAAACCACCGGGGTCAACACGTCGAAAACTACCAATTGCGAAATAAAGTCTAAGGGGGTAAAGGAACCCTACGGGAAAGGTGCAATGCCCTGATCGATTCGGGGGTATCTTCCTCTTCTTTAAAAGGAGTGTTGGATGAGACACGCTCGAGCCGATAGGTGCAGCAATGCAGGAGGAGCTTCTATAAAAACTGAAAATGACCCGAACCGTGGGTGGACCAGGACGGTCCGATTGTGCGCAGCGCTGGGGGGAAAAACCGTGGGTGCTTGAAAACCGTAAAAGGAGCTGGTTCATTCACTCAAGGGCTGTGGGGGAACAGCGCTTCTTTAGCTCGCCAATGAGAGAGGGGCGATGTCACGATCATGCTAATAGCATAAAAAAAAAAAATGAGGATGAGTAAAGGAGTGGAAGAAGGCCCTCCTCGAAGTAGCAACGAAAGAGGGGACGCAGAAAAACGCCCCGGAAACAGGCGAGGAAAGACTGCCTCTTAAGTATGAAATCAAGCTTCTACCCGAGGAAGTGGGGAAAAAAAAAGCTAAAAGTGGTTGTCTGCCTAAAGAGAAAAGAACACCTACTGGCTGAAGAAAGGGGAAAATAGGCCGAGCGTGACCCAAGATCTCCGAAGAAAGGGGGGGGACGAGAGTGACATTGAGAAGAAGGGCGGGAGTGCAAGCGTATGCGACGCGATGGGTCTTCTTGGAGACAGTGAACGGGGTGTACTACTCCGGGGGGGAGAACACATGAAGGTGCCAGAAATGAGGAGTATGGCTAAGAAAAACCCCTCGAGCCGCTTAATACACCGCGGTTCCGAAGGGATACATGGCTTAATCGGAAAAAATGCCCCACCAAAAAGGACCCTACCTCTCGAAATGCAGGGGCGAGGAGAGAATGACTCCTAGAGACTTCCTATACTGGGGGGACCGAGGAAGACTCTTAGAAGAGAAGGAAACTCACCAGAAAAGAGAATGAATCCGTATGCTGTCAGGGCAAAGTCATCAGGAAAAATAGCCATTACAGACATAGCAAAATGGACCGAAGATGGTATGTTGGAAAAGGACAAGTTATTCAAGGAGAGAGGCCATCCGGATGATAACATTGGAGAAAGGAACGACATTAAAGGAGATGAACAAAATGAAAAGGTAGTCTGGAAAATTTAGGTGGGAGATGTGCTATCATTGTCCAAGGGCAAGTCATGTCCCGAGACTCAGCATGAGGAATAACTGAGGAGATAAAGGAGAGAACAATCCAGCTAGACAA